>ERZ857969.114-NODE-114-length-130063-cov-5.424674_pt1 | contig 130063 bp, 106 predicted proteins | sample MGYA00519864_ERZ857969 | MGnify/ENA primary metagenome ERZ857969 (study PRJEB31778, sample SAMEA3449382) | human gut metagenome | biome: human gut; feature: human-associated habitat; material: faeces | place: United Kingdom | collected 2010/2012 ...
GCCTTTTGCCGTGATCGCCAAAACTGCGAGAGCGGGTATTTCGTCAAGCAAAAGCCTTGACCGCTCCTTGCGGCAAATAAAAGGCTTCAACGCGCTTCTTGTTACCGAAATATCGGCAGCCGCTTCTCCGCAGACATTTTTTTCGTTTGAGATTTCTATATTCGCGCCGCTTTCTTTAAGCAGCGAAATATATTCCGTCCTCGTGGGATTGACGCCGACATTGTTCAAAACCGCTCCGTCTCCAAGCAAACCGTGGGCAATAAAAAATGCGGCGGTGGAAACGTCGTTGGGGATTTTTAACTTTGCGCCTTTAATCCTGCTCTTTTCCAGTCGGATTTCATTTCCGTCCGTTTTTATACGCGCACCCAGATGGCTTAACATGATTTCGGTGTGGTTGCGCGACCTTACTTTTTCCGTTATTTTTATTGTTCCGCCCGATACAAGCGCGGCAAACAACAGCGCGCCCTTGACCTGCGCGGATGAGGTTTCAAAAGACAATTCCCTTTCGTCACGCACGCAAGTGCTGTCTCCCGTCACGAAAAGAGCGTTGTCGGTTTTCCGTATGTCAAATCCCATTTCCCGCAACGGCAGGATAACCCTATCCATAGGCCGTCGCGACAAGGAAGCGTCTCCTTTGAACACCGCTCTTATTCCAAGCCCCGCGGCGACGCCCGCAAGCAGCCGCGCCGTCGTGCCGCTGTTTCCGCAGTCCAGCACAAGAGGCTCGTTTCGGGAGGGAAGAGCTTTGAGCGGGTATACGGTAACGGACGTTCCGCGAAAGACAAAATCCGCCCCCATTTTTTTCAGACAGTCCGCCGTCGACAGCGTGTCTCTGCAAATGCAGGCGTTTTCTATCTCGGTCGTCCCCTCGGCAAGCGCACCGCAGATAAACGCGCGGTGGGTTATCGATTTGTCGCCGAAATTCAGACGAGAATTGAAATTGTAGTTTCCCGGTTCAAATAACATCTTTTCAAAAGTCCGTTCAATTCTTCCGCGTTCAAAAAAGTTTCGCGCACTCCGAAACGTCCGTCGGGAAGCATAAGCGAAATTTTGCGGGATATATTTTTTTTGTCCGACTGACAAAGAGCGACAATCTGCTCTTCGTCGAACTCCTTAATTATTTCAAAGTTTTGCTGCAACACTGCCCTTTTCTTTTTCCAGAAATCAGGGCTGCAAATTTTCAGAAAACAGGCGATTTGAGTTTCGTAAAACAATCCGTTTGCGACAGCCTGACCGTGAGGAAGTCGGAAAGCCGTCTCGAAAGCGTGCCCCAAGGTGTGTCCGAGATTCAGCTTTCGCCTGAGCAGCAGGTCGGACTCGTCGATTGAAACAATCCGTTGCTTGTATTTGAGACAACTCTCGACAAGAACCTTCAAATCCGCGTTTTCGTCAATCAGCCGAGAAATATTTTCGTCAAGATAAGCGTACTTGAACAGCTCTCCCCTGCCCTCGTCCGCAAGGGAACGCGGCAAAAAATCCAAAAGAGAAAAATCGACCAAGGTCGTCTCGGCGGGATAAACCGTCCCCACAGCGTTTTTTACTCCGCAAAAATCCACGGCGGTTTTGCCGCCAACCGAGCTGTCCAGCATCGAAAGAAGCGTGGTAGGAACTTGCACGAGCCTTACGCCGCGACAGAACACCGACGCCGCGAAGCCTGCGGCATCCCCCACCGAGCCGCCGCCGACGGCAACCACAAGCGTATCCTTGCCGCAGCCGCGCGCCGACAAAAATTGCAGAAATTTCGTCACCTGTTCAAAGCTCTTGGCGCGTTCTCCCTTTTCAAAGCAAAAAACATTTTCGCCATAAAGTCCCAGCTTGTCCGCCACAACCGCGTCGGTAGCGAAAACCGTGTTTTCTCTGTCGAAAAGGCTCTTGTCAAACCTGCGGAATACTACTCGGTTTTCTTCCAGAATACAATCGAGCAATTCAAACGCAAGCAAATTTTCGGCGATTACTCCGACGCTTTCAACCACGCAAACGTCTGCGCGTTCAAAATGCGTCTCAACCGTTTTGCGGGTAACTATGTCTATCGTTTCCGATTTTTTTCTGCGTGTGGGAACGGGCTTGACGGTCAAAGCTACGCTGATTTCCCTGCCGTTGCTCATGCCTCCGACGACGCCGCCGCAACGATTTGTGGCGTAAATTATTTCATTCCCTTTTGCGGCAAGCTCGTCGGGGAAATAGTTTTCTCCGTCTCCGAACCAGACTCCCTTGACAGAGGGAATGGAGGCAAGCCGTCCGACCAGCCTGCCCGACAGCCGCCTTTCAAGACTCTTAAATTCGCCCGTACCCGTCGGCAACCCGAAACAGAGCACACGCGCCCTGCCTCCCAAAGTTTCCCCTCTTTCGCGGGCGGAAATTATTTCCTTTTCCATAGCGAGCGCAGCCGCAGGGTCGGGACAGCGTACGCGCCGCTTTTCGGACTGCAAAAGACTTTGCGTGTCGAAATCCGTTTGAGAGGTCTCGACTCCGCCTATTTTCTCCGCGTAGGAAAAAAAGCTTAAACCTTTTTTTTCAAGGATTTGCCTGCATATCGCTCCCGCCGCAGTATAGACTACGGTATTTCTCGCGCTTGCCTCCTCGCAGACGGGGCGGGCGTTTTCAAGCCCCAATTTGACGCAGCCCGCCAAATCGGCGTGACCGCTCCGTATCGCCGTGATAGGTTTAGTCCCGTCGGACGCAACTTCAACCGCGTTGGGTATGAAAAATCGCAATACGGCGCCTGTCGTCACCCCGTTGTCAAGCCCGTTGAGAAAAATTATCTCGTCCGTTTCCGAAAGCTGTCTTTCGCTTCTTCCCACGCCGACACGGCGGCGTCTCAATTCGTTTTTGATTTTGTCAACGGAAATTTCAAAACCGCGCGGCACTCCTTTCAACGCGGCGGAGTATCCCGCTCCGTGCGACGTGCCGTCAAAGCTGAGTACAAGCATAGCTCAGGCGTAAAAACGGCGGCGCAGTCCCATAAACGCGGCGCGCAAAAGCTCGCCTCTTTTGCCTGATGACGCTGTTGTCTTGGCGCTTTCTATAAGGTCGGCGACAAAATCAAAGGAGATATTTCCCTCCGAGTCAACTTTCATCCTGATGTTTCCGTCAAATTTATCCGAGCTGTAAGGATAATCCTCCGCGCCCGTCGAGTATTTTCTGTAAGTGCAATAAACCCGAGTGTTTTTTGCCGCAAGCTTTTCCAAAGTTTCAGGTCTGGGATGGCCGTAAGAATTTTCACCGCAGGAAATCATGGCGTATTCGGGCATAAGCATATCAAGCAGCTCCTGCTTGGTAGACTCTCTGCCGCCGTGATGCGCCACCTTCAACACATCGACGTCTCCGTCAAAATCGTTGTCGAACAGACGGTTGTTGACGTTTTCTATGAAATTGTCCTCAGCCTCCTCGTCGCTGTCCCCGGTAAGCAAAATTCTGCGGCCGTTGAACTCCAAAAGCATCATGGGCGACACGTTGTTTTTCTGCTTTGCCGAGCTAATGGTTTTGTACATTTCCACAGACGGATTGTAAAAATAAAATATGTATCCCGCGTCCTCCCCGCCTATCGTCATGCCTTCGAGATTGTAATAGACGTTTTCAAGCGTCGGCTCGCCGTACACGGCGTTCATAAAGTCGGAGTAAGCCTGAGTGGTGACGGTATCCACCGCATAATTCATTTCCTCGGCATACTCCTTCAACGGGTCGTTTGAAAAATATTTGCTTTCGGCGACAACCATAGGACGGTAGACGTTTTTCACATTGATGTCCTCGTGCGCGATTACATTGTCGAGACTGCCGCAGTGGTCGGCGTCGGTATGCGTAAGCATAACGTAATCAAGCGTTATTTTGCCGTTTTCGTCCTTTAAATCGGTGTAATCGAATAGATAATTTATAATATGCGCTGCGATTTTGCTGTCCTTGTCGCCGCCGTCGATAAGCATATTTTTGCCGTCGGGCAGCTGCAAAAGAATACTGTCCCCCTGATGAACGTCTATCATGTGCACGATAAGCTCGCCGTCAACGGTTGAAACGACCTTTTTTACCGCGTTTTTATAATATTTAAAACCGTACGAGCTGCCAAGCTCGAAGTTGAAGGGCGTTATGTCGTAATAATACAGCGCGCCGCACGCGATGACGGCAAGCACAAGAATCACCGCCACAACGGCAATGGTTTTCTTTTTCTTTTTTGACTTTCCTTTTCCTGCCGCAGCGGCTGCGGCGGCTCCTGCTGCGGCGGCTCCCACCGCAAAGCCGGCAAGCTGTTTTTTCTGCTCCGATTTGCTTTTCGCCACCCGCGTGGTCTTTTTGTCGTTTTTCTTTTCAGCCATAAGTTTCTCCTTGTCTTACTTTGCGCCGAGCATAAGCTTTATTACCGGCATCTGCTCCAATGCCGCCCGATAGCCTTCCTCTATCATTTCGTCAACGCCCTCCAATTTTGTGGATTTGAACCTTTTAAGGTCAGGCTCTATCATGACGTCCGTATTCATAATCCCCTTGTAGGCGGTGCTTTTCATAGCTATGTTGAACGTAGCCCAAAATACGCTGAGCAAACGGCGCGACGAAGTGCCCTCTCCTCTCGTCGGGTTGAGGTCGACAGCCACCACGTAATCTGCTCCCATACCGCGCGCGATGTCGGAGGGTATCGTGTTGAGCAAGCCGCCGTCCACGTAATGCTCGCCCTCTATGTCAACTCCCGAAAAAATGACGGGAACCGAGCAGCTCGCACTGATTGCCTTGGCAAGATTGCCGCGCGTAAAAATCCTTTCCTCGCCCGTCGCCAAATTGACGGCGTTGCAGGCGAAGGGCGTTTTCAGCTCGTTGAAATTTTTGCCGCCGAGCAGCCTGTAAGCCAATCTTTCTATGTTGCGGGATTCGGACGGAAAAAAAACGGAGCGGCTGTTTCTTATGTCCTTTTCTTTAACCGACCGGCAAAACTCCGCCATTTCCTCCCATGAAATTCCCGCGCAGTAAGCCGCTCCCACAAGACTGCCCACGCTCGTGCCCGCCACAAAATCGAAGTCAAGTCCCGTTTCCTTGAAGGCTCTGATTACGCCGACGTGAGCTATGCCTTTGGCGCCGCCTCCGCTTAAAGCAAGCCCGACCTTGTATCTGTGTCTGAGCTTTGGCGCCGTCTTTTCGGGAAGCTCCTCTTTTTTTCTGCCCCAAAACCTCATAGCTTTTCTCCTGATTTTTAATTATACACCAACGCGGCGCGAAAATCAATCAAGCTCGGCTTTTTGTCCGCAAAAAGTTGAACTGCACCGATTTTTCTGATATTATTGAACCATGGAACTGCAAACGCTGCTTGCGCCTTTCAGACGCGCCGTAAATCAATTTTCCTTAATCGACGACGGGGACAAAATCGCCGTCGGAGTTTCGGGCGGCAAGGACAGTCTTGTGCTGCTCGCGCTGCTCAACGCTTACCGAAGATTTTCGCCGCAGCGGTTTGAACTTGCCGCAGTCACCGTAGACATGGGCTTCGAAGCGGACGCATACGCGCCCGTGCGCAAATTTTGCGAGCAGCTTGACGTGGACTATACCGTCGAAAAAACCGACATTGCGCAGATTCTTTTTGAAATCCGCAAGGAATCAAATCCTTGCAGCCTGTGCTCCAAAATGAGACGGGGCGCGCTCAACGGCGTTCTTAAACAAAAGGGATTCGGCAAGCTTGCGTTGGGACATCATGCCGACGACGTTGTGGAAACCTTTTTGCTTTCCATGTGCTTTGAGGGCAGGCTCAATACCTTTGCGCCCAAGTCGTTTATGAGCCGCACGGGAATTGCGGTAATCAGACCTATGGTTTTTATCGACGAAAGAGATATTGCCGCTTACGCCAAAAATCTGCCCGTCGTTCACAATCCCTGTCCCGCCGACAAGCATACGCAAAGAGAATATATGAAAACGCTTTTGAAAAAGATTCAGGAGGACATACCCTTTGCAAAAGACAGAATCACCGCCGCAGTCATGCATCCCGAAAGGTACAACCTGTGGGACAAGGCAGAAGAAAAATTTATTGCCGACAAAAGCTACGGGGAGCCCGACTGACGGACTCCCCCTTTTTCATTGCGCGTTTTCCGATTTGTATTTTTTCTTGGTAGCAGTTCCGCCCCTGATGTGCCGCTCGTTGAGATTGACGTCAAGCACGGCTTTCACCTTTTTGCGCAAGTCGGCGTCGATTTTGTCCAATCGCTCCGTAAGATCCTTGTGAACCGTCGATTTGGACACATCGAATTTCAAAGCGCAGGCGCGTACCGTCGCTTTGTTTGCAATTACGTATGCCGCCGACTGCAAAACCCTTTCCACAATATAATCTTTCATAACCTTTCCCGTCCCTCAGTATTAAAAGTTTATTGCTTTTCTCCCGCGGAAATGACAAATTATTTCTTTTTTTGCGTATCAAGACAAACATAAAGGTGCATAATTTTTTTCGGAGGTTTAAACCATGAAATTAAAGGAATCCACAACTTTCGTAAATCTTGCGCGCGCGTTTGCGGGAGAGTGTCAGGACGGAGCAAGATATCAGTTTCTCAAAGACAAAGCGGAACGGGAAGGACTTGCCTACGTCGGTCAGATATGCACCGAGCACGCGACAAACGAAATGAAGCACGCCAAAGTTTTTTACGACTTTATTACCGACAACGGCACGGAGAGAGTGCCCAACATAGAGTTCACCGCCGGATACCCCTTCAAAGCGGGAACGCTCAACGAGGAAATAAAATCCGTAGCGCAGGACGAACTCAATCAGGCAACCACAATTTATCCCGATTTCGCGCAGGTGGCAAAGGATGAAGGCTTTCACGACGTCGCGCAGGCTTTCGAGCTGATTGCAGAGGTGGAGCGCTCACACTATCTCGTACTCGAACAGATTTACGCCAAGCTCGAAAAGGACAAGCTGTACAACAGCGAAAAAGCAATTCAATGGAAATGCACGGAGTGCGGTCACGAGGATACGCGCAGAGCCGCCTGGACGGAATGTCCGCTGTGCCACAGCGCGCAGGGAGAAGTAAAAATTCCTCTCGAATTTTAAAACTTAAAAACGCGGTCGGGGCAACAACCCTTTTGAACGCGTTTTTTTATGCCTTTTAAGCGCGCAGAGTTAAAATTTTTTTAAATCGGGGTTTACAATTGACTTTTTTTCGAGATTGTAATAAAATTTCTTTTGAGGTTTTTTTATGGACAGCAAGGTAACAATGGACAAGCTGGTCAATCTCTGCAAGGGCAGAGGCTTTGTATATGCCGGCAGCGAAATTTACGGAGGACTTGCAAACGCATGGGACTACGGTCCGCTTGGAGTCGAACTTAAAAACAACATCAAAAGAGCATGGTGGCTTAAATTCGTGCAGGAGCCGCCCACAAACGTGGGGCTTGACTCCGCCATTCTCATGAATCCCGCAACCTGGAGGGCGAGCGGACATCTCGGCGGCAAATTCGACGACCCTCTGATGGACTGCAAAAGCTGCAAAAGCCGTCACCGCGCGGATAACCTTATCGAAAACTACGCCGCGAAAAAAAAGCTTTCATTAAACATCGCAGGCTGGTCAAACGAGCAGATGGAAAGCTTTATCGAGGAACACGAAATTGCCTGTCCCGTGTGCGGCAGCCGTGATTTCACAAAAATAAGGCAGTTCAACCTGATGTTCAAAACCTTTCAGGGAGTAACCGAGGACAGCGCCAACACGCTGTACCTCAGACCGGAAACGGCTCAGGGGATTTTCGTCAACTTCAAAAACATCTGCCGCACCACCCGCAAAAGAATACCTTTCGGCGTGGGACAGATAGGCAAAAGCTTCCGCAACGAAATTACTCCCGGAAACTTTATCTTCCGCATAAGAGAATTCGAGCAGATGGAGCTTGAATTTTTCTGCAAGCCGGGCACAGACCTCGAATGGTTTGAATACTGGAAAAACCGCTGCCGCGATTGGCTCAAATCGTTGGGGATTTCCGACGACAGACTGAGAATGCGCGAGCATAAAAAGGAAGAGCTTTCCCACTACTCCAAGGCAACCACCGACTTTGAATTTTTGTTTCCTTTCGGGTGGGGTGAGCTGTGGGGCATAGCCAACAGAACTGATTTCGACCTCATGTGTCATCAGAACGCAAGCGGCGAAAGCATGGAATACACCGACCCCGTGAGCAACGAAAAATACGTGCCCTATTGCATAGAGCCTTCTTTGGGCTCCGACCGTGTAGTGCTCGCCTTTTTGTCCAACGCATACGACGAGGAAACGCTTGAAAACAACGAAACGCGCGTCGTGCTAAGACTCCACCCCGCGCTTGCCCCCTTCAAGGCGGCTGTGCTGCCGTTGCAAAAAAAGCTGGGAGAAAACGCAGCGCAAATCTGCGACAGGCTGTCAAAAAGCTTTAACGTGGACTATGACGAGACGGGAAGCATCGGCAAACGATACCGCAGACAGGACGAAATAGGCACGCCTTTTTGCATAACGGTGGATTTTCAGACCTTGGAGGACGACACCGTGACGGTAAGAATGCGCGACAGCATGGAGCAAATCCGAATCAAGACGGAAGAGCTGGAAGGCTATATTTCTCAGGCATTGAAATTTTAACAATAAAAACAAGGAGCATATAAATGTTAAGCAACGAAAAACAAAAACAATTCGCACGTCTGGCAGTCGAAATAGGCGTAAACCTGCAAAAGGGTCAGATTCTCATCATCAACTCCCCCATAGAATGCGGCGAGTTCGCCCGCATAATCGGCGAAACCGCTTTTGAAGCCGGAGCCAAAGACGTTTTCGTCTATTGGAAGGACGAAAAGCTTTCCAAAATCAGATACCAACACGCCGATACGGAAACGCTTGTGGACATTCCCGAATGGATGGTCGCGCAAAAACTTTACGGCGTGACGCAAAAAGCCGCGCATATTTCCATAACCTCGGACGACCCCGATATTTTCGAAGGAATCGACGCGGGAAAAATCAAGGCTTATTCCACGGCGTCGAGCAAGAAATTCATAGAATTCAGAAAAGCCACCATGTCAAACGCGGTTCGTTGGTGTATCGTCCCCGTACCGTCGGTAAATTGGGCGAAAAAGATTTTCCCGAATTGCTCCGACGAGCAGGCTGTGGACAAGCTTTGGGACGCAATAGCGGTGACAATGCGCCTCAACGAAAAAGACCCCGTCAAAGCATGGAAGGAACACAACGAAAAACTCGAACACAGAGCAAAATTCCTCAACGAGCACAACTTCGAGTACATACGCATGACAAACTCCAAAGGCACCGACCTAAAAGTCGGTCTTGCCGAGGGACATATCTGGACGGGCGCAGGCGAAAAAGCGCTGGACGGAATAAACTTCACCGCTAATATGCCCACCGAAGAGGTTTTCACCGCTCCCCACAAGTACAAGGTAAACGGTATCGTCAAAAGCGCTCTTCCCCTTGTTGAAAACGGAACGGTCATCGACGATTTCTTCATCGAATTTAAGGACGGCCGCGTTTGCAACTTCGGCGCGGCAAAGGGCTACGAAACGCTTAAAAATCTCGTGGAAACGGACGAGGGCAGCCATTATCTCGGAGAAATCGCATTAATCGGCAAACACTCCCCCATTTCCGAATTGGGCATTCTGTTCTACAACACCCTTTTCGACGAAAACGCCAGCTGCCACCTTGCTCTCGGAAAGGGCTATCCCTCAACCGTCAAAAACGGCGACAAGCTGACCGTCGAGCAGCTTGACAAGCTCGGCGTAAACGACTCGATCGAGCACTGCGACTTCATGGTAGGCACAAAGGATTTGCACGTCGAAGGTATAGGCTACGACGGTAAAGTCGTAGCTCTGTTCGAGGACGGCGAATGGGTTATCTGAAAAAGTTTTAATAGCAAAAGCCCCCGTGCGCACTGTTTCGCACGGGGGCTTATTTTATTTGTCGAGAAATTCCTTTACGTTCAATATTTCGCAATCGAAGCCGTTTTTGCGCAGTTCCGACAGATATTTTTCCCTCATGGCGTCGGTTTCGGACGGCTCGCCCTCCTCTTTGACATATATACTGCCCTTGCTGACCTTGGCGGTATATTGTCCGCCGCAGGCGTAAATCTTTTTAATCACGCTGTGCAAAACCTCGCCTCCCGAGCATTCCAGCGCGCGGGAAAGACTGACAAGTTTTCCTTTAAGCGCGCCGCAGGGGGCGCTTCTCAGTCTGTTTGAACGTATATATTCGGAAATGGCTTTTATTGCCTCCGAGGTAACGCGTTTTTTGCTTATTTGTCCGGACAGAGAAACCGTGCGCGTCACAACGAAATTTCTGTTGCTGCCGATACGCACGTTGAATTTTTCCAAAAGACCTTCTACCGAAAGAGCGCTGTCCTCGCAAAGATATTTTAAAGTAAGCATACTTGCAAGCGCGTCCTCGTCGGAAGCGTGGTGGGCAAAGCTTATCCCCAGCTCGTCGGCGATTTTGTCAAGCCCCCTCACGTCCTTGTCGCCCCGATAAAGCTTGAAAAGCAGCTGCGAACAGATAAAATCGAAATTGATGCACGGAAGTCTGTTGTGCCTGCACGCGCTGTTGAGCATACTTACGTCGCTTTCCACCGCGTGCCCCACCACACGCACGGTCGGGTCCGTCAACAGACCTTTGAGTCTGCCGTAAACCTGCCCGAATGCAGGCGCATGCTCAATCACGTCTTTGTCGAGATGCAAATCTATGCCGACGTTTTTGCGCGTGCCGTTCAGGTTATATTTCGTTTTGGGGTTTATCCAAATATTTTCTTTGTGTAGAATATTGAAGCTCTCGTCCGCGATAACGTAACCCACGCTGCAAATGCTGTAAGGCTTGTAACCGTTTGCCGCTTCGATATCAAATGCCAAAAAATTCATTTCAAGTCCGAAAAAGGCTCCGCCTGAAAAATGCGGAGCCGTTTGATTTTATTCCCACTCGATTGTCGCGGGAGGCTTGCTTGTGACGTCGTAGACGACTCTGTTTACGTGCTCCACATTGTTGACGATTTTGTTGGATATGCGCTCCAAAACGTCAAACGGTATCCGCGCCCAATCCGCCGTCATACCGTCCACGCTTGTCACCGCCCGCAACGCAACAGTGTAGCTGTACGTTCTGAAATCTCCCATAACCCCCACCGATTTGGCGTTGGTCAAAACAACGAAATACTGCCATATGTCGCGGTTGAGTCCCGCGCTTTCAAGCTCGGTGCGGAAAATGTAGTCGGCTTCGCGCAAAATACCGAGTTTTTCGGGAGTTATTTCTCCCAGCACCCTGATTGCAAGTCCCGGACCGGGGAAGGGCTGACGCATAACTATGCTGTCTGGCAATCCCAATGCGACGCCCACCTTTCTCACCTCGTCCTTGAACAAATCCCTCAACGGTTCGAGTATTTCCTTGAAATCCACGACAGACGGCAGACCGCCCACGTTGTGGTGGCTCTTTATGACCGCGCTCGTGGGACTGCCGCTTTCTATAACGTCGGGATATATGGTGCCCTGCACAAGAAAGTCCACCGCGCCTATTTTTTTAGCTTCCTTTTCAAAGACTCGGATAAACTCCTCGCCTATGATTTTTCTCTTGCGCTCGGGGTCGGTTACGCCTGACAGCTTGTTAAGAAAATGCTCTCCCGCATCCACCGCTATCAGATTGAATCCCCTTTCGTCGCGGAAAACTCTGACAATTTCCTCCGTTTCGTTTTTCCGCATCAATCCGTGGTCGACGTAAACGCAGGTCAGGCGGTCTCCGACCGCCTTTTGAACCAACGCCGCCGCGACCGCGCTGTCCACGCCGCCCGACAAAGCGCAAAGCACCTTTCCGTCCCCGACCTTTTTGCGGATTTTTTCCACGCTTTCGGTAACAAAATTGCCTATCGACCAGCGTTCCTCGATTTTGCAAACGGAATACAAAAAGTTTTTGAGTATTTGCCTGCCGTATTCCGTATGATTGACCTCGGGATGAAACTGTACGCCGTAAATTTTCTTTTCGACGCACTCCAACGCGGCTACAGGACAGGTAGGCGTAGTCGCCGTCCTGCGGAAGCCTGCGGGAATTTCGCTTATGTAGTCGCAGTGACTCATCCAGACGACGCTGTTCTGCTTGACGGAAGAAAACAGCTCGGACTGATTCACGTTGAGATACTGCTTTCCGTATTCGCTGACGGGCGCGGTGCGCACAACGCCGCCGAGCCTGTGCGCGATGTACTGCATACCGTAGCATATGCCGAGCACAGGCACTCCGAGACTGAAAATTTCGTCTGAAATCTGAGGCGCGTTTTCCTCATAGACACTGTGCGGTCCGCCGCTTAAAATAATGCCCTTGGCTCCGTAAGCCCTGATTTTGTCCATACCCGCGCGCCAAGGCATGATTTCGCAATAAACATTCTGTTCTCTGACTGCGCGCGCTATCAGTTGAATATACTGACCGCCGAAATCGATAACTAATATTTTGTCCATATTTTTCGTTTTATATCTTGGTAGAATAGTTGGGCGACTCTTTTGTTATCGAAATGTCGTGAGGATGACTTTCAATCAGACCCGCGTTGGTTATCCGCGTAAACCGCGCGTTTTTGCGCATACCGTCTATTGTCTGCTGCCCCGCGTAGCCCATGCCGCTTCTCAAACCGCCCATGAGTTGGAACACCATTTCTCCGAGAGCGCCCCTGTAAGGAACCCTGCCCTCGACGCCCTCGGGCACGAACTTGGTCGCCGACTCCTGAAAATATCTGTCCTTGGAGCCTGCCTCCATAGCCGCGAGCGAACCCATGCCGCGATAGACCTTGAAGCTTCTGCCTTGGAAAATTTCCATAGCGCCGGGGCTTTCGAGCGTCCCCGCAAACAGACTGCCTATCATAACGGCGCTTGCGCCTGCCGCAATGGCTTTGGCTATGTCGCCGGAATACTTGATGCCTCCGTCGCCTATTATGCGTTTGCCCAATTTGTCCGCCGCCTCGGCGCAATCCATAATGGCCGTTATCTGCGGCACGCCGATACCCGCCACAACGCGCGTCGTGCATATAGAGCCGGGTCCCATGCCTACCTTGACTACGTCAGCGCCCGCTTTGATGAGCGCCTCGGTTGCCGCAGCCGTAGCCACGTTGCCGGCAATCACAGGCAGGTCGGGAAATTTTTCTTTGATTGCAGTCACCATTTCACCGACGAAACGGGAGTGACCGTGGGCAGTGTCTATGGCAACAACGTCGACTCCAGCGTCAACCAGAGCGGCAACGCGCTCCATCGTTCCTTTTGCGATGCCTACCGCGGCGCCCGCCAAAAGCCGTCCCTTGGAGTCTTTCGCGGAGTTGGGATACTGAATTGATTTTTCTATGTCCTTGATTGTAATCAAGCCTTTTAGCTTGAAGTTTTTGTCTACTATCGGGAGCTTTTCGATACGGTGTTTGCCGAGTATTTCCTGAGCCTGTTTGAGAGTGGTGCCCACAGGCGCCGTCACGAGATTTTCTTTGGTCATGACGTTGTTTATCGGCTGATTGAAATTGGTTTCAAACCGCAGGTCGCGGTTTGTGAGTATGCCCACAAGCCTGTCCGTGTCGTCTACAATGGGAACGCCCGAAATTTTGTAGCGCGCCATAAGCTCCAACGCCTCGGTGACCATATTTTCGGGATGCAGCGAAAACGGGTCGGTAATCACGCCGTGCTCGCTTCTCTTTACCTTGTCAACCTGACTTGCCTGCTCGTCTATCGACATATTTTTGTGAATAAGCCCCAGCCCGCCCTCGCGCGCCATGGCAATCGCAAGCTTGTATTCGGTGACGGTGTCCATTGCCGCGCTCATCAACGGAATGTTAAGCTTGATTTTGTCGCACAGCTTTACCGACAAATCAGCCTGACTCGGCTGAAAATCCGAAGCCTGAGGTATAATAAGAACGTCGTCGAAGGTCAAGCCTTCTTTAACAATCTTTTCCATGTTGTATCTTGCTCTCCTGAAAAATAGGTAATTTTAATTTAATTTATCTTTCCAAAAATCGTGGACTTCGTTGCCTTCTTCCCAAACGACGGTAATGTTTCCCTGCTTATCCTTTTCGCCCATTCTCGCCTCGACCAGCCGTTTTAAGTCCTGACGCATATATCTCTGCGCGGTGGAATGGTCTCCGCCGATTTCGTCGCGCCACGAATAACTTTGATAATAATCCATAAATTCGTCAAGAATCATGTTCGGCTCGAGTTTTTTGTTTTTCACCGCCGCGTCTATATAGGCTTTGAGCGGATTGTAGCCCGCATAATAATAGCTGCTGCCGCTGTTGATATAGCTTTTTGCGAGATTGAAAATGTTTTCGTCGTTCTCGTCAAGCCTGACAGCTATGCTGTAAATATAATTGTACTGCACGTAGGTCTTTGTGCTGAAATCACGCTCGGACAAAATTTCGTTGTCGTCAAGCTCGTCGCAGAAATCCGTAAAATCGGAAGATGTGAATTTAGTTCCGTCCACCTCGGCAGGCACAAGCAAAGCCCTGCCCGACCGCTCGACTATCGACCAATTCTTTGCGTCAACGGCGCGCAGAAAGGCAGTGTAATAGTCGTCCACCTCGCCGCTCTTTTTTGCGGCGCGGGACGCAAGCCATGCGGAGGTGTTTTTCATCCCCACCGTATAGCAAAAGCTGCCCGACGACGCGGGAAAAACCAAAATATAAAAAGCGAAAATCAAAATCAGCGCGGCTACAAGTACAACCAGCGTCCTGACTGCGGTTTTGGTAACAACCTGCGTTGTTTCGCTCCGCTGTTTTCCCGACGGCCGCTTTGCCGCGTTTTTCGTTTTCTTTTCCTGTCTTTGCGCAGGCTTTTCCGTGACAACGTCAAACTCGCGGGCCTCCGCCGCGGACTCGACGCTTTGAGCGTCGCTGTCCGACAACTGTTTGACCGATTCGTTGGCGTTTATTTCACCGTTTGCGTTTTTCTCATCCATTTCTGCCTCCGTTCAAGGCTTGTCCGCCTCAAATTTCGTTATTGATTATTTTACCACAACCGCAGGCAATTTGCAAGACCATTTCGGAGATTGCCTCAATATAAAACGATAAATTTTTAAGAAAAACCCGCGACGTTCAATCGCAGGCGTTTTCTTCTATTCTCGTAATTTTGTCAAGACGGCGTCTGTGGCGTCCGCCCTCAAACTCCGTGGTAAGAAAAATGTCCGTCAACAGCTTGGCTTTGGGCGCGTCGATTACGCGCGCTCCCAAAGCAAGCACGTTGGAATCGTTGTGCTGTCTCGTCGCCCTCGCGGAAAACTCCTCGGTGCACAGGGCGCAGCGTATGCCCTTGACTTTGTTGGCAACTATACTCATACCTATACCCGTGCCGCATACAAGCACGCCGCGCTCGCATTCTCCCGACGCCACGCTCTTGGCTGCCTTGTAAGCATAGTCGGGATAATCGCAGGATTCGGCGCTGAAAGTGCCGAAGTCCTTGCACTCGTACCCCTCTTGCAAAAGATGGGTTTTGATTTCTTCTTTCAATGCGTAACCCGCATGGTCGCAAGCTAATGCTATGGTCATATTATATCACTTCCTTTTTCACAAATTAAAAAATGTTGTTGCCCGCCGACCTTTTGAGACGGTTTAAAACGCTGTCTGCCACCTCGCCTTTTCTCGTCCAGACGGCTATGATGCAGTCGTGTTTTTTTTCAAGCGCTCTCAACGCGCCGAAAAGATTGCGCGCGCACTCCTCGTCGGTGCTTCCGAGACAGACCGTCTCGGCGTCCTCAAAATTTTCCTCCCGCTCCATACCGCACAGCAAAACGGGATTTTTCCCCGCCTGCACGGCTTCTCTGTAACGCGCAAAAATCTTTTCCCTGTCTCCGTCGAGATTGAGCGCCATTTCGCAGCAAGGCGCGTAATGTCTGTAACGAAGTCCGGGCGAATTGAGCTTTGCCGAGGGCGCGTCCTCTTTGAGATAAACAACCCTTTTAGACAATACCCTTTCTATCGACGCGGCGGAAACTATGCCGGGACGCAGAACGACAGGCGCGTCTCCCGTCAAATCCAAAACCGTCGACTCTATCCCGACGCGACAATTTCTGCCCGACAAAATGACGGGCAGCCTGCCGTCCATGTCCTCCGCAACCTGCAAAGCAGACGTCGGACTCGGACGCCCCGATTTGTTTGCCGAAGGAGCGGCAAGAGGCACGCCGCACGCGCGTATAAAACCGCGCGCCTCGCGGCTTGCAGGCATCCTGACCGCAACGGTGTCAAGCCCAGCCGTGACGTTGGGCGGGAGCGAGTCGCGCTTTTTGAGCACAAGCGTCAAGCTGTCAGGCCAAAACTTGTCAATGATTTTCCTCGCGTCGGCGCTGATTTCGCAGGCGACCTCCTCTATCTGACTTTTTTTGCAGACGTGCACGATGAGCGGATTGTCTCCGGGACGCCCCTTCGCCGCAAAAATTTTGTCAACCGCGCGCGCGTCGAATGCGTTTGCCCCAAGACCGTAAACGGTTTCGGTGGGAAAGGCGACAATTCCGCCGTTTTTTATTACCTCCGCCGCAACGGCGACGTTCTTTTTGTTATAGGGCAAAAGTTGAGTTTTCATTTCAAGCTTATGGATTATTTTAACAAATTTTTAGAGTTATGTCAAATAACTTAATCAATAACATCGCGTTATCTTTAACCGCAGTCGAACCGAAAAAACGCCGTAATGTTGTTTTAAGACGTCACTGCGGTAAACAAAACTACTATAATTTTTGTGAAAACCTTTAAGAAAATGACCGTGTTTTAGAAAAACACGGTCATTTGTTGGGTTTTTTGGCTTTCACATACGAAATAGCTACAAGGCTATCTCATTAAAATACACTCGATTTAACCCCTTCTCCTAACGACTATAATTATTATAGCACTTTTTATGATAAAAGTCAATAGAAAAATGCTTCCGATGTCGTGCTTTTATTATTTATAGAAAGAAGTCCGAAACAGATGTTTCAGACTTCCCCTCTTTTAGATGTTTTCTTGTATTTTCATTCCGCCTTTCAGAACGATGATAATCGAATTGTCTTTCATAACTCGAATATACTCAACAAGGCGACGAATAGTCACATCGTTATATTCCGAAAAATCAAGACTGTCGGCTGACAGGCATTGCTTTATATTTTCTATTTCTTCATTTACTTTCTTGTTTGAATCAATCCGCCCTTTTATAATTTCAAGTTGCTCTCTTAAAACAACCATTTGAGAACTCAACGACTTCATTTCTTCCTGAAACCGCTTTCCGTCACCCGTCGAACTTGCGGCAAGTTCCATCGTTTCGTCCATTATTCCGCTTAACGTTTTTAACTGCTTTTCGATGGCATACATTTCAAGAGTGTCATCTTCTCCCGTTACCGCATAAGCAAGGTTAGACAATATTAAATTCAGAACGTCTTGTTTATCCGAAATCGCTTTACTGATACCTCGAACGATAGTTTTTTTCAACGTTTCGTCATCGACGGTGATAGAATCGGAACAAAATTCCGTTCCGTGTTCCAACCGACTTAAACAACGCCAAACTCTTTTATTCTCTCCGTTTCGACTATATGTTTTTCGTCTGTATGGGCTACCGCATTCACCGCAGACAAGTATATCTGTCAAAGCAAATTTACCGCTATACTTCCCTTGTTCCGTAATTCCCGAATCAGTCTTTTTTCTAACGCTTCCGCGCCGAGCCATTTCCATCTGCGCCATTTTGAACGTCGCGTGAGTAATAATCGCTGGGTGATTGTCCCGTATCAGATATTTCGGCATTTCGCCACGGTTTTTCTTTACTTTTTTCGTAATGCAATTTTCCGTAAACGTTTTTTGCATAAGCAAATCGCCGCAATATCTTTCATTTGTCAAAATGGCTTGAATAATACACTTGTTCCATACGTTTTTTCCTGTCTTTGTCAATACGCCCTCGCCTTCAAGATATGATTTTATCTGATCAAGACTTTTGCCGTCGAGATACATATTGAAGATTGCCCGAACATACTGCGCTTCCTCTTCAACGATTTCGGGATTGCCGTCATCGCCCTTTCGATAACCGAGCAGATTATATCGGAACTTGAAAGTTCCCGACTGCATACGTTGACGAATACCCCACCGCACGTTTGCGCTGATATTCTCGCTTTCCGCTTGGGCAAGGACACTATATAAACCTAACGCCATTTCGTTTTCGGTTTTAAGAGAATCAAGGGCTTGTTCTTCAAAATATACGCCTATACCTTTTGCTTTCAGTCGTCTTACATAATTCAAACTGTCAACGGTATTTCTCGCAAAACGAGCAACGGACTTTGTAAGGATAAGGTCAATTTTTCCTTTTTCGCAATCGCGCATCATACGCATAAAATTCGTTCGTTTTTTAGCCATTACACCCGTAATGCCTTCGTCTGCGTAAATGTCAACGAATCTCCACCGGGGATTTTTTGCTATTGCGTCGGTATAATACGCCACCTGCGCTTTGTAACTTTCAAGCTGATCTTCGCTATCCGTGCTGACTCGGCAATAGGCGGCAACTCGCAACAAACTATTCTCGTCATTCTGCTTGGCAAGAATCGGATTGGCATCGATCTTCGTTACAACTCTTCTCGCTTGTGCCTGCATCGTTTACCTCCCTATTACTTATTTTCGCACCGTTAATCATTGCTACGGTTACAGTACCGTTTTTTTCTACTATGATTTTCGATACGACATCGGATATATAATCAATATTGTATTTTTTGTTCTTTGTCAGTTGTAAAATCCTATTTGTGTAAGACGCGCCCTTGTTTTCACGGCAAGCCTGAAATTTCAAACTCGCACATTCCATAATCAATTTTTTCCCTGCCTTAAAGCTCGGACTTGGCGAAGCCGTCAATCGAGCTATTTCGTTTGAATATCGCATTATCTCTTGCGTTCTCTTATATGTACAGGTTTCATCTGCCGTCAATACAGTCGGATCGCAGGATATTTTTTCGCCCGCTTTTTCAACCGCCGTGTAGATGACGCTATCGTCGATATACTTATCACATTTACAGCCGTTTTGACAATACCACTTTTCTCTTGTTCTCCACTTCGTTCTTCTATGTAACAGCCTGCCGCATTGACCGCAAAAAACATATTTTTTTAATTCCTCCGTTTCCCGCGGTAGCGATGTTTTCCTATTTGCCTTTCTGCCCTTCCTGACATTTGCCGCTTCATACTGTTCAAATGAGATAATTTCAGGATACCCGTCCTCTCCGATATATTTCTTATTTTCAATGATACGGAATACCATATTCTTATTCCAACAGCACTTTCCATTAAAAAAGTCAATGCCTTTAATAGTCAATTCGTCCGCAATTTCTTTCAAAATTTTTCCGTTTATATAGTCCGTAAAAATACTTTTTACAATTTCGGCTTCCGACTCCACAACAATCAGTTTCCCGTCTTTATAACCATATCCAAAACTAATCATTCTGTTCATCGTTCTCACCTCCCACATAAACTTTCAATTCCAAATCGCCCTTGATTACGAAACTTAACGCACCATCCTCTTCCGCATAAATCAGCTTTACGATTTCTCTGAACAGTACGGTATCCATTTCATCAAGATAATCGGGGCTTTCTTCTATAATTTTTCTTAACTGCCGAAGTTGCTCGATACACGTTTCCTCATCGTCATCGTTGATGATTTTCATACGCCGACTTCTGAGTTCTGTTATCTGACCTTTAATACTATCGGCTTTTTCGTGATACGTTACCTCGTCTATCACTCCGTTTGCAAGCATTTGTCCGTAAAGGTTATTCTGCCTGCCAAGCATTGCTATTTTCTCGTCAATTTCTGCAATAACGTTATTCCCGCAATTTGCTTTCACTTTAAGCGTTTGCAACTGTGAAATCGTTTCATCAAGCAATACCCGCTTGTTTTGTTTCAGGATGTTATAAACCTTTATGAATGAACGGCACAACTCTGTATCCGTATAACTACGGGAACTACATTCACCGCCGATCATTCCTTTTCTTGAACAAGCCCAAACGTAACCGTTTTGAATTTGCTTCACACGATACGACCAACCGCAATGGCGGCACATAATCTTACGGTAAAACAATTTCTTCTCGTTTCGATACTGTTTATAGTGCTTTTCTTCACGCTCGCGCATTAAATTTTTTACCGCTATAAAATCTTCTTTTGAAACGATTGCTTCCTGCGTTCCCTCACAGTAATACTTCGGCAATTCCCCACGGTTCGGACGATTCCGTAGCGGCAATACCGCCGGGGTAAAACTCTTTTGCCACATCGTATCCCCGATATACTTTTCATTCGTGAGAATATATTTTATTCCTTGTCTGTTCCATACTCTTTTATCCCCGTCCGTATCACGTATTGTTTTTGCAATAACGTTTACGCCATACCCTTGCAAGTAAAGCGCGAAGATTTTTCTGACGACTTCTGCTTCTTCGGGGACAACGGTATACTCCCCGTCTACCAACCTGTATCCGAAAGGTGCGCTTGTTGCCACATAAGTTCCGTCCTCCATTTTCATACGGATAGACGTTGACATACGTTTCGACGCCGACGTTGCTTCGCTCTGCGCAAACGCACTTTTTATGTACAACATCATTTCGGAATTCATCGTTTCCGTATCAATATGGTCGTTTTCAAATAATACGCTTACACCGCACGATTGCATAGTTCGTATGGTTTCGATACATTCGAGCGAATTTCTTGCAAAACGAGTAACGCTTTTCACAAGCACACGGTCTATCTTTTTATGCTTGCAATCTCTGATAAGCCGTTTCATTTCATCGCGTTTTGTTAATTCCGTTCCCGTAATACCTTCATCTGCGTAAATATCCACAAGCACCATTTTATCGTTGCCGCGAACGTAATCTCTGTAATAACGCATTTGCGCGAAAAACGAATTGAGTTGATCGTCTTTATCGGTACTGACTCTGCAATATGCCGCCACTCTGATTTTTTCTGTTTTTTCACCTGTTATGGTTGCTTTTATAACTTGAACTTCTTTGACGGCAGTATTCATAGCCACACCTCCTTAATTATAGTTTATAAACTCCGTTGGAACACACCCCATCGCTTCGGCATTCTTTCTATTCAATCTTTCAAGTATTTTTACGTCAACGCCTTTCAGATACAGTCGCCTTAAAACGGCAACCGACGCCAAATAGATGATTTCGTTTTTGTTTTTTTCTTCTACGCTAACCGTATTTCCCTCCTTTCCGGTAAAGCGCAGATAGATTATTTAGTTTTTGAAAGGCATAGCCACCGACGCTTCACCAATATCAATTGATCGTTGTTCGTGTCTATGCCTTTCGCATACACAATTAAGTTTTAGATTCCGTTTCCTTTTCGTACTCGGCTTTCAAAGATTCGTATCCTCTGAAAATCAACTGTACTTTCGTGATATGGTGTTTCGCCAAAAACGCATTGATTTCATCGAACAAATCCCGCGGTATCATCGTCCCGAAATTTCCGCTCGTCTGCTTGCGCTTATCTTTGTTGCGTTCCTCGTAACTTCTTCTTGCCGCTCTGCGCGGCGTCGTTTCTTTCTTTTCCATAAATACCTCCGTATTAGCCTTGTGAAGTAATGGCACAAATCAACGCGCCGATGATGTTCATTACGAAATGCCCGATAATAAGCGCACCCGCTAATGCAAATCTGCCGACTGTTCCTACGATTTTTAATGCTTTCATACCGATACCTCCGTTATTTTACATAAACGATTTCGTTCAAGATTTCTTCTTCGATAAGCCGTTGCATTTCCGTTTCCCGTTTCAGATTTTCCATAAAATCCTCCGACCTTTTGAAACATTCTTCTTTCGAGAATTTTTCGTACATTGTTTCGTACAATTCGTCGGCGGCTTTATCTACGCCGTGCAGGTATTCGGGAAGATTAGCAATCGTCCAATCAATTCCCTTGTCCTCCAAATACTGTTTAGCAAGCGTTCCATACTTGCCGTAAACGTGCTTTTCGGGTTTAACAGCCTTTTGATAAACCTTGATTTCCGCCACGGTCAAGCCTTCTCCAGCTTCCGCTTTTCGCATTACTTTTGCTTTGTTCATAGTTCCACCTCCGATTTTCTTTCGTCGTATCAATACGATAGCATACGATCCCGCGTTTGTCAAGCTATTTTTTCGATTTTCTTTATTTTTTTCTGTGAAAATTTAAGCTACAATGCAGGATTTTATCGTTTACCCCGCAATCAGCGCCGCGATACCCTTAACAAGATACGGACAAGCAACGAGAATTGCAAAGATGACGACAAGTCCGATGACGTAATTTTTAATCATTTTTCTCGCCTTTTCTTTATCTTCGTTCTTCTGCGCAATCGCAAAGAATACGCCCATCACGATACTCCATACGCCTGCGGTTGCCAAGAGTACCCACCACATATAAGGCTGATATTGACCGAACAAATATCCGATATACGAAGATACCTGTTCATACTGCTCGCCCATATTCTGCGTGGTAATTGCTCCGCAGTTCGTGCAAACATAAGTACGGATGTTTTCGCCGTTTACTTCTTCCGTTCCCGTGAGTTCGTAGTTATGCCCCGTTGCGGGAATATCCGAATAATACTCTTTCTCGCACTTCGTGCAATGGAATTTTCTCTCGCCTTCCGTTTCGCAATGCGGTTCGCGCACGACTTCCGTTTCATAATCGTGTCCGGTTGCCGGAACGATGTTGTCTTTATATTCGTTTCCGCAAGACAGGCAGGTATGTAACGTATAACCTTCGTCCTCGCAAGTTGCAATGAAATAAGAATCGGTGAATTTATGCCCAACCGCTTTCAGAATTTCCGTCTTTACGCAATCTTCGCAACGGCGGCATTTCTTTCCGCGATAGCCTTCTTCCGTGCAGGTCGGCGCAACTTCGATTTCCTCATAGTCGTGACCGAGCGGCGGCACGAACGTATCGTTATATCCCGTCCCGCAACGCAAACAAATATGCGTTGTATAACCTTGTTCCAAACAAGTCGGTTCTACAATCTCCGCCTTATAATTATGACCGAGCGGACTTACGATTTTCGTTTCGGTCTGCGGACAACTCGTGCATTTCCTTTGCATAACGCCGCTCGCCGTACAAGTCGGCTTCGTCAGGCTTGTCCATTCTCCGAAATCGTGTCCCGTTGCGTCTGTATAAGAGTCCGTATAGGTATGACCGCACCTTTCGCACTCGTGGATAGTATTTCCGCGTTCCGTACAGGACGGATCTACAACGATGTCTTTATAACTATGACCGAGCGCGTCTATATCCTTTTCATCAACGTAAGAACATACCGAACACGTTCTCTCGTCTTTTCCCAAGTCTACGCAGGTAGGCTCTTTTACGGTTGTCCATTCGCCGTATCGATGACCTTCGGCTTCGACAAAGTTGTCCGTATAGGTGTTTCCGCAAGTTTTACAAGTATATCTCGTATAGCCCTGCGCAGTACAAGTCGGTTTTACGATTTTGTTCTCATAGTCGTGTCCTTTGGCTTCGATAAAATCTCCGTCGTAACTATCGCCGCAACCCGTACATTTATATATAGTATAACCTTTTTGCGTGCAGGTCGGCGCAACCATAGAATACCTTGCGTAGTAGTGATCGACCGTGAATTTATACGTTGAAGAACGGTTGGCGTCGTTCGTGATGACGAATGTATACTCGCCTTCCTGTTCAATCCAAGTTCCGCTTGTATAACTTTTCCCGTTCAACGTTGCATAACAGTTACTCGCCGTCCAAATCACGCAAACTTTATGACTGTTGTCCGATCTTACTATCGTTGCTTCGGGTGCATCGATACTCATATACATATAATTAGTATCGCTCTTGTTGCCGAACCCGTCCACCGCATAAAACACGTAAGTGCCGTTGACCGCCGTTTTTGAAAAGACGACGCTCGAAGTTGTGCTTGCCACAAACGAAGTACTGTTCGGCGTTTTGTAATACAGTGTTACGCCGCTGTAATTATCCGAAGCGGTAACGGTAAATCCGTCTTTCAACGTTTTCCCGAACCCGCCGACCGAACTCGTAATCGTAGGTCTTGTGTGATCCATTGAAATCGTATAGGTTTGCGAAGCGTTCCCCGCGTTATCTACGCAATATAACGAATATGCGCCGTCTGCCGTCAGTTGCGTTCCGCTTGCATATTCGGTATAACTCGACGCGCCGGGTTTCTTTACATAAATCGTTTTCACGCCGCTTCCGCTGTCCGTCGCCGTTGCCTTGATATAGTTTGCTATGCTTTTGAATCCGTTCGATACCGAAACATCTCCCGAATATAAAGTCATTGTCGGCTTTGAAGAATCAAGCGTAATGCTTTTCGTCGCGGAAATGTTACCCGCTTTATCTACAGCTCTGAACTGATACGTTCCGCTTGCCGCGCTTGCGGAAATACTTGTTCCCGACGTATAGGTCAACCAAGACGAACTGCCCGGCTTTTTATATTGTAAGTAACTGATTCCGCTCCCGCTGTCCGTTGCCGAATAGGAAAACGTCTGATTCGTGTAACTTCCCGTAATTTCCGTACCGTTACTGTTCTTAATCTTTCCCGTGGGTTTTACGGTATCGAGATACAGAAAATATGTTCTTGAAGTATTGCCCGCCTTATCTTTTGCATAGAAAGAATACAAACCGTTCATCCCTGACGAAGATACCGTAGTAGACGTACCCATATTACCGTAACTGCTGTTGCCAGGCGTTTTCATATAAATACACTCCACGCCGCTCATCGAATCGGAAGCCGAAACGTATGTAGACGAGTTCGTGTATTTACCCGTAGACGAAGTCGAAACGTTATTCATTGTAGGCGCGGTGCTATCTACCTTGAACTGAAACGTGAACGAATATGATTTGCCGATACCCGAACGCGGGCTTGTTGCCCATCCTGCGCTAAAACTCGAAGTTACCGTATATGTACCGTCTGCAAGGTTAGAAAGCGAAAACGAATTATTGTTTCCTTTTGCCACCGTTGTACCGTTGCCCGAAATGGTTGTCGGGATTTTTACAGAAGAATTTATAATGACGTTGACCGAGTTCGAGCCGATATAACTACCGCTTTCAAACGTTCCCGTTCCCGACGACGAACTGCCGTAAAGCGTTACCGAATAGTCCACAAAACTATATTGTCCTGTTTGCATACTGTAACTTACGCCTGAACCGCTTGCCGTATTGCTTCCCGTTCCACCGCCCGTTCCCGTTGTGGTTTTCGTAGACCAATTAAACTTGACGGTATATTTCGGCGTGGTTGCCGCATACGCTGTCGTGCCGCTTGCAAACAGACTTGACAAGCCTACCGCAAAACACAACGCGAACACGGCACACAACAGCGTTCGTAAAATGCTTTTCCTTTTGGTTTTTACCACTTAACTACCCTCCTTATTGTAATTTTCGCCTGTTTTATCTTCAAACAGGCTCTTGATATATTCGCCCGTCGTAATCTTCACGTTGGTGCGAAGCTCCGTCGAGCCGATGAAAAATACCTGCCCCGTAACCGCCGAGATAATCATTCTCTGCTCGTCCGCGTTGAAACTATCGCCCGCTTTGTAAACGTCCAAAACGTCTTTCATATCCGGTGCGGACAACTTGAAAATAAACGTATACTGCGAGTTTTTGAGAATCGCGCTCGTCTTGCTGCGGAGTTCTTCGTTCGCGTTCCAATCGGCTATGTTCTGCGTTGCGGGAATGAACGAGCCGTTATATTTTCTGATTCGCTTACTCATCGAGAAGAAAAAGTCCAATGCAATCGGGAATTTCGCGTCAATGAATAAATGTGCCTCGTCAGCAATGATAAGCGTTCGCAAATTTTTTCCGCTCTTGTTCGCTTCCCTTGCGTTGATGACTTCCTGCTCAATAAAACGGAAAACAAGCAACATTTGCGCGTTGGCTACGGTGTTATTCTTGTTTGCAAACAACGACTGAAAGTTAAAGTCTATCAAGTCGGCATTCACTTTCAACGTAGACGGCGCGTTCCAAATATCCGAATATCTGCCGTTCACGAACTTTTGCAAATACAACTCCGCCGTCCGCATATCCCGCAAAGTCAGGCTATCCGTTTCTTCCGTGTTCTTTTCCCGCAAGACCGCCAATAAGTCGGTAAACAGCGGAAAATCCTCGGCATTAAGCCTTGTGCAGTCCGTTGTTTCATAGATTCCTTTTCTCGCATACGCTTCCACCGCAAGGTTGTTTATAAGCTCGATAACGTCGCTGTTCGCACCCACGAAAACGATCTTGAAGAAACTTTCAAGCATTTTCAGGTGCGTATTGAACGTTACGACCGGATCTGCGGGCAAGCCGTCCTCAGTAAGAATTTTATATATATGGAACGGGTTAATTCTGCCCTCTTTCGCATTACCGACGTCGATAAGATTGCCCGACAAGTTTTTCGTTAAGGTCAGATATTCGGCTTCGGGATCGAGTATAATAACTCGCGTATCGTTCGCCCACTCGTTTGCGATAAGCGATTTTAAGAAGAACGATTTACCCGATCCAGATTTACCTATAATCATACCGTTGCTGTTCTGATACAGGTTGCCTCGTTTCCACATATTGAAAATGAACGGAAAGCCGTTTGCCTTGTTTTCTCCGAGCATAATACCGCCGTCGTCCATAACGAACGTGCGGACAAACGGAAACACCGCCGCGAGCGACGAACTATTGATACCGCGTTCGTAGTTTTTAAGCGTACTCACGGGTGAAATTGCCGACGATTTGAAACCTTCTATCTGCAAGCCGTAAAGGTTGGACGGCTTGAAATTGCCCGTCATAATCGCACGGCGAACGGATTTTTTATAGTTGTCGTCATCGAGATAGTTATACGCCGTAATAGTAAGCGTAACGTCGAGAAGCGACTCGTTTTCCGTTTGCAGACTGTCTAAAAGCGCGTTCATCGTTTCTCTGTGAGTTTCCGCGCTATTTGCTTCGCTCGCCTTTTCGGAAAGGATTTGCTTTGTTTCCATTTCGCCTATACACTTGTCGATACGCTTTATCGCCTTGAATTTATCCACGGGCTTAACGTGCAGAACCACTTTCGTGTTCGGAATATTGAACACGTCCGCGCCCCAAGCGTTACGAACTCTTAACGGATAATCCGCAATAGCAAACACCGCCGCTTGCGTTCCGTCTACCGTATAGCTGTTGGCTTTGAACTCAACCTTCTTCGGTTTTACCCACGCTATAAGTCGATTATCTTCGATTTCCTTGATTTCGCGTTCATCGAAGTTGCGTGAAAAACTGTATTTTAGGAATATCGCCGTTTCCTTTCTGCCAAGCAGTTTCGTGTTCAGTCCGCACTTGTTTATCTCGCTTGCCACGTTGATTGTCGTGTTTTCAAGGTCGAGTTCGTTTCTGCCGTAAACGACGATATAATAGTCCGAAAGATACTGTTTGCGGATATTATTCATCTTGTCGATACGATCGATCCGCTCACGCAAAATAGCCGTTTTAATCTCTCTGACTTGTTCCCCGTCTACGTTTTCTTTCATCTCGGCAAGCCTGCCGAACAGGTCTTGCGCAAAGTTGTCCAAGTTTACAGGGCGGTCTATTTTTATAATGTCCGCACATTGCGTTCCGTCGAGCATTTTAAGGGCGTTTGCAAGATAATCGATGTCGATATTCTGCTGAACGACGTCCTCGATACCGAAATTCTTTTGCCCGACTTTGATTACTCTGCCGAAGTATCCGCCGCTGTATTCGATTAGTCCGTTTTCCTTGATGTCTTTCAGATTTAGAAGCGCGTCCACGCGTTCTTTCTGTTTGTCTGCGTTTTCGGTATAAACCTTTTTCGCAAACAGGAATTTTATGTTTTCCAAGATACACGAATAGAAAATGCCGTCCTGCGTAGGCATAAACATTACCACCGCAAGCAGTCCCATAATTATGGCAAACGCGAACGCGCCCGAAGTGATTGCAATGAAAATAATTGCAAACACGATTAACGCAACGATTACGTCTGCCATCGAATAGCATTTCCATACCGTGTTTTTTACCTTGATTTTCTTCGGAATTATTCTCATTCTGTGCTTTCACCTCCGCTACTTTCCGATCCTTCCGTTGTTTCGGCAGAAGTTTTATCTTCGGAATATTTGTCCGAATTATCCTCACCACCGCCATTGTTGTCTGCTTTGTTTTTTCTGTGATTCGAGATTGCTTTTCCGACACTTGCGCCGCCGTGAATGATTTTATGCGCCAAGCCGAACGTCGCCGCTCCGACCATACGCGAACCGTAAAACGCCGAGCGTAAGAAGTTGCCGCCTGCGTGCATATCGTCCGCCTGTCCGAACAGTTTACAAAAGAGCGCTTGCCCTGCCGGAATAACCATTGCCCCGCCGACGATCATAAAGATAAGGAACATCGAATTGCCGAAACCGCTGATTTCGTCTATTCGCATTCTTGTTATAAGTGGCAGAAGCAGAACGAAGATATTTACCGAGAACACCGTTCCGTAGGCAATCACGATTTTCGTTATAAAAGTTTCTCTCCACGTTTTGAATCTCGCTCCGTCATCGAGCGGAAGCGTTGACATACTCATAGGCATTACGAAGTACATAAAAATGATTTCGTATACCCTTTTCGCCAAGTTGAGAACCGCAACCACAAGCGCGATTGCAAGCGCAACGCCTGAAATGAGCGACGGCAAATACAAGAACTTGTCGGGGTTGACTATTCCGTTATATTTCCATTTGTCGGGAAATACAAAACCCGTCGTATAATCTCCGAAAATCTCTTTCACGCCGAGCCGTGATATATCGAACTCGGACACCGAATACCCGTTTATCCAATCGCCCGCGCAGGCGTTGAACAACGCGCTCGACAATTTCGTCGTATTCCCGATTTGAAAGATCTGCGAAACAAGCACGAGTAACGAGTTGGATATAAGGATAATCAGGAACAGGACGGTAAGCATTGCCATTGTGCCGAGAAGTGCCAAAAAGAACTTGCCGACGATAGTCGATACGTTCCGTTGCGAGTTAATCATATTTTTGATAAGCGCAGCTATCGTAAAAATGCACGTCAAGCCTATCGCCAAAATGAAAATGCACCAAAATATCGTATTTACCGTGCTATCGCCTGCCAAAAATTCGATGATATTGACCTTTTCGCCTTTATACGTTACGTCCGTGATTCCCGATATTGCCGAAAAGATTTCCATCAGTCCGTCTACGAGTTTTAGAAGCCACAGAAAAAGAAGCAAGCATAACTGTTGAAAAAATATAAGCATTCTGCTCCTCCTTAAAGTTAAAAATATAGGGCGGCAAAAAACTCTGCCGCCCCGCGCAAAATATCCGCTCTATGCGATTACGCAGTTACCCAAGCGGAAAGACCATTGATAAGAAGCGGCGCACCCATTGCGACGACGAAGATGATAATGATACCGATGATAAGGTTTTTGACCATATCACGAGCATTGATCTTTTCTTCGTTCTTGTGTGCGATGGCGATTTTGATACCGACGTATGCACCCCAAATGACGACCACAGCCGCCAAAGCCATTACGATATAGATCCAAAAGGAATCCATAAGGGATTGAAGTTTCTCAACGATTTTCGCAAGGTTGTCGTTAAGTGTTGCCGCCAAAAGATTATTCATATTGTTTTATCCTCCTTTGATTGTTTCTCTTAGCCTACCCACGCGGAAAGACCGTTGATGAGAAGCGGTGCGCCCATAGCGATTACGAAAATAATTACAATACCGATGATAAGGTTTTTAACCATATCGCGGGCGTTAATTTTCTCTTCGTTCTTGTGAGCGATAGCAATTTTGATTCCGACGTAAGCACCCCAAATGACGACGACCGCCGCGAGTGCCATTACGATGTAAATCCAAAAGCTGTCCATAAGCGACTGCAATTTGGTAACGATTCCCTGTAAATTTTCATCAAGGGTTGCTGCAAGTAAATTATTCATAGATTATTTCTGCTCCTTTTTATCGTTAGATTTTTTGTTTTTGCCGTTCTTCTTTTTGAGAACGACGAGAGTTACCGCCGCGCCTGCGCCGAGTACGAGAAGAATCGGCAGCAATATGACTGCGGCAGAAGTTTTCTTTTCTTCCTTTTCCGTATCAGACGGCTTGTCCGTTTCGGAATCTGACGGCGTATCGGGCTTTTCAGGCTCGGACGGTTTATCCTCGTTCGGCTTGTCGTCAGGTTTATCCGGTATTTCGGGTTGTTCAGGTTCGGTCGGTTTATTCGGCTGTTCGGGTTCGACAGGTTTAGGTTCGTTTTTTGCCAAATTTACCTCGTAAACCATCAATTCCTCGCCGTTATCATTCGTTACGGTAACGATATATTTCCCTTCAAGTACCGCAAAGTCGAGTTCTCCGTTTTCGCCCGGAATCAGCACAACGCCGCTTCCGTCGTCCGCGCTCGTAAATTCCACTTTCACGAACTCGGTGCGATTATCCCCGCACTCGCAAACGTAAGATACCGTCATCGTCTTTTCCTGTTCCCTTACTACCGCGTCGAAAACGTAAACGTGCGTATGCTCGTCGGGATTTTCGGGTTTATCGGGTTCTGTCGGTTTGTCGGGATGTTCAGGCTCGGTCGGCGTATCGGGATTTTCTTCGAGATATCCGTCGTCGCCGCTCGTTACAAAGTCCGAAATATAGTTATAATCGCAGACCTTGCAGGTGTACTTCGTGTAGCCGACTTTTCCCTCTTCCGCTTTTACGACAGTCTTTTCATAATCGTGTCCTGCGGGTTTTACATAGTCGGTAACGTATCTGTCCGCGCAATTCTTGCAGGTATGTACCGTATAACCGTAAGATTCACACGTTCTGCCGACCGTCTTTTCCTCGTAATCGTGTCCGATTGCTTCTTCGCCGTCCACCGTATATTCGTCGCCGCAGTTTTTGCAAGTGTAAAGCGTATATCCGTTTTCCGTGCAGGTTACGGGATGTTCTTCGGCTTCATAAGCGTGTCCCGTTGCGGGAACATAACTGTCCGAATATTCATAACCGCAATCTTCGCAGTAATGAATCGTATACCCTCTGTGCGTACAGGTCGGTTCGATCACAATTTCCCCGAATTTATGCCCGTTCACCTCGGTATAATTATCGGTGTAGGTATTGCCGCAAAGCGTACAGGTATATCTCGTATACCCTTTCGTAGTGCAAGTACCTTCCACCACCTCTTCCGTGTATTCGTGCGTACACTCGGCTACGGGTTCTTGTTCGCCCTCGTATGCAAACGCGGTTGCTCCGCCCGCGCCGATAAACGCGCTCATACACACCGTCAGCATTAACGCCGACAAAATGAATTTTAGTTTTTTCAAATGATTCCTCCTTTCAAGCTATTTTGTTGCTTGTTCCTGATATTCTTTCATTCTTGGCAACAGTTCGAGTTGGATTTTATCTGCCGCCACTCTGATTTCGTTTGCGATACTCCTGTTGTAATGTTCGGTAATTGCAAGCAGTAGTCGTACTTTGTGTTCATACGCCGCTTGCCGCACCGCTTTTTCGTCTTTACCATCAAGGTACACGCAAATATTGTCCACCACGCGCTGAAGCTCGGCTTCCACGTCATCCCATTGCTTGGTAAGTTTTGCAACGCGTTTTGCTTTGTCGTTTTCATCGGCTCTCGCTTCTTCCGCTTCCTGCTCTTCGATGAGTTCGGAAAGCTTATCTTCGATTTTTTGTCCGCTCTCACCCGTGATGTCGAAAACGTAATTCTCTTTTTCAAACAACACGGCTTCACGCTTGCCGATTGCCGCTTTACCTTCGGGAAAATAAACCTTTTTGAGTTCATAAGACGGCGTGAATACCGTCCATATAGGCTCATATCCCCTGACAGAAACAATCGCGTCGCCTTTCTCGTCGCCGTTCAATCGTTCAAGCATACCCACCGAAATAAGCGGTTGTAAAGTCGCTCCCGTATTACTACTCGCAGGGTTATCCGCATTTGTATTGACCGAGAACTGCTTGATTTTCTTCTGTCCGCAAAGTTCCGAAAACTCTTTCCTTGTTTCCGAATCGTCCGAGCCGATAAAAATTTTGACGTTGCAATTTGTCTTTATAATGTCGCCCACGTCCCTGCCATATTTTGCGGTCAGTTGCGAATACGACTGCAACACGAACAAAAACCGTATTCCTCTCGAACGCGCTACCGTTACCATTCCCTCGATATTCTCGAATTTCGGAAGGTTCGCAAACTCGTCTAACACAAAGTAAGTATTGCGTTTCAAAATTGCCGTTTCCGTTTGGTTTCGGCGTAGGTTCAGATTTGCCTTTTCGACAAGTTCCTTGTACATTTGCGTAATGAAAAGCGTTACGAAACGGTGACGTGTAAAACGTTCGTCCGGCACGATAATAAATACTGCGTTCGGACTTTCATCCATATTCACGACGTCCAAATCGTTCTCGCTCGTCATCGACATAATACCGTCGTCGGAAAGTTGTTGCATATAACTGTTTACTTCCGAAAGATACGAAGTAAGCGTTTTGTCCGAAGTGATAAGCACGGTATTTACCAAGCCTCTTACTTTTGAAAACTCTTCGCGTCCCTCGATAAGATAGTTACGAAGCGCGGTCGTATCTTCCGAACAATACTTCGTGATGTTGTGATAGACGTTAAATAGCACGAGTTGACTTTCGTCGATTTTACCTTTGATACAATCCTCGCACATTGCAAGGACGAAACCGAAGATAAGGTTTCTCGCTCCCTGTTCCCAAGTCGGCTGATCTCGATTCTGCACGGGGCAAAGCGTATATACAAGGTCTTGCGCGTTTTCGTATATCTCGTCTTTGAGTTCCTGCATACGCGTTCTTGCGTCCCTGTAAGACAAGAACACTTCGCCTGCGCCGTAATACTTGCCGTCTTTCTGCTGTAAGTTGTTTTCAAGGTCTTTCACGAGCCTGATACGGCGAAGAAGCACGTTCATCGGATTCCATCTTTCCGATGAATACGGTTCTCTGAGATCCAATACGGATATTTTGTATCCCTCCTTTTCAAGCGTTCTCGCGTGCTTTTCGTACAGTTCCTTTTTCGGATCGCTTATGACGATTGACGGTTTGCCCTTGCTTTTGCCGAGTACCGCTATATTCTGATCGACAAAGCCCGTTGTTTTACCGCTACCCGTCGTGCCGACGATTAAAGCGTGCAACTGACTTGTCGTTATTACTTCAACGCTTCCGCCCTTTTTCTCCGCGCCGATGACGATACCATCCGTTTTTTCCTCTGCCGATTTATAGTCGTAAACCTGAAATTCTTTGAGTTTCTTCAATCTTTTCACCGACAGCCATTCGGTATCTTCCAGATCGTTTTCGTTCAACGCGATGTTCTGCGCGTCTACCCGATACATCATAAGATACCCTATGAGTATCAAGCCGTTTGCCACGCCGACGGAAAGCCAATAGTTTTTGTAGCTTAATATCTCGCCTATGCTTTTCCCGCCGAGCGAAAACAGATACATAACGAGAACGGCTACAAAGGCGAAGATTATTCCCCAAAACAGAAGTTTGAGTTTATTCTTTTTTCTCTTTTTGTGCCTTGTTATATCTTTTCTGTTCAATCTTTATAGTTCACCTCCTTGTATTCTCCGTTTTCCTTTTTGCGCTGTTCTTCCATTTCCTTTTCAATATCCTGCAAGCGGTGCGAAAAATCTCTTTCCAAGAGTTCGCTTTCGCTACCGAACGATAAGAGAAATTTTCCGAACAACAACTTTATTTTTCGGCGGGACATTGCTAAACGCCGTTTATGATTTTTATCGTTCGGTTTTGTTTTTCCGTATCTCGGCTTCTCGTAAATTTCAGGCTTGATAAACTTTGCGAGTTTCAGAACGAGATTTCCTTGCCGCCTCTTGTAGTCGGCTTCTATTTCCTGTATAATCGACAGCGTTTTTTCGTCGATTTTGTTATGGTACTTTGGCAAGTCCCGTTCCACTTCTTCAACCTTTACGTTCCTGTCCGTGAACGCAAACGGTGTCCCGCAAATGTTCTTAATCGCCTGTTTGTGCTTTTCGAGTTCGTCCAAAAACCGCAAATGCGAACGCCGCGCTTGTCCCTGATAGCCGATCAGCATTTCGACTATTTTATCTACCCGCCCAACGTATGCTTCCATATCCTTACTGCCGTAGGAAAGCCTGCCCGTTTTCGGCAGGTCTTTTGCAAGCGATAAAATCTCCTTTCTTATCTCATCGCTACTGCCCATTGCCGCTTTTACGGAAGTCATACCCCTAAGCGCGCGAATCGCCTCCACCCTCGTGTTAAAAAGCCTGTCCCGGTTTTCATCTATGTAAAGTCCTGTTCGGACGAATAGTTTGTTGATGGCTTCCATATTGATTTTGCCTTTTCGTCGGTAGCCGAGCGTTCCGTCTTTCTTCGACTTATACGTCGGTTCTTTCTCCCAAAAAACGAAATGGATATGCAGATGGTGCGGTCTGTCCAAGTGCAACGCGCACATCAGGTCGATGTTCTTTTTGTTGAATCCTGCGTCGGTTAAAAACTCTCCGAACGTCCGCTTAATCAGCCCGATACATTTTTCGGGCGTGTCGATCTTGTGCGACTGTTCTTCGTTGAGAGAGATAAACCCGTGCCAAATGTTGCCCTTGTTGTTTTTCAGCCGTTCTTTCATTTCCGCGACTTTTTCTTCCGACAAAAGTCCGTTGCCGTTGAATACGCCCGTTGACTTTTGCAAGTATTCGAGCGCGGTGATTCTGCCCGACTTCTTTCCCGTAATTTTTCCTTCCGTCGTAATGTAGTCGTAAACGTTCGTGTTGCCCGTCATATCGAAGAACGAGCGTTCCGCTCTGTGGGCTTCCGTTTCAAGTCCGCTTGCATTTTTCGGCAACCGATACGGTGTATACTGTATGTTGAATACGACGGGTTGATTGTTTCCTATGTTTTTACCTCCCCGCTTCTTTCAGCAGCCGCGCTTCTTCCTTTACGATGAAGTCCGGCGTGTCTTTGAGAAAACCTTTTTTGAACGCCTCGCCCATTCTCGCACCCTCGCCCCATACGGCAAGAAGATTGAATATGGAACAGACCAATCGTTTCAGCACCACCTGATTTGCAATGTTTTCACGCATAAGTCTGACGAGTTCAAAGTACAACGCGTCCTCGCTGTATTCTCTCGGAACGCTGACCGTTTTTTCTTCGCCGTCGATTTCGACTTTATCGAAAAGCCGTCTGTGCAGTTCCGGTAGTCCGAACATCAGCGCGTCGTTGACGATAGCGTTAAAACTGTTTTTGTATCTGTCAACCGTCGCTATCTCTCGGATTAACGCCCACTTCTTTTCGTCGTCAATCGTAATGAATTTACTGCCGCAGTTGCCGTCGAGTTTCATTTTTCTTCCCATTGTTATCACCTCCCCGAAAAGTCGGTTTCCGACTTGTTCAACTCTGCGATTTTCCGATAGTTTGGAAAATCCTTATCCTGCTTGCTAAAAGTCCTCTCTGCCAAAACAATTTTCGGTGGTTTCACCCTCGTCGTCAGACGGTGTTTCTCTGCCTTCAAGGATACTTTTCAGCATTTCGCTCGCCACGATACCGCTTGCGATTACTCTTGCAACGCTTGGCTGTTCTTCCTTTGCCTTACGAAGCTCACGGCTCTTGATACCGCCACGTCTGCCGTTTTCTCTGTCTGTAATTTCGTTGTCAAGAGATACTTTCACAAGAGTGAACGCACTTTTGATTGCCGTGTCGTTGCCATTGTATGCTCTCCCGTCAAAGACGTAATCCGATACCGCTTTGATAAATCTGCCTGCCTGTTTGTCGTCCATTACGCGGATAACTTCCGCATAACTTTTTCTGAATTTGAAGTTTCTTTCTTTCAATGTTTTTTGCTCCTTATGTTTTTTATGTTTATACTTCGTTGCCCCAACAGTCCCAATTATCTGCCTGCCGTCTTGCAAACAACTCTATCTTCGGCACGTCGCCGTACAACGCTTCTATCCGTTTTCTTGTTTCGTCAGGTTTCTTACTATGCTCTTCTATGGAAGTCATAATGACAGATGAAACAGAACGGCTTTTGCGTTTTAGTCCTTTTCCTTTTGTTGCAATCAGGCAGTATTCTGCATTAGAGCGAGTGTAATATCCCATTCCGGTAAATATTTTGTCTGCTCGTTTGCACTTTTTTATCCAAGTGAAAGCGACCGTTTTATATGTAAATCCCCAAGCCTTTATTAGTTCTATTCCTTCTATAAGGCACGGCGCTGTTACCCATAAAAACAATACGCTATCTTTCTCGCAGATACGGGACACAGGCAACGCCTGTATCTCTGTTTTGGGCATCGTCGGATAATGTCTTTCCGCGCTTCGCCCTTGTCCTTTTGCCGAATACGTCCTGAACTGCCAAGGCGGATCGGCATAGATGATTTTGTACTTCCTTTCCGTCGTGTATATGTCCTGAACCATATCCGTACTTTTGTTTTCACCTCTTTGAATTGATACCGACTTTGCCTTTGGTAAAGCCGCCTGCTTCGTTCGCTCCGCCGAAAGCACTCCGTTTGTCTGCAATGAATTTCAAGCCGTTTTCTGCCATTTTCATATAGTAAGCGTTCGGCTTTTCGTCGCGGAATTGCCCCGACGATTTGAATAAACGAAGTAGCTGCTCTTTGTCGTTTCCGCAGAATAAGGCAAGGCGCAACATCAACGCATATTCGCTCTTTTCTTCGCTCCCCAACACGGTTTTCCCGTTGTAGAGATCGGAAAACTTTGCGTCCGTTCCGAAATGTTTTTCTGCTCTATCAAGCGTTTCACGGTCGCTCATCCGCGTAAGGCTCGCCTTGCCTCTGCCGTCCATACTGACGGGCAATGCTCGCGCCGCGACTTCCGTCGCAACAAGCTCAGACGGTCGTATATATTCCGACGATTCCTCTTGCTCCACTTTGCCCGTCGCGCCTTTTTCTTTGAGTTCGTCGATTCCGACTTCTTCAAACGTCTTGTCTTTCCAAAGGTCGAGTTCCTTGATTTTGTCCAACTCTTTTTCGAGCGCGTCGCGGTCGGCAAAACCGTAATTGATAAGCGGTTTCACTCTGCCTTCTTCGTCGCAGATACAGCATTTGTATACTTGTTCCGAATAAGCGTTCGTTTCTTCAACGATTGCGTAAAACTGAATATCTTTGGTCTGACGATATTCTTGTTCTTTCCCTGAAACGTATTTTGCGATTTTATCCGCGTCGGTAATTGCCGTAAACAGCGCGTTCGGATTTTCCTTGATTTCTTCTTTCCACGATTGGATATACGCCGCGTTGTTCTGCAATCGCCCCTCGCTCGGCTCTACGCCTAAATCTTGCTCCATAAAGATAGAAGCAATTTCGGCTCGCAATTCTTCCATTGCATAGTCCTCACTACCGAATCTGCCCGATAAATCTCTGTTGAGCCTGCTTTCGTGTCCCGTGCTATGACCGATTTCGTGCAACGCAGTAGAGTAAAATTCTTGCATACTTTTGAAATCTGCACGTTCAGGTAAATGTACTTCGTCCGTATCCGTTCGGTAGAAAGCCCGACTGCCGCCGTAGACGATTTTCGCTTCGTTTTTGTCCCAATAATCAAGGATTGCCTCTGCTCTGTCGTTACGGTCGTTGACGTCGATTTGCGGCTTTTCTTTTACGGGTACGCCATCCATCAGCGAACAGTTGAACACACGGTAGAATTTGCGTAGCCAATACACGTTTTTATCCATATACTCTTGCTGTTCGCTCGCAGTCATTCCGTCGAGAACACTTCTGTCGAAACGTCTTTTCGTTTCTTTATCTCGCATTTCGTAATACTCAATGCTCGCGCCTTTACCTTTTGCAAGGCTGTTGCCTTCTTCGTCTTTCTTGAAAGTCCAACCCTTTTCTTCCATCTGCTTGAATGTCGCCCAACGGTTATCTCCATAGTTTTCGCTCATTGCAATAAGCGACAGAAAAAGGTTGTTGATTCCACGATATTTTTTACCCGTAATTGCCGACTCCGGCGCGCCCGACGATACCCAACCTTGCGTCCAAAAGAGATTGCCTTTTTCAAGGTTTTCCATTACCTTATCAACGAGTTGCTTTCTCTGCGGCGTTAGTTTCTCATACGCCGCATTTTTCTCTTCATTGCTCAAAGACAACTTTCACCTCCTCTACCATTGCCGGCTCGCCGTTCTCGTACCCCTCGTCGTCAAAGTCCATCAGGTCGTCTATCGTGTAACCTTTCGGAATTACGATGACGGGGGTATCTCGTATGTTTTGTTTCTTCATTTTTCGTGTTTTTCTCCTTACAAATTTTATTTTTCTTGTATTTTTGTCGGTTCTAAAACAGACAAAAGTATTGACTTTTACATTTTTGTCTGCTATAATAAAAGCACATCATAGTAAATGAGGTGATTTTATGATTATTCGAGAAGCATATATCAGCCAAATCGTTCCGCTGATAGATAAGAATCTGATTAAAGTATTAACAGGTGTTCGCCGTTCCGGGAAAACTGTTTTGCTTTCACAAATTCAGGACTATCTTTTGAAGAACGGAAGATCTAAATCGCAAATCATCAATATCAGTCTTGAATCCAAAAAGAACAAGAAATTCAAAGACGGTGACGTATTGTACGAGTATCTCATTTCCGCTTGTGAAAAGTTGAACGCAAAAGCGTACATTTTCCTTGATGAAATACAGGTCGTTTCAGGCTGGGAAGAAGTTGTTTCTTCTCTTCTCGTTGACATCGATTGCGACATCTATATCACCGGCTCGAATTCAAAACTCCTTTCAGGCGAACTTGCAACGCTGATTGCGGGACGTTATATTCAAATCCACGTCTATCCTTTTACGCTATCGGAAGCCAAGCAAATGCTCGAACAAAACGGCAAATTCAAGTCCGACGAAGTATTGTTTCAAGACTATCTCAAATACGGCGGTTTACCAATGCGTTTTTCGCTCGAAGAAATTTCGCTTGAAGCATACCTTTCGGACACTTACGACGCCATCGTTGTCAAAGACATTATTCAAAGGAACAACATTAAAGATACGAATCTTTTGAATATGATTCTCGCCTTTTTGATGGACAATATTGCCAATCCGTTTTCCGCACGTTCCATTGTTGCCGCGTTAAAGCAAGAAGGCATCAACACAACGGTAGAAACGGTAATCGCCTATATCGACTACATTAAAAAAGCGATGGTCGTGTATAGCGCACAGCGTTACGATATTAAGGGCAAGAAACTTCTTACCACGAACGAAAAGTATTACACCGTCGATTTGGGACTCAGAAACTGCGTAAAAGCGAGCAGCGAAATCGACTATAATAAGTTGTACGAGAATATCGTATATCTTGAACTTTTGTACCGTGGTTACGATGTAAAAGTCGGTAAAACCGACGATTACGAAATCGACTTTGTTGCTTACAAAGGTTCGGATACTCTTTACGTTCAAGTCTGTTATCTCCTCGCTTCTGCCGAAACAGTCGAACGCGAATTCGGAAACCTTGAAAGAATCAAAGACAACTATCCGAAATACGTCATATCGGGCGATCTCCCCGACTTTTCGCGTAACGGTATCAAGCATTACAACATTATCAAGTTTTTGCTTAACGAATAATTTCTCGGCTACGGCTAATTGCCGTAGCCTTTTTCTGTTCGTTCTTTTGCCGTCTGAAAGTAGTAATCGTCCGCTTCGATACCTATAAACTGTCTGCCCGTGTTTTTGCAGGCAATGCCCGCGCTTCCCGAACCCATACAGTTATCCATTACCACCTCACTCTCTTTCGTATAGGTTTTAATCAGATATTCGAGAAGTGCGACAGGTTTCTGCGTCGGATGAACGGCGTTTCTATCTCTTGAAAATTTCAATATATCCGTCGGATAGTTCGCATAATGCGTAACGTATTCCGTATCCGAATTGAGTTTGTTATTGCCGCCGTACCCTTTTCCGCTTCGCCACGTCGAGTTCGGTCTGTTTCGTTTTACTTGCTCTTTCTGAATAAGTCCTTGCGGGTAATACCGTATCGGCAGTTTGCTCTTACTGCCTACCGTCCCTTTGCTGAAAACAACAATATCTTCAAACAGGGACAGCGGCTTGTAATTAGAGTTCAGAAATCCCGTCGGACTTTCCTTTTCCCATACCATTTTGTAACGAAACATATCCGTATTGCTCTGAATCAGTTTACTTGTGAAAGGCTCGTTTCCGAATAAGCAGACGATGCCGTCCGGTTTCAGAAGTCGCTTATATCCTTTCCAAAGTTCCGTCAGGTCGATTTCCCTATCCCACTTATGTTTTGTCTTACCGCAACCATACGGAAGATCGCATAGAATAAGGTCAACGCTTTGCTCCGGTAGTTCTTTCATCACTGTCAGACAGTCGCCGTGATAAAGTCGTATCATCGCTTGCCGTTACCGCCTGTATTTTTAGGAACAGTCGGCGTATAGGTCGATTTAACGGGCATTGAGCGCAAGGCTTTGATTGCCGTTCCCTCGTAATAGTCCGGCGATTTATTCGGTCTGAACAACCCGCTTGTTGCGAAGATACGAAGCATTTGCTCTTTGTCCCCGTTGCACCAATAGGCAAGTAAATTCATCAGCGACATATCCGAGTTCGAGTGATTGTTCTGCAAATCTTCGCCCGCATAAAGTCTTTTGAATTTATCCCCGTTCTTTGCGTTCGACGCCTTTCCCACGACGTCACGGTCGGTCATTGTTGACAGTCCGTTCACGCCCTTGCATACGCCTTTCCACTCTTCACGTTTCTCGCATTTACGGGACAAAAGTTCTTTCATTTCGGGCGTATCGAAACTTTCAAGGCGGGAATAGCCTGAGCCGTCGCCCGTCATTGCGATGAAATGTTCTTTCTGATAAAATTCCAAATCGCCGTCTTTCGAGAAAGTACGAATATCCATACCGCTTGTTTTGCCGAAAATATGCAATCCGTTTCCGCTTACCGACTTTTCGATGTATGTCTTTCCGCACTTTGAAAGAACTTCTTTTGCAAGCGCGGACGACTGTCCGTTTTCGTCGTAGCAATGGTCAAGGTCGATACAGGAAACATTGTCCTTTCCGTCAAGAGCATAAGCAATCGTCGTGCCGCCTTTTTCTTTCAGATACTTTAAGGCGTTATCGAAGGTTGTCCACGTTTCGGGATTGTCACTTTCGGCATACTCGCCATTGTCGCTGTTGCAGTTGACGGGGCGTTTATTGTATTTACTTTTTTCGGCGTTCCACCACGTTTTAACGACAACCCAATTCGGTCGCGCTTTCATTTCGTCGGGAACGGCGGCGCGTAACGCTTTTTCTTTTTCGTCGAAAGAAGTATTTGCCGCAACGCTCGGTCGTTTGTATTCCGTGCCGTATGCGACTGCATCCTTTCCTCTGACTTCCTCGCAAAAATCCTTTGCCGAGAGTTCCGCCGTTTTCTTTTCTTCGCCGCTGTTGTCACTTAAACGAACGGTGTAGTCGTTATGTAAGCTCAATCTGATCGTGCCTTTTTCAGTATTCTCCTTAACACACTTGTTCGAAACATAATAGGTGTAATCCTGATACTTGCCGTCGGGCATTCTGAATAAGGTACTGTCGTCGAAGCTCGCAATTCTTGCCTTTTCGGGAACGGAAACGTAATTCCAATCGCTCGGCGTTTCGTTTCCCGGTGCGCTTTCCGCTTGCGTCTGTTTATAATCTTCTGCGGTCGTGTTGTTGCAAAGTTGGTTGAAATCATACGCCGTAAGCGTTGCTTCTCTCGTTTCGTCACGACTCTGCGCTTTAATAACGAAATCTTCGGGCAACAGGATCAGAATACGTCCGTCGTCGTTGTTCTTATCTTCCCCGACAAAAGTCGAAGGGATAAAGAACGACATACCGCCGAAGTCCTGTTTGTTCGGCAAAACGAACAGCATACTCTTCGGGTATTCTTTACGGAACGCTTCTTGCGGTACGCTCGTATTCAGCCATTTCGTATCCGTGTTTTCCTGCGTTTCGTAGTCCTTGTTGGTCGTTCCGCCTACCGCTTTCTTAAATTCTTCTGCCGTAAGCACAACAATTTGCTCGTTATCTCCGTAGCCTTTGCGAAGTTCGATTTCTCTGTCATCGCGGACGGAAAGTTCGTAGCACAGCTCTCTGCTGTCGCTTTGTAAGTCTACGAGTTGGCGCGACGGTCTGATTTTGTCATTAAACATATAGTAAGTGAATCCTGCATATTCGCCGTTTGTCGGCATTTTGAATACGCTCCCTACGCCCGACTTTTTGATAAACGCGTCGTTTGCAACGTTGATTTTTATGTACTCGATTTTCGGTTTTTCCGAGCCGTATTCGTTCTTTCGCCAATTCTCTGCTTTTTCCTGCGACTCGAAACCGTATCTTCCTTGCTCCCAATCGCCCGTGGCGGTATGATAGCCGATTGCCACAACATAGTCTTTGTTTGACGTTGCCGTGCGGTCTATAATCGCTATATCTCTGCCGCCCGTGTCTTTTTCGATATTGACTACCTTATCTCCCCTTGCGGTGATTTTCGTGTAGTCACGCGTGTTTTCGCTCATTTGCTCTTCGTGTTCCTCCTTTTTCTGCTTTTCGATTTTTCTTACCCTGTCTGCAAACAAGTCGATCAGTCCGGGGTGTGCAGACGAATAAATGCGTTTTTCATCGGATTTATCCTCATATCCTGCCGTTCTGTTTGTCCACTCTCTGTTTTCCGTTGAGTATCGTCTGTCCCATTCGCTACGGCGGATCAAAGTCGTTACAATGTGCTTTACCCTTTCCAAGCCGTATTCGGAAATCAAGGCTTGTTCAAAGCCTTTTCCAAGACGGTTATCCGCATAGTTGTCGGAAATAGCCTGTCCGATAGCCTGCACACACTCTTCGTCCAACGAATGAGATAACAAGTATTTGTCCAACTCACCGTGTTCCTGTGCATAACTTCCCGAATGCAAATAGATGTTATCTTTTGCCGTTTCTCGTTCTCGCTGTTTCCGTTCCACGGCTTCCTGAACGTCCGTTAGCGTAAATTCCTGCGTTTCATCTTCGCCAATATCTCTGCCGGCTTTCAAGAAGTCGATATGATGTTTTTTCAAGGTATCGCGTGCGATATAGCAAACAGGCGATACGATTACATAGCGGTCGGCTTTCTCCTTAATGGCGTGCAAATTTGTAGATGACAAACTGTCTTTGAAGTGATAGTACGCAACGCCGTTTTCATCCTTTCCGAGAAAGATTGCCTGCTCTTCGTCCCGTTTTATCTGCTCTTCTCTCAGAATATCGTCGTGATAATGTTCGCAATAGTCTTTGATAAAGGAAAGTGTATCCTCACCCGTAGAAACGCTCGCATATTCCGAACCGAGAAAGTCGTCGTAAAGTTGTTGCAGAATTCCGCCGTGATCCACTTCTGCATACAAAGCCTTGTAATACTCTTCACCGACATCTACATATTCGCCGCAAAGCGTATCAAAGAGTTCCGTTTTGACGTGAATCTCATAGTTGTTTTGGAAAATCTCTTCCGCCGACTTCCCCATAAGATTTGCTTTGAACTCTTCAAATTCTTTCTCAACGCTGTTTACTACAAGTTCTTTGTAATTCGGTGATTCCACGGAAACAGGCTCGTTTTCAACATTCGTCGCATACTCGCGCAATTCCGCGTCGGGAATGTTTTCAGCCAATGCCTTATAAACGTCATCGCTATCCCAACCGTAATATTCGAGAAGAATATCCAACGGGAAACGCTTATGATACCTTTCGAGAAATGGTTTAATATACGGCTTTGCTTCTTCGCTCGGCGCATACTCGCCGTTAAGCACACGATCTAACGCTATCCGTTCTTCATAAAAATTGTCCGAAAGCGAATCGGCGTACATTCCGTCAAGATAACTCATTTCTTCGTTCACGACTTCGCTCGCACTTTCGACAACGTTGTGCCAAGCGGTCAGATACGCCTTACCCCTTTCGGAAGAAATAAACGCTTCCCAAGCAGGCTTTTCAACACCGTATAAGCTCTCGGTATCTTCAAAATCCCCGTTTTCGACTTTTCCTTCGGTATCGTCTTTGCCGAGTCTATAAAGTTCCACGCCTGCGCCGTAAAGCACTCTTGCCGTTCTGACTCTTACAGGCAGCATTCCGTCCCAAGCGTAACCGTATTCGTGCATTTGCTCCTGTGATACGGTGTAATCGGGAAGTATATCTACCTGCATAGCGGCAACCCTGTCGCTCTCGTCGATAAACGTTTTTGCTTCTTCCGGCTCGTCGAACAATGCGATTTTTAATCCCGCGCTTACAAACGCACTCGCAAATTCCTTGAACAGCGTTTCGTCTATCGTCAGAGTTTTTACTTCCTTTTCGCCCACTTTGAAATACGAAGGCGATAAACTCGACAACGCCATCAATTCTTCGGTCGTATCATCGAAACAAGTGTAATCCCCGTTCTTTACAGCAAACACCATCGCGCCGGGGTTCTGTGTTTCGATTTGCTTATAGGTCTTATATATTTTTTCTGAAAACATAGTTTTTTTCTTATTCGTCCTTGTTTTTGTTTCTGTTCGTTTCGGCGGTAACGCCATATAGTTATCTTCCGTTTCGGCAGTAACGGGTTCTTCTCCGCTTTCCTCGTCGTCGATAACCACTTCTTCACGCTTGTTCAGGTCAAGTTCGGCATTGAGTTCGGAAAGTTCCGTGTTCAGTTCGATAATCTTGTCCTTATGCTCAAACGGCACTTTAACCTGTTCTTTCGCCACTTCAAAGTCTGCTTTTGTGGATTCCAAACGCTTTACCGCACGTTCTTCGCGGGCGGCAAATTCCTTTATGAAATTTTCCAAACGGGTAAGGTTTCCGCTTGCACTTTCGCCTATATCCATTTTGTACTGTCCTGCGCCCGAAAGCGTAATGCTCCGTTCGTTTGATAGCAGTTCGATAGGATTCAACGAGATTTTGAAACCGCAATATTCGGCTACCACCGTTCCCGTTTTGTTATGGAACAGCGCGTCCATAAGGGCAAGTCCGCCGTTCTTCTTTCCGTCCTCTACGCTATCCGAATACACCGTTCCGTTTACGCTTATTTCAAAGCGTTCGGGGTTGTACTTATCCTTTACAAGTTCGACGTCTTTCCTTACCCTTTCAAGGTAAAGTTCCTGACGTTGGATCTGTTCGGGAAATTCCTTCCGCACCTTGTCTTGCAATGCAAACAGTTCTTTCTTATATCGGCTTTCCAAATCACGAAGCCTTGCCATTTCCATATCAAGTTCCATTTTTCGCTTGATTTTCGGGTTGGCTGACGTGATTGCCTTGATTTCTGCATAAGAAAGCGTTGCCTCGTCAATGTCGTCGGCTTCACGCACGGTCATATCGCCTTTTTCCACCTGCGAAATAAACCGCTGTTTGGTTTCAAGTATCTGATACGAATAACTGTCAAACGTTCTCTCTTCCGCATAGGTGTAAATACGAATGATCTTGTTCCTATTTCCCTGCCGAATGCCGCGCCCATCTCTCTGAATCAGGTCGCGCGGACGATATGGTGCGTCCAAATGATGTATCGCAACGAGCCGCTCCTGCACGTTTGTTCCCGCGCCACATTTTTCCGTACTACCTATAAGCACGCGCACCGTTCCCGCGTTGATTGCGTTGAAAAGATCTTGTTTTGCCTTGTCCGTATTTGCGTCGTGGATAAAAGCAATCTCGTTTTCGGGAATGCCACGCTCGACGAGTTTATGTTTCAGGTCGTTATATGCGTCGAAGTCTGTTCCATACACATATTCCGAATAAGGCTTTTTCGGAGTAGACAAATCACAAAACACAAGTTGCGTTCCTTTAATGTCCGTCGAGTTCTTCCATTCTTCGTAAACATTGTCGGCGCAATAATTGAGTTTGCTTCCGCTTTCGTCGGAAAGCAACGGATCTATGCACCTCGGATCGAGCGCAAGTTTCTTGCCGTCGCCCGTAACCTTTAACATATTGTCGATATGCGGATCAACGCCGCCTGCGTAAATCGCGTCCGCTCTTTTCGCTATCTCTTCGGTTAAGTCGATTACCGTATCGCTCGGTTTCAGCGTGATAACCTTTCGCTCCACTTCCGGCACGTCAAGTTTTACGTCCGTCTTTACGTCCGCAAAAGAGTGATACAGCGTTAAAAGTTCGGGCAGATTCGTAAACTTTGCAAATCTCGTTCTCGCTCTATACCCTTTGCCTGACGGCGCAAGTTCGAGTGCCGTTACCGTTTCTCCAAAGTCTGCCGCCCACGCGTCGAAGTAGTCGATACCGAGCTTTTCAAGCGTTCGTTTTTGTAAGTAGGTTTGCATCGTGTACATTTCAGTCATCGAGTTGCTGATAGGCGTACCCGTTGCAAACACAACGCCTTTATCCCCGCCGTGCAGTTCATTGATGTACTCAATCTTTAACTGCAAGTCGCTTGCTCTTGCGCTCGCCGCATTTGAAATACCCGCTACGTTATTCATCTTCGTGTAAAGGAACAAGTTTTTGTATGCGTCCGCTTCGTCTACGAAAAGGTAGTCAACGCCGAGTTTTTCAAAGATAAGCACGTTGTCTTTCTTTGATTCGTCAAGTAATTTCTTTAACTGCGCTTCTCTGCCTTTCTTAATACGCTCCAAGTTCTTTACAGAACCGGACGGTGAGTTACTGTCCTCCCATTGCATTTCGATTCTGCGTTCGATAGCGGCTATTTCTTCCTGTATTTTTGCTATCTGCCGTTCGGGCGAAATGTTGATTTTCGCAAAACTCGACTGCGCTATGATAACGGAATCCCAATCGCCCATCGCCACTTTCGACACGAACTGCTCGCGGTGGTTTTTGTCCAAATCGTCTTTGGTTGCAATCAAGAGTTTCGCCGTCGGGTAAAGCTCACGGAACGAATTAGCCCATTGCTGTACCAAGTGATTCGGCACGGCTATCATCGGCTTTTTCGCCAAGCCGTACTGACGGAGTTTCATCGCCGCCGCGCATATCGTAAACGTTTTACCGCTTCCTACAATGTGGTGTAAAAGTGTGTTTCCGCTCGTGATAATGCGGTGTACCGCGTCCTTTTGGTGCGGGCGAAGTTCGATTGCGGGATTCATTTCGGGGAAACGCAAGTAACTTCCGTCGTACTTCAGCAAACGAATCTGATTGAACAGTCTGTTATAGACAGTTTCAAGCTCGTCGCGCCTTTGCGGATCTTTGAATATCCAATCCTTGAACGCTTCGACGATTTTATTCTGCTTTTCCCTTGCCGCAACCGTTTCGGAATTATTCAGCACTCGTTTTTCTCTGCCGTCTGCGTCCAAAACCGTATCGTAAATCTGCGTAGAACGCTGATTCAGACAGTCCTCGAACAGGCGGTATGCGTTCGCTCTGCTTGTTCCGAAAACTTTATCTACGTTTATAGAATCATAACCGCGCGCATATCTTGTCCTGTCAATACGCCAACTGCCGTCGTGTTTGTTGTAGTAAAGTTCTACGCCGTCGCGATAGTAGTAAGGCATACCGATAAGTTCGCAGAAGAACTCTTTATACAGTTCTTTGTCTATCCAACTCGTACCGACTCTGACCGCAATATCCGAAGCCTTAACGGGCGAAGGTTGCACTTCCCGTAAAGCCGAAATATTCTTGTCGTAGTCGATTAAATCGGGATTACTTTGTTTCATTCTTTCGGCGGCTTGCAGTTTATCCACCACTCTGCCCGAAAGATACTCTTCCGCCGTTTCAAATCCCGAATATTTATCTTCCGGGTTGACCAATACGGGGTTACGGAATACTGCGTTCCCGAGTTCGGCAAGCACGGTTTCATAGTCTTTCTTTGTGAGTTCTTCAATATACGAAATATCCACGCACCCGCGCTCGTTCTTGCTTATCTGCAACGCCTCGAAGCAATCGTCTGTACTCGTTACCGCCGTGTACGGTCTTATAGTTCGTTTCGTGAACACGTCGGCTTTCGTTACCGTTTCTTCATCATCAGAAACGTTCTCGCAAGCAAACAGCAATGCGCTATCGCCGTCGGGTTTGAAAAGTCGCAAATTGTTTTTGCTGTTGATATACCCGAAACGCTTGACGAACATATCGTATCTTGCGCCGAGTTGCCATTGCTCACGAGTTAAAACGTCGTCCGAACATCCTTCTACCTGCAAGTCCAAAACCTTGCGAAGTTGTTTTCGGATAGCGATCATTTCGACGATTCTCTGATATGCGTCTTTCGGGAACGTCGGCACGGGTTGTTCCACCATACTGTCGCCAACGCGCATATACAGTTTGCCGTTTACCGCTTTCAGGTTCATCGGTTTGACGTCGTAGTCAACCTCGATTTCTTCTCGGCTTTCCGTTTCTTCCGCATATTCGTGATTAACGTAGAAATCCTGCGGTAATCGACTTATAGCCTCGTTTATTGCTTCCGATAAATCTCTGCCGTCGGGTTTTACGGTTATATCTTCTGCGCCGTAAAGTCCCGTTTCTTTGGCAAGCGTGCCGAGTACCATTTCAGGGTGAGCGATATAATAACTATTTATCTCGTACCCTTCTTCGGTCTTGCCCGTCGCAAGCCATTCGGTATTTTCAACGCCTGCATTGATTTTCTCTTCCCGCTTACGAAAAAACAGAATGTCCGTTACGACTTCCGTATTCGCCGTCTGCTTGAACGCCGTATTCGGTAATCTGATTGCGCCCACAAGTTCGGCTCTGTCCGCGATATACTTGCGGATAGACGGGTTTTGCTTATCCATCGTGCCTTTGCTCGTGATAACCGCCATCAAACCGTTCGGCTTGATTTTGTCGATACCTTTTGCGATAAAATAGTCGTGAATATAGAAGTTGTATTTGTTGTAGTCGGGATCAAAAACTGTATAACCGCCGAACGGAACGTTCGTAACCATAAAGTCGAACGAGTTGTCCTGAAACGACGTTTCTTCAAAGCCTTTAATCTGAATTTTCGCTTGCGGGTACAGTTTCGTTGCGATTTTACCCGTAACCCTATCGAGTTCAACGCCGTAAAGTTTCGCTCCGTCCGCTATCTCTTGCGGCATAAAGCCGAAGAAATTACCCGTACCCATTGCCGGCTCTAAAATGCGATTGTTGCCTTTTACGCCGAAACGTTCAAGTGCTTTGTAAATACCGTCGATGACGGTTTTACTTGTGTAATGCGCGTTCAGAACGCTACCTTTTGCCGCCGCGTATTCTTCGTCATTCAGAACGTCTTTCAGTTCCTTATATTCGTTTTGCCACGCGACATTATGTTCGTCGAACGCTTGTGCCAAACCGCCCCAACCGACGTATTTTGCAAGTACTTTCTTCTCGTCGTCGGTTGCCTCTTTTTGTGAGTTAATCAACCTATTGACTAACTTTATGGCTTCGATGTTGTTTTTGAAACGCTGTTTTGCACCGCCGAGTTCGCTTTGCTCAAACCCGATTTTCGTCAGGTCGGTGTTACTTTCTTTTGTGGATTCGCCTACGGGTTCTATCGGCGTTATCTCGCCGCTTTCGATACGGTTTTCCCACTCTTCATCTTCTTCCGCGTCTAAATCTCGGATAGGTTTTTCAGGCGGCTGCTCCGAATACCTGCGATACGCTTCCTTGACGGTTATTTCGATTTTATCCCCGTCGATTTTCGCCGTAGCCACTTCCGGGCAGGCGTTCAATGCTTTCTCGATTTCTGCCGCGTGGTCTTTACAAAACTTATAGTCTGCATACCGCCAAGAAAAGAAGGTCGTTCTCTCTCCGTCAACGTTTCGCTTTACTCCGTCCTCTGCAATGTGTCGGGCGATTGCTTTTACTCTGTTTTCGTCCGTGCCGCGACGCTCGGACAGAAACGCTATGTATTCTTCGCTTTCTTTGTCGTCGAAATATTTATCTTCGTCGATAAGGTCTGCAATACCGTAAGCAACCTGTTCCCACTTCAACATCATTCCGACTTCGTTTTCGGGGTTCTCTCTATCACGATGGCGAAGTTTCATTCCCTTGCCGTCAGTCCATATCTCGTCATCGTAACCGCCACCGCCCGTACCGTATTCTCTCCTTAAAAAATCGGCAAATTCTTTGTCGGTAGGGTTCTCTTGATACTTCTCGTAAATTCGATATTTCCCGTATTCAAAGCCGCTTCCGCGTTTCAATCCCCACTCTTTGAGTCTTTCTTCGGGCGTTTTTTCCTCAAACGCGTCGAACAGCAACCTTTGCATACTCGGACGATTGCGGCGCTCCCAAATCGGTTTTCCCCTGTTTTCGGTTTTCGACTCTTTGGTTGGCTTTTTATCTTCCGCGTAATCGTAATCTTCCGTTCCTTCGTCCGATTCTTCTTCTGCGGCTTCAAACGCTTCTTCGATTTCTTCTTCGGTCGGTTCGTCCTCATCTCCGTAATCGTCGTCAATCGGGAAACGTGTGTCTATCTCGCCCACATAGTCGGGTTGCTCTTCCGTTTCTTCCTGTTCGGAAAAAATGCGGTCAAGCTCTTCGCTTTCTTCGGGCGATAATTCTTCAAGTTCAGGCGTTTTCCTTGCTTCGGCGCGCGAAAGAATCTTAAAATGCTCTGCGTCCGGCTCAACCACGACAACGCTAACCGTTTCCGTAAGTTTCCCGAAGTATCTGTCCGCAACGTGATACGGAAAACCGCACATAGGAATTCTTTCGTCTAAACCTACATTTCGTCCCGTGAGCGTTAAATCGAGAATGTTCGCGGCTTGTTCAGCCTTATCGCCCATTACTTCGTAAAAATCGCCCAAACGATACACGACTATGCTGTCGGGATTCGCTTTTTGCAACTCTGAATACTTTGCATAAAAAGACGATACGCTCGACTTTTCTTCCTGAGCTACGGGCTGTTCGTCCGCTTTCGGAATTACAGGCTCGTCCGTAACGTAATCTTCTTCGGTATCGTCGATAACGGGTACTTCGTTTTGTTTGTTGTAAATCGCGTCGTTTATGTCTTGTTGTAAGACTTCCACCGCTTTTTGCACTTCACGAAACAGATCCGCATTTTCCTGTAAGCCGTAGGGATAGCCTTTCAGCGTGATTCCCCTTTCCTTCGGAAAACCCGTTGTCGAATACAACGAATACGCCACGCCTTCTGCAATGAGTCTGTTCCTTATCTCGTCGTTTTCGGTTAGAAAATCGTTCTGTCCGAGATAAGTTACGACTCCCGAAAGCATAATGCGATAATCGCCGCGGTTACTCTCCGCAATTTCCGTGCCGTTAAGTAAGTCAAGCCCGTCCAAAATCTTTTTTACAGGTTGCGTTATGCGCCTGTAACGATTCTCGCCGTGCGTATCGGCAACGTCAAACACGAAGTATTTATTGCCATTGCTGTCGTAATACGGAATACCTTTTCTGCCTTTTGTAACTCTTCGCCCCTGCGCGTTCCACTCTTCAAAAGAAAAGCATACTCCCGCGTTCGGTCGCTCGATTACGATCTGACAGGCGTCGTGCAATGCGATATGCGGATTGTTCGCAACGAAACGATAAAACGTTTTCAGTTGTTCTCCGTCCGTCATCATCGCTTGAATTGCGCGATTTCTGTCTGCGTTTCTTCTGATGTCGCTCAATTTTTCTTCCACCTCCTTTGTCTATTTTCCTGCAAGGGCAACTCTTTTCCGAACACTTCAAAATATATCTGCTGCCGAAGTTCAAAGGTCGGAAAGAATATCGCAAAACAAGCCGCCGACGCGCCCATTGTTTCAATCAGAATCCGCAGATGTTCTCTGCCGAACAGTTGCTTTGTCTTGAGCTTGTACACAAATTCTTTTTCATCAATGTCAAGACGTTCCGCAATCTGACTTACCGTGTAGCCGCTTTCTTTCAGCCAAGCATAGAACGCGCCGCTCCGTAAGGAATACCCTTCGATTTTTGTTCTGTCTATTTCGCCCTGTTCGGGCAAGTGTCTGTTTTTAATTTCGGTCATTGCGTCCTGCCTCCTGACTGCCGTTTTTTGTTCGGGATTCATACCCTCTCACTACTAATGGACATTTGCAATGGGTTTTGCGGGGGTGTTTTTCAAAAATTCTTCAAAATATTTTTCAGTTTCTTTTTTGCGGCTTCCAAATTTTCGTGAACGGTTTTGTTGTCAACACCCATTTCTTTCCCTATTTCTCGCAACGTCTTTTGCTCCCAAAAGGTTTTGTAAACGACGATTTTCTGCTTTTCCGTAAGCTCTTCCATTGCCTTTGCTATCGTGTTTTTTAATTCCTTTTGTTCATACTGCTCTTCCGGGTTTGCTCCGTCATCGATTACTTCATATCCCGTTTCTTCATACATTCGTTCAAGCGAATCCGTCTTTGCCGCAATTCTGCGATTTTGTCTGTCGATACGCTCAAAATCACGGTTTAATTCTTTGATTTTCTGCTCCTGTTCTGCCGTTTCCACTTCGACGATAATGCTTTTGGTTTGTTCAAGTTTGTAAGTTACTTTCTTTTTCATTGTTGAAATCCTCCGATTTTGATTTTTGTGTTTGAAAATCGCAATCGGACAGATTTCTGCCCACAACGAAAAAAGCCCGACTGCGTTGTGATTAAACGCAATCGGGCAATTCCGAGTATAAAGGCATAAAAAAACGCCTCGCAAAGAATAAACCCTGATTAGGTCTAATCCTTGCAAGGCGTTGGTAGCTTTCCTATGAGAATAACTCCTGTTTCTTACAACTTCGTATACGTTCGCGCGTTGGCTTTACACTCCCTTTCGGGCTACCGCTGTCCGTTCCCGTATACTGTCTGATTTTACAGATAAAAAATATTTAATTGTCTTTGTCTATAACTCCATATAAGGCGTGGATAACTTCCTTCCCGGATAGTTTCGGTTTCTTATATCTTCATATCGGCTTGCCCGTAGTTCTTGCTACCGTCGGCAGTCCCGTATGGTTTTTCGTACAGACGTTTAGCGCACGGTAGCCGCTTGCGGCATTTCCTGCGCTTTGTTCGGATCTGCGCTCAATCGCATTTTCCCCGTTTCGTCTACGTCCGCAAGCACGGATGCTCCGCAATGATGACACTTGACGATAACGCCTACGCAATGTCCGGTGACTTCCAACAGCTTTGTTAGACAATACGGACAAGTCAAAGGATTGTTCTTTTTAGCCATATAAATACAACCTCCTTTCTCCCTAAACTTACAAACGATTTGAATTTATCTAACTGCTACGGTATGGTCGGGATAACTCCTATACAACAGTCAAACATCATTTGTAATCCAATTATATATCTTTGCGCTTTCGGGGCTAAAAACGCGTGATACCGATTTAATTATATATGTGGATACAGCTTACCAAAACGCCCTGTATCTCACAGTCTTTGACGATAATATCTTTCATCTCTTTATTTTCCGGATGAAGTACCACTTTCCCGTTTCTTTTATAAAAACGTTTCAGCGTTGTTTCGCCATTCATCATAGCAACAATTATATCTCCGTTCTCTGCCGTGTTCTGCTTTCTGATTACGACGAGATCGCCGTGCTTGATTCCGATGTCAATCATACTGTCGCCGTGCGTATGAAGAATAAACAAATCCCCACCGCCGAAAATCGCTCGCGGGAGTGTAACGCTTTCTTCTATCTGCTCCACCGCGTCAACAGGTTGTCCGCACGCGATAGAACCGACGATAGGCGTGATTGCCACTCCGCTCGGTTTCAGCTTCGGCAACATATCTATATTGCCGAGCCTTGTCCGCTCTATCCTGCCGCTGTTTTCAAGCGCAAGGATATACGTTCTTACAAGGTTAAGCGAACTCATATTCAATGCTTTCATTACCTCTCTGAAACTCGGCGATTTGCCTTTTCTCTTTTGGTAGTCGATTATGAAACTTTCCATATTGTCCAATGTCGTCGTGTTGAGCGTTCTCATCCGTAGTACCTCTTTTTACTAAACTGAACTTTGCGTTCAATTTAGATTGTAGCCGTATTATATCACAAAAGACTATCTATTTCAAATTTTCATTTCCCAATATTGGGAAGTGAACGATATTTTTTTATTTTTCCGAAAAAAATAATGCCCTTACCGAAGTAAGAGCATTGTTTCCTGCATAAAGACACATCAAACGGTGTCATTCCTTCTTTTCGTTCAGCTTTGCATAAAGGTTTTTAATCGCTTCGAGTCCTGCTTTTTCGCCGTTCTCTACCGCTTTGCCATACATTTCGATTGCTTTCTTATAGTTTTTTCTCACACCGAATCCGTTTTCGTAACAGATTCCGAGATTGTGATACGCAACACCCGAACTGTACTTTTCAGCAGCAGTACTAAAACACTTAACCGCTTCTTTTTTATCTTCTTTTACGCCGTTGCCTTGCAGATAGCAAAGCCCGATATTGATAATCGCTTCTTCCTCGCCGAGATTGTATGCGTCGGTAAATAATTCAAAGGCTTTTTTGTATGCCGCTTCGGTTTTGACGGTATAGTAGTAATAAAGCCCCACTTGCAGACACGCTGACGGATTTTCGCCATTGACGCTCTTTTTCAGCCAATGAAGTGCCGTTTCCCTATCGGCGGTCACGCCGTAGTACCCGCAAGCATACGCCATACCGAGATTATATTGCGCGGCGGCGTTGCCGAGTTTCGCGGCTCGTTTGAAAAGTTTAAGGGCGGTTTTTTCGTCCCTTTCGAGTCCTAATTCGTCGCCGAGATACGCTTCCGCCATTCTTTCGATTGCGTCGGGAAAATCCATTTCTGCCGCCGCCTGATAGTATCGTAAAGCGTTTTTATAATCTTTCTTTTGCTCTTCGCAAATCGTCGCAATCGCCCAATATAGCCCGACAACTTCCAACTCACATTCCGCAAAACAATCGAGTGCATCGTCATACTTGCCTTTTTTGTAATAGTAATATCCCAAATCAAGCAACGCATCGTCCTGACAAAGGTTAGCCGCTTTTTTAAGATAATGAATATACTTCTTCTCGTCGGGTTCTATTCCGTACCAACCTTCTTCATATATGCGGGCTTGCATATAAAGGCTTTCCGGATCATTATGTTTCACGCCGTCTGCTAAATACGCCAACCCTTTTTCGTAGTCGTGCGGAACGAACCTGTCGTTGAGATAAACGTAAGCCAAATCGAAATTGAGAGAGTAATCTCCAAGGCTTAAACCTTTTTCATACCATACGATTGCTTTCGGCACGTCTTGTAACGTTTCATCGTTCAGGTAGATAAAGCCTATTTTCTTTGCAATCTCTGTATCTCCGAGATAAAACGCACGCTCATAAAACTGCAACGCTTTTTTGATATTGTCGATTTCGGGCGTTTTAATCGGCATTTCAAAGTAGTATAAATCACCGAGATTTCTCGCCGCCACCGAAGAACCCAAATCGGAAGCCTTTGTATAATACTCGATTGCCTTTTGCAAATCCTTTTTTACGGCGTGTCCGTGCTGATAACAAAAGCCAAGGCGAATAAAACATTCCGTTTCGCCTTCTTTTGCTCCTGCCGTATATGTATCGAACGACTTTTTATACTCGTTACGATAATCGAACGTATCGCCAAGCGCGGCGTATACCAAAACATCCTTTTCGATTGCCTTTTTGTAATAAGCCGCCGCAGTTTTGAAGTCGGCTTCGTCCATATATAAGTCGCCGATCAAAGCGTAATATTTCGGCTTCTTCTCGGCAAGTTGCTTGTATTTTTTTATTTTATCGTTTTTCATATTTTTTATTTTCTTAAATGTTAATGATTACGGATAACCGCTCCGTTCTTTATCTCAAAGGCAATCTTGCTGTCGGTTATCTTATATGCTACCTTGTATTGATATCCCATAATGGGATTCTCCATTGTATTATCTGTTTTACGGAATAAAAACAAACCCAAGGAAAATTCCCCATCTGTCTTATCGAAAAAACTGTTTTCTAAACTCAACACGGTTTCTTTTTTATAACTATATTCTCCGTCTGACACCATAAACGAATAATCGTCGTTTTCAAGATTTTCTATACTTTGTAAAACCGCTCTGCTTCCATCATTCTTTGATATTATAAAACCCGCTTTATAATCTTCAAGACTTACAGTGACAGAGTTTATTCCGTAAGGAACGGTAAGAGAAACGGCATCGAGGGGAAACTCCGAATCAAGATTTAAAATCGAAAAAGAACAAATCCTTTTTTCTTCGGGCGGCGTGGGTTTCGGCTTTTCTTCCGGCTTTTTACCACAACCGACAAAAAGTAAAGACGTGAGTATCAATATAAATAATAAAGCAAGCGAAACAACTTTTTTTCTCTTCAACAAACTGAATTTCATTTTTTATACCTCCTGTTAATTATAACGTTGCAAACGGTTTGGACGATATAAGTTTGTAATCGTCGTTAAGCGCGTAGAACTATATTATCTCTTTATTGAATTATTTATGCTGTATTTAATAGGTTCAGGGTGCTTATTTTGTAATCTACCTATAAAATCGCAAATAATATCGTAAAGGTTGTCTTTTGTATACGCAAGTTTTTCAGGAAGAACATCGTTATCCGAAATTTTTCCATCGTTGAACCTTTGAGCGTACACTCCGCATTCTTTGAGATAATTCATTATGACATATATTTTTTCTTTTTCAGTTTCAGAAAAAATCGGTTGTTCAATCAATGATTGCTTTATAAATTCACAAAAATAAGTAAAATCGTCGTCCCAATTAACATTTCCGTTATCTTGTGCCTCACAACGAATATTCTCGATTTCTCGCAACAATTCTCCTTGCAAATTTCGGGCTTGTCCTCTTTTAGGAACAAAGTTTTGCCATATAAATTTGCACTCTTCAAAATATTGTTGCTCATATTCCTGTTCTATCAGTTCGTCTATTGAAATGGTGTTTGACATATTACGCCCTCGCGCTCCATTGAGATAATTTATAACGTTGCAAACGGTTTGGACGATATAAGTTTGTAATCGTCGTCGTGCGTGTAGAACTGTTCCATAAGCCAATAAATGCCGTTGGCTTTCTTCCTGAGTTTCTTTGTAAGCAACTCTCTCGTTATCGGCATTACCTGAAATATACTGATGTATTTATGCTCGGAAACGTAGCACTTAACTGTACTCGGCGATTTTAATATTTCTGGCAATAAAAGTACCGTGCCGCAGTATTTCCCGTCGATTCCCATATCGAGCGTGTCAGAAACGGTTATGTTATCTTTTTCGTTGAATGCGTATTCCGCGGTTGCCCAAAGAAGCGAGTTTAACGAAAGCCAGTCCGTCGGCGCGTCTTCGTCGTCCGAAGGATTACGAATATCGACGTCGGGCGAAATAAACATCATATACTCATTGCGGCGATTTGCTTTTCTCCCAAAGCCTATATCTCGCTCGGGCATCAGATAATCGCTTGCGCCGATTGTACACAGTTTCCAAAACGGCATTTCGTCCGTCGGCTTAAAAACAAGAGTCGTTATCGGCTTCATATCGGTCGGTAAAACGTTCTTTTTCAGTTTCAAGCTGAAAATCGGTTCTTCACCAAAAACGGTCTTATAGTGGTCGTATAGTTTTTGCTGTCTTTTGCTTTTCATCTTTACTTCCATAAACAACAGTTTCCTTGTCAGTATTCCTCTTTTATTTTAGCGACAAACTCATTGAATTCATCAATCACCTTTCGCGGCGATTTAATTTTCACCTTGCCCTGCGTTCCGACAATCCACGCAAAGAACGTTTTTGAAATCTGCACCGTTACGTCTACCGAATAGGTTTTCTCGTCAACTTTCTTTATGCGTATGTCATCTCCGAAGCGGTCAAACATATCCGACAGGATATTAGCCGTAAACAGCAACGTAACATTCTGACTTTCCCCTCCGAACATCGAAAATACTTGCTTACGGTATTCTTCCGTGTTGAACAATTCGTATTCGGGATGCGGCTCGCGCTCAAGCTCTTCCACTTTTACGCTTTCCATTTTATCGAGCCGATATGTAACAAGATCGTCGTGTCCTTTCGAGAAACACAACAAATAATAATTGTCCTTGTTCCATACCATAAACGCAGGGCTTACGGTATAACGATTGCCGTTCTTCCGATAAACTTTTTTATGCTTCTCGTCGTAATTGAAGTAAAGGAACGATATTTGCTTGTTCTCGTTTATCGCGTGTTCGATAGCGTCCACATTATAGATAAATGAACTGCTCCCCTTCCTGCCCTTATCAAGCGAAATAATGTGCTTTGAAATGCTCTCCGCTTGGTGAGTACAAAGCGTTTCCGCAAGTCTGCCGACAAGTGCTTTCTTTTGTGCAACAGGAAGTTTCGACGCATTGATAACGTCCGCAAGCATAACCACTTCTGCCGTTTCAAGCGACCGATTGACGACATAATAGTAATGGTATTTCTTTTTGTAGGAAAGAACCTCATAACCGTTGTCGCACAAAGTCGCTATATCCTGAACGAGAATTTTGCGTGACACATTCAGTCCGCGCAAAGCAAGAAGCTCGGATATTTCATCTGTATTTAAGGCGTGGTTCTCATCTGTATTTTTACAGAGAATATCCCATAAGACAAGCAGTTTGATTTTATGCGCTTCATTTGCCATAATTCTCACCCCTTTCGGTTTCTTATATTATAGCATATTTTTCCGATTTTTTCAATCTGTTCTGCGTGGTAAAAGAAAAGTCGGAACAGGTTATCCTATCCCGACTTGTCATTTCTCAAATCATTTTTACATTAAACTTATAAGAATATTACTCGACACCGAGTGCTTTATATACGGCATCTTCTGCCGAAGTATAAGGAATCAACTGAAACGCGCTCATCAAGTCTGCCGGAACGGTGGCAAAATCTACGAACGACGTGCTTGGTAACAAAACCTTTTTCGCGCCCGAATCAAGACAAACCTGTAAAACATTTGCAAGCTCATCGGCTTTAATAAGCGTTCCGCTGATTGAAATATCACCGATTATTACAAGATTTGCAAGCGTGGATCTTCCGAGAGCAATAGAACACAACGAAATCAACGTAGGCAAAGCAAGTTTGCCCGTAATTCCTATGCCTTGAAGGTCTTGATAGTTGATAATATAGTCTTTCGTAGTTGTGCTGATTGAGCCGCTGATTCTGTTGCTGTTTGCTTTTAAGAAATTGAACGCGGTATTTGTTGCCTCTTTCGCATCTCTGTCTGCACCGAGTCCCGTCCTTTCAAACTTCCCGTTACCGGGTAGCATTTGACTTTCAAGTCTGAAAAGACCAATCATTCCCGATTTTCCGCGCGAAACAGTATACACTTGTCCCGGATTGCATATCCCATCGGGAATCAGTTTTCCGCCGCCCTGTTCGGGAACGGCAACGTACTTTTCTTCAAAGGTTTCGTTGTCTATATAAGAGAAATTAACGTCGTAGAATTCCATTCCGCCGAGTTTTTTGAGTTGTTCTTTTACTCTGCGACGCATTTCAAGGGAAATCTTAACGATTTCTTCCAAATCGTCCTTTGAAAACTCTCCGTCGGGATACAACAGCTTCAAATACCCGTCTATCATCTTGCGAACGGCAATGGTATCGCGCTGATTCAGATTCTTTCCAAGACGGAAATATCTGTCCAACGCGTCGCCATATTGTTCTTTTCGCAATTCCCTGATAAACTCGGCAAGGTAATCGGTTATAAAACCGTAATCGTTCGTAAAGTGTTCGGGACGGAATTTCGGAACTTCCCAACCGGGAAGATAACAGTGCATACGGTCTAAAAACGCGGTATCCGTACCCATTTCGGGCGGGAAAGGATCAAACAGGCTTGACGTTTTCAACAACACGTCAACGCTTTGATTGATATTACCGACAAATACCATAGACGCCGAAGCCGCTTTTTCTTCTTTACCACGGGCAAACGATCCTGACGCCATATAGTCTTTCATTATCTGTATGCCGTCTTTGTCCTTAAATCTGATACCCGCAACTTCATCGAACGCAACGCAGTCCCACAATCCGACAAGTCCTACGGACTTCCTGCTCATATTGTAAAACAAGTTCGCAACCGTTGTCTGCCCGCCCGAAACAAGAATACTGTTAGGCGATATTTCCTTATATAAATGCGACTTACCCGTGCTTCTCGGTCCGAGTTCGCATAAATTGAAATTATTTTCGACAAGGGGCAACATTCTTGTTATTAAGAGCCACTTTTCCCTGTAAGAGAGCGTGTCCGGTTCCATTCCGATAGAACGCAACAAAACGTCTATCCACTCGTCTTTTGTGAAATTCTTTCTGCCACGCTTCAATTCGTCCAAATCAACGTGTGGCATCTGAATCGGCGTAAGTTTCCTGATGTGTATAGGACAATCGTTCTTCTCTTCTTCTATGTATTCGTATTCGAGTTGAACGATACACCAAATACCGCCGCAAAGCAATCTGTCGTGCTTTTCGGGATATTCGTCTGCAATAGGAATACCGCGCAGTCCTAAATTAGAAAACGTCGCATAGAAACGGTCATCTCTGATATTGAGTTCGACCGTAATCATATCTATTACCGTGTGGCTTCCGTTTTTACGCAGAACTGACAGAATTTTTTGCGCTTCGTCCGGGCGAACGAAATTGTCAGCCAAAATGCGTTTGACCTTTTGAACGCCCTCTTCGATAATTGCCGGATCGTCGGAACTGCAATACTGTCCGAGCAAAAACTCCAACACATAGACGGGAACGTTTGCGCCTTCTTTTATTTGTTTCGTAAGGTCTTTGCGGACGATCTTCCCGTCAAAGGTTTCCCGAAGTTTTTCCTTTATTTCTTCCCGATTGCTTTTTATCGCTTCTTCCATAACCATACCCTCCGTCAGTTCTCGTCACCGAAAAAACTGAATTCACCGACAGAAAAGGCTATGTCGATTTGAAATTCTTCTTTCTGTGGCGTTTGTAAGCCAGCTTCGTCTTTCATCACAAGATAATACTTCGCTCGATTATTATAGTTGATAGGTTTCAGATTGAACGTACATCTGAACGTTCTGTCCTGCTCGTTTTCGCTTGTTTTATTGGCAATAATCTTTGCTACGTCGCTTACCTGCGTTCCGTTTTCATCGGTAAAGAACAGTACATACGTTTCGGGAACTTTGATACCGCCCACCACTTCTTTCTGATAGAAGTTGAGCGAGAATATCATATTGCAAATCTTCCTGCTTGCCGAAAGCAACCCTATTTCTACGGGTTTCGTATCGAATTTATCACGGTTTTTCTGATACTCTGCGTTTGTGCTTCTGACAAACCGATAGTCGATGATCGGAACGACCAACTCTTGCAAACTGATTCCGCCGTGGACGAAATTCAAGCCGCCGCCGTTTATCTTTATGCGGATATTTTCTCTCGGTGCAAAGCCGTCATATTGCGTTCCGTCCAAAAACTTCACGGGCATCAGGTATTCAGGCGTTGCACCCTTTTCCATAATGGCATAGCGACGAGCATATTCTACTTCTTTACCGCCGAAGTCCGAACGGTCAACCTTATCGCTTTCAAGAAGCGGTTGTGCCGTATACAAGAAGCCGTGATCCGCCGTAATCAGAACTCGTGTGCCACGGAACTCATTGCATATTATCCTCACCATATTCTTTATCTCGGAAATGGCTTCGTCGCACGCCGTAAATACGAGTTTTTCAGAAGTGTGCGCCGTTTCGTCTATTTTATCGTGATAGATATAAACCACGTCCATACCCTTAATAAGCTCTTGCCTGTCGGCGCGCTTCATCTCGATAATATCCCTGTATTTTACCGCAACGCTGTTTCTGTTTGCTTCTTTTAATATCTTATCCCGATATATACTATCGGTCGGTTCGCCGTCGGCAAGCACCGAAACACTACCGTTCTTCTCTACTACCGACAGTTTTTTATGCGGAAGCAATGCTGCCATTCCGAATTTTGTAATGCTCGGAAATACCGCCTGACAAGACGAAACGTCAACTTTACTTTGCGTTTCTATCTTTAATTGCTCCGCAAGGCTTACTCCTACCGCATAACGCATTGCGTCGGATATGATTACAAAAATTCGGCTATCTGCGCGGCTGATTTTATTCGCGTAGAAATCTTCCTGCCGCATTACGCCTTGAATTTGTCCGTAATCCCGCAGTTCTTCGGCGCACATATCCGACCAATTATTGCCGAGTTCACCCAAGAACCAAACGGAATACAAGCCTTCGATTTTGTCCGCGACAGACTTTATCATATCGTCAAGGACGGGGTTCGATTCCTTTAAGCAATTCGTAAAGAACAGGTTGAATTGCCGATAATACGAATCCATTTTATAATACTCTGACGTATAGAGATTCCATATTTCTTTTGCCGAAACAGCGTGAAAACCCGTCGAGTGCTTGATATAGAAATCCTGCATTTCGGCAACCTGATAGATTGCTTCATAATAGTTCTCTACAAAATGATACCAAACGGTTGTTCTGCGTGTTTCCACAACTCTTCTTATGATGTCCGTGCGAATGAAATCGTCCTTTATTTCGGTCATCAATTTGAAGAGAATACACTCGTCTATGCACGGGAATATCTCCGTGCCGAACAATTCTTCGATAGAAAGTTGACTTAACCGACGATAGAGTTGGTGTTTTTCTTCTATCTGTTCCGCCACCTGCTTCAAACCATCGTTATAAACGCTATGTAGCCACTCCGACACGAAATCATAACAGTATGCCTGATGCGGCACAGATACGAACGCGCCGAGTGCCGCAAACTTTTCTTCTCGTATCGTCCTCGATAATGCGGTAAGCATTATGTGCGAAGCAAGATCGGATAGCTTCGGCTCATCGCTCGTATATCCTGTTGCCTGTCCGACTAAAAGCCAAAACGCTTTCGCCGCATTAAAACTCGTTATGCTACGGTAAATCTCGTTACTTTCATTATCAAGTCCTGCGGAAAGCACCGCTCGAACAATCGCATTCGGCGTGGTATCTTTTGCGCCGCAAATAACCGATAAAACAGCCAAATGTAACTGTGGCGCAGTCGTAATATTTTTGCCGATACTCGCAACTTTCGCACGGCGTTCTTTGCTATTAAAGAACTTATGATAGCCGCGCACCGAACTTCTGATAATCGGTGAAACGGGAAGCCCCATTTCGTCCATCCAAATAGAATTAAGATCGGCATAAAACTCTTCGCTGTAAAGTTCTATGTTCAAAAGCCAATCGTTTTCAAGATTATCCGTATAGGAAAACGGATTATATACGAGAAAATTGCTGACGGTATCATCAACGGTCAACAGCTTCTTTATTTCAAAGTTATTTTTGCCTGTAAGAACAATCAACTTTGCATTGGTCAGAGTGATTTCGTCGAGTTTATCTTCAAACTCTCTGTCCTCGTCTTTCCAAAAGATGATTCTGCGTTTATAAAATTCAGGCAATGGCGCGGCGAATCTTCGATTCAAGTCAGTCAAAACTTTCTCTGTATCCATACGTCCTCCTAAGTTACTTTATCGGTGCTAATACGTCCTTAAATATCTCGTAGTTATGCTTTACACCGTCGTCAAGGTCAATAGAAATCATCATATCGGCAAGGTGATGTACTTTTTCTTCAAACTTGCCTATTTCTTCCGCTTGCGCCGTAAGAGTCTGCAACTTTTTAGAAAGCGTTACCCTGTCCGATCCGCTCGCATTCAGAAGTCTTTGATTGCAGTCGTCTATTGCCGTGCGATAACGCGCTTGTTGTTCGTGAACATAGTCCGTTCTCATTCTTGCAAGCGTGTCCGGCTGATAACGGTGCATATAGATAAGTGCCTTAAACCCATTCTTTTTGCCGCTATCGAATAACCAATAGATAGGACGTTTCTGATATACTTTGAGATGATCCGCATAAAAACCGTTTAAGAAATACTCTCGGATAACGTCGCGCGGAAGTCCTTTCCCGCCGAGCGCGCCTGCAATAAATCTCAAATTCTCTTCGAGCGTATCTGTGCCGTAAACCACTTCGACAAACTTAATGAACTTGCCTACAATATCGTCCGCAAAATATTCGTCGTCGCATATAGGGATAATATTGTCGGCATCGGGAATATAGGTGGAATACTTACTGCTATCCCATTCTCCGCCCGCATAAACAAGCCCTTCTACGTCAAGGCTATACCTGCCGAACATACAACCGACGGCATAAGAAATCAGCGACTTAATTTCTCTCGTTAAGTCCGCCTTTCTTACCGTAACGTCTTTATCTTCAACTTCCGGGGTAAGCTCGTCCTGCAATCCGTAAATATCAATAAAGATACGGTTGAGTTCTTCTTCGTTCGCTTTGAGCGTGTTAAATCTCTCGTTGCACTCTGCTTCCCATTCTTTATATTTATCTGCAATCAATCTGCCCATTTTTGTTTGTCCTCACTTCTTTAATTCACCGCTAATTGCTTTGGCTTATCAACATTTTATTTTCTTCAATCAAATAAGTGCATAACGATGCCGCTAAATTGATTGCCAAGTTTGCGAGTGATTTTGAAATCGACGAATCGCCCGCGCCTGCCCCGTGCGAAGCCGCATTGTTGCGAATAAACGGCAAGCTCATAAGTACACTATCCTTAAATCCGACCGGGTTTATAGTATTCGGTAAATTGCATTGATTCGCCACTTTTTCTGTCAATGCTTTCGCATTACCTTTTTCAGATTCAAGAACAATTTTCATAACGCTTTCATAGCACTTCTCAGCATTGACAATCGCTTCCGGATATTCACCTTTTGAGAAAAATTCAATAGCCTTCTGCAATTCATTATAAGCAGACTTGAATTTCGGATCACAATCCGTCAGTTCTTTCACTTTTTCCAACGTTCTTCGCTTCAAATCCACTTCAAATTGTCTTGCGTCTATTTTCACCATCTTTCCATCAGCCAATAGCCACGGAATATCGTTTTGAGAAAAAGTTTCATTGATCTCGCTTGCAAATGCTTTCTTCTCTTTCGTCGATAACACATCGTATTGCAGTTCGATTACATCAAAAAGGCAAGCCGTAAACCCGCACAATTGATCTTGCACCGACGGGATTCCATATCCTAAATTCATCATTTCAAGGTTAAACAGGTCATATCCGATTTCGTGGTTATACGATAGAAGCGCATAAGAAAAAGCGTCTATTTCTATTGTTTCTTTGTTGTATCTGCTTGTCCTAATCTTTTTAGGTTCACTGAAAGTCCGCATAATGCCAACAATATCTTTTTTCGTTGTAAAAGTAATCGTGCCAAAAAAATCTTCCTGTTTATCGGCATCTTTTTGCGATAACAAATCACTATATCTTTTAGAAAAAAGCATATTCCCTCCTGTTTCAAGTTCTGATACTTAAAACCGTCCTTTTATATCAGCGGATGCTTTTTGAAATCCCACGATGTTTCAAACGAGTCCCAATCTTCCTGAGCAGCTTTAATATTACATTCGACCAAACAATCGACCTTCTCTTTTCTATCTTTTTTAATTATCATTGGTATTGATCTAATATCTTTAACTAATAAGCTAAGAGTAGGATTCAGTATTTTTTCCAACTCAGGGAAAACACTACTATTAAACATAGCCATATAATATTTTAGATAAGTGTCATCTTTTAGAAATATAGTAAGTCCGCCACCATCAAAAGTCGAGTCTTTCATTTTATAACGAAAACTCGGTGCGGTTGATGCTATCAAAGTCCAAGATATGCCCTCTCTATACCAAAGGTATTCGGGAATAATTCTGGACACTTTATCCTTGTGATAGAAATCCCTCGCGGTCGCACTCCAATCAATTAAATACTCGACATTACCATACCATTTGCGATACGGACCACCCTTCAAATACTTAAGATATTTTTTTTCAACACCAACTTTTGAAGCGTCCACTTCCCACAATAACCGCAAAAAACGATCGTTATCCCCTGTGACGTTTTTGCCATCAGATATTGACATATCATAGAAAGATGGACTATCAAATATGTTCAGAAACTGTTTGCTTATCCAATAAGCAACAGGGCTTCCGGGGATTTTAGAAAAGTTTTCTGCCTGCGATATGTACATAATCTTGTTTTGTTTTTCTGCTGTTGCAGTATTCATATATCCTCCTATGCAGGAAGATACTTCCTGCAAATTAGATTAGCGGATGCTTTTTGAAATTCCAAGAAGTTTCAAAACTATCCCATTCTTGCTTTGATTCCTCTATATTCGCATTTACAAAAGTGCTTACTATGTTATATTGATTTTCGTCTTTTATAATAGGTACATTCGCTATTTGCCCTGACTCAAAATTCATCGTAGGCGACATAGCTTTTAGATAATACATTGCAATGGCACTATTCATCAATCCGATAATATATGTTTCAGGTGGTACTTTTTCGTTTTTACGAAACATACTCAACCCTGCCACATCAAACATAAATCCTTTCGGATAATACCTAAATGCGATTCTACCTGTAGCGATTTTCGACCAAGAAATAGATTCAAAGAACATATAAGTCATACTTCTTGGCACTAAATGTCCAAACGATTTTATGTCTTTACCATCTGATTTCCAATTGATTACATATTCTTGATTACCATACCATTTTTTATAATCTCCACCTTTGTTATACGGAAACCACGTTTTCCCTGTATATAATGCCTGAATACAATTGGTTGCCGTATAGTAAGACTCACTATCGCTTACTTCAAACCACAAACGAAGGAATTTATCATTATTTCCTGTCGTAAATCCATTTCTTGTTTCATAGAAATTACCAAGACCATTTCCCCTTTTGAAAGACTTTATTGCGTTCACACTTAACCAATACGCAATCAGATTTCCGGGAAGCGTTTCAAATATATTTTTATTGGCTACAAAGCGTCGCCCCCCCCCCCCCGAATTTTTCAGGTTATCCACAAAGTCTTTCTCTTTATCTTTGCTGTCCACAAGGCGGAAATACACACCGTTACCACCAATATTTGCATTGCGTATGACAAACGAAGTGGTCTGAACAACTTCGCCACCGATTTCCTCGAACGCCCTTGCGCCGAGATGTGCCATATTCACAATTTCTTGTGTCATCAATAGTTTCTTACGCAGATTTTCGTAGCTTGACAAGAACATCCACGCGTGTTGCGTTATCATTCCATAGAGCGAATCTTTTTTCGCCATACGACCGCAAACTTCGATAAAAACAGCAAACAAATCAGACTTGCTATCAGGGAAGTTCTTTTTAACAAAGTCCGATAGTTTCGAGTCCATTCCGCTCGAACCCATATAAGGCGGATTAGTTACTACAACGTCATATTTTTGATGTAAAACCTCCGCTTGCTTCACAATGGGAAGATAGTAATCCAATGCAAAGGTCTGATACAAACTAACGTCATCAATTATTTCGTCAAATCGCTTGTAAAGCATCTCAAAGTCAACGGACGGCACTCGCAGAATTGAACCATACTCTTTGGCATCTTTGAAAGAGTCAACGACCTTTTGCAACTCATTCCTTAGCTTCTCATCGCCTTTTACTATATAATCAAAAACTTCGGTCGAGAGTTCGTTGCTCTCCTGAATCGCGTATATTTGCGGTTGAACCCCACGTTCAAAGAATCGACGATCGTATTGACGCGCTTTCATCATAACCGCGAAATATGCGAGTTGTGCGGCACGCTCATCAAGATCAAGACCATAGATATTGTTTCTCACAATAAGTTGCACAGCATCACGAACGCTATATCCGAAATCACCGTAAATTTGAACCAAGACATCGAACATATACACAAGAATATGTCCGCTACCCATACAAGGATCAATACATTTTAAGTCTTTCGGATCTATCGTCGAATACTCGGTATAAATTTTAGCGAGTTTCCCTTGAACACTATCCTCTTGTTTTGGATCGTCAACGTAATATTTCCAATTTTCCTTTATCGTTGAATCAGGATGTCCTTCTACCCAAATCTTACCGAGCGTATTTTCAACCATATAGCGGACAATCCAATCGGGGGTAAACAGTTGTGTTGCCGCAGGAATGTTGTCTTTGCTGATTTTTATGTTCTTCTTTAAGTTCTCAAAAACTTTATCTTTCGGCTCGATATTATAGAATTGATAAAGCCACCCGATAATCTGAACGGCGTCTTTCCAATCTTCTTCGGGAATACTCGATACCAACTGTTCGACAACGCTTCCCAGCCGTAACAGATTATCCGGGAACAAAAGTTCGGTGTAATCCGAAATCTTTTGGAACATACCCGGCAAGACGCTGTTAAGCGCATTGCATTGAACGATGATAAGATACTTGAAAAGCTCTTCTTCCCTGTTCTCGTTTTTAAGTTCGTAGACTTTATCAAGTTTCAATCCGGGCAAATTAAGATTTATCGCTTCGTCAAGTATTTGCGGCTTGAAATGATTATCATCATCGGTAAAAACGCGGATATGCGTGGGCAAATATCCGTTTACTTCCATAAAACGCAAAGCGCAAAAACGGTTAAACCAAGTATAGGCAACCTCTTCCATTACCTGCTCGTATCCGTTTTTGTTTATCTGCTCGATAAGAGCGGCGCGCTGATGTTTTTCTTCTGCCGTAAGAAGCTTGCCGTTCACGCTGTCGGCATTTCTGTCGGCGTACTCGTTTTCGGCAATTCCGTATTGCAACGCCTTTTGCGACACACGAGAAATCAGTTCTCGTCTTGCCCATACCGCATATTTTTTAATCGCGTTCTTATCCATTGTGTTTCTCCTTACTTAATATCGACGCCGTCGCAACCCTCGATAAGTTTTTCAAGGTTTTGTTTTATTTTTGCGACGTATTCGTCTATATCCGTCTGAGTTTCAAGTTTCTTTGCGGGGAAAAGAATCTGCCGCATAACAGGCTTGTACACCTTTTTCTTTGTTTCGGGTTCAGTCGGCTTCGGCTCTGCGGGAGTCGGACGAGAAAGTGCTTCCATTCTTGAAACGGTTTCGTCCTTATATTTCAGAATACGCTGAACCATACCGTCGAGAAGCGCAAGGCTCTTGCAATTTTCTATCTCGTTCTTTCTCTGCGTAAAGAAAGTATCTGCGGTTTCGCTTATATTCTTTACCGTGATGTTATGGCTTGAAAGTTGATGAACTTCCGCCATACACAGCCGCACGATTTCCATCAGTTCCGCGCGTTTGTCTTCAAGCATTTCGTCGTGAACGTTTTTCACGGTAGAAATCAACCCGTTGAGTTCGGGAATACTTCTGTAAATGCTTTCTGCCGACTGATTTACTTTAACGATTGCTCTGATACGGTTCAACGCCTTATTTGCTTCTTCGTTTGCGGAAATATAATCTACGTCGTTGCGAAGATCCGCCTCAAACTTCGTTGCGGCATCGAATACCGTTACTTGATTTTTGAAGAACGATTCAACGTTTTGCATATCGTCTTTATTGTCAAGCAAATCGTTATCTCTATCCAAGAGTTTATCTATAAGCGCGCTGTTGTCTTTCGCTTGCGACAGAATATCCTGCATTAGAGAAACGCTGTCCGCTACGAGTTTTTTATCGGGATAGTTATGCTCACTGTCATAGCGGCTGTAAAGTTCCTGATAATGTTCCCTTTGCGCTTCAAATTTCTCTTTGATAAACCTTACAAGCCCGTCCTCATCGTCGGGAACGTCCATCACGTCAAAATACTCACGCAAAAATTCTTTGGCGCGTTTCATCTTTGCTTCCGAAACGACGATACGCTTTGAAATCTGAACTTTTCCGACTTCCGATTTTTTGCGAAGCATATCCGCAAGACGACGGTCATCGGGTTGAACGGTCATTCCCGCATATTTGAGCGTTACCTTTTGGTCGTAAATCAATATTGCAACAACTCCGGCTATATCTATCTCGCGCCAACCGTAAGGAATCGCCTGATACCTTGCCTGAACGTCTGCCATAGAAGTCGGCAAATGTCTGCGAGATTGCACTTCGAGATATTCTTCTACCTTTGCGGCGGCATTCTGATTCGGCACTAATCCCGCGATATGCGGAACTAAACCTTGAGCAACAGACATTATTTCCGCGTCGCTTTCATAGTTCTGCTCTATCAAAGACAATTCGCTGTAAACGTGCGCTACAAGGTATTCGAGAGCCTGTTCGATTCTTGACTTGGCATCTCCGCCCTTTATCGAAAGATGTTCGCCTGCGACATAAAACTCTGCGGTTTCTATTGCCTTTTTAAGTTCTTCTGCGGCTTCCGATTCATAAGCTGTTGCTTCGTCCTGTTGTGCGCGAATAATGTCCTGCACCGACTTGGGAAGCTGTGCAACGTTACGTTGCTTTATGTATTTGCGAATTTTCATCGCCTGTTCAAGCGACGTATAATACGGCGTATCTCCGAGAACGGCAATAATCTGCCCTGCCGATTCGGTCATCAGGCGCATTTCGCTCTTATCTATGGCGTCGGTTGCAACGGACAAGAATTTCAGCTTCATTCCTCCGTTTACCGCGCCTACGTTCACGCCGTCTACCATTTGATCGAAAGAGAAATCGTATTTATCGTGACGGAACTTTTTATTGGTGTAAATGTCCCCGAAAATGATATGTGCGATTTTCTCTACAATGGTAGCCGTATCCACTACCGTTTTCTTTATTTCGCTCTGTATATCCTGTTCTTCATCGGTAAGGAAGTTATAAACGTCGCCCGATCTGCCGATATAGTTCTGTCCGAGAAGTCTGTTAAGCGAATTTCTTACTTTTTCGCGCAACGCAATTTTATCTGCGCCGATGTTATCAGCCATCAGAATGACAATATTATCAAGGGTTGCTTTAATATCGTTGCTGATATATCTGACAAGATACAGCAGTTTCAGAATCGACACGTCATACTGCTCGATTCCGTCGCTATTATCGGCGGCTCTCTGACAACGTTCGATGACTCGACGAATAGAACTGTCAAGGAACGTATGAAGCGTATCGTAGAACATATAAAACGGAACGAGCGTCGTTTCGTCTTTTTCCTGAATTTTTTGAGCCGTTTCCTGAAAACCGGAAAGCATAGAACGTTCGCCATTCGATTGATGTTTTCCTGCGTTTCCGTGCTTACGGATTTCATTGAACACTCTCTGCATAAGAGTGAATTGATACGGTACGAACGGATAATTTATAACAAAGTCGTTCGTTCCGCTATACCCCTTAATGTCGAGCATAGAATCCGTAAACGTGAAAAGGTTACGAAGAACGGAATCGTTTCTCGCATAAAGTGCTTCAAGGTCGGGAACAACCGAATCTTTCTTCTTTAAGATACGCTTTTGCACAACCTCGTCTACGGAAGATGACGTAAGCGACAGACGATTTTTGAAACGCGCCTGAATACGGGAAAATTCGTTTTCTCTCACACGAATAATCTCATCTATTGCTTCCTGCCCTGTGCAGACTACCCACACGTTACTGCCGCATTCGCTGCCGATTTTTTCGACCAACGACTGTAAATTCAAAAGCAAATCGGTATCCGTCCCGATATACTGTCCGACTTCGTCGATCATAAAAAGCAGTCTGAAATTCTTCGGTTTTGTTTTTACATAATCTTTGATTTCGGAAACAAGTTGAGCAATGCTCATCTCCGTCGTTTCCGTTCCGTCAAACCAATTATGAGCGGCAGTTTCGCTCATTCCAAGAACGTCTACAAGCGTTTCTACTATATCATCTTCAAAGAACGCAAACGAATCTCTTGCTTCGAGCCATTCGTCGCCGTTCTTTTCTTTGAATACGCGACGGAATTGTTCTGTTTTACCTTGCTTATCAATAAATTGTTCAAGTTTCGCAACTTTAAGATTTTCACCGAAGAAACCGAGATGATTGTAAAACATCTTCGCAAACACTTTCAAAACGGCTGTTTTATCCTTATTGATAGAGCCTTCAATATCAATGTTGAACAGAATTGTTTCTGTCTGATTACGCGTGGCTTTATCTATAAGCATAAACGTTGCCGGATCATCAGCGAACTTGTCGCGGAAATACTCAACGGTTTTCTTACCGTCGATTTCTTTATTTTCCAAGATGTACGAAAGCATTTTCAGAAAGTGCGATTTACCACTTCCGAAAAAGCCTGAAATCCATACGCCAATATCTGCCGTAGGCGTCGAAAAGGCTTCGTCGTAATAATCAAAGAACTGAATGAAGTGTTTTTTCAATTCTTTCGTTATGACGTATTCTTTTACTTCCTGACGAGCAACGTCCGCCGTATCCTGATCGACCTTGATAACGCCGTTAATCTGACGATTTATATCTTCTTGAAATAAGTTGCGAATAATCATCGTTTTCTCCTCCTAAATGATATTGAACGCTCTGTAATACGAGTTCGGTTTCAACTTATTGAACAGTTTCAGTTGCGCGTCCTCGAATTTTCCGGGATACAACACAAGAATCGGTATATTTGAAAAATGCGGTTGCATTGCTTCCAATAAGGAATGAACTCTCATAAACGGGAATACATCGCCTACTCCCGACAGAAGAATCATATCCGTTCCGCGCGTTTGCGGTTCAAAATTCATTTGATTGATAAACGCAGATTCGGTTGTGATTGAGTGCATTTGTCGAAGCAAATAATCTTTCCCTTTCTTTTCTTCCATTGCGGGGATTTTGGAAAGAATATTCTTCTTGCGGCATATATCTAAAAACACTTCGTAAAGGTTAAAACTGTGAACGCGGCACTTTAAGTTTTGTTCGACTATAAGCCCTTCGACAAAATTATGTACCGTCATCTCTTCTATCGGTTCATAGCAAAAGATCCATATATTAACCTCGTTACTTAATCCTTTGCCCCAAAGGAAATCTTCGGTCTGTATTTTTAGCTTTAACCTATCCAATCGCTCGTTTATGTCGCCCATAATGCAACTCCTATTCAAAGAAATTAAAAGCCGAGAACGCGACTTCATCGCCGTTCTCTCTGATACCATCTTCCAATACTCTTGAAATCAATACCGGATTAAGATGGTCTGAGTTTGTATTATCGAGATATTCGTTTTCGACCAATATTTTTATCAGCACTTGCCGTATCTTGTCGATGGTTGACGGCGACCAAGACGCAACGTAATCATCCTGTTCTTGCAACCGCATTAGAAAAACGCTTGCTTCCATCTTTCCGAACGACATATCTTTTAATCTGAACTTTTCCCCCACTACCTGAGTCATAAAGTCCCAAACAAGGCGACTTTGCTTCATCATTGCGTATAAGCAAATCTGTTTTGCTTCATCGGTAGGACGAGTTGCTAACGCTTCGACAAGTTTTTCATTATTTAATGCCCTTAATCTTCTGATACAACCTGACGTTATCAACTTGATTGACTTCTCTGTGGGGAACTGAAATAAATTCTCGCTGTATATACGCTCATATATTTCTTCGTCTGTCAATCCCTCTACCATCAATTTCGCCGTCGTCCGCATTTCAAAAAACAGAAATTGCTCTCTTGTCAAAGAGCCTGAATGAGCATACGGGCTATTCGTATTCGTCATATTATTCAGTACCATCTGATTCACCTTATACCCGAAAAATTATCAGTATCGCCTACCGCGTTTCAAGCAATAGGTGTACAACAATAATTTTTATTGTTCGCCTATTCGTGTAATAGGCGAACAATCGAAAGTTCAGCGTTCATCTATCGAAAAGATTTATGAAAAAATGCGAGATTTTCATTTTCGCAAAAAGGGTTTATATTGACCTTTCTTCTTTTTTATGGTATAATATAGTATAGGAAAAGCCGCCTATTACACGAATAGGCGGCTTTATTTCGTTTCTTATTCATTCTATCTATAACATCTCAAACTCGTTACAGATGCCTAAATTTTGCCTTGATTCTTGATATTATCCGCTATGTTCATAATCGGCACACCAAGTTCCTGTGCGTACTTATAGCATTTATACGCACCGCCATAATCACGCTTGATATAGACGATCATCATATCGCAGTTCTCGGCAAGCCATTTGTTGCGTTCTCCTATCGCCGCTTTGAAATGACACTTCCTATCGGTTGGTATAATGACGTTATCGTAAGACTTCTCTAAAATATCCAAGTTTGCCACGGGATACGGCTCGACAAGCGTAAGTTCGCACCACTCCTCCCATTCTCTCCGAAATCGTCTGACAGCTTGCGCGGCAAGGTCGTCAAACTCGCCGTTTCGACCTACATTATATTCTACAAATCCATATTTACGGTGCAGTAATTCGATTACTTCGTCAAGTTCTTCTTCGACTTGCCGAAACTCATCCACCACTCTATGACCTATAAACGAAACCCGAAAAATATCCAATTCAATGCCTCCCGATAGGTGAATTATCTTGCAGAATTTTGTTCGCCTATTAAAGCAATAGGTGAACAAAACCATAGACTTCGGACACCTATCGAGAGTATTTACGAATTTTATTACTTTTCTAACCGCGCGAAAGCATTGCACATTGACTTTACTACCGTTTTATGGTATAATAAACATAATATTTGAGCCGTCTATTGCTTTAACAGACGGCTTTTTTAGTTGAAAATTTTGCCGAGCTTATTCATCATATCCTGCTTGTGTTCCATAAGCGAATGGGCGTATCTATTCAGCGTTACCGTGGCGTTTTTATGCCCCAATATCTCCGCCAAGGTTTTCACGTCCATTCCGCATTCCAAAGCGCGTGTAGCAAACGTATGCCGAAGTGAGTGAAAACCTTTACGCTCGATATGCAAACGCTTTTGCAGAAGTTCAAAGGTTCTCTGATAAGATCGCACCGTAGGCGGCTCGCCCTTCTCCGATTCCACAACATACTCCGAAATGCTTTTCCTTTTATACTCTTTCAAAACGGGAAGCAACTGCTTCGGAAGCGGAATCATTCTTTTGGAAGAAGTTGTTTTCGGCAAGTCTGTAATCCGGCAAAGATTCCCGTTTTCATCTCGTCCGTCGTGGCAAGTTTTGTTCACCGCAAGCGTTCCTTTCGTGAAATCAATATCTGCCCAAGTAAGCGCAAGCAATTCTCCGATACGCAAACCCGAATAAAGACAAATCACGATCCCGATGAATTTCCGTTTCTTATTCGACAACGCCGCCTGCTCTATCTTCTTCTGTTCGGCAAGCGAAAAACAGGATACTTCTTTCTCTTTCGTTTTCGGTCGTCTGATTTTGTCTGTCGTGTACTCCTTCAGTTCTCCGAGCGTATACGCAAGTTTCAGAGAGTTCTGAATAACCGTAATAATCCCGTTTACGGAATTAGCCGCTAACCCCTTTCCGGTTGTCAGATTGCCCGACTGCGTAAGTTCGGTAATATATTTCTGTATGACTATGGGCGACAGTTCCTCAAGCTCGTACTCGCCCAACTTTACCTTCAAGTGCTTTTCGATAATTTCCGAATATCTTTCGCACGTTTTCGTTTTAGACGAAGGCTCTATGTAATTCGCAAACCATACGTCCAACCATTCTTTGTATTTCATTGAAAACTCCTTTCGATTTACTGTTATTATTATAATTTTTCTCACCGTAAATAGGAAATCACCCCTCGAAACGGCATAAAAAAAGAGAGAACATTTATCCTTGTTCTCTCTTAAAAGATTTGTATTAAATTGTAGGGGTCAGGCGGGGATTAAAACGAAGTCGTCAGTTCAAGTCCTGTTTTTTGAAAAACAGGTCAAAATGCAGCTCCCAAATTCAAATATTCAGCGAAGGGCGCGAACCACAAGATATGGTAACAAAAAAGCACAAGACCTACTAAATCTTGTGCTTTTTATGTTTTGTAGCTTTTTCGTACTACAAAGATGGCTCCCCCTGTTGGACTCGAACCAACGACCCTGCGGTTAACAGCCGCATGCTCTACCGACTGAGCTAAGGAGGAATATAAATTCAGCTTGATTATTCTAGCATTTATTGGTAAATGTGTCAAATGTTTTTTAACAAATTTTTTAAATCATTAAGGGATTTTTTGTTATAAAGAACAAGAAGAATATTATTATAAACTTATTCGGATATATTGACACTAAACTGATAATCAAGTATAAGATTTGCTAGTAACGACGATTTCATTGCGGAATCGGGCTTATGCGTAACAGCGTTGGCACGTCGTTACTTTTTTATGCATTGGACTATGTGTTTTGTATAGCCTTTTCATAGTAATACTCTTTTTAACATACAATACGAGATTTAGTCATATACGAAAAAAGACCGGATTGTCAAATCCGGTCTTTTTTCTATTAAATCAACGGAAATATTTTTTTAAAAGATTTCTTTTGTTGAAATTTTCAAACTGTAGTGCATATCTAATAAAAATCAATTATTATTGTCGCAAAGCATCAATATACCCGCAATCAGGCTGGCAAACAGCAACGCACAAATTTTGAAAGCCACCCCGACGGGCGGTCTCATGCCGTTTATCGAATTGTTGTATACAACTGTCATAGGCACAACCCAGCAAAGCGGAATCTAATAAATGATTCCCACCCAAAAAGCGACGGTCATCATAATAATCCCCATCAGTGCGTAAATCACGCAGCTGATAATCATAAACACTTTGGCTGCGGTTTGCGTTCCCGTATTGTACCTTGCCGAATGCGTCGGCTGTGTTTCCGCAGCGCGACCGCAGCTCGGACATACCGCGTCGCCGTCGTTCATCTGTGCGCCGCAATACTTGCAATATTTCATTTGTAACCTCCTGAGCTTTTTGGGGAAATTATACTAGATATTTTATCTAGCGTCAAGACATTTTGTGTGGTTTTCGACAAATTTTATAACAATCTAAATTTTTGCGAAGTTATCAAAAATTGCCGCAGCCGCCGTTTTATGTCTCAAAAACAGGGGCGACCTGGCCAAAACAATAGAACGCCCTTTTCGCAAAAAGGAAGCAAAGACGCACCTACACGCCGCGTTATTCTTAAAAAACAAGGTGCAGGCAATTCTACGCATGCACCTTGAAATTTTCTTTTCTACTCCTAATATCAAACTATTTGTATTTGCGTTGTTTTGAAATCACGCTTCGTTGTCGCAAAGCATCAATATGCCTGCAACCATGCTGACAAACAACAACGAACAAATTTTAAATCCCGTACCAACGGGAAGTCCTGATTTATCTATTGACCTACAATATCTCACGGTCATAGGTATTTTCCAAGCAAGAGGAATAAGAAACAGCCCGGTAAGGCAGCAACTGATAATCATGAAAATCTTAGCCGCGATTCTAAGCCCCTCACTCGTTTCATTGCTCTTTGCGGGCGGCTGAGACTCTGTCGAACAACCGCAGCTCGGACAAAAAATAGCCTCGTCTCTCACTTGTGCGCCGCAATGTTTACAATATTTCATACTTTTTACCTCTGTTTTTTTAAAATTATACTAGATGAATTGTCTAGCGTCAAGACATTTTGTGTAGTTTGCGACATAAATTTTCTATGGATAAAAAATTTTGCGAAAGCCTCAAATATTACCGAAACAGCAGCTTTATGACACAAAAACAGGTTGCGAGCGAGTTGCACGTGGTAGAAAGCTGCTACGCAAACTGGGAGCAGGGACGCACGGAGCCGAATATCGCGATGCTTAGAAAGCTTGCCAATTTGTTTAACGTCAGCATTGACGAATTGTTGAACGGCGATTGAGCGTCGGCTCCCCGAACAAACTGTCTTAAAATGCGCTTTTAATTCGGATTTCCGCATTTGTTGTCCGAATTTTCAGGTTGCACCAAATTTTCCAAAATGATTGTCAAGAAGAACAGTAAGGAATAGCTCGCGTATCGAAATCAGGTTTCAAACAATTATCTGCTGCAAACCAAAACACTTGCAGCTCCCCTGCCGATTTTAGACCTGACGAATAAGCTTTTGAAACAGGGCGCCTCTTGCGCCCTTATCCGCGCTTTGGCGAAACGAAACAAAAAATTACGCGCACCTATCATAAGCGTGCATACACCTGTTTGAATTCAGCGGATAAAAATGCTGCCCTTCAAAGCGGGCAGAAGCTTTGCAAATTGCGTTATCGTCCAAAACCGCAATTCTTTTGTTAAGTTAAAACAGCCGACTTTCAGTCGGCTGTTTTCTTTAAACTACGGTATAAATTTTAACTTCGGGATTTGCGCTCCAAAGCGGTTTAAGTCCCACAAAAACATCGTTTTTGAACATTTCGCTTTCAAGATATGCGGCAGCATTTTCAGCGCAGTCAAATCCGTGAAGAACTTGCACATCTTCCTCTCTGATTAAAAGGTCTTTTGTAAGCGCTCCCTTAATTTCTTTAAGGAAAGGCGTGCGGTAATCGGTATAAACCTTTGCCGCAGCGGGACGTTTGTCGTTGTCGATTTTCATTGTGATTTCGAGATAGGCTTTCACTTGCATTTTTTTCTTTCTCCTAAAAATTTTATTTACTCTTATCGAGCAATCCCATTGTATCCAATCAACTTGCATTTGGCAATATATAAGCCAATTTATTAGTTACTAATAATTTTAATAGTTACTTGCTTGATTGAAAGCAAATTGTTATAATAACAACAAATACCAATCGGAGTTTATATCATGTATCAACCTAAACTTGAAAAAGATATTCGGTGCCCTCTTGAATATGGACTTGAAATATTCGGCGGCAAATGGAAATCACGGATAATTTGCGTTCTTGCAGAAATGAAAACACTACGTTACAGCGAGCTGCGGAAAGAAATGTCTAATATTACAGATGCCGTCCTTGCTTCAACACTTAAAGAGTTAATACGCGACAAAATCGTAGAAAGAAAATCTTTTGACGAAATTCCGCCGCATGTAGAATACAGTTTGTCGGAAAAAGGTCTTTCGGTTGTACCGATTTTGCAAAATATTTGCAAATGGTCGGGTATTTTTTATAATGAAGACAATGACAATACTTTTACACAATGTCAAAAATGCAATTATAGGTCGTAAATATTTGCTGCACTGTCTCCGTTTTTCGCGACGGTACAACTAAATGAGCGACGTCCGAGACATGAAGAAAGGGCGCATCTTGCGCCCTTATCGTTGTTTTGGTGGAGGTGAGGGGACTTGCACCCCTGTACCGCCGTACGGCCAAATGCCTTTCTACGCGTGTAGTTTGCGGTTTGATTTCCCCTGCCGCAAGTCCGCAAACAAACTTATCGACAAGGTAATGCGCTTTTAAGCGAACAGCCGACGCGCAATTTCGCCTGTCCTCTTGCCCGCGCTAAATAGCGCCGCTTGCCTGCCGTGCGGGGAACAGGGGCGACGAGCCGCGAAAATTAAGCGGCGTAAGCCAACTTGTAGTTGGAAACTGAATTATTTTCAGCGTTTATTTTTTTGCCCGTTTTTACGCAGACTCGGGCGACTGCGACGCGCTTGGCAAATTTCCTGCACAACGGGCGAATCTCAAACACCCCCGCAGCCCCTTTTGGGGAGCATGATTATAGCACAACACGCGCCGTTTTGCAAGCAATTTTTACGTTTTGCGTTATCAAACGCTTTAAATTTGTCATAAATGTTGTATTTCGACGAAAAGTATGATATATTTAGTTTGCGGAAAATTTGACGTTTCATTCAAACTGCGAAAAAAATCAATTTAAAACACCACAGATAATTGGCGGAGACCGAAAAAATGAAAAACGCGGTCATTTACGTTTTTTCGGGGACGGGCAACACCCTTAAAATAGCCCGAGCTTATGCCGACGAGTTTTTCAGCCGCGGCGTAAGCTGCAAAATACATATTCTCGAAAAGGACGGGATTTTACGCTTTCCCCCGCCGCAGGACTTTGATTTGGCGGGATTGGCTTATCCTATCCATGCTTTCAACGCGCCCTATGTGGTGCACCGCTTTGCCGCCGCGCTGCCCGACCTGCCGTACAAGGAATACTTCATCATAAAATCGTCGGGAGAGCCGCTTGCGATAAACAATATATCTTCGGGCAGTCTTGTCGCAAAGCTGGAAAAAAAGGGTTATTTCCTGACCAACGAATATCACTACGTCATGCCCTACAACATGATTTTCCGACATCCCGACGGCATGGCGGCAAGGATGTGGGACTCTGCCAAACGGCTGTGCGCGGCAGACGCAAAGGAAATCCTTGACGGCAAAAAAAGTTTTCTAAAATCCTTTCCCTTCGGCAGAACAGTCTCGGCGCTGTTTCGCATAGAGCATCCCGCCATGAAAATAAACGGACTCCGTTTCAAAGCAGGCGACAAATGCACGGGCTGCGGAAAATGCGCGGCAAACTGTCCCGTCGGCAATATCAGCATGTCGGAGGGCAAGCCTAAATTCGGCGGAAAATGCGTCATGTGCGCCCGCTGCTCCTTCTATTGCCCCGCCGACGCAATTAGCATAGGTCTGCTAAACGGCTGGAAGGTCAACGGAGCTTACGATTTTGACGGCAAACAAAAGGACGTCAGCGGCAAAATGCCCGAATTTTTGAAGATTGCCTATGAAAAATATTTTCAAAAGGCAGAGGAAAAAATTGCTCTTTTAAACGCGTCGCAGCCCGCAAAATTTTCCTTTGACGTTCAGGAAGAAGATTCCTCCGCCGACATGACCGTCAAAAACAATCACTGACAAAACGACCGTCGTCGGTTTTGAACAGCACTCGAAAATTTTGATTAAAGACGTATTTCAAGAGCTTACCGCGCCTGCACGCAAAAATACAAATCAAAACTCATTTAAGAGCCGACAGGAGTAAATATGGCAAAATACAACGAAAAATATTTCGGAAAAAATTCCGAAGTCTGCGCCGTAGAAAATATGCTTTCGGCAGGCGAACAAATTATCTTGCGCGAAAAGCCCAAACGCAACGCATATATATTGGCGCAGGTTTTAAAAATGATGCCTTTCGCCCTTTTGTGGATTGTTTTCGACGGCGCTTTCATAGGACTGATGATTGGCTTTGAGCTTTTCAAAAGTATGCCTGCACCGCTCATTGTGTTCTTGATTGTTTTTTTCGCGTTTCATCTGTTGCCCGTCTGGATTTGGATTTCAAATATCGTCACCGCAGGACGCAGACAAAAAAACATAGAGTATATTTTTACCGACCGTCGGATAATCATTAAAAGCGGCTTAATCGGTATAGACGTCAACAACATCTTTTACGCCGACATACAAAGCGTAAACCTGAAAGTCGGACTTGTCGACAAGCTGCTGCACGTCGGAGACATCTATATTTCAGGTTCAGCGCAGGCACAGGTGCTTTGGGATATAGAAAACCCTTACGAGGTTACTTCAAGGCTGCAAAAAATCGTCAACGACATAAAAACCGACATTTATTTCCCCAACGCACTGCGTCCCGACACAAACAGCGGCTTTGATACGCAATACAAGCCCGACAAATAAAATTGTCCGTATACCCTATCTTTCTTTAATTAGCGCAAAAAAAACGAACAAACCATTTGAATAAAATTTAAAATAAAACGTGACCTGAAGTTTACAGGTCACGTTTTATTACCCCAGATTGTTCGCGAGGTTTGTCATTACTGCCCGAAAAGTATACAATAACATCAAAAAAACCCAAAAAAATCGCGAATAGCTTTTGATAAAAGAAACAGATTAAAAGCAAATAAGACAGCGAAAGCTGTCTTATTTGCAAAATCCGTCGTGTTTCGGCGTGGAGCTACTGGCCGGATTCGAACCGGCGACCTGCTGATTACGAATCAGCTGCTCTACCGACTGAGCCACAGTAGCGCTTGCGAGACGTTTGCACGACGCTTATATATTCTATCAAATTTTGATTGGGTTGAAAAGGATTTTGACGCACTTTCTGAAATTTTTTTTGTTTCCTTTCAATTCACCGTTTCATATCGGCAAGCTGCCGCTGTTTGTCTCTTTCCGCATCCTTTTCGGCAATAGCCTTTTTCTTGTCGTAAAGTTGCTTGCCCTTTACAAGACCTATTTCCACCTTTACAAGCGAACCGTTAAGGTACATTTTAAGGGGCACAAGCGAAAAGCCCTTTTCCTTAACCTTGCCTAACAGCCGCATAATTTCCTGCCTGTGCATAAGCAGCCTTCTGTCGCGGCGGCTGTCCACATTGGAAAAGCTGCCCTTGTCGTAATTTTTTATATATGCGGAAACAAGCACAAGCTGCCCGCCGCGTATAACGGCATAGCTGTCCTTTAAGTTTACTTCTCCCGCTCTCACAGACTTGACCTCGCAGCCTACAAGGTTGATTCCCGCTTCAAAGCTGTCGATGACGAAATAGTCGTGAAAAGCCTTTTTGTTAGTTGCAACGATTTTCATTTAAGAACTTTCCTTTTTCAATAAAAAAACGGCAGAAACCAAGCTCTGCCGTCAGGTACGTTGTCAAACCAGCAATTCCACAACAAACCAAGCTATACTCAAAACGGCTATCACTATGCCGCAAATCATGGTCCACAGCTTGAGTCTGCTTTCCTTTCTCTTGGACTTGTTTTTGCCGTAAAAGCTGTCCTGCGTTTCGGTCTGACCGCTGATTGCTCCAAGACCGTCCTCCTCGCCGTGCTGACGCATGACGAAAACTATTATACAGACGGCGCAGATTAGCATCAACGCCATCAATGTTATTCTGATGCCCAAAATAAGTCCGGCAGAAGCCGCCAACAAGGTTGAAATCATCTTGACCTCCAATACAATGCTTTGGCAGTATAGCACAAAGCCAAAAATTTTGCAAGTATTTTTCCGCAATAATTGAATATGCGGCTTACTTTTCAAGCAGAGTTCTGCCGCTCATCTGTTCGGGCTTTTCTATGCCCGCCACTTCAAGCAGCGTCGGCGCTATGTCGCACAGACTTCCGTCCCTTCTCAAATGTCTGTCCTTGTAGGCAACTCCGACAAGCACGAAGGGCACCCGATTGGTCGTGTGCGCCGTATGCGGCTTGCCTTCCGCGTCCCTCATCATTTCGGCATTGCCGTGGTCGGCTGTCACCAGCAGCACCCCTCCGCGCGCGAGAATATACTCGGTAAGTTTGCGAAGACACTCGTCCACAACCCTGACAGCTTTCTCCGCCGCCTCGATATTGCCCGTGTGCCCCACCATATCGCAGTTCGCGAAGTTCAATATCATCACGTCGTAATCGTTTTTTTCAAGCTCGTTTAAGGCTCTGTCGCAAACGACAAACGCGCTCATCTCAGGCTGCAAATCGTAGGTTGCCACTTTGGGAGAGTCGATAAGCACTCTTTTTTCTCCCTCGTCGGGCTCCTCCACTCCTCCGTTGAAGAAAAACGTCACGTGGGCGTATTTTTCCGTTTCGGCAATGCGCAGTTGTTTTCTGCCGTTTTGAGCAAGCACCTGCCCCAAAGTCTGCGGCAGCTCGAGAGGATTGAAAGCGACGCGGACGTTTTTGAACGCTTCGTCGTAGCGCGTCATTGTCACCCAGGTCACTTTTCTCGCTTTTCCTTTGAGAGAAAAGGCGTTGAAGCCCTCTTCGGTAAAAGCTCTCGTCAATTCTCTCGGTCTGTCCGAGCGATAATTGAAGAATATAACCACGTCGCCGTCCTCGATTGCGGCAACGGGCTTGTCGTTTTCGGTTATTACCGTCGGAAGCACAAATTCATCGCAAACGCCTTTGCCGTAACTGGCTTCAAGCGCCGCCTCCGCATCGGTTGCGCGTTCCCCCTTGGACAAAACAAGCATATCGTAGGCTTTTTCAATCCTTTCCCAACGGTTGTCCCTGTCCATTGCGTAAAAACGTCCGCACACGGTAGCTATTTTCCCGATGCCGATTTCTTTCATTTTGCGCTTCAAAGCACGGACAAATCCCAATCCGCTGTCGGGAGGCGTGTCCCTGCCGTCCATATAGCAATGGAGATACACCTGCGGCACGCCTTTGCGCTTCGCAAGCTCCAACAGCGCGTAAATATGCGACATGTAGCTGTGCACGCCGCCGTCGCTCACAAGTCCCATTATATGCAGCCTGCTCCCTGTCGATTTTGCCTTTTCGCAGGCGCTTACCAGCTCCGAATTTTCAAAAAAGCTTCCGTCGTTTATGGAATTGTTTATTCTCGGTAAATCCTGAAAAACAACCCTGCCCGCGCCGATATTGAGATGTCCGACCTCGCTGTTTCCCATTTGTCCGCGCGGCAGCCCGACGTCGGCGCCGCTCGCCGACAGCGTGCAGAAAGGATATTGCTTGGTCAGAAAGTCGAAAAACGGAGCGTTGCCGGCAATCGCGTTTCCTTCCGTTTTTTCCGACATGCCGAAACCGTCGAGTATAACTAATGCTATCGTTTTTTTCCGTGTCATATTTTTCTTTCCGTATTGTCGTAAGCTTTGATAATCGAAATGAATTTTTCGGCGTCAAGACTTGCTCCGCCGATCAGACCGCCGTCCACACCCTTCATGGACAACAGCGAGAAGGCGTTTTTTTCATTCATGCTTCCGCCGTAAAGTATATATGTGCTTTCCGCCGTCGCGGCATCGAAAATTCCGCCCAGCACACCGCGCAGGCAGGCTATCGCGTCACGCGCCTGCTCGGCGGACGCTGTTTTTCCCGTACCTATTGCCCAGACAGGCTCGTATGCAACGGAAACTGCACTCATCATATCTGCGTCTACATATTTCAAACCTTCACGCAGCTGCTTTTCCAGCACTTTTTCGGTCAGTCCGCTCTCCCGCTGTTCGAGAGTTTCTCCGACGCACATAACAACCTTCAAGCCCTCTTTAAGAGCGGCGACGGTTCTTTTTGCCACCGTTTCGTCCGTTTCTCCGAAAAGAGCGCGGCGCTCGCTGTGCCCCGTCAGCACATACTCCGCGCCCGCCTCGCGCAGCATCTGCGCCGAAATTTCTCCCGTAAACGCGCCGCTGTTTTCCCAATGAACATTTTGCGCGCCTACCGCCGCAAAGGAATTTTCGCACAGCCTTGCGCAAAGAGAAAGGTCGGTGTAAGGCACGAAAATAATTACCCTGTTGCCGCAGTCCGAGCCGTTTTTGAGCAGCTCGCGGCAAAAAGCCTCCGCCTGCTCCGCAGTTTTGTTCATTTTCCAGTTTCCGGCAATAATCTTGTTTTTCATATTCATTCCTTTTTGTCGTCGAGACAGGCTACTCCTGGCAAGGTCTTGCCCTCCAAAAATTCTAGGCTTGCGCCGCCGCCCGTGCTCACGTGCGTAATTCTGTCTTTGAGTCCCGACAAGGAAACGGCAGACACGCTGTCCCCGCCGCCCACTATGCTTGTTGCGCCGCTTTCCGCAACTGCGCGCGCAACGGCAAACGTCCCCGCAGCATAGTCGGGGTTTTCAAAAACGCCCATAGGACCGTTCCAAACCACGGTTTTTGCGCCGTACAAAGCCTTTGCAAACAATTCCGCTGTTTTCGGACCTATGTCCACCCCCATCATATCGTCGGGTATGTCGCTGCTGACGAAATGCTCGCCCTTGTCCGTGGAATAAGCTACCACATGGTCGACAGGCAGAAGAAGCTTCACTCCCTTTTGCCGCGCTTTTTCCGACAGCTTTGCCGCAAGAGGCACCTGACCGTCCTCGCAGAGCGATTTGCCCGTATTTACCCCCTCGGATTTCAAAAAGGTGTAAGCCATGCCTCCTCCTACAAGCAACGCGTCCACCTTGTCAATAAGATTTTCAATCACGCCTATTTTGTCCGAAACTTTGGCTCCGCCGAGTATGGCGACAAAGGGGTGTTCGGGATTTTCGAGCGCTCTGCCGAGAAATTCAAGCTCCTTTTCCATGAGAAAACCGCTGACCGAATCCTTGACAAATGCCGCGACTCCCGCAGTCGAGGCATGGGCGCGGTGCGCCGTGCCGAAAGCGTCGTTTACGTATACGTCCGCAAAAGAAGCAAGACGCTTGCAAAATCCGGTTTCGTTGGCTTCCTCCTCTTTTTTAAAACGCAGGTTTTCCATGAGCAGCACGTCGCCGTCCTTCATCTCCGCAACTTTCCGCTCGGTGTCCTCTCCCGCGACGTCAGTCGCAAAAACCACCTTTCGTCCGAGAAGCTCTTGCAGTCTCACGGCAACCGGCGCAAGCGAAAATTCTTTCCTGAACTCACCCTTAGGGCGTCCGAGATGCGAACAGAGTATGACCTTAGCTCCGTTTTTCGACAGATATTCGATTGTGGGCAGGGCGGCGGTGATTCTTGTGTCGTCGCTCACCTTTCCGTTTTTGTCCAAAGGTACGTTGAAATCCACACGCACGAGACATCTTTTGCCTTTTAACGCTATGTCGGTTATGCTTTTTTTCATTTTTTCACTCCTTGACGCTTTGCGCTATATATACGAGATGGTCGGCTACTCTCTCTATGTTGCCGATAAGATTTACGTACAGACTGCTGCTTTCAGACTTGCAGTTTCCGCCTTTTAGTCTGTCCAAGTGGTTTTGTTGAAGTTGAAGCTTGAATTTGTCCGTCTTTGACTCGGTATCCTCGATTTTCGCCAAAAGACGCGTCGTGCGGTTGGCAAAGGTATAATCCACGTCCTTGAAAAGCTCGTCCACAAGCATATACATTTCCTTAATTTCGTTCAGTCCCTCCGAGGAAAAGTAAAGCTCGTTTGCAACCGCCACCCTCAGATAGCGCATGATATTGTTGGAAAAATCCGCCACACGCATAATGTCGCCAAGCACCTTGTAAAGCGAAGACACCGTCAGCTCGTCGTTGTGCGACATATCCTCCTCGGACAGCCTTATCAGATAATCGGTGACTTTCCCCGAAAGAAAATTGATTTCTCTCAAATCCTTTCTTACGGGCTCCTCGTCCTCCGTTCTGTTTATAAAGTTATCCATAGCCTTGTCGAGAGCGCGCTGCGCCACTTCAAGCATATAGCTCATTTCCTTTATCAGCTGCGCAAGAGCTATTGCAGGCGTTTGGAGTATGCGCTCGTCTATGTATTTTACCGAAAATTCATCAGGACTCTTCTTTTCGCGTATGACAAACTGAGAAAGCTTGACAAGCGACCTCGAAAAAGGTATAAGCAACGCCGTAGTAAAGACGTTGAACAAGGTATGGAACATTGCGATCTGCTGCTGCGGATTGGGTATCCAGCTGTCTATGACGACCGCTTTGAAATCAGCCCAGCAAAGACAAATGACGATGAACACCGCCGAGCCGATAAAATTGAACATAAAGTGTATAAACGCCGCGCGCTTGGCGTTGGCGTTGGTTCCTATGGAAGAAAGTATGGAGGTCATGCACGTACCGACGTTTGTGCCCATGATTACGAACAAAATGCCGTTGCCGCTGCCTCCGACAAGTATCCCGTTGCCCACCATGCCGATAAGTATTGCGGTCACCGCCGCCGAGCTTTGGATTACCGCGGTGAGAGCCACGCCGATTAAGGCAAGAAGAATGGGATTGGTCAACCTTTCGAGCAAATCGACGATGACCGGCTCCTTTGCAAGCTCCGACATGGAGTCGGACATAAGCGCAAGCCCCACAAAGGTTATGCCGAGTCCCGCCAGCATAAAGCCCACGTTTTTTGCCGTGTCGCTCTTGGCGAACATCTGCACCATGACTCCCACAAAGGCAAACAACGTGAAAATCGCCGTAACGGAAAAGGATTGAAGCGCAAGGATTTGCGCCGTGACTGTCGTGCCTATGTTGGCGCCCATGATTATTGACGTCGCCTGAAAAAGCGTCATCACTCCCGCGTTGACAAATCCGACCACCATAACGGTGGTTGCCGAGGAGCTTTGCACCAGTGCGGTGACGGCGCAGCCCACGCCCACGCCCGCAAACCGATTGTCGCTCATCTTGGAAAAAAGCTTGCGCAAGCCCTTGTCCGCCGCCCTTTCCATACCTCCGGACATCATTTTCATGCCCACGAGCAAAGTTCCGATACCGGCGAGAAAGCCTATCGCAACCTCAACGTACTCCCAAACGCCCATTTATCCTCCGTGCGTCAATCGATTTTTCGGAAAGCGCGCAAACAGCCCCGAAACAAGTCAACCGAAAAAACATGAATATTTTTCACCTGTAATATAATAGCTTTTTTCACGCTTTCTGTCAATCGAAAACAACGCGATGGCGGCAAGGCGCAAAAACAAATTTCGTATTCAGCAGGACGCGTCAAAAGAGAGAAACTCATCAACAAGCCGCAGCGTTTCCTCCGCCGTGCGCGCGCTTTGAAGCAAAGGCATTGCCTTGCGCGAGCCTTTTATGCCTTTGAGATAACAACAGATATGTTTCTTCATTTCGTTTACGCACAGCCTTTCGGGCATAAACGAAAGCAAAATTTCAAAATGCTTTTTTATCGCGGACATGAGGTCGAAGGAAAAATCGTTGCCTGAAATTTCGGCAAACACATAGGGCTTGCCCATCGCGCCCCGCCCTACCGAAACACCGAAGCAGCCCGTCATTTCTTTGACGTTTAGATAATCCTCGCGCGACGCAATGTCTCCGTTGGCGAATACGGGTATTTTAACCGCCGACACAACGTCTTTGATTACGCCCCAATCGGCGCGTCCCGAAAACATCTCGTCGGAAGTTCTGCCGTGCACGGTTATCGCGTCCGCGCCCGCTCCCTCGCACATTTTCGCAAACTCGACCGCCGTGTTTTCGTTGCCGAAGCCCTTGCGGAATTTGACGGTAACAAGCTTGTCCGTGCTTTTTTTTACCGCAAGTATGATTTTCTCGGCGCGCTTTACGTCCGCCATGAGCGCGCAGCCCTCGCCGTTGCCTACAATCTTTTTCTGCGGACAGCCCATGTTTATGTCGATGATTTCAAATCTGTCGAAGCATTTTTTTTCCAACGCCGCGACAAACGCGTCAGGCTCCCCTCCGAAAAGCTGAGCGGCTACGACGCCCTTTTCGGCAACGTACAGCAGGTCGCGCGAGACATGGTTGTTCATCGCAAGCCCCTTTGCCGAAACCATTTCGGTAACGGTAAGCCCGCAGCCGAAGTCCTTTGCCAGCGTCCTGAATCCTGCGTCCGTGTACCCCGCAAGCGGGCTTAAAACCATGTCGTTGGGCAGTATTTTTGCAATCCCTTTTTCAGTCATTTTCCGTGCGCGTCCTTACCTCTGCCTGCACGGCTTTTTCGACGAATTTTTCGGTAAATTTGTTAAGCGCGGCTTCCGGCTCTATATCCGCAAGACGCAGCAGGTTTACCAAATTGAAAAGCGTTTCTCCCGCAAGGTTTTCGGCGTCCTTACCCTCAAAACAGACGTCCGCGGTTTCCCTCAGCTTTTTTAAGGCTTCTTCAAACGCCGAATTTCGTTCGGAACTTATCAGCCCGCCCTTAGCGGCGCGTTTGACGACCTTGTAAGCGCGCAGCAAAGACGGCATACCCTTGGGCACCTCTTTGAGATTCTGCGCCACAGAGGTTATGCTTTTTTCGCGCAGCTTGTTTTTCTCCCAATTTTTAAGCGCTTCCTCGCTGCTTCGAGCCTTGTCCTCGCCGAAAATGTGCGTATGTCTTGTTATCAGCTTTTTGCACAGCGCGTCATATACGTCTGAAAAATCGAATTCGCCTTCTTCCTTTGCAATCGTCATGTGAAACACTGCCTGCAAAAGAACATCCCCCGTTTCTTCTATGATTTTGTCCTTGTCGCCTTGGTCTATGGCGTCTACAAGCTCGTAGGCCTCCTCTATCAGGTTGGAGCGTATGCTTTCGTGAGTTTGCGCCTTGTCCCACGGACAGCCGTTTTCACCGCGCAACGCGGACAAAATTTCAATCACGTCGTTGTAGGAAAAGCTCTTTTTTTCAAGAAAGACGGGCTGCTTTATGTAAATCCACCGCGTCGCTTCGGCGGCTTGCCCGACGGAAATTTTCCACCCGCCGTCGTCGAATACGATTGCGGCTTTGCCGAACAGCTTGTCCGCGACTTCCGCCAGCCTGTCGTCAAAGGGCGGCGTGATTTTCAGGTCGAAGCCAGAATATCTGTCGGGACTTTCGCAAAAGTCCGCGCAAGGAACCGTTAAAAAAACTGCATTTTCTTCAATTTTCATTTGTTCTCCCGGTAAGCCGCGCCTTTATCCTGCCGTAAACCTTGTTCACGCTTCCGAAAACTTTAAGCAGCACAATCATCGCGGCGTATACTGTGCCGCCCGCAAGAATGGCTGTCACCGTGCCCAAAGTCGTGTTGACAAAGTCCGACGCGAAAACCGAAAACAGCAGCAGCGTCACCGTCATCGCAAGCGTACACGCAAGCGGCTTGAAAAATGTCTGCATCACGTCGATTTTGACGTTTTGTCTGCGCGTGATAAATCTCAGTCCCAGAGCGGCACTTAAAAGATAACATATTGTCGTGGAAATTGCAAACGCATAAATGTTAATTTGTTCTAAGGGCATCAAAATTAAATTCAGCGCGATTTTGACGATACAGGAAATTCCGAGAAACATAAGCGGATAATAGATTTTTCCCGTTCCCTGCATTATCGACGTGCACGTGCCTGACAGCGCCAAAAACAATATGCTCACCGAAGAAAGAGCCAGCAGACTGCCGGCAAGACTCAAATCGGCTTCGGGAAGGGCGGAATAAAGCAGCCGCACAATCTGCCTGCTCAGACAGGCGAAACCCAGCACGCACGGAAGAGCGATTACGTTTGTAAGTTTAATAGCCGAATTTATGTTTGCGTCCATAAGCGGTTTGTTTCCCGACACGTGCGCTCTGCTGATTGCGGGCAGGACCGCCGCCGCGACTCCTCCGACAAGCACCACGGGCAGACCGAGGAGAGAGTGAACGGGACCGCTCCATATTCCGTAAAGAGTGGTCGCGTCGCCCGCTTTGACGAGATTGAGCACCAGCGCGCTGTCGATAAGCTGAGAAACGGGCATTATAAGTCCGCCGAGAGTCAGAGGAAGAGCAATGGACGTCAACTCCTTCATCAGGGACTTGTAATCCGCGGGCTGTTCCGCAGTTTTTTTCAGAGGAAGCGCCTTTTTTTCTTTCCTCGCGTCGAAAAAATAAATAACGGCGAAAACAGCCAGAGCTACTCCCTCCGACAAGGTTACGGCAAAAACAGCGCCTCCCACCGCCTTTTCTATGTCGGGCATGAAAAGATACGCGAGGTAAAGCCCCGCAGCCAGCTTTATTACCTGTTCGCAAATCTGAGACAGCGCGGTGGGCGCCATGTTCATTTTGCCCTGAAAATATCCCTTGAACGCGCTTACAAGACACACAAGCAGTACGGAAGGACTTATCAGCCTGTAAAGAACTCCTAGGTTGGCGTTGCCCTGAATTTTGGCAATCAGGTCTCCTCCCAACAAGAGTATAAGAGAGTTGAGCACCCCGAGTATGAAAAGAATAATCAGCGCGCTCGTAAAAACGCGCTTTGCTTCAATTGTTTTTTTCTGCTCCATGCGGGCGGCGACCATTTTGCTTACCGCCATGGAAAAACCGACTCCGCTTAAAGTCAGCACCAGAGAATACATCGGAAATACAAGCTGATAAAGCCCCATTCCGTAGCTGCCCAGCATATTGGTAAGCGGTATGCGGTACACCGCGCCCAGAATTTTGGCGATAAAACCGCCTGCGGAAAGCACCACCGCACCCAGCAGAAAACTGTTTCTTCTTGTCCCCTTTTTCATAAGATTAGTATATGTAGTTTTTTGCGGTATTTGCACGAAAAAAACGCGGATTGACAAAAATCAAAAAACCTCTTCCCCGACGGGGAAGAGGTTTTGTCAATATATTGAGAGAGCTCGTCTTTAGTTGTCAAAAAATTCTCCCGCAATATATGTACCGACTTTAATTATTGACTATTTTAAAACAAATCAAACCTTTTCGGGAAACCTACGCGGGCGCGAAAGCGCCCGCGTCATAAAGCGCTAACCGAGATAAGTGGAAAACAAAGCAGCCGCGAATTTACTCAACTCTCCCGAAAGAGAGAAATTCCGCGTTGTGACAAGATGTCCGTAAAGCTCGCCGTCCGCCGAAATGGGCGTTACGACAAACTCGGCGGCGTTGTCTCCCGTACCTGCAACGACGGTGCCGCCCGAATAACGGTGCTTGTCGATGTGGTGTTTAACCGCTTCGGGAATCTCGTCCAAATCCTTGCTGCCTTTGCCGCATTTTGCAACGATTTCGTCGTCGCTGACGACGTAAACCATAGCTCCGTCCGTTTGCCTTGAAAGCGTGTCCGCAATCAGCGCGGCAAACTCTCTGCCTCTGTCCAAAGGAGAAAGCTTTTTCATAACAATACTGTCCTCGTTGGCAGTGATTTCCATTAGACTGCCCTCTTTGAGGTTCATCGTATTTCTAAGCTCCTTGGGCACGACGATGCGACCAAGCTCGTCGATTTTGCGTGTGATTCCAAGCGACATAAACACCTCTTGTTTTCCTGAATCTCTGTCAGCAAAATTAGTGTTTGACTGTTTGAGAATTTTATGCGTATGTCAAAAAATTTTTAAAAAGAAAGGAGCCGTCAAGCGACTCCTTGTTTTTCAAAGCTGCCATTTCAGCTCCACGCCAAGCTGTTTTAGCAAATTTTTGATATTTTTGTTTTCAACCGAAATTTTGTTTTGGTCAAAATAGCTGTCGTAACGCGACTGCATTATATCGTTGTAAACCGTAGCCTTGACCGCGTCGTAATAGGTTTTGAAAAATCTGTACGCGGCAGTACCCTGCGTGTATCTGTCGTTTGCAAAGTCGAAGGTTTCCGCCTTGACGTAATCGGTGAAATAGACGATGTGCACGCCGTAATCGGTCACCGCGATTTTGTAGCTCCCCTGACCTTCGGCTATCGCCGCGCGCGAGGCGGCGGAAAACTCGGCTACCCAGCTGTCCTGCGTGCCTGCCGCGTCGGGCTCCTTGACCTTTACCACATAATCATAGGTAGCACCCTGCGCGCCGGGGTCCTCGTTGTAACGGTCTATCAGCGCCGCAAAATCCTGCGGCTTGCTCACGGCTTCGAGAGCCGTTTTGAGCACGCTGTCTGCAAAAGTAACCTCTCCTTCCGATATGGTAAAGATGTTTTCGAGCTTGGCGTACTCTCCGTCCTCGTCCTTTTCGCTCTTAAAATCCGTAGCTTTGATTTGAGTCGCAAGCTCGTCCCGCTTTGCAAGATAAGTTTCGCTGTTTTTTCCGTATACGTTTCCGTAATGTTCCAGCACGGCTTTCTGCTCGTCGCTGAAAGATATGAGCAGATTTTTGACGAAAGCATACTCGTTTTCGTACTGCGCGGGCACGGTATAGATAAAGCTCGTGTCCGAAAGAGAGGTCACAAAGGTTTCGAACTTGGTGGGATGGAGTCTGAAATCCTCCTCCTGCGCGGCTTTAAGGTTTTCGTATTTTTCCACAAGTTTGGAAAGAATAAGCTGCTGACCTTCCCCCTCGGTTTCAATACCCTCGTAGTACACCATGGTGTACTCCTGCGCAAGACGGTTGAAAACGGTGCTCTTTATCTGATAGTCGATAAATTGCGCCAAAGACCAACCGTAATAATTTTGTTCCACGGAACGCGTAAGCGAATTGAAAGCCGCTTTCTGCGCCGTCATGTATTCCTTTGCGGTAAACGCGACCTTTTCGTCGTCGGAAGCGTCCTCGTTGCGCGCTATTCTGTCGTTTACTTTTGCCAAAGCGTCAAGCAAAAGAGGGTCGTTTTCGTCTTCGAATTTGTAGCCGTTGAGTATGCTGTCCACAGTCAGCTCGTCGTCCGCTCTGTATTTTGCCAAATCCTCGTCAAGCCCCTCGATGTCGTCGTCATAGTCGTTGAGGGTAAGCCCGCCCAAGGGCAGATTCAGCTCGTCCTCGGGGATTACGTTTTCCTTGCGCTCCTCTTCCTCCTCAGCGGCGTTCAGCTCGTATTTGTTGTTAAGCTCCGTTTCCACAAGCGAATCCAGCGACTGATAAAGCGAGTTTTTGACGGTTTTCATGATGAACTCCATGTCGTTCTCGTTTTTCAGAAATTCCGAATCGGGATAATCGGAAGCGGCGGAATGCGTCTGCGTGACCTTGGGCCACGGCAAATCCTCTTTAAGCATGTCCACCAGCACGTAGTTCATGATAAACTGCGGCATGAGCGCGTCCCAAACAGACTGAGCGTCGTAGCCCTGATTGAGATAGCTTGCCATATTCGTGTTTATAAAGTCCTCGAGGGCTCCGACGGTAACCGTCTGCTCCCCTACCTTAAAAGCGGTCTTTTCTCTGTAACGGTCGGCGTTTGTCTGAAACATGGAGCAGCCCGCGACAAAGGTGCAGACAAGCGCCAGCGCTAAAACGATGCAGAATAAGCGAGTAATTTTTTTAGTCATTTCATGTTCTCCGAAATTCTTTTTTACCCTTTGGCAAAGGTATATGTCCCCATATACCAAAACATTATACAGGACTTTTTCGTTTCTTGCAAGTGTATTAAAACAATTTCAGCTCAAAGCCAGCAAGAAATTTTCAAGACTGTGCAGATTTGCGGACGCGTTTTTGCCGTCGAAGCCGATTTGTACGGACAATTTTTTGCTTGCATCCAGCCTGCACGTGTTTTTGCGGCGCTCCATTTCGGCAAACAGCGCGGGGTTGTCAAGATACTTTTTGTCGGCAAAATCCAGCTCCGCGCCTTTTTTGTCCACCCTGACGCGTTCAAAGCCGGCTTTGGAGGCAAGTCTCTTGATTAACGCTATTTCCAGCAGATTTTTAACCTCCTGCGGCGGCTCTCCGTAAATTTCCCTCAGCTCGTCCGCAAGCCTGTCCGCCTCCTCCTTGCCCGTAAGCTCGGCAAGCCGCTGATAAAGCGTCATTCTGTTGTCCTTGTCGATATAGTCGTCGGGAACATACGCGTCCGCGTCCGCCTCGACCGTCGTGTTGAGCGTCTTTTGCACCGGTCTGCCCTCGATTTCGCCTACCGCCTCATTGAGCAGTTTTACGTACATATCGTAGCCCACCTTCTGCATATGCCCGTGCTGCTCTCTGCCGAGCACGTTTCCCGCGCCGCGTATTTCAAGGTCCTTCATGGCGATTTTGAAGCCGCTGCCAAGCTCGCTGTATTCGGCAATGCCGCACAGCCGCTTGTAAGCCGTCTCGGAAAGTATTTTGCCGTCCCTGTACAAAAAATAAGCGAAGGCGAGACGGCTTCCGCGCCCGACGCGGCCGCGCAGCTGATAGAGTTGGCTCAGCCCCAGCCTGTCCGCGTCGCAAACGACCAATGTATTGGCGTTGGGCATATCTATGCCGTTTTCAATAATCGTCGAGCATACCAGAACGTCGAAAAGCCCTCGGGAAAATTTGTAAATATTGTTTTCCAGCGCCACCTCGTTCATCTGACCGTGAGCGACGGCAATCTTGACCTCGGGCACTAGATTTTTGAGTCGCGCGGCGAACAAGTCTATCGTTTCCACCCTGTTGTAAACGAGAAAAACCTGCCCCTGTCTGTTGAATTCGCGCAGTATTATATCCCTTATCAGCGCGTCGGACTGCGCCGTGACGTAAGACTCCACCGCGACGCGCTCCTTGGGCGGCGTGGCAATCGTGCTTATGTCGCGCATGCCCGTCAGAGCCATATGCAGCGTGCGCGGAATAGGAGTTGCCGACATGGTAAGCACGTCCACGCCCGTTTTGATGACTTTAAGCTTTTCCTTGTCCTCCACCCCGAAGCGCTGCTCCTCGTCAAGCACCAAAAGTCCGAGATTTTTAAACCTGACGTCCTTGCTTAAAAGCCTGTGGGTGCCCACCGCTATGTCTATTTTCCCCTCCGACAGCTCTTTTATAATTTTTTTCTGCTCGGCGGCGGTTCTGAAACGATTGAGACACGCCACCTTTACGTCAAAATGCTCCATGCGCTGTTTGAGGGTGTTGTAGTGCTGCTCGGCAAGTATTGTCGTGGGTGCGAGAAAAGCCGCCTGAAATCCGTTTGAAACCACCTTGAAAGCGGCGCGCATGGCAACTTCCGTTTTGCCGAAGCCCACGTCGCCCACCAAAAGACGGTCCATAATGCGCGTGCTTTTCAAATCGGCGTCTATTTCCTCTATACATTTGAGTTGGTCGTCCGTTTCCGTGAAAGGGAACGCGGCGGCAAACTCCTCGTCCAGATATTCGTCTGTTTTGTATGCGAAGCCTCTCGAATTGCGGCGCGCCGCGTACAGCTTCAAAAGGTCGATTGCCATTTCTTTAAGATTGCTTTTGACTTTGGCTTTGACCTTTTCAAACTCCGCACCGCCGAGACGGCTCAAACGAGGCGCGCTTTCCCCTCCGCCGTACTTGCTCAGCATATCCGTATTTTCAACCGGCACGTAAACGGCTTCGCCGTCGCGGAAAAGCAGCTTGATAAAATCCTTGGTGCCGAAGCTGCCCGTGAGAGTGTGCACGCCGTCGCAAAGACCTATCCCGTGCACCTCGTGAACCGCGTAGTCGCCTTTTTCCAGCGAAAGAAAAACCTTGTCGCGTTTTTTGGCAAGTTTGCGGGCGTTTTGTCCGACGGGCTTGGAAAATACGTCGTCGCCGCCGACAAGGGCGATTTTGTTGGAGTGGCTTACAAAGCCTCTCGCAAGGCGCGCGGCTATAACCGTGTTTTCGCCAAGCTCGTCCGGCTCTTTTGAAGAAACGGTTACCTGACAGTCCGCCTCGCCCAACGCCTCGGCAAGCCTTTGCCCGCGCGCAAGGTCGTCGCAGAAAACGCCGACCTTGTAGCCGTTGAGTTTCCACCGCTTTATATCCTCTCCGAGCTGGCGTATGTTGAATTTGTAATTGAACAGCGGCGTGGATTTGAGAGAAACAGCCGCAGTCGGATTGAAAAACGTGTCGGAGCCCGCAATACTCATCAACGCAAGCTGTGAAAAAGACAAAAAATTGTCAAAAACTTTTTCGCGCGGCACAAGCTGCGCGGTATGCTCGGGCAGAATTTCGCCTACAGCCAAAAGATTGGCTATCCGCATAAAAAATTCGTCGTAGGTTCTGTTGAGCTTGTCCGAAAGCATTTTCGGCTCGTCCCAAACCATGACCGCGTTTTGGGGCAGAAATTCAGACAGGTCGGAGCAAGGGAAAAAAGGCATAAGCCATCCGTTGTCCGCAGTTCCGTTTTCAAGCGACGGCAGCATCTCGTCAAGCAGCGCGCCCTGCCTTGCGCGCGCGTCGGCGGACAGCTTCTGTTTCGCGGAGGAGTCGACAAGCGACTTTGCGACGGACTTCTGCTCCTCGCCCCTAGGCACGGAAAACAACGGATATAAAGAAACGCCGTCAAGCTCCTCGCCCGACCTGAACGTCTCTTTGTCGACAAGCTTTATGCTTTCGATTTCATCGTCGAAAAAATCAAGCCGCACGGGAGAATCGTAATCGGGCGTAAATATATCCGCAATATCTCCTCTTATCGAAAACTCTCCCGCTTTTTCCACCGCGGAAACGCGTCTGAAACCGTTTTCCGAAAGAAACCGCACAAGAAAAGAAACGGACACAGTATCTCCCTTTTTCAGCGTGCGACGTCCTCTCTCAAACGCATTCCTATCGGGATAGCGCGCCGCAAGAGCGTCGGCTGCAAGCACCGCGCCCCTCGCGCCCGACAGAATTTTGTCGAGAGCGGAGTTGATTTCCATACGCAGCCGCCCCGTTCCCTGCCTGAACAGAAGAGTGTCCTCGTTGTAAGGAATGTAAACGAAGCCGCCCCCCGTCAAATCGTTGAGACAACGCAAGGCTTCCTGCGCGGATACGAAATCGGGCGCGACATATACGGGAAAGCCGTCAAGACCTCCCGCGACAAAAAATTTTTCGTATTTGCAGACTCCGAAAGCCGCGGTGCGCTTTCCGCTCCGCAGACAGTCGAGGATTTCTTTATACGCGGGATACCGCGACAATTTATTCAGTCTGTTCAGCATCTGTTTGTGATACGGGAGTTTTCTTTTCCCTTTTGTTGAACGTCCGCATAACGGCGTCCGCATCCGCGCCCGACACAAACATTTTCAATGCCTGCGCGGCGTTTTCAAGCGCCGGTTCGAGAAGCGTCCTCTGCCCGTCGTTTATTTTGCCCAACACGTAATCTTTGAGTTCCATTCTGTCGTTCTGCGGACGTCCTATGCCTACGCGCACTCTGAATATATCTTCGGTGCGCATATTTTCGATAATGTTTTTCATTCCGTTGTGGCTGCCTCCGCTGCCGCTTTTTCTCAGTCTTATCGCGCCCAAAGGCATATCCGCGTCGTCGTAAACCACAACGCATTTTTCGCGCTCTATTTTATATTTTTTTACCAGCTCTTTCAAACTTTCTCCCGACAGGTTCATATACGTGATTGGTTTTGCAACAATCACCTTTTCGCCGCACAGGCGCGCGTGGGCGCATATCGCCCTGCACTCACCCTTGTCGAAGTTTGCGCCGAGCAATCGGGCAAGCCTGTCGGCGACAAGAAAGCCCACATTGTGAAAGGTGTCGGCGTACTGCCTGTCGGGATTGCCCAAACCGACTACAAGATACATTTTGTTTTCCTCCCGATTTTTTGAAAATAACCCAAAGCGACCCGCCGAGCCTTTGGCAAGGGGGTCTTTCAAACAAATTTATTTTAACACATTTCCGAAATAAATTCAAAGGTTTAAAAGTAACAGCGTCAAAATTTTTGCCGATTGCCGTCGTTTGTGGTAAAATAACGGCATGAATGAAATTGTTTCGGAAATTATGCGCCTGCACGGCATAAAACACTACGCGCTTTTGCCGATTGAGGGCGGCGCGCTCATCATGTATTTCGCGCCTTATTCTCCTTACGATTATTCCGAGTTTCCCGACTGCCTCAAAATAGACAGCTATTATATTACGTCCAACAAAGTATATTTTGAAAACTTGCAGCTGCTTCAAAGCCTGAAAGCTAAGGGACTTGACGCCAAACGCTACCGCCGCACCGACATAAAACAACTTCTCGACAAATACAGGCTTGCCGATTACGGAATGAACGGTCTGTGCTTCGTGAAAGAATACGGCAGCTTTTTCTTTGTTGCGACGGCGTTCGTCGAAGGCGCCGAAACGGAGTTTTTTTCTTCGATTCCCACCGTTTCCCACCCCCTTTGCACCCGCTGCGGGCTGTGTGTCGCCGCCTGCCCGCAGGACGCGCTTGTCCCAGACGGCTTTATAAAAAACAAATGTTTAAGACAAATTCAGGAGGAATACGCCGACACTCCCGAAAACAATGCGGCATTGAAAAGGAACGGAAGACTGCTAGGCTGCAATATCTGTCAGCTTGTTTGTCCGCTCAACTCCCACATAAAGCCCGTCCCGCCGCCGCAGGAGCTTGTCGAGCTATGCAACAAGGACAGCATACTCGAAACTGTGGAAAACGAACAGACGCTGCAACGCTTGATTCCTTTGATTGGCAAAAATTACGCAAGAAAAAGCTTTTTGCTGCCGCTTGCGCGCGCATTTTTCAAATAAACGCGTCTCCCACAAGAAAGCTTCCACTTTTTTGAGGCTATCCCTACTCTCCTCAATTTTAATTTTTTCGGTCAAACGCTTGCGAAACAAATCAATGTCGGGTATAATATAAAGGATTTTAAAAATTTACGGAGACGTATCGAAGAGGTCATAACGAGCGCGACTCGAAATCGTGTTGTCGGGCAACCGGCACGTGGGTTCGAATCCCACCGTCTCCGCCAGCGTCGAAATTCGACGTTTTTCGCAAACAGCGGAGGGCAAAAGCCCTCCGCTGTTTGCGTTATAAAAAAATGTATTGGATAATCATAGAAAAAAGGTATTTGACAGGATATTTTACTCGGCTGTATAATTTAGCTGTAAAAATTGTCGGCTGTTTTTTCGGCAATGCAAGGAGAAAAATATGAAAGTATTGCTTTTCAACGGCAGCAACAGAGAACACGGCTGCACCTTCACCGCTCTTTCGGAAGCGGCGAGGATTTTAAACGAAGAAGGCGTAGAAACGGAAATCCTGCAAATCGGAGCGGCGCCCGTTGCGGATTGCATCGGGTGCAGGGTTTGCGCCAAGACCAACCGCTGCGTGTTTCAAAACGACTGCGTAAACGATTGGATAGAAAAGGCAAAGACTGCGGACGGATTTATTTTCGGCACGCCCGTTTACTTTGCGCATCCGAGCGGGCGCATTCTGTCCGTGCTGGACAGAATGTTTTACGCGGCGCGCGGTTGCTTCGAGCACAAGCCCGCGGCGGTAGTCGCTTCCGCACGCAGGGGAGGCACGACGGCGTCTTTCGACGTGCTGAACAAATATCCGTCAATTTCGCAGATGCCGATAGTCTCCTCCACCTATTGGAACATAGTGCACGGAAGCCTGCCGGAAGAGACGAAAAAGGACGAAGAAGGCATGCAGACCATGAGAAATCTCGCAAGAAACATGGCTTGGCTCATCAAATGTATAGAAGCGGGCAGAAAAGCGGGCTTGGACGCTCCGCAGAACGAAAAAGCCGCGAGAACCGATTTTATCAGATAAAAAACGTCAAAAGGAGTGAAAAATATGCTTGGAAACTTTACTTACTGCAATCCCACCAAACTGTATTTCGGAAAAAATGCTCTCGACGGACTGAACAAGGAGCTTCCGCGTTACGGCAAAAACATTATGCTCATATACGGCGGCGGCTCCATCAAGAAAAACGGAATATACGACAAAGTGGTTGACATTCTCAAACGCAACGGCAAGGAAATTTTCGAGGACGGCGGCGTTATGCCCAATCCCACGGCGGAAAAACTCAGGGACGGAGTAGAGAAGGCGCGCGCGGCAAAAGCCGACCTGCTGCTTGCGGTGGGCGGCGGCTCGGTGTGCGACTATGCCAAAGCGGTGTCCGTATCGGTTTTCTGCAACGAGGACGCGTGGGACAAATATTTCGACAGATTCGAGGACGTTGACAATCCAATAGTGCCTGTCGGATGCGTTTTGACCATGGCGGGCACGGGCAGCGAGATGAACGGCGGCTCGGTCATCACCAACCGCGAGAAAAAGCTGAAAATAGGTCACGTTTTCGGAGAAAATGTTTTTCCCAAATTCTCCGTGCTCAATCCGGAGTTTACCATGACAGTGCCCCGCTATCAGATGATTTCGGGCATTTACGACATCATGTCCCACATACTCGAACAGTATTTTTCGGGGACGGACGACAATACGTCGGACTATATCATGGAAGGTCTTTTGAAATCGCTGATAAACAGCGCCGAAGCGGCGGTGAAAAACCCGCTGGACTATGAGGCGCGCAGCAACATTATGTGGACGGCGACCTGGGCGCTTAACACGCTGGTGGCGAAAGGAAAATCAACCGACTGGGAGGTGCATATGCTCGGACAGGCAGTCGGCGCGCACACGGACGCGGCGCACGGCATGACGCTTTCGGCGGTCTCTCTACCCTACTACCGCCATATTCTCCCTTACGGTCTCGAAAAATTCAGAAGATACGCCGTCAACGTCTGGAACGTCGACCCGCAGGGTAAGACGGACGAGCAGACGGCTCTCGAAGGCTTGGCAAAAATGGAGAGCTGGATGAAAAAAATCGGGCTTGTGATGAACATAACCGAGCTGGGCGCGTCCGAAAGCAATATAAACGATATTGCGGACAGCGTGCTGATTATGGACGGTGGTTACAAAACTCTGGACAAAAGCGAAATACGCGAAATACTCAAAAAGAGTCTTTGACGATTAAGGCAGGCGCAAAAAAACAAGCCGCACGAATGTTTCGTGCGGCTTTTTGTACAAGCAAAATTGAAAATCAGATACTGATTTTGATATTTTTCTTTTCAAAAATATAAGCCACGCCCATCATTGCCGCCAGAGTGAAAACAATGGAAACCGCGTACATAACCCAGCTTTTCGGCAAAAACGAACAAATAAGGTAAAGCACATATCCGTACAGATAGAAGAAAAGCGGGCTTCTCCCCCACGCTGTAAGAAACATAATCTTTTTGTCGCGGGAAACCAAATCGAAGAACGCGAAGCACACAAGACTTGTAAAAAGCGTAAGGAACAGATAAAAGGCAGAATACATCAGACGGTTAAGCGTAAAGAAACGCGCCGCGAGGTCGGTCAGAATATCGCCGTCCCTTGTCAGGAAAAAGCCCAACGCAAAGAGCGCTGCGACAATCGCGCTTCCACCGACCGCTATATAAAACTCCTTTCTCTCGCCGGAAAAATAGGTTTCTCCGAAGTAGGTGCAGATAAGGAAAAATCCCGCCCAGCCGACAGAACCGATGAGACCGCCGAACTCCGTGCTCACGGTGTAAAGCATTGCCTTGTCGATGAAATGCAGACATTGAAACGCGATTATGAGCGCGACGCCCGCACCAAGCCGCCAATATTTTTTCAGACGGAAAAAAATCATGGAAATGAGTCCCGCAAAGCCGTATATGATAAGAACATTGAGATTGCCTCTGTATATTCCGTCGCCGCCGGTAAAAATTTCTATGAATTTGTAAATCAGAACATAAGCGCATCCGACGCCTATGAGCGCCAGATAACGCCGCATAAATTTCCCGTTTGCTTTCCCGCGTCCCTCTGCCGACACCGTTTTATTGTAGCTTATCACCGCGGCAAACGCCATGGACAGCATGAAAATAGGCGCGCCGAAGTCCGCAAGATAAATTCCGTATTGCGGCATACTGTTGAAGGGGTTTATGTTTGCGTGTCCGAGCCATGCCAAAGGATTGGCAACAGGCATAAGCTTGGCGTACACGCTGTTTAGCGCAAGCATGATAATAATAAATCCTCTCACGTTGTCCAGCGCGCGGCTGCGCCCGATTGCGGCAATTTTGTTTTCCTTGACTTCCGTCTGCGCTGCTAAGGGAACTTGAGTCCCGTCCGCTTTTTCGGCATCGTTTCCGACAGTCTCGACTTGCTTTTCTTCCATAAATTTTCTCCTTTACAATTTTATAACTATATTTCTGCGTTCAAGCTCTCCTGCAATAAAACAATAAACCGTAAAAATAATGCAGGAAAGTAATATGCAGCCGGCAAGCGTCAACGGCGCTTTGATTAGCTGTCTTGACAAAAAAGTGCTCCCGTAGGTGAGTACAAAAAAGAACAACAAACTTTTTCCCACCGAGTTGACGTAAGGTATGTTCTTTTTCACAAAGGAATTGACTACCGCAAAGCCGTAGAACAGCAGCGAAATCACAAACAAAGACATCAGAACATACGACACGTTGTACTCTCTGAAAACGGGAGGCAAAACAAAGCGCGCGACAGTAGCGGCGACTCCGAGGCAAACCACTCCCGCGCCGTAAAGCATAAGCTCCTTTTTCAGCAAATCGGACAGCACGGAAGCAAGCAGCGTCAGCCCCAGATAACCGAAGCAGGCGGCAATGCCTCCCTCGTTTCCTCCCAAAAGGGCAAACAGCTCGCTACGGAAAAGCTGATACCACGCAAGCAGGACGCAGGCGGAGGAAAGACGGAACCAGGTTCCTTTTCTCAAAAAGGGATACATCAAAACGCCGACAAACCCCACGCTCGACAGCGCGTTCCAGTCGTATGAGGAGCCTGACAAGGCGTTGCCCGCAAACTGCGCAGCGGCGGCAATGCCCACGACCGCCAAGTTGCGATAGAGATAGTGCCTGCGCGCGGCTTTGAGTCCGTCCCTCTTTACTCTGTTTTCAAATGCGCAGACGGCAGCCATGCCTATGACGAAAAAGAAAAGCGCGGGACCGAAATCGCTTATGCTTATTGACAAGAAGGGCAAAGCTTGTCCGCCGATTTTGCTGTGCGCAAACCATTCGGGCGTGGCAAACGTCTTGGGCAGCGTCATGACCTGGACAAAAATATAAAAGAACAGCATGAAACCTTTGAAGTCGTCCAGTACCGCTATTCTTTCGTGAGTTTTCAACATTTGTTAAATTATATCAAAGCGCCTGTATTTTTGCAAGTGCAATCAAGCCTTGATTTTCAAGACTGAAAACACAGTTTTTCTCCTCGTGTCTTTCTTTGTCGAACCGTGTTGCCGTTTGCGTTTCAATCGTTTTCGTCTTTGTTGAAAAAGAGTTTGTAGATTTCGTTCTTGCTCGTGCCCCTGTCTTTTGCAGTCTGTTTGATTGCTTCCATTTTGCTCATGCCCTTGTCCGCATAGAACGAAACGTGCTCCTCCACGCTTAAACCGTTGAGCGCGTTTTCCTCATTTGCACCGTCCGTCACCAACACGTATTCGCCGCGAGGCTCCTCGACGCGCGCTTCGGACAGATTGAAAAAAGTCACTTTTTCGTGAATTTTGCTTATTTCTTTTATTACCGCAACTCTCCTGTCTCCCAACCTTTCGTACAGATAACCGAGATTTTCGTTGACGTCGTGAGGCGCCGCGTAAAAAATCATTGCGGACAAGGACGCGACTCTTTGCATAAGTCTTTCTCTGTCAACTTTTTTTTCGGGCAGAAAACCGACAAAGGTAAAAGGCGCGGCAAAGCCGCTCAAAACAAAAGCGTTGAGAAACGCGCTTGCTCCGCTGACGACGGTATACTCCAAGCCGTCTTCAATCAGAGCGTTTACCAAAACGCGTCCCGGGTCGGAAACGCACGGCATACCCGCGTCGGAAACAATCGCAATGTTCTTTCCTTCGCGCGCCGCTTGCAAAATTTCTTTTAAGCGCTGCTCCTCGTTGAATTTGTGGTAGCTCCTTGTCGGAGCCGACGAGCCTATATGCTTCAACAAAAGGGCGCTGCGGCGCGTGTCCTCGCAATAAATCACGTCCGCAGACTTCAAAACCTCCGTCGCTCGGGACGTTATTTCCCCGAGATTTCCGATAGGCGTCGCTACGAAATACACCAAAAAAATTTCCTCCTTACTGTTCGTCCATTGCGTACAAGCGCCTGACTGTGGGCGTGTAGCCGCCGTTCTCGTCAAACACCACAAGGTCGGGAAGCCATTTTAACCCCACCTTGCCCCCTTTGACGGCTTTAAACAGAGCGAGCTTGGGGACTTGTCCCGAAAATGACTTAATCAGGCACGCCTCTTTTAGCTCCATTCCGTTGGCGCGCAGGGCGCAAGCCACGTCCGCAAAGCGCTCCGCCTGATGCACGAGAAAAAAGCTTCCGTTAAACCTCAGAACGGACGACGCAGCCCCCGCCGCTCCGAAAAGGTCTATCAGTGTTTCGTGCCGACAGTTTTTTATACTTTCCTTGATTTGTCCCTCGCCGCTGTTCAATGCGCGGTACGGAGGATTGCATACGACAATGTCCGCGCCGTTTACAAACTTTTCGGCGTCGCGCATATCCGCGCAAACGGTCTCTATGTCAAGTCCGTTGAGCTTTACGTTGCGTTCCAAAAGGTCGTACATGACAGGCTGTATTTCCACGGCGACAAGTCTTGCGGGACGCTGCTTTTTTGAAATCAGCACCGAAATGACTCCGCAGCCCGCGCCAAGCTCCACCACCATTTTGCCCTTGGCGCCTTTGACGAAGTTTGCAAGCAGAACGGCGTCGGTCGTAAAACGGTACTCCGACGCGCTCTGTATTATTTTAAGCCCTCCGTACTGCAAATCCTCTATTCTTTCGTCCGGCTTCAAATCGTTCATAAATCGATTATAACATTTTTTTGCAGGACAGGTCAACAGCGCGTCGACTGTTTTGAGGCAATAAAAAAGTCCGCCACAAGGCGGACTTTAAAACCGTGTTATTCCTCGCTGATTGCGCTCACGGGGCACTGTGCGGCGCACGCTCCGCAGCTGATGCAAACTTCGGGATTTATCTCGAATTTATCCGCACCCTGACTGATTGCGCCGACGGGGCAGGTAGCCTGACAGCTACCGCAAGAAATGCACTCAGAACCGATTTTGTAAGCCATAATACGTATCTCCTTGTAAAAATACTTTGTACGGATATTATAATGCCGAGCATTTCAAATGTCAACAAAAATCAATCCAAAATCGATTTAATTTCTTCGTCGGCAACCGTGTCGTCCACGTCCTCGGCTATGGTCTTTTTTGCCTTTACGTCGGCGACGTCGAAAGTTTTGAACTCCACCGCGTCGCCGTTCACGATTTTCACAAGCACGCTCTTTTTAAGCAGATTCACGCTTTCAACGCGGGCGCGTCCGTCGGGCGTAACCACCTCGCTGCCCACCTTGGGCATAAGTCTTGCTGTTTCCGTATAATGATTGTTTTCGTATTTGAGACAGCACATGAGCCTGCCGCAAAGACCGCTGATTTTTGCGGGATTGAGCGAAAGCCCCTGAGTTTTCGCCATTTTTATCGACACGCGCTCGAAATCCTTGAGAAACTGATTGCAGCAGCACGCTCTGCCGCACGGACCGAGTCCTCCCAACATTTTGGTTTCGTCCCTTATGCCTATTTGTCTGAGTTCGATTCTCGCGTGGAAAATAGACGCAAGGTCCTTTACAAGCTCTCTGAAATCCACGCGCGACTCCGATGAAAAATAAAATATGATTTTGCTGCCGTCGAAAGTAAACTCCACGTCTTTCAACTTCATGTCAAGCTTGCGTTCTTCTATCTTTTCCCGCGCCTTGACCATGCACTCCGCCTTGCGTTTTTCGTTCTTTAAATGCTTTTCCTTGTCCTTGGCGTTTGCTTTGCGCACGACGGGCTTCAACGTGCCCACGATTTCGCTTTGCGGGACTTCCTTGTTTGCCGTCACGACGTCGCCGTATTCCAATCCGCGCGCCGTCTCCACTATCGCGCCGTCGCCGACCTCGAAAGCTATATCGTTCGGAGCAAAATAATATACCTTGCCCACCGTTCTGAATTTAACGCCTATTATCTCCGGCATCTGTATTTGTCCTCCAATATTTTCAAAACAAGCTCGTCCGCGACAACCGCAAAGTTTCCTCCGCTGTCCGTTCTGCGCTTGGCGTATTCTATATGCCCGACCGCGCTTGCGGCTGCTTCGGGCGAATAATCCGCGGCAATGACTTCAAGCTGCTCCTTGAACTCGTCGGGCAGCGCGGTTTCCAAACCGCAGGAAATCGCCGCCGCGTCCCTCATAATCAACTCCGCCATTTCGTAAAAAAGCAAGGCGGAGTCCTTTCTTTTGTTTAGCTCCGCAATAAACGGCGGAGTTTTTTTGGTATTTTTAAGCCTTGCGAAAAAATCGACTGCAAAACGCGCGGTATCGATGAATTTCTTGTCTTCCGCAACGGCAACCGCCTTGGAAAGCTGTCCGCCGCAAATGCCCGAAGCGAAACGCGCGTTTTTTTCGTCAATGCCGCGCGAGCAAAGCGCGTCGAAAATTTTCTCTTTTTCCATGCCGCCTATTCGCAAAATTTCGCAACGGCTTCTTACCGTCTGCAAAAGAGATTCCGCGTTTGCCGTCGCAATAAAAATAAAGGTGTTTTCAGGCGGCTCCTCCAATGTTTTCAAAAGCTTGTTCTGCCACTCCTCCCGTCCCGCGCTTAAAGAAGCGTCCAACAGATAAGCCTTGTTTTTTGCGTTAAGAGGTCTGAGCGGCACGTCTTCAATCAGCTTGTCCGTGTCCGCAACGGTAATTTTTCCCTTTTCCGCGTCAAAGGGCAGAAACTTTACGTCGCAGTGCACGCCTTTGAACGCGCGTCTGCAATCGGGGCAAACAAGACAGCCGCCGTCGCGGCAGACTGCAAAAGCCGAAAGAAGTCTTAACGCATCCCTCCGCAAATAAGCGTCGGGACACTCCAAAAGAAAAGCGTGCGCCGCGCGCGACTCTCCGAACTGCTTTCTAAGCTCGCCGAAAGCTGCATCCGAAAGCAGAAAATCCATGACCACTCCGTCCATTACAAAACTCCGCGTTTTTTGAGACGTGCCGTCAGGTCGGAAAAAATTTCGTCAATCGTGCCCGAAGCGTCCACAACCTCGAATCTTTCGGGCCAACGCGCGGCAAGCTCTCTGTAACCGTCGTAAATTCTCATATGAAAATCCCTTCCGCCCGTTTCGATTCTGTCAAAGCAGTCCGCGCCGCCCTTTCGCTCAAAGCATTTGTCGGGAGGCAAATCGAAAAAAACGGTGCATTCGGGCATAATCCCGTCCGTCGCCAACAGGTTAAGACGCCACACGCGATCTATGCCCAAACCGCGCCCTGCCCCCTGATAAGCCAGAGAAGAATCCACATACCTGTCGCAGAAAACGGTTTTTCCCGCTTTGAGCGCGGGCAGCACAATATCGTTCAAGTGTTGGGCGCGCGCGGCGGCGTACAAAAACGCTTCGCACATATCCGTCATGCCCGTGTTGCCCGCGTCCAGTATGACTCCTCTGATTTTTTCAGCCACTGCGCTCCCGCCCGGCTCTCTCGTAAAAACGACGTCGGGCTTAAAGGCGTCGCAGTAAATTTTCAGCTTTTTGAGCTGCGCCGTTTTTCCCACGCCGTCGCAGCCCTCGAATGTAACAAATTTATTCATAATTGATTTTGCTCTTTTGTCGGATATTCAAACGGTCCCGTGCCCGACGCTTTTTCCTTGGGGGGCTTGTTTTTTGACAGACGCGACATTGCGTTTATTACACGCCTTACGTCCCATCTGTCGTTTTTCATGGAAAACAACAGCACCACCTTGTCGTCGCAGTACATTTCCGCGAAAATATTTTTTTTGCACAGATATTCAAAGACGGCTTTCCCCGATACTCCCCACACGCTCATGTCCATGACTATTCGCGTGAAGTCGTCGTTTTCCAGCACGGGCACGTCAAGAAGCGCAAGCCTGAATTTCAACACCAGCAGCCAATAGTAAAGCTCTGCAAGCCTTTTTTGCGCACGCTCGCCGCAATAGGCGATTGCTCTGTCAAGCCCTGCAAGAAGAATGTAACTCGGACTTGTGGTGCAGAGCATATTCATCTTTTTTTTAAGCTCGTCCGCCAAAATATCGCTGTTTGTCAGGATTGCCGCCGTTTGGGTAGGCGCGGGAAGCGTCTTGTGACAGGACACCACCGCCGCGTCGCAAAATTTCGCGGGGCAAGCGGGCAGATGTTCGTCGTCCAGACCGAAATGCGCGCCGTGCGCCCCGTCCACAAAAAACATGATATTTTTTTCGGCAAGATATTCGCGTATTTTTTCAAGAGGAGCGCACAAGCCGAAATAGTCGGGACTCGTCAAAAGCACCGTGCCTATTTCGCCGTCGTTGTCTATCGCCCGCTTTACATCATCCAAACTCAGCGCGGAAAATTTGGGTTTTTCCAGCTTTACAAGCGTTTTTCCGAAAATTTCGGCGGCGTTGTCCACCGACACGTGGCAGGAGGAGTCGGTAAGAATTTTTCCCTTTGAGACAGCTACAAACGCGTGAATGCCGCTCGTCGCTCCGCCTACCGTGTACAGCGCGCGCTTGGTTTTGTAAAGCCTCGCGCAAAGCCCTTCGCTTTCGAGAATCGCCCCGTTCGGGTTTCGCAAATCGTCGGAAAAGCCCAGCTCCGTTATATCCAAACGGGAGTCGAATATATCCTTGCCCATACGTCCCTTGTGTCCCGGCATATGCAGTCTCAAAGGACGCTTTCGGGCGTATCTGTAAAGCATATCGGCAATGTATGTCGAATTTTTCATTTGTCTTGTCCTTTCATGTTCTATCGGCAGAGGATTTCGCACACTCTAAACAGCTCGCTTCGGTCCGCCGCAGGATAAGCAAGAGCCTTTTGCAGGTCGTCCGCCACGATTTCTTCGTTTCTTACGCCGACGGCAACCGCCTTTTTTCCCGCAATTAGACACTCGATTGCTTTGACTCCGAAACGGGCGGCAAGCAGTCTGTCTCTCAACGAAGGCGAGCCTCCTCTCTGAACGTGACCGAGAGTCACCGTCCTTAAAGTCATGTCCGTGACGGCGGCAAGCTGTTCTTTGAGAGACTGGGCGGAGCACACTCCCTCGCTAAGCAAAATTATGTTGCTTGACTTTCCGAGCTTTTCGCCCTGTTTCAACTGTGCGGCAAGCGCGTCAAGGTCAAGTCCTTTTTCGGGCGTTACAACGGCGTCCGCGCCGCCGCCGATTGCCGAAAACAGGGCAATGTCTCCGCAGCTGCGTCCCATAACCTCCACGATACACGCGCGGTCGTGGGAGGACATGGTGTCGCGTATGTTGTTTACCGCGTTCAGCACGGTGTTCACCGCCGTGTCGAAGCCCAACGTATAGTCGGTGTAATTCAAGTCGTTGTCTATCGTACCGGGAATGCAGGCGACCTTTATATCCGTCTCGCAAGCGAGCTTTGCCGCGCCGTTGAAGCTGCCGTCGCCGCCGATTACCACCAGCCCCTCTATTCCGAGAGCGGCAAGTCTGTCCCGAGCCTCTTTGCGCCCTTCCTCATCGAAAAATCTTTCGCTGCGGGCGGTTTTCAAAATCGTGCCGCCGCGCTGTATTATGTCGGTGACGGAATGACGGAACATGCGGAATATGTCGCCCTTTAAAAGCCCCTCGTACCCGCGCATGACTCCGTACATCTCCATGTTTTGTGACAACCCGAAACGAACTGCCGCCCTGATGCAGGCGTTCATTCCCGGCGCGTCTCCGCCGCTTGTCAACACCGCGATTTTTTTCATATTTTGTTAAAGCTCCTTGCGTTGTCCGCTCTGTTACCGATTGACCAAAGGTTGAGAATTTCGTCTGTAAGCGCAGACAAGGCAAGCGTACTCTTTTCCTTGGCGTTTCCGCAGCTTATATCGTTGTTGAGCGCGAAAACGGCGGTAAGACCGAATCTGTAAAGCTGCTCTCTGTCCACGGCACCCACTTCGCCCACGATGTCCACGACGGGCACGTTCATCCTCTTTGCCGCGCGGCAAACGCCGCTCAGCGCCTTGCCGTAAACGCTTTGCGAATCCAGCCGCCCCTCTCCCGTAATAATCAAATCCGCGTCGCGTATGAGAGAATTGAAATTTATCGTTTCCAGCACGGCGTCTATGCCCCGATTCATGTCGGCGTTGAAAAACGCCTTTGCACCCGCGCCCATACCTCCCGCCGCGCCGCCGCCTTTGATTTCTTCGGGGCGAAAGCCGCAAGCCTGACCTACGACTTCGGCAAAATGAGCAAGATTTTTGTCCGCAAAGGAAATTTCGGACGGCGTAAGTCCCTTTTGCGGACCGAACACCGCCGCCGCCCCCTCGTCGCCGCACAGCTTGCAGTCCACGTCGTACAAAACGTTGATTCTGACAAGCCCCAATAGGCGGCGCATCGCGGAAAAATCCACCGACCTGATTTCGCACAGATTTTTGCCCACAGGCAGAAATTCCCTGAACTCCTTGTCGTAAAACTTTGCGCCGAGAGCCGCAGCCATCCCGCAGCCCGCGTCCACGGTGCTTGTTCCTCCAAGACACAGAAGTATTTTTTCCACGCCCATTTTGACAGCCTGACCGATAAGCTGTCCCACGCCGTAGGTAGTACCCGAAAGCGCGGGCGCGCGCGTAGGCAGACTCAACCCCACCGCCTGAGCCACTTCCACCACCGCGGTTTTTTCAAAAATGCCGAAATAGCAGTTTAAGGTTTCGCCGTTTGCGCCCTTGACGTCGCAAAAAATCTTTTTTCCGTTTTTTGCGCAGAGAAAAGCCTCGATACTTCCCTCTCCTCCGTCCGCGACAGGCACTTTGACAATTTGGCAAAAAGGATAATGCCTGTTTATTTTATAGCTGATTATGTCGCACACCTCTCTTGCGCTCAAAACTCCCTTGAACGAATCTGGTGCAATAACAACCTTGTGCATATCTACTCCGTCACAGCTGTTTCAGCGTTTCATACAGAGCCAAAGCGCATATTTCCGAAGCGCTTGCAAGATTTTTGCCGAACACTTCCAGACCGCTTTCAAAAGGCGTGTCCGTCACGGTGCGCAGCGCAAGAAAAGGCACGCGGTTGAGCGCGCACACCTGCGCCGCCGCCGCCGTTTCCATGTCGACGCCCAACGGGGAATGCGCCGCGACGATTTGCTCGCGCCCGTCCCTGTCCACAAACGACTCGCCAGTAACCTCCTTTCCGTAAACGAGCTTTACTCCGTAAGGAAGCCCGTTGAGCTCCGCCCTCTGCACGGCGTTGAGCAGTGTTTTGTCGCACTCAAACGCCGCCGAAGCAAAGCGCGGTTCGTTTTGCGTCAAAATACTTTGCTCCACATCGTGATGAGCCACAGAGGTGCACACTATCGTGTCCTTTATTTTAAGGGAGGGACTGATTGCTCCGCACACGCCCAGCAGAAACACACGGCTTACGTCAAAGCCGTCCAAAAGCGCCTGCGTAGCGCACGCGGCGTTTGTTTTGCATATGCCGCAGATGACGCAAACCAGCTCCTTGTCGAAAAGCGTGGCGGTAAAAAACTCAAAACCGCTGCGCTTTGTTGCCTCTACGTTTTCGCAACGCTTTAAAAAAGGTTCAAGCTCCTGTCGGGAGGGAGCGACAATACCTGTTTTCATGGAATACCCCGCTTAAAACAATCTTTTTATATTTTAGCACAATTCGCGCAGCTTATCAAGTCATTGCACGGCACCCGAAAGCAAAGAAAAAAAGGAGAAACGGAAGCTTCCGTTTCTCCTTTGCGCCGTCAGGCAAAAAATTCCGTTATGTCCTTTATCAGTCTGTCGGGGCAATCGACAAGCGGCGAATGTCCGCACTTTTCGTAAGCCAAGAGCTTGCTGTTTTTCACCGCGTTTACGTTTTCCATGACCATGTAGCGCGGAACTACCATGTCCAGCTCTCCGCTTGTGAACGCGCAGGGGCACACGACGTTTTTGATTGTGTCGTCGCCCTTCTGATAAAAATTGGGCGAGTCGGACATATTTATGTTTGCAAGCGACCAATCCAGCTCGTTGAGACAAACCTGCTTCATGGTCTCGTTTATAAGTATTTCGTTGTCCTTCTGAGAGGGCTTGTTCACAACGTATATGGTGGCTTTCCACAGAGCGTCCGTCGCCTGAAAGTTTTTGGCGGCAAAGGCTAGACTCACGGGCTTGACCTGAACGGGGTCTTCTCCCATTTCGTCGGGAGAGGAATAAAGACTGCCTACTATCGGCATACCCTTTTCGTCTTTTTTGAATATGGGATATCCCTTGTGGCTCGCTCCCTCAATGGAAAAAACGGCTTTGACAAATTGCGGCTCGGCAGCCGCAAGCTCCAAAGCCACTCCGCCGCCGGTGGACCAACCTATGACGTATGCCTCCTTCAAGCCCATTCTGTCGGCAAACAGCTTTACGTCCCCGGCAAGCTCTTTCAGGCTGCCGAAGGGTTTGTTGTAGCTGCTGTCGCCGAAGCCGCGCAAATCGGGTGCGAAGCAATGAAATTTTTCGGCAAGGGCGGGCAAGATAGGCGAAAAATGCACGCCGCTTGACATGTTGCCGTGAATAAGCAGCAACGGCGCGCCCTTTCCCGTTTCGATGAACGCGTATTTTTCTCCGTTGCCGAGTTCCACAAACTTTTTGTCGTAAATTTCCATTTCCTATTCCCTCCTTTTAAGCGAAAATAGATTCGTAATCCTCGTCTTTGACGTTTATCCAACCGAGTACAAGGCTTGAAAACAGCATGGGCTTTTCGTACATACTCGCATGACCGCACTTGGGGATAATCACCATTTCGCTGTTTTTTATGCCCTCGTGAAGTCTTGTCTGCTCCACAAGCGGAATAAGAACGTCGTCGGTAGCGTTCACAATCAGCGTAGGGCACTCGACTTCTCCCAGACGGTCGGAAACGTCGTAGCCCTCGGAGCTGTTTGTCAGTCTGATTAGGCTCTCCTGAACGTCCTTTCTGTCAAAATACGGAATAAGCTTTTTGGCGCGGTTTTTCATCCAGTCAAGACGCCTTTCGTAAAAATACGTGGAGTAAACGGGAGGGATTGTCGTGTAATAATAATCTCTGCCGCTTCCGAGCTTTGCGGCTTCGTTCCACGCCCAGCCTATTTCCGTAAGCCAGCTGCTTGTACGCGCCGCGCCGTTGAACAGACACAGCCGTCTGACGCATCGGGGATATTTCAGCACGAATTGCAGCGCGACTGCGCTGCCGTAGGAAATGCCCACCACGTTTATCCTGTCGATTTTTATGTGTTCGAGCAGGGCTTTGAGCAAATCCACCTGCAAATCGTGTTTATACTCGAAATCCAGCCTGTCGCTTCTGCCCTGATCGAAAAAGTCCACAAGAATCAGAAGGTTGTCTTTGGAAAAAGAAGGCTTGAAGGCGTTCCAGCTTTCCGTAGACATCATGATTCCGTTAAGCACAAGGATGGGTTCCCCTTCCCCGTGCAGCTCGTAATAAACTTTTTTTCCTTTGAACAAAAACTCCGACATAAATTTACCTCTCTCGAATTTTTTAAATTTGCGGACGCATCGACACGCTTGCCGATAAGCCCGCATATTTAAAAAACGCGGCTTCACGTTCAACTATATCAAAGCTTTTAAATTAAAGAATTTAGCAATAAAAGAGGAGGAAACCCTCCCCTTTTACTGCATTTTGTCTGACAGAATTATTCTGCGTCGTCGAGTTCGCCGAGTATCTGGTCGATAGACTGCATTCCGACAACATTAACAAATGTTCCCGTGGAAGCTGCCGCACCCGCCTCGGTAGGTCTGACATACTTAACAAAGCTCATGCCGTCCAAACCGATTCTCTGACCGTTGGCATAATTTACACCGCCGGAAATAGGCACGTTTATAGGCGCGCTTTCCATAGCTTCAAGAAACGCCTCTCTGGTGATTTCCTTGTCGGCAAGTCTGTCGATACCGGTCATGAATACGTCGAGAGCGATAAAGGAGGACATTGCGTAAGCGGAAATCAGATAAGAATCTGCCGTGCTCCGGCTGATAATCCCCTTTTCGACGCCCCAATCGCATATGGCTATGAATCTCAACAAGTCGGCTTTTTGACGCTCATCCGCAGAATCGTCGATGATAACCCAAGCTCCGCCGTAAATATCGGACGCCTCGGCGCTGGTTGCCTCGTTGGGAACGGTCGCGGGAGCGATATTGACGTAAGAAGTGATAACGGGCTTTCTTACGTTGGCGGTCTGCATTGCGGTGTAAGCCGCCTGGAAATAAGTCTGGTTGCCCGCAATGATAACAACGTCGCAATCCTTTACCAACTGAACCTGAGAGGCCAGCTCGGTTGCAGTGGTAGAATTAATCTGAGCAAAAATAACCTCGGGCTGATCAGGATTGGTCTGAATGTTGATGTTTCTCTGCTCTTCGATACCGGCTTTGATGCTCGCGCCGTCGTCGGAAGAAGAGTGGATAACGCCGATTTTGCTGACGGACGTAACTCCGGAGCCTTCAAGAGAGGCAAGCTGCATAGCGCGCAGGTACATTATTCTGCCTTCGGTGTTGTAAATGGGCTGCACGGGGAAAGTGTATCTTTCATTTCCCTCTGCGGGGTTGAAATACTGATAGGACGAACCCGTTCCCCAATAAACGCTGGGGACTCCGCTTTCCTCTATATAGTCCTGAGCGGCAACTATGTTCCACGTGCCGAGATTGCCGACCAATGCGAACACTCCGTCGTCTTCGACCAGCTTCTGGATATAGTTTTTGCCTTGCGCGCCGTCGCCCTGGTCGTCATACGTGGTAGCTTCAAGCTTGTAGCCCAAAGCGCCCTCGCCTGTTCCTTTGGCAACTCCGCCAAGCTCTTCGTTGATGTATCTTACGTACAAATCATAGAATCCGCCGTAAGGCTCACCGACCAAAGAGTAAGCGCCCGTACGAGCAATCGCAGCGCCGATTTTGATTCTGCCTTTGTAGCTTACGCCGGTCTTTTTGTCGGTAAACTCTTCGGTAGAAATACCGTTAGTGTACTTGGGACCGCAGGCTGCCAAAGACAAAACCATAGCCAGGCACAAAACTACCGCGACTACTGATTTTAGAACTTTTTTCATCTACTTTTTCTCCTTTGATGTCTTTCCATCAATCGTTTTATTTTTATTTTATATCATTGCCCCTTTCGGGACAAAAATACCGATTTTGAGCGACTTAATCCTTTTTGCCGCCAAGATACGCCTCCACAAGGCGCTCGTCGTGAATCAGCTCGCTTGCGGGACCCTGCATACTGATTTTGCCAAGCTCCAACACATAGGCGTAGTCCGCGATTTTGAGCGTCTGATAAGCGTTCTGCTCCACTATAAGAATGGTGTTGCCCTCTTCCTTTATCTGCTTTATGACCTCGAATATATCGCGGATAATCAGAGGAGCCAGTCCGAGCGACGGCTCGTCGAGCAAAAGCACCTTGGGGGACGCCATGAGCGCCCTGCCGATTGCCAGCATCTGCTGCTCTCCGCCGCTAAGCGTATTCGCCTGCTGTTTTTTGCGCTCCTGCAAAATGGGAAACAGCTTGTACACCTTGTCAAAGTTGTATTTTATCAGCTGCGACTTGCTCATTTTGACGGTTTCGTAATTGCCGTCGGATTTTTTCACCCGTATTTCCTTCCCTTTCAAGCCGTATGCGCCGACCTTCAAGTTTTCCTCCACCGTCAGCCCGTTGAGAATAAGCCGACCTTCGGGGGACTGAATAACGCCGAGACTTGCGATTTTGTAAGGCACTCTGTTGGTGATAGGCTCGTTGTTGAGCAAAATCTGTCCGCTTTTGGCTTTGACAACTCCGGATATTGTTCTGAGAGTAGTCGTTTTTCCCGCGCCGTTTGCGCCCAGCAATGCAACGATGCTGCCTTCCTCGACGCTTATATTGACCGATTTCAAGGCGTCGATAGCGCCGTAGCTCACGCACAAATCGCGCAGTTCGAGAATATTAGCCATTTTGCGCCTCCTTTTTCACTTCGTTGGTGCCGAGGTAAGCCTCCTGAACGACGGGATTCTCCTGAATTTCCTGAGGCGTGCCGTAAGCCAGCTTTTTGCCGAAGGATATCGCGCAGATGTGCTCGCAGATGTCCATGACAAGTCCCATATCGTGCTCCACAAGGAAAATCGTGACGTTGAATTCGTCGCGGATGCGCCTTATCATTTGCGCAAGCTCGATTGTTTCGTTGTCGTTGAGACCTGCCGCAGGCTCGTCGAGTATAATCAGCGACGCTCCCGCCATAAGCGTTCTTGCAAGCTCAATCCTTTTGAGCACGCCGTAGGGCAAACCGACGGGAGGCAAATCCTTTTTGTCAAGCAGACCGCAGTATTCCAGCACCTTCAAAGCCTTTTTGCGGTTGACAGCCTCCTCCTGCTTTACGCCCTTTGTGTTGAACATCTGAGCGAAAATATTGCTTTTGTACTGCGTATGCGCGGCAATAAGCAAATTGTCGAGTATGGAAAGCTCGTAAATGACCTCTACGTTCTGGAACGTCCTCACTATACCCGTCTTTATGACGTCGTGAACCTGATATTTGTTGAGAACTATTACTTTATCCTCGCGGTTTCTGTAATAAATCAATCCGCCGGTAGGCTTGTAAAATTGAGTTATACAGTTGAAAACCGTTGTTTTGCCCGCGCCGTTGGGACCTATAAGACCGAAAATTTCGCCTTTTTTGACGTCGAAGGACAAATTGTTTACCGCTTTCAAGCCGCCGAACTCCATGGTCAGACGGTCAAGCCGCAATATGACGTCGGAGGGCAGCTCCACGCCGAATTTTGCCTCCTCTTCCGCCATAAGCTCGGCAAGCTTTTCCTGCATGGAAAGCAGCTTTTCGTTGTAGCGGTTGATTTTGAACTGCGTCGCTTCGACGTATTTTTCCATACGCTTTTCTATTTTCGCATTTTCTTCCGCGACGAAAGACTCCAACGCAGTCTCGTCTTCTAATCGAGCCGCTTCGTAAATATCCTCAGCGTCTGCCGCTCCTTCGCCGACGGCTGCTACGGCCTTGACTCTCAACCCTTCCATAAACGCCGCTCTCTGTTCCGCTTGAGAAACCTCAAACGCTTTGAGCAGCTCTTGGGACTCTGCCGACAACACATTTTCAAAAGGAATTTCGTTGCCTTCCGCATCAAGCTCGAAACGCTTGAGCGTGCCGTCGGGGTTGAGCAGCCCCTCCGCTCTGCGCAGATTCTGTCTGTATTCTCTGAAATTCAGCTTTTGCCGTTTGTCGAATTTTTCTATATCCCGACCGTACAGCTCTTCTACCGCCTCGTCGACATCGGACGCTTTGAGTTTTAACGGGAAAATTTTTCTCCTCTGCCTTTCTTTGTAGGCATCGGTTCTTTTATCCCGACTCTTTTCAAGATTTTCTCTTTCCACGGAAATCAACTCGGTCAAAAGATTGATTTTCCACTTGTAATAATCTATCCTGTTAATCAACCGCATCTGTTGACGGTTGGACGAGGTATGGGAAGGTCCTCCCTGAAAAGAGGAAGCATCCGTCACATCGGGAGCGACGTCGGTGTCGGGAGCAACGCTTTTAAGCTCCTTTTCTTTGTCGACCATTTGATTATTCTTCTTCTCCATATCTGTAGAGCCTCCTCTTTGCGCGCGCCTTCTTTATTCCGTTTTTAATATCCCTGACAAGCTGAACCAAGCCGCCCTGGTAGAACATGATTATCAGAATAATCAGCACGCCTATCAACGCGTACATGAACCACGAATTATCTCTCAAAAACGCAATGTCCTGGAAGAAAATCGGAGTCAGTCCGAATACGATAAAGCAGCCGACAATCGTTCCCCACAGGCTGCGCGTGCCGCCTATAATGACTGCGGCAAGCAGATTGAGAGAGAACATGAGCGTCCAGTTTGTGGGCGAAGCGTATCCGAGGTAGCTCATAAACATTATGCCGCCGATACCCGCGTATACCGTAGAGAGAACAAAAGCGAGCAGTCTGTATCTGAGCAGACTTATACCCATAGCCTGTGCCGCCGACGTGCTGTTTTTCATGGCAAGCATGGCGCGTCCCGTGCTGCTTTTGCACAGGTTGAAGGTGATTATCATGAGGAAAACCACAACAACAACCAATACGATAAACATCGCTCTTTTTGACGTTGTCGTACTGAGTCCAAGCCATTTCTGAAAAATCGGTATGGAAGCCGAGCTGCCGTTAGGACCTCCCGTAAAACCAATCCAGTTGGTAAAAATCTGATAGAGTATTTCCGAAAGACCGAGAGTAACGATTGCAAGGAATATACCCTCTATACGAAGGGAAATAAATCCTACGGCAACGCCCAGAATAATGGACACGGCAAGCACGACGAGAATGGTTACGATGTAGGGAACGCCCGTTTCACGCAGAAAATATCCGACTATATATGCTCCCAGCCCCGTAAAGCCAGCCGTACCGAGCGACGCCAGTCCCGCGTAACCCAACAGATACGTGAACCCGAAGCCCACTATCGAATAAATAAGCACCGTCGCAATTCCGCATTATATTATTGACAAAAACAAGCGATATCACACGCGGCAAGCCCTGCAAAAGGTCGTCCGAAAGAACAACCGAAATACCGACAGGCAATTCTCTCCCGTTTCGGGAGAGAATTGCCTTGCTTTAGTAAAAATACCAAGACCGAATTTCGTCGGTTTACAATCTCATTCCGCCGTTTACGCTCAAAAGATGTCCCGTCACGTAAGACGCTTCGTCCGAAGCGAGGAACAGCGCGGCGTTGGCTATTTCTATGGGCTGACCGAGTCTGCCGAGCATGGTCTGTCCCGCAAACTTTTTGAGCAAATCCTCGGGCACGGTTTTCATCATGTCCGTCATGATATAGCCGGGAGCGATTGCGTTTACTCTCACGGGCACGCCCTTTCTGGCAAATTCCTTTGCCCATGTCTTGGTGAGACCGATAACGCCCGCCTTGGTCGCGGAGTAGTTGGCCTGTCCGATATTGCCGAATTCGCCTACGACGGAGGAAATGTTGATTATGCTGCCGCCGCCGATTTCTTCCATCTGAGGTCCGATAAGACGAGTCAGATTGAACACGCCCGTAAGGTTGACGGAAATAACCGCGTTCCACATTTCGTCGGTCATTTTGCGCGTCATGGCGTCTCTAGTGATGCCCGCGTTGTTTACCAATACGTCAACCTTGCCGTATTTTTTGATAACGTAGTCGTAAAACTCCTTGCAGTCTTCGGAGCTGGTGACGTTGAGCTTGTAGAACTCCACATTGGCGTTTTCATAGGTCAAAGGCATCATATCCACAGCCACAACCTTCGCGCCTTCCTTTGCAAACAGCTGGCACATTTCGCCGCCGAGTCCTTTTGCGCCGCCGGTAACAACGGCAACTTTTCCGTTAAGTCTCATAATATACACCTCTGAATAAATTTTTTATTTTCGACTTTGTTTGTTTTTTCAATCAGTCTCTTTTGAGTATGACCGCGGTGCCCATTCCGCCGCCTATGCACAGGCTTGCGAGACCGAGCTTGTTGCCCGCCTTTATCATTTCGTGCAGCAGTGTTACGATAATTCTGTTTCCGCTGGCTCCGACAGGGTGTCCGAGCGCGATGGCGCCGCCGTTGGGGTTGCAGCGCGCGAGTATCTCCTCTTTCTTTAAGTCGCACTTCTGCGACAGCTCGTGTATGACGCCCAAGGACTGCGCGGCAAACGCTTCGTTAAGCTCCAAGACCTCCATCTGGCTGAGTTTGAGTCCGCTGTTTTTAAGCGCCTGCAAAATCGCCGGCACGGGACCGAGTCCCATGAACTGAGGGTCTACGCCGCCCTGACCTACCGCGATAATTTCCGCCATAGGCGTGAGAGCGAATTTTTTGACAGCCTCCTCGCTTGCTATCAAGGTGAAGCTGGCGCTGTCGTTTATACCGCTGGCGTTGCCCGCGGTCACCGTTCCGTCCGGCTTGAAAGCGGGACGCAGCTTGGCAAGCTTTTCGGGATTGGTGTTTCTGTTGGGATATTCGTCGGTGTCGAAAACCTTTTCTTCCTTGCCGACCTTTACCGTAACGGGAACGATTTCGTCCTTGAACGCGCCGCTGTCAACCGCCTTGATTGCCTTGGTCTGCGAGGCGTAAGCGAACTCGTCCTGAGCCTGACGGGAAATTCCGTATTTTTCGGCTATGTTTTCCGCCGTAATACCCATGTGAACCTTGCTGTACGCATCCGTCAAAGCGTCAAAAACCATGTGGTCGGTAACCTTGAAGTCGCCCATTTTTATACCCTGACGGGCGTTTTTGGGAATAAGGTAAGGAGCCGAACTCATGCATTCGACGCCGCCCGCGACAATGAGATTCGCCATGCCCGCCTTGATTTCCGCAACGGCGTTGATAACGGCCTTCATGCCGCTGCCGCACACCATATTGACGGCGTAAGCGGGCGTTTCGATGGGAATACCTCCCTTGATTGCGACCTGACGGCCTATGCCCTGTCCGTTTCCGGCAGGTAGTATGTTGCCTACGATAACCTCGTCTACGGCTTCCGGAGCGACCTTGGCGCTTTCAAGCAAAGCCCTGACCACTGCTCCGCCAAGGTCGGCGGGATGAGTGTTGGCAAGCGAACCCAACATACTGCCTATGGCGGAACGCTTGGCGGCGACTACAAAAACTTTTTTGTCACACATTTGTTTCCATCTCCTTGTTTTTAATCAAAGGATATGAAACCGATTCACTTGTGAATATGTTTCATATCCAAATCTTACCATTATTTGGAAAAATGTCAATAGTATTTGACAAATTTATTAACAATATTCCCCTGAAAACATCGAAATTTAGCAAAACAGCCGCCTTTTAATACAAAATGCTTAATCGGCGGCTGCAAAAGCCATTATTTCGCGAGTTTTTTGATTTCCTTTTCAAGATAAGGCAGAATCGCGTTGGCGTCCGCCACCACTCCGAGCTGCGCGACCTTGAAAATGGGAGCGTCCTTGTCCTTGTTTATCGCAACGATAAATTCGGACTCCTCCATACCAGCGAGGTGCTGTACCGCGCCCGAAATACCCAAAGCCATATACACCTGCGGACGCACGGTTTTGCCCGTCTGACCGACCTGCTTTTCGGAAGGCATGAGTCCCGAGTCCACCAACGCGCGGCTGGAGCTTGTCGTGGCTCCGATGCTCTTGGCAAAGGCGGCGACCTTTTCGAGATTGTTTTTGACGCCTCTTCCGCAGGAAACAAGGAATTTAGCGTCGTCTATGCTCTCCGCGGATTTCTCGGCAAGCACTTCTTCCACAACGGAAACCGCAAAGCGGGATTTGTCCCAATTTACTTTGACTTCCACTATTTCCGCCTTTCTGCCCGCGTCGAATTCGCGTTTTTTCATAACGCCGCCTCTGACGGTGGACATTTGAGGACGATGGTCGGGGCACACTATGGTGGCGAACAGATTGCCGCCGAAAGCGGGACGCGTCATGTAAAGATTGCCCTGCTCGTCCGCTTCGAGCTTTGTGCAGTCGGCGGTGAGTCCCGTCCTCAGACGTGCCGAAAGTCTGGGAGCGAGGTCGCGGCCGATACTCGTCGCGCCGTAAAGAACAATGTTCGGCTCATAGGTTTTGAGAACCTGATACACCGCCTGCGAATACTGCTCCGTCAGATAATATTTAAGCTCTTTGTCCTCCACCACGTATATGATATCCGCGCCGTAGCCTGCAAGCTCTTTCGCCGCTTCCTTGATTTTGTCGCCCAAAACAACCGCGCAAACTTTTTCCTTAGTGACTGCGGCAAGCTCATTGGCGACGCCCAAAAGCTCAAGGCTTACGTTTTGGATTTTGTTATCTCTCTGTTCGCAAACAACGAAAATATTTTTAGCCATTTTAAATTCCTCCCGACCTCAGATGAAATGCTTTTCAGCCAATTTTTCGGCGATAAGCTTAGCGGCCTCTTCAACGGGCAGCTCCACGACCTCTTTGTTGCTGTCAAACTGTTTCGTAAACGTGGTCTTGACCTTTGTGGGAGAGCCTGCAAGACCTATGTTGTTGACGTCGAGGTCGAGGTCGGCAAAATTGATGATGTTGATTTGTTTTTCTTCCTGCTCGACAATGCCCTTTACGTGCATATATCTCGGAGTCGCCATCTGTGAAAGAACGGTAACCACGAAAGGAGCCTTTACTTTGAGCATCTGATATCTGTCCTCAAACTGACGCTTGACTGTAAACACGTCTTTGTCGTCCTTTTTGAGTTCTACGGCGTAGGTTATCTGAGGCCATCCGAGATGCTCGGCAATCTGAGGTCCCACCTGAGCCGTGTCGCCGTCGATTGCCTGACGTCCGCCGATAACAAAGTCGCAGCCCACTTTTTTGATGCCGGCGGCGATGATTGTGGAGGTCGCAAGAGTGTCGGAACCCGCAAACGCCCTGTCCGTCATAAGGTAAGCCTCGTCGGCGCCCATGGCGAGAGCCTCTCTGAGCATGATTTCCGCCTGAGGAGGCCCCATGGAGATGACCGCTATTTCCGCGCCGTACTCGTCCTTCAAGCGCAAAGCCACTTCGAGAGCGGTTTTGTCGTCGGGGTTCATAATGGAAGGCACGCCGTCTCTTTTGAGGGTGTTGGTTTTGGGGTCTATCTTTATGTCCGTCGTATCCGGAACCTGTTTCATGCAAACTAAAATTCTCATTTCTGCCTATCTCCTATTTTTTGAGCAGCGCGCCGGAAATAACCATGCGCTGAACTTCGCTTGTGCCTTCGTAAATCTCGGTGATTTTGGCGTCGCGCATCATTCTCTCGACGGGATACTCTCTCGTATAACCGTAGCCGCCGTGGAGCTGCACGCACTTGGTCGTGACCTCCATTGCCGTCTCCGCGGCAAACAGCTTTGCCTGCGCGGCGTACATACCCAGCATGGGCGACTTGTTCTGCTTGGCTTCGGTTGCGCGTTCAACCAGCAAAGACGCGGCGTTTATCTTGGTGTACAGGTCGGCAAGGCAGAACTGAGTGTTTTGGAATGCCGAAATAGGCTTGTTGAACTGCTTTCTTTCCTTGACGTATGCGACGGTGGCTTCCAGCGCGCCCTCTGCTATGCCGAGCGCCTGAGCGGAAATGCCCACTCTGCCGCCGTCCAGAGTTTTGAGCGCCATTTTGACGCCTTCGCCGATTTTGCCAACCAGATTGGCTTCGGGAACTATGCAGTTTTCAAATATAAGCTCGCAGGTGGACGAGCCGCGTATACCCATTTTCAGCTCTTTCTTGCCCACGGAAAATCCGGGGAAGCCCTTTTCCACTATAAACGCGGCGCACTCCACGCCCTTGGGATTGCGTCCCGTGACCGCTATGACGAAATACACGTTGGCGGGACCGGCGTTGGTTATGAATATTTTGCTGCCGTTGAGCACCCAGTGGTCGCCTTCTTTCACCGCAGTGGTTGTCTGATTGTTGGCGTCCGTGCCCGCGTTCGGCTCTGTCAGACCGAAAGCGCCAAGCCACTCTCCCGACGCAAGCTTAGGCAGATATTTTTTCTTTTGTTCTTCGTTGCCGTACTCCATAATCGGAGCAATGCACAGCGAGGTGTGCGCGGAAAGTATAACGCCCGTCGTGGCGCAGACCTTGGAAAGCTCCTCCACGGCTTTGATATACATTTTGTAATCTCCGCCCATGCCGCCGTACTCTTTGGGCACGATTATGCCCATGAGTCCGAGCTTTGCCATCTTTTCGACGGTTTCGTAAGGGAAACGCTCCTGCTCGTCAACCTCGTGAGCCAAAGGCTTGACCTCGTTGACCGCGAAATCCCTTATCATCTTGTTGAATAACTCGTATTTAAAAACCTTGTCCATTTCTAAACGATACTCCTGTTCAGATTAGTCGTGTTTTACGGTCGCGACGCCGGAGACAACCACCTTGCCGTCCTGATTTTTGCAGACGGTGTTGAGCTTGATTATGTGTTTGTCGTCTCTCATCTCCGCGACTTCCACCTCGGCGGTGATTGTGTCTCCCAAAAGCACGGGCGACGTAAATCTCACTTCCTGCCCCAGATAAATAGTTCCCTCTCCGGGAAGCTTGTTGGCAAGCACTGCGGAAATAAGTCCGCACGTCAAAATGCCGTGCACGATGCGTTGACCGAAAACGGTCTTTTTCGCGTATTCGTCGTCCAGATGAATCGGGTTGACGTCCATGCTGACTTCGGCGAATTTTCTTACGTCCTCGTCCTTGAAGGTCTTGGTGACCGATGCCTTTTGACCGATTTTGATTTCCGAGTAATTCATATTTATCTCCTTTTAAATATATTGCTCTTAAAAACCGCAAATATGAAACGATTTCATTTATGAACAATCCTCATATTTACGCGTATATTTTAGCCCAACAACCAACCGTTGTCAACGGGGCGAGCGGATTTTAAAAATGAAAACGCATGGATTTGTTAATTATTGCCCGTTTTCTTTGAAAAAATCCCCTGTTTTTTTAAATACACGGCTTATCGATAAGATTAAATCGATATTTTTTTATCGATTTAATTATAGCCTCGCCGTCAGGCAAAGTCAACCATTTAAAAAATAACGGCACGGCGATTTTTTCATTTTTATTCGCCTGCCTGAAACCGATTAAAGAACTTTTTGTTTTGAATATGAAAAAGATTCACAAATCGCTTGCTTTTTTAAACGGGAAGTATTATTATATACACGGCAAAAACAAAAAAGTGTTTTCAAAGCAAAAAATTAAGGTTTTAAAACATGAACAATTCCGAAATCAAAGGCGTAACACAACCCAAAACAAAGCTCGGCAAAAGCAAAATGGACAAGATTCTGAAAGCCGCGCGCAAGCTTTTTTCCAAGAACGGTTTTTATCAGACGTCCATAACCGACATTTGCCGCGAGAGCAATACCGCCGTCGGCACGTTTTATATTTACTTCGACGACAAAACAGCCCTCTACCGCTGCCTGATGGAGGACGTACAGCGCGAAATCAAGGATACCATAAACGAAGCGCTGCTCAAAAAGAACTGCACCACACGTCTTGAAAAGGAAAAGGAAGGTTTGCGGGCGTTTGTCAAATACGGCGCGGCAAATCACGATATGTTTGAAATCCTGTGGGGAAGCCTGACGGTCGACAAAAGCCTTTTCGTGGATTATTACCGCTCATTCGGCGCAAGCTATATCCGCTCTTTGTCCTACGACAGACAGGAGCTGGCCGACTACGTAGACGTGGACTCGGCAGCCTATCTGTTTATGGGAATAAACAGCTTCCTTGCTCTTCGCACCATGATTAAGCCCGACCTGTCCGACGAGGAAATCGACCACATGATTGACCAACACGTGGTGCCGATTTTGAAAAAAGGCATTTTCAGCCTTGACCCGGAAAACGACATTCTCGCAAGCCGCAGACCTTTGTTTGAAAATTAAATTCCCCTCCCCTTTTTTGCCCCCGACTTCGGGGGTTTTTTGTTGCCTGTTTTCGCCTTTCGCCCGCGCTTGACAGGGCATTTTTTCGCATGATATAATGAAAAAAATATCGGGAGAACTTTTGTATGAAACCTGCAAAATGCACGCAATGCGGCGACAGCATAATCGTTGACGAAACCAAAGAAGCGGGAATTTGCCCCTCCTGCGGCACAGCCTTTGTCACGGAAAAGGTAATAACCAACTACGTCAACAATTACAACACCGTGCACAACATCACGGAAAACGTGACAAAAATCATCATGGGCAACGAAAAGGACGAAGCGCCGGATTTTTTCAAACGCGGACTGACGCTTTTGAAGCTCGACAATTTGGCGAGCTCTCACAAAGAATTTTGCCGCGCGGCGGAACTGTCTCCCGAAAAAGCCGAATATTGGTTTTACTGCGCGGCTACCGAAAAAAAGACGCCTTTCAGCAAATACATGAGCAATTTTTACAGGCTTGCCGACGCCGACGAAATAAAAAAATTTGACGGACAATACGGAGTCAGGCTGTTTCCCGACCTTTTTTCCTACATGTTAAACGAATACGACCAATCTGTCGCAATCGGAGAAATTAAGTACGTTGTAAGTTACCGGTTGGAACCGTTTTTCTCTTATCTCGAAAGTTTGACGGAAGAGGAAAAGAGAAAATACTGCCCGACCGTTGTCGAATATTTAAAAGAAGCTTATATACAACGGAAAGGACTGTTTGCTCTGCCTCAAATCTACGACGTTTTTTCTCCGTTTATGGACGAAAATGCAAAAAAGCAGATTTTTGAGGCGCGCAATGCGGCATTGAACAGAAAAAAAGACGGCGTCATTGTCATAGCAGACGCGCGTCTCTTAACCAAAAACGGCGTGTTCAGCGTAACGGACGACGACGTGCACGCCATTAAATTTTCTTTCGACTGCCATATCGATGAAGTAAAGAAAATACTTATCACTCCCAATATAAGAGAAATTTCCCTCTCCACCTCCACGCGGGCGCCGATTGTGGAAATCCAAGAAGGCACGGAGTTTTCAAAAGAACTGCTCGACCGCTGTTTGATATGCGGGACGGAGCTGATAATTTTTCCTTCGGGATGGGCAAAGCGGATGTCAGAGTCGAAAAACGATGATTTTCCGTCTATGCCCTCCGCGCAAATTCTGTACTGCCCGACAGCGGCAAATCTGTCTTTCAATTTGATTGTGGCGCTCACGCCCGACTACAAACAGACGGAAAAAATCAGAAGCGGTTACATTGCAGACGGAAAAATAACCTATCCCGTCGCAACTCAACAAAAAATAACGGACGACTTCAACAAACTGCTGCTAAAATACTTTGACAAGGAAATCAAATCAGGCGAGATAAGCGGTTATAAGCCCAACAAAAAAGCAAAAAAAGCAAGCGGCTGCTACGTCGCCACCTGCGTATACGGCAGCTACGACTGTCCCGAAGTGTGGACGCTGCGCCGCTACCGCGACGAAAAGCTTGACAAAACCTTTTTAGGACGTATGTTTATCAAACTTTATTACGCCGTCAGTCCTTTGGCAGTAAAAATCTTCGGCAAGACAAAATGGTTCAACAAATTTTTTAAAGCCCGCCTCGACAAAATGACTGCCAAGCTCAAAACACAAGGCTTTTCCGACCAGCCTTACACGGACAAATATTAAAACAAAAAGCATGGGTAAAAGCGCAATTCTTAAATTGATATCAAAAAAAGAGCGGAGATTTTTGAAAATATCCGCTCTTTTTTATTCTTACTCAATGAATTAAAATTTGTCTCCCTATCATTAAATTATTTTTTCATTTTCTAACTTTGTCTTAATACTCTTCAACTACCGGAGTAATCACAATTTTGCAGTTGCCACAATAATAAGATTTTGCCTTTTGCCTTTTAAAAAACGGAACTTTTGTTAAATTTACGCCTCCTTTTGCTTTACTAAAAACAAATAGCGGCACTTTCTCATTGTCGGGAATCCACATTAAAGCAGTTTGAATTGCAGGAATATAACCGTCAGACATTTTTTTCTTACAATAAGGACATACCATATCAATACCTCTTTACTAAGTTACCTTTATTTTATTATTATATAATAAATGATTTAGAAAGTAAAATAGATTAGCGCACTGCCTTGCTCGCAAGGTACAGTGCGCTATACTTCTTTCACTGTGGTAAAAATTCCCTATGGTAAACCCCGACTTTTGTTTGAGCGCGACATTTCATTGCGAAATAAAAAACTCCCAATCGCAAGTCTGTTCCATATCGGAAAAAACGACAGTGAAATACAACGTCGTCGGGCTGTTGACGAAAATTCCGTTTGGATGATACGTTTTGCCCGTCGTATCCTCTACCGAAAAGATATAGGCAAAGTCAAGCGCTTCGAGCGAACACTGCAACGACAGGAAGCCGAACTCCGTTTTTTTATAGTCGTATCTGAAAACGTAAACGCCGTTTGAGAGCGTAAAAGTCTTGGGTTCGTCCGTAAGAATGAAAGCAAATTCCTTGCAGCTTCCGTCCTCCCGCGCCTCGTCCGACCACCTTGAATAAACGGTAACGATTGTCTCAATGCCGTCGCCTACCAAAGGAAACGCCGCCTCCGTTCCCCAGTCACCGTCTACGCTTCCGTCCTTAAAAAACCAGCCGGTAAAATATTTCCCCGACGCGCCGCCGTCGGGCAGAGGCATAACGTCTATTGCCAACGCTTTAAGCTCTTCCCTTTTTCCGTCCGCGCCGACAAGCACAAACGTCGTCTCGGGCACGCCCGTTTTGTCGAGCAGCACGGAGTGCCCGAAAGGAAACAGCTTGGCGTACCAGCCCGCAAAATGCTCCGTCGGCACCTTTATCGTTGCGTTTTGAGGGAAAAACTCCGTACCGTCGAATACGGGAGCGCTACCGCCGAATACAAATCGGACGTCATTTGCATTATCCTCCGCATCCGTTTCGTCGCCGCCGTAATAATAATTGAAAAACGCGCCGTCGCCGATTTTTTCAACTCCGCTGCCCGCCGTGAGACGTTTAAGCGCTGACATAAAGGAAAAAGCTCCTTCTCCGATTACCGCCACGCCGTCGCCAAACTCTACCGTTTCGAGCAGACTGTCGGCAAATGCGCCGACTGCAATCTCCGCAACGCTTGCCGGCACGGTAAAGGCTTGCTCCTCTCTGCCTTGCGGGTAAGCAATCAGCAGAGTTTTTCCTTTGTCGTAAAGCACGCCCTCCTCGACGGAAAGAAACTCGCTTTCTCCGCTCAAAGCGTAAGCCTCTACGGGACAGCCTTCAAAAGCGTATGCTCCCACTCCTCTGACGGTCGCGGGAAGAGTGACGCTTTTAAGCTTGGAGCAATACGAAAACATACCCTCGTGAACGTATTCAAGCGCGGTATCGCCGAGATTAATCGTTTCCAGCGACTCGCAGTTGTTGAACACGCCGCTTTTGCCCGAGGGCTGCAAACCGCCCACAAAACCGTTCGTCGCTCCGTCCGCCGAGTCGCAGGACGCATTTCTCAACGCAGCGGGAAGAACGATTTCTTTGAGCGAAAGACACGCCGCAAAACAGCCGTACGGCAGCTCGGTTATGTCGGACGGCAAGGTTACTTTGACTAAGTTGGCGTTTCTGAAAAAACAGTTTCTGCCAAGCTCTTTAACGGACGCAGGCACGACATACTCGGTAAGCGGCGAGCCGTTGGCAAACAAAAGCAGCCTGTCGCCGTTTTCGTTCCGCTCGATTAAGGCGGAATCGGCGTCGGAATAATATCTCGAATTTGTCGTGTCGCCGAAAACCGTTATCTTTTTAAGTCCGCCTGAATAAAAGTTTGCTTCGGAAAAAGCGAAAGGATGTATCTCTTTGACCGACGCGGGTATGCTTATTTCTTCAAGAGCGCTTCCGAATGTGGTAAAAACGCCGTCGCCTATGTATTCGAGACCGTCCTTGAACACAATCGATTTGAGAGAGCGGCAGTTGAAAAACGCGCCGAAATTGTTTGCATCGGTATAGACGTCGTTTTCGTTGCCGGTTATATTCTCGCTTTCTCTGAAACCGAGCACTTTTTTAACAACGCCGTTGAATACTACGGTTGTAAGAGAGCCGCACTGATAAAACGTGCTTGAAGGCAGCGTCTCCAAATCCGCATCGACTACAACCGATTGCAGCGACTGAAAGTCGGCAAACAATCCGTCTGCAAGACGCTCGACCGTCCGCGGAACGGTGAACGTAACGACGGAACTGTCCGCAAGATAAAGAGTTTTTCCGTCTGCGGAATACAAACCGTCATTTTCTATTTTGAAATTTGCGCCGCCCTCGGCAAAGCTTATCAATGACAAAGAGGTATCGTAAAAAGGCTTTCCGTTCATTTCGGCAAGGGAAGCGGGAAGCAGTATGTCCGTATCGGTAATACAAGCGAAAGAGTTGTTGTTTATCGTTTCCAATCCCTCCGCCGCAATTATTCGCCACGCTCCCGAAAGCCCCGCGAAGGCGCCTGCAAGCAGCTCCCTGACCGACGACGGCACGTAAACGTCACCGTTTACTTCAAGCCAAGCGCATTCGCCGACTTTTGTAACGGGCAATCCGTCGTGCTCGCAAGGAATAGCCAATCCCTCGGGAAAACTCACGTAGCCTGCTTTGATTGCAACGCTGTAACTCCGCTTGTCGTCGTTTAAAGTAAATTCAAAATTTTCTTCCGCCGTAGGAGCATATTCGTAAACGGCGTTGAAGGTAAGGTTTTCCGTCACTTCGGTCATATCGCCGTCCCCCTCCCAGTCGGACAGACGATAGCAAAACAATTGGTGCGGAAGCTCAAAATCCTCCGGCGGCAGCACGTCCGAACCGTAAGGCGCTTTTTTGACTATTTCGCCGTCGTAACCTACGAATTTTACTTCTACCTGTCTGTACTCCCAAGTGGCGACAAGAGTGATTGTGCCGCCGTCGGCAACGTATACGTCGCCGTCGAAGTAAAGCCCGCTGCCGTCCGTCCATCCCTTGA
>ERZ857969.115-NODE-115-length-128688-cov-6.829328_pt1 | contig 128688 bp, 128 predicted proteins | sample MGYA00519864_ERZ857969 | MGnify/ENA primary metagenome ERZ857969 (study PRJEB31778, sample SAMEA3449382) | human gut metagenome | biome: human gut; feature: human-associated habitat; material: faeces | place: United Kingdom | collected 2010/2012 ...
TATGGATTATGCGATGATTTTTTGTCTATAGTTTTATTGGTGATTAGTATTAAATGCAGGTGCCCTGCGTCATTGGAGCACCTGCATTATTTTAAAGATATGTTATCAGAGCTTGATAATAATCTTGCCGCCTGCTGTGGGATTTACCTTAACAGCCTCGCCGCCTGCAACCTTTACAGAGAAGCTCTTGTCGGTGCCTGTGTAGGAAACCTCGACCATATCGCCGTGACGTACTGCGGTAATGGTGAATACCTTGTTAGCCTCGGTGTCATATACGTTTGCGGAAATTTCCCTGCCCTCCTCGGGAGCGTAGATAACGAACTCGGTGCCCTCGAGATAATCGTACTCGAAGTCTCTCTTGAAGCTGCCGTAGCCGATGATGGAGTTGGGCTTTGCAAGGCAGGGCAGACCAAAGTAATCGTATGTCTGGGTGTAGAACTTGCCGCCCTCATATACCTGACCGCTGATGATATCGGTCCATGTTCCCTCGGGAACGTAGAACTCGGCAACACCCTGATCGTTCAGGATAGGTGCAACGAGAATATTGTCGCCGAACATATACTGCTTGTCAAGTGTGCGGCAAGCGGGATCCTCAGCGTAGTCGATGACCATTGCTCTCATCATGGGGATACCTGTCTCGTGGGTCTTGATAGCCTGTGCCCAGATGTAAGGCATCAGCTTGCCCTTGAGCTTGGTGAAGAAGCGGAGAACATCTGTGCACTCGGTGGAGCCGTCCTTATCGAAGAGCCAGGGCACTCTGTAGGAAGAGTTGCCGTGAAGTCTGGAATGTGTGGAGAAGAGGCCGAATGCTGCCCATCTCTTGTAGATGTCAGCTGTTGCGGTAGCCTCAAAGCCGGACATATCGTGGCTGAAGAAGCCGAAGCCGGACATACAGAGGGAAAGTCCGCCTCTGATGGTCTCTGCCATGGAGGTGTACTCTGCTGAGCAGTCGCCGCCCCAGTGTACGGGGAACTTCTGACCGCCTACTGTTGCGGAACGTGCAAACAGGCAAGCCTTGTTTTCGCCGTAGTATTCCTTGAGAACGTTGAATACGGTCTTATTGTAAAGGTATGTATAGTAGTTGTGCATTGCGATGGGGTCGGAACCGTCGTAATACTTTACATTGGTGGGTATTCTCTCGCCGAAGTCGGTCTTGAAGCAGTTTACGCCCATCTCGCAGAGAACACGGAGCTTGGAAGCATACCACTCGCAGGCTGCGGGATTTGTAAAGTCAACGATTGCCATACCGGGCTGCCACAGATCTCCCTGGAATACGCTGCCGTCGGGATTCTTGATGAAGTAGCCGTTCTTTGCGCCCTCTTCAAAGAGCTGGGAACGCTGTGCGATGTAGGGGTTGATCCATACGCAGATCTCAAGACCCTTGTCCTTTTTAAGTCTGGAGAGCATTGCTTCAGGCTCGGGGAACTGTCTCTTGTCCCACTCAAAGTCGCACCACTGGAATTCCTTCATCCAGAAGCAGTCGAAGTGGAATACCTGGAGAGGGATGTCACGCTCTGCCATGCCGTCGATAAAGGAAGTAACGGTCTCCTCATCGTACTTGGTGGTAAAGGAGGTGGTGAGCCAGAGACCAAAGGTGTATGCAGGAGGAAGTGCGGGCTTGCCTGTCAGTGTGGTGTAGTTTGAAAGCACCTCGCCAATGTTTGCGCCGCCGATAACGAAGTATTCAAGCTTCTCGCCGGGAACGGTGAAGGATACCTTGGAAACGGTGTCGGAGCATACCTCAAAGGAAACCTTATCGGAGGAATTTACAAGCACGCCGTAGCCTGTGGAGGAAACATAGAAAGGAATGCACTTGTAGGACTGATCGGAGCATGTGCCGCCGTCGGAGTTCCATGTTTCAACGTTCTGACCGTTCTGCACAAAAGGAGTGAACTTCTCGCCGAAGCCGTAGAAATATTCGCCTACGTTCATGGAGAGCTGCTCACGGATATATGTGCTTCTTGCGTCCTGAGGATAGCTCCAGAAGGTGTCGTCCTGCATGGAGTTGAGACGTGCGGAGGTCTTGAACTTGCTCTCGTTGATGATGGAAGCTGAACGCCATGCGCCGCCTGTCAGTCTCTTATCCTTATAGTAGTACTGAACGTTCCAGTTGAACTTGCCGATAACAAGCTTAGTATCGCCTGAAACCAGCTCCCAGCAGTCGCCCTTTTCGGTGATCTCGGGAGTATAGCCCTGATCTTCCTCAAGCTCGAACCTGGGCTGATTGTCAAGAGTGCCCTTGTAGTGCTCGATAGATACCTTGATAACGTCCTTCTGTGTGGAAGTAAAGGTGATGTCCAGGCAGGGACCGCCAAGGGTCATACCTCTGTTCTGAATGTACTGGGAAGTTGCGTAAACGTTGAGACCATTCTTAACGGGAGTGATCTCGTAAGCCTGCGAAGCGTAGTTTACCTCGTAGCCTCTCTGATTGAGCCAGAAACCGTCTGCGAATTTCATGTGCATTTCCTCCTTGAAAAATTATATGTTCAGATTATTTTTATCACTCTAACATTGACAAGGATATCAAAATCCTCATTTTGTGTTAACGATTACATTGTATAACATCAACAAGGCTTTGTCAAGAGCTTTTGTGAATTTTACATTTTATTAACATAGAAAAATCCCCCTTGTGATGTGCCTGATACGGTTCATTCCAGCGTGATGTCCTCCGCAGGATATACCGCCGTCATTCCGCAGAAAGTGACAGTCACCTTAAAGCTGTAGTCCGTGCTGCATTCAATGTGCGTGCGGTTGATGACCACCTTGTCCTCATCGGAGACAAGCTCGGAGAGTACATTCGGGTCAAGAGAGCTGTCTTCTGCGCTGTAGCCCTCGAAGCCTGTGGAGAAATCATAACCCATGACCTCCTGCTTGGTGATGTAGGTGGCAGCGGCAGTATAATAGTTCTTTGCCGATTGGGTGAAGTGTACAAGAAGCTCGTTCTTTGCATCATCAAAGGACGGGTCGGAGCTTTCCTCGGGGTTGTCCTCCATAAGCTTCACAGCCTTTCCGTATTCGTAAAGGTATATGCAGTTGTTCACCCTGTCAAGCAGGGGAGCGGAGTCGTCCTCTTCAATTACAACAGGCTCGGTGGGAGGGAGAACTATCCTGGCGCTTGTTTCGGGGGTATCAACCTCCATGCCGCCCTCGGAAACGCCGACAGTGATAATGTCCGTCTGATTGGGATCAGCTGCGGGTGTGGAACCGCAGGACGAGAGAACGGCCGATAAACCGAGAACAGCCGCACACATAGCAGTGCGCTTAGAAATATGCTTCATTATAATATGTCCTTTCTTCGATTTTGACCAATAATATGTTTTATTCATTATACCATAATAATGGGCATTTTTCAATAGTATGATGATACAAAAAGCACAAAGGCAAATAGACAGAAGTAACAGACATAAATAACGGACGAAAATAACAGATGGAGAAGCAAAACAAACAAGTCAACGCTATCAAACACAAAGGTAAAAAGTTTAGTCCGGCTTTTCAAAGGTGGCGGGAGTCCAGAGGGCGGAACCATCCGGTCGCTGCTCGCAAGCAGCGAAATCTCTTTGCTGACGGTTAATGCAATCAAAGATAAAGCCGACAGACTAAAAAAATCTAAAAGCCGCCTGCACCGAAAATTCAAAGTCTTGCAAATGAATTTATTTTCTCAAATCATCTTAAAACTATTCAATGCAGGCGGCTTGAAACCAAGAGACATTCCGTCAGGAATGGCGATTATGGTTTCCGCCGTTAGGCGCAGGTACGGACATACCTACAAATCAATTTTATTCGTCCGTACCGAATGCAAAGGAGACACCTAAGTGAGAGATTGTGTCGGAACGACACAGAGGAAACCAAAACCCAACAAAAGCGGGCATTCCCTTGTGCCGCTGTCGGCACATATTCTCCCCTACGGTTTCTCCATGCCTTGTAAAAGGCAAGCACTCATCTCTTCCCTACCCCCTCACCCCAACTAATACTAAGCACCAATTAAAAACTATACAAAAAATCGAGCATAATCTTGCGTATATGGATTATGCGATGATTTTTTGTCTATGGTTTTATTGGTGATTAGTATAAGCCCGCTTTTGCAGTTTAGCTTTAACTTTTTGTTTGGCTCCTGTATCGAATATCGTTTCGTGCCTTTCTGCATTTTGCAACTCGCATTGTTTTGACTTTCATTTTGCATAATCACTCTCCGAGTGCTTCCCCGCTGCCCTATACGTCCGCACACCGACACGCAATGTTAACATTTAAGCAAAATTACGCAAGAAAATATTTTGACGTGTCATATTGCAACGCATTTTCGGCGTCTGTTTTGTGTAAAACTGTCATATTTGCAAGTTTATAGAAAAAATCTTGCAAAAGCCTATTGACAAATCAGATAGCCTGTGCTAAAATAATATCACTAAAACAGCAATGCAGTTATTTTTAGGAGAGTGAGTATATGCTTTTAAAAGAAGGCGAAATCAGGATCCCTGCCGGATGTGCCATTTCCGGCTTCATCAGCCGTGACGGCAACCGCATGAACGGCGGAGATATCGTAAAATCCATTTCCTATATGCACGACCGTTCAAACGGTCTGGGCGGCGGTTTTGCAGGATACGGAATCTATCCCGAGTACAAGGATTACTACGCATTCCACGTATTCTACAACTCCAACGAGGCAAGAGAACAGACTGAGCGCTTCCTTGACCGTCATTTTGACGTCATCAACCTCAGCCGTATCCCCACTAAGAAGACCCCCGCAATCACCAACGAGCCTCTTATCTGGAGATACTTCGTTAACCCTCTGCCCACTAAAATAGCTTCCTCCCAGCTGGACGAAAAAGAGTTCGTTGCAAAGTGCGTTATCAGAATAAACAATGATATCGACGGCGCTTACGTTTTCTCCAGCGGCAAGAACATGGGCGTTTTCAAGGCTGTTGGATTCCCCGAGGACGTTGGAGAGTTTTACCGTCTTGATGAATACGAGGGCTACGCATGGACCTGCCACGGCCGTTATCCCACAAACACCCCGGGCTGGTGGGGCGGCGCTCATCCCTTTGCGCTCCTTGACTATACAATAGTACATAACGGCGAAATTTCCTCCTACGACGCTAACCGCCGTTTCATCGAAATGTTCGGCTACAAATGTACCCTCCTTACCGATACGGAGGTCATCACATACATCTTCGACTGGCTCAACAGAAAACAGCAGCTTTCTCTCGAGGATATCGCTTCCATCATCGCAGCTCCCTTCTGGAGCGAGATAGACGAGATCGAGAAGAAGGATCCCGAAAAGGCTGCAAAGCTCAAGTATTTCAGAAACGCATTCTCCAGCCTGCTCATCACAGGCCCCTTCTCCATCATTCTCGGCTACACAGGCGGAATAATGGCGCTCAACGACCGTCTGAAGCTCCGCTCCATGGTAGTTGCCGAAAAGAAGGATATGGTCTATATCGCCAGTGAGGAGTGTGCTATCAGAGCTATCTGTCCCGATGTTGAAAAGGTATGGTCTCCAAGAGGCGGCGAGCCTGTAATTGTAGAACTTAACGAGGAGGGTAAAAGGAAATGCCTGTAAATTTCTTTCCTGCTGAATTTGAAGTGATCCGTAATACGGATAAATGTATAAAGTGCCGTGCCTGTGAGCGTCAGTGCTCCAATGAGGTGCATTTCTATGATCCCGATTTTGACAAGATGCTTACCCACGACAATCAGTGCGTTGACTGCCAGAGATGCGTATGTATCTGTCCCACAGGCGCTATTAAGATAGTACCCAACGAAAACGCTTTCAGAAAGAGCGCAAACTACACCCAGCAGCTGATGATAGAAAACTACCGTCAGGCAGGAACGGGAGCTGTTCTCCTTTCCTCCATGGGCAACCCTCAGGATTATCCCGTTTACTGGGATAAGATACTTATCAACGCTTCTCAGGTAACAAACCCTTCCATCGACCCTCTGAGAGAGCCTATGGAAACAAAGGTGTTCCTCGGCAAGAAGCCTGCGGCTATCAAGAAGAACCCCGACGGCACCGTTGATACAAGAATGACACCTTATCTGGAGCTTAACACTCCTATAATGTTCTCCGCAATGTCCTACGGTTCCATTTCCAAGAACGCTCACGAGTCGCTTGCCCGTGCGGCTACAGAGCTTGGGACCTACTACAACACAGGTGAGGGCGGACTTCACAAGGACTTTTATCAGTACGGCCCCCACACCATCGTGCAGGTAGCTTCGGGACGTTTCGGCGTATTCAAGGATTACCTTGACACAGGTGCGGCTATTGAGATCAAAATGGGTCAGGGCGCAAAGCCCGGTATCGGCGGCCATCTTCCCGGCGCTAAGATCAGAGAAGATGTTTCCAGAACACGTATGATACCCATGGGCACAGACGCTATCTCCCCTGCTCCCCACCACGACATCTACTCCATCGAGGACCTCCGCCAGCTCATATTCTCGCTGAAAGAGGCAACGGAATATACAAAGCCCGTTATCGTAAAGATCGCAGCAGTTCATAACGTTGCGGCTATCGCTTCGGGTATCGCACGTTCGGGTGCGGATATCATCGCAATAGACGGTTTCAGAGGCGGTACAGGTGCGGCTCCCACAAGAATACGTGATAATGTGGGTATCCCCATTGAGCTTGCTCTCGCAGCCGTTGACCAGAGACTTCGTGACGAGGGTATCAGAAATGAAGTTTCCATCGTTGCGGCAGGTTCTATCAGAAGCTCCGCAGACGCAGTAAAGGCTATCGCTCTCGGTGCCGACGCTATCTACATCGGAACTCCCGCACTCCTTGCAATGGGCTGCCACCTTTGCAGAAGCTGCCACGGCGGCAAGTGCAACTGGGGTATCGCTACACAGCGCCCCGACCTGGTAAAGCGTCTTAACCCCGAAGTAGGCTACAAGCGCCTTGTAAATCTCGTTCACGCATGGGATCACGAAATAAAGGAAATGATGGGCGGTATGGGTATCAACTCCATTGAGTCTCTCAGAGGCAACCGTCTTATGCTCAGAGGTATCGGTCTTTCTCAGAAGGAGCTTGATATCCTGGGAATACAGCACGCAGGCGAATGATCTCATACTATTATAATCGGAGGTAGTAAAAGCCCATGAAAAGAGTTTATGTAAACGAGGACTGGTGTCTCGGCTGTCATCTCTGCGAATTTTACTGCGCATTCGCCAACAGCGGCGAAAAGGATATGTCCAAGGCATTCAAGCTCGGTAAAGATGCCGCTCCCAGAATCAGAGTAGAGGAGGGCGACGGAATAAATTTCGCCGTTCAGTGCCGCCACTGTCAGGATCCTGCCTGTGTAAAGGGCTGCATTGCAGGCGCTCTCACCAAGAACGAAAACGGAGTTATTGAAATAAATACGGATAAGTGCGTAGGCTGCTACACCTGCGTTCTCTCCTGCCCCTACGGCTGTATCGTTATCGACCCCAAAAATCAGGGAAGAACAGTTACCAAGTGCGAGCTTTGCACAAGAAACAGCGCAGGCGAGCCTGCCTGTGCGGCTAACTGTCCCAACAGGGCTATCGTCTTTGAGGAAAGGGGAGAAGAATGATGAAATACGTTATTATCGGAAATTCCGCAGCGGGCATCGGTGCGGTACAGGGAATAAGAGAAGTCGATAAGGACGGCCAGATCGTTCTTATCTCCGATGAAAAGTATCATACCTACTCACGCCCCCTTATCTCTTATCTGCTCAAGGGAAGAGTTACGGAGGAGAGCATGATATACCGTCCTCTTGATTTCTACGAAAAGAACAATGTGGATACTCTCCTTGGCACAAAGGTAGTTTCCGTTGATTCCGCAGCAAAGAACATCACCCTTGAAAACGGAAACAAGGTGGATTACGACAAGCTGCTCATCGCAACAGGCTCCAAGCCCTTCGTTCCTCCCATGGACGGACTTGACAACGTTAAGGACAAGTTCTCGTTTATGAAGCTGGACGACGTTAAGGCTATCGAGGGCGTTGTAAAGCAGGGTTCAAAGGTGCTCATCGTGGGCGCAGGTCTTATCGGTCTGAAGGCTGCCGAGGCTCTTGAACATTACGGTGCCCAGATGACTGTTATCGACCTTGCAGACAGGATACTTCCCTCTATTCTCGACAACGAGGCTTCCGATATCATGAAGGCTCACATCGAGTCCAAGGGTGTAAGATTTATCCTCGGCACCAGTGCAAAGCACTTTGAGGCTCATTCCGCCGAGCTTACCAACGGCGAGACCGTTGACTTCGACTTTGTTATCCTTGCAGTAGGTGTTCGTCCCAACACCGAGCTTGCCGAAATGGCAGGCGGCAGCGTAAACAGAGGAATCGAAACAGATACCCGTCAGGCTGTAAAGGGCGTTACCGATATCTACGCCGCAGGCGACTGCACCAAGTCCTTCGATATCTCATCGGGCAGCGAAAAGATACTTGCCCTTCTTCCCAACGCTTTCATGCAGGGAAATATCGCAGGAAAGAACATGGCAGGAATGGAAAGCTACTATCTCAATGCTATCCCCATGAACGCTATCGGCTTCTTTGGTCTGCACATCATCACCGCAGGCTGCTACGACGGCGAGGCTTATGTGGAGCATGACGGCAACAATTACAAGAAGCTCGTTACCCGTGACAACGCTCTCAAGGGCTTTATCCTCATGGGCAACAAGATAGACAGAGCGGGAATTTACACTTCACTTATCAAGGAGCACATTCCCCTTGATGAAGTGGATTTTGAAGCCCTCAAGAGAAATCCCATGCTTATGGCATTCTCAAGGACGAGAAGAAATGAAAAGCTTGCAGGAGGTTTCGGAAATGACTAAGATTACTGCGGGAGATCTGCATTACAGCCTTCTTAATCAGGAAATAAGGCTGTCCAAGGACAAGGACATTGTTATAGAAAACTGCCTGGGTCAGAGATTTATCGGAAGCGGCTGTATCGGCAAGAATATTGAGATACACGGCGTTCCCGGCAACGCTCTGGGCGCATACCTTACCCAGTCCAATATCACCGTTTACGGCAACGCTCAGGACGCAACGGGTGATACCATGAACGACGGAACCATTACCATTCACGGCAACTGCGGTGACGCTCCCGGCTACGGCATGAGAGACGGAATGATACTCATTCAGGGCAATGCAGGCTATCGTGCAGGCATTCATATGAAGCAGTATATGGAAAAAGTCCCTGTGCTGATCATCGGCGGCAAGGTGGGCGACTTCCTTGCGGAATATCAGGCAGGCGGACGCATAGTAGTGCTGGGTCTGGGCTATGAGGATATCTGCCCCGTTGGCTCATTCTGCGGCACAGGAATGCACGGCGGAGCAATTTATATCCGCACAGATGTTGTTCCCCACGTTCCCGCTCAGGTAATGGTAACTGACGCTACCGACGCTGATAAGGAAGAGATAAGAGCCGATGTTGACAAATACACCGCAGCTTTCGGCGGCAATACCGACGATATCCTTTCAGCTCATTTCTTCAAGCTTATCCCCAACACCCAGAACCCCTACAAGCAGCTGTATGTAAACAACTGATTTGCTATTGCATATTTTCCCGTTTGGCTGTATAATGTATATAGTATGATGATGCGGAGATGTTGCCATTATGTGCGTAAAACCGACATCTCCGCAATAAAATGAAAGGAGCTGCCCTTTATGACTGCTAACAAAGCACTGATAGCCGCCGTATCCGACGATACAAAGGCAAGCCTTTCATCAATGGTACTTGAAGCAGGGCTTACCGATGTTTCCGTTACAAGCGGAAAAAATCTCCGTGACCTCTGCGCTGAGCATGATTATGACGTGGTCATCTCGGTGTTCCCCTTTGAGGGGGAGTTCGGTGCCGAGACTGCCGCTTATATAAGCAAGACATTCGATGTCTGTCAGGTGATATTCGTTCCCTCCAAGGTATATGACGAGGTGTGCGCAAAGCTTTTGGGCACAGGGGCAGTGATACTTCCCAAGTCATCTCCCAGGGAGCTGGCTGTGAACTCCATACGCTGCGCCGCAGCTATGAAGAACAAAATGGACGACCTGCGTTCGGAAAACAAAATGCTCCGTGACATGGTAAATGAGATGAAGCTTGTGAACCGTGCAAAATGCGTTCTTATTGAGTATCTTAAAATATCCGAGAAGGAAGCTCACCGCCAGATACAGAAGCGTGCCATGGATCAGCGTGTAACCCTCACCGAGGTGGCAGCGGATATCCTAAAAACATATGAATACAGATAACGAAAGGACTTGCAGTTATGAAATTTACAAAAATGCAGGGCATCGGCAACGATTATGTTTACGTGAACTGCTTTGAGGAGACCGTGGCTGACCCAGAAAGAGTTTCCGAGATCATCAGCGACCGCCATTTCGGCATAGGTGCCGACGGACTTGTGCTTATAATGCCCTCCGACAAGGCGGATTTCAGAATGAGAATGTTCAATGCCGACGGCAGCGAGGGAAATATGTGCGGAAACGCCACACGCTGCATAGGCAAGTTTGTCTATGATAACCACCTTACAGATAAGACAAACATCACTCTCGAAACAAGAAGCGGAATAAAGAAGCTGACCCTTTATCCCGAAAACGGCAAGGTCAAGACCGTGCTGGTGGATATGGGCAAGGCTGTTCTGAAGCCTGCAGACATTCCTATGAATGTAAGCGGCGATACATTTATAAACAAGCCTATCACCGTTGACGGCAAAGAGGTATTCATCACCGCCGTTTCCATGGGCAACCCCCACGCTGTCACCTATGTTGACGATGTTGACAGCTTGGAGCTTGAAAAAATAGGCCCTTCCTTTGAAAATCACCCCCTGTTCCCCGAAAGAGTGAACACCGAATTTATAAAGATACTTGATGAAAGCACCATGCAGATGAGAGTCTGGGAAAGAGGCTCGGGAGAGACATGGGCGTGCGGCACAGGTGCTTGTGCCGCAACGGCTGCATCGGTACTCAACGGATATTTCCCCCACGACAAGGAGATAACTGTTAAGCTCAGAGGCGGCGACCTTTTCATCACCTACAAATCTGACGGCACTGTTCTTATGAGAGGCCCTGCGGAAACCGTATTCACAGGCAAGATAGATGTCTGAACGAAAGGAAAAATCACAATGGTAAAGATCAACGAACACTTCCTTACAATGAAGAAAAATTACCTTTTCATTGATATCGCAAAGAAAATAAAGGCATATTCCGCAGCTCACCCCGATAAGCCCCTTATCAGAATGGGCATCGGCGATGTTACCCTGCCCCTTGCTCCCGTTGTTGTTGAGGCTATCAAAAAGGGTGCCGACGAAATGGGCGTTAAGGAGACCTTCAAGGGCTATGAGGACAGCGGCACAGGCTATGACTTTTTAAAACAGGCCATCGCCGATTATTACAAGAGCTTCGGCGTTTCACTGGAGCTTTCGGAAATTCGTGTAAACGACGGCGCAAAGGCAGACTGCGGCAATATCGTGGATATCTTTGGCGACGGAAATACCATTCTCGTTACCGACCCCGCATATCCCGTTTATGTTGACTCCAACACAATGTGCGGCAGAAATATAATCTATGCGGATTCCAACGAGGAGAACGGCTTTGCGGCAATGCCCGATGAGAATGTACATGCGGATATCATCTATCTCTGCTCACCGAATAATCCCACAGGCTCCGTTTATACAAAGGAGCAGCTTAAAATATGGGTGGACTACGCACTGAAAAATGAAGCAATAATCATCTTCGATTCCGCTTATGAGGCATTTATCTCCGACCCTGCGCTCCCCAGAAGCATTTTCTGCGTTGAGGGAGCAAAGAAGTGCGCTATCGAGATGTGCTCGCTCTCCAAAACAGCAGGATTTACAGGAACCAGATGCGGATATACCGTTATCCCCGAGGAGCTTATCGTAAAGGCTTCCGACGGCTCCGATGTAAGCATAGCACAGCTGTGGGGACGCAGACAGGGAAGCAAGTTCAACGGCGTTTCCTATCCCGTTCAGTGCGGCGCAGCAGCCGTGTTCACTCCCGAGGGTCAGAAGCAGACACACGAGGCGATCAACTACTACAGAAGAAACGCAAAGCTCATGGCAGATACGCTCACCGAGCTTGGCATAAAGTTCACGGGAGGAATAAATTCTCCTTATATCTGGCTCAAGTGCCCCAACAATATGGGCAGCTGGGAGTTCTTTGATTATCTGCTTGAGAAAATTCAGGTGGTAGGCACACCAGGAGAGGGCTTTGGAAAGAACGGCGCAGGCTGGTTCAGGCTCACCGCATTCGGCACCTATGAGAATACGCAGGAAGCCATGAAGAGATTCAAAGAGCTGCTTAAATAAGACAACCCCTTATACCTTATTATACTCATTCTATTTTCCAAACAAGATCCGCACCGAAAACACGGTGCGGATCTTGTTTTGGATAAAATTTATGTGTGATAAGCCAATTAAAAAGTCCGCACCGAGCTTTCGGTGCGGACTTTTTGTTATTGATATAATTTTATTTAAGCAATATCAGGTAAGCCGATATCTATATCTTCAATGCCCATGTCAAAGATATCATCGGAAATAAAACTTTCGGTGTCAGCATACATCACGTCTGCCTTGTCGGCAGTGGGGGTGGCATATACGATGTCGGAAGAAACGATGTTTGTCCATGCGCCGTTTACGTAAGCCTTTACCGCAAAGCCGTACTTAACGCCGTTGGTAAGACCTGTTACGTACATTCCGTTGGCGGTTCTGTAGCCTGCCAGCGACCATTTGCCGTTAAGGTAGGTGTAAACCGCATAGTTTGTAGCTCCGTTAACTGAAGTCCAGTTCAGGGCAACTCTGCCGTCCTGACCCTGTGCCTTGGTGATAACGGGCTTTACCGATGCTCCGACAGGTGTTGCATAAACAATATCTGCGGAGGTTATGCCCGACCAGCTGCCGTTTACGTAAGCCTTTACAGCAAAGCCGTACTTAACGCCGTTTGTAAGTCCTGTTACATACATACCGTTTGCTGTTCTGTAGCCTGCTACAGACCACTTACCGTTAAGATATGTGTAAACTGCGTAGTTTGTTGCACCGTTAACGGAAGTCCAGTTGAGGGCAACTCTGCCGTCCTGACCCTGCGCCTTGGTGATAACGGGCTTTGTTACCGCAGCCTCGGGTGTTGCATAAACAATATCTGCGGTGGTGATCGCCGACCACTTTCCGCTGACGTATGCCTTTACAGCAAAGCCGTATTTTGTGCCGTTTGTAAGTCCCGAAACAGTCATTGCAGTGGCAGTTGTTGTTCCGGCGTTGTACCACTTGCCGCCTGTGATGTAATAAACTGCGTACTGTGAAGCTCCGCTGACGGTGCTCCAGCTGAGCAAAACTGAGCTGTCCTGCGCCTTTGCCGATGTTACTGCGGGCTTGGGTATCTCACAAGCCTTGGGTGTTGCATATACCTTATCGGAGGGGTCTGACCACTCGCCGTTAACATAAGCCTTTACTGCAAAGCCGTAGCTTGTGCCGCCTGTAAGGTTCTTGACGGTCATATTGCAGGCTGTGGTGGTTCCGTGGGAAGTCCACTTGTCGTTAAGATATGTAAATACCTCGTACTTGGTGGCTCCGCTGACAGCTGACCATGCAACAGTCGCCTGCTCGGTGCCTGCGGTAACGCTTGTGATAACGGGTCTTGTGGAGTCAAGCTTGGGAACGGTAACTATCCTGTAGGCTGTGCAGCCGCTTACGGAACAGTATATCTGCTTTCTGCCCTTTGTGTAGGCGGTGGCTTCAAGGGCAACTGCCGATTTTCCGTTATAAACATGAGTGTGAGCAGTGCCGCCGGGAACATACACCTTTGTAACGGTAAGAGAAGAGCCTCTGTCGCCGATGTATGCCTTGCCAAGACCTGAGAAGGAGCCGCCGAATGCGCTTTTGAGACTTGATACTGACCATACCGCTGTGCCGTTGGATACGCTGTCGGGAGCTACCTGTATCCAGCCTCTGCTGCTGTCGGTAAAGCTCTGGAGGATAAATTCGATATCCCCATAAGATGAATATGAGCAGTATATCTTGTCGCTGCTTGAAAGGCTTGTTATTGCGCCGGGGTCAAAGGATACTGCCTGACCGTAATTTGAGCTTGTGCCTGTGCCCGAGAAAAGCACATTTTCTCCGCCTGTGGCAGTCTCATACTGAGGGTCGCCGTTGTATGCGGCAACAAGCGCATCGGCAATGCCGCCGTAGGTGAAGCTTCTGCTGCCTCTGTTGAAGATGCCGAAGTTCTCGCTGCCTGTGCCGAAGCAGTTGTTGTCCCACCATACGCAGGGGATATCCTGTGCGGCGAACTGCCTTGCCAGCGAAGCATATATGCCTGCATACTTTTCTCTGTAGGCGGTGTTGCTCTTGTTTGTGGCGCCGAACTCGCCGATAACAACGGGAACGCCCTTGCTGATAAAGGTGTTGTACATACGTGTAAAGAAGCCGCTCAGCTCGGTAAGGTCGGAAGCCTGCCAGTCCTTGTGACCGTCGCCCGAGAACGCAAAGTCAAAGGGAAGATATGCGTGGATAGAAGCGGCGATCATGCTGTCACCCGATGTGTTCGACCATGCCTCAGCCTTGGCAGCATCGCCCGATGCGCAGTAGGTGGGGAGCATGATAAGGCGCTTGGCGTTATTGCCGCCTGTGGCTCTGATAGCTGCACGGGCAGCCTCATTATTGGCATTGACGCACTTGTAATAGCTTGCATTGCCTGTCCAGTCCTCGCCGCAGCGTGGCTCGTTGTTTACCTCGAAAATGAGCTTGTCGCCGTAGTCCTTAAAGCGTGTGCCTATCTGCTTCCAGATAGCAGACAGCTCCTCGGATATCTTGTTCTGAGCCGATGTGCTCGATGAAACGGCGGTCTGGAGGTCGTTGTGGTGAACGTTAAGGATAACGTACATTCCGTTTGCAAGGCCGTAGTTTACCACGGTCTCAACTCTGTCCATATACTCGGCGCTGATTATGTACTTAGATGAGTCGGAGTAGTGGTCGTCCCATCTTACGGGTACACGCAGGGTGGTAAAGCCCTTTGCGGCGATAGCGTCTATCATGGACTTGGTTGTCTTGGGATTGCCCCAGTTGGTCTCGCTGTCGGACGATTCAAGGGAATTTCCCAGATTCCAGCCTGCGCCCATGTCGGAGACTAACTGGAAAGCGGTAAGTCCTCTCATCTGAGTGGGATATGAATACCCCGAAGCAAATTCCGACGTGTTCATTGCTGCCTGAACGGTGATATCCGAGCCGAATGCCGTTACCGAACCCAGTGATATCACAGCGGCAGAAAGGAGAGCCAGAAATCTTCCTTTTCCTGATCTTATCATGATCTTCGTTCCTTTCGGGGAAAATTGCCTTACACGGTAATTTTCGCATATTTGTTTAATTATAACATATTACGGCACCGATTTCAAGAACTAATGGTTAATTTTATCATGATTTCCTGCATAAGAATATGAAAAAAGCCGCCCACAAGGACGGCTTTTCTATTTCACTCATCACTTCAGCTCAAAATAAGCATACACATATCCGCCGCTTGCGGTGGGAAATTTCATGCAGTAGCTGCCGCTTTTAAGGTCGGAAGCGCTGTAATATTTATTGAGCACCATGGTCTTTTCCCACTTGTGCATGGCAGGAACAGTAACCTCGGTATCCAGAGCCTTTCCTGCTGTGACAGTTATCCACTTGCCCCTTACCTGGCGCATAAGCTTGCCATAGCCCTTTACGGTGATGTCGCTGTCGGTGGTGTTCACAAAGGTTATGACGATTTGCTTCTTGCCCCTTTTCTCAGGCTCAAACTGCTCCGCATAAACGTCATAGGGATTTGTCATCTCAAACTCACAGGAGATATTATCGGCGATAAGCGCACGATATTTGCCCGATTTCAGCCTTGTGCGGCTGTAGCGGGTAAGGTCAAGGAAGCAGTTTATGCTGTCACCCGATGATAAAAGCACATTGGAAACGAAGGGACGGTCGGTCTCTTTAGGCTCTACTCTGTCCCATTCATCGGTGTCGTCATTATACACATAAAGCCCCTGCGCCTCGGCATAATACTCCCCTGCATTGACGGCATATCCGCTGATATCTATTCTCTCGGTTGACATAATATCATAGCTTGGCTGAGAAGTGCTTACCGCTGCCCGATCTGCGATGCTGAACTCACAGAAAAGCCGCTTCTGACCGTTGTCGGTATAAATAGTCTGGGCAATGCGGTATTTGCCCGCGGTAAGGTTATTGGAATACGCCTCGGGAGTGAAATACACATCGGCTGAACCATTATAATAGTATGGGTCGCCCACATTTCCCAGCTCATATGCTACATCATTAACGACATAGCTGTCCGAGGGCTTTACCTTGTACCACTTGCCGTCGGAATATCTTTGCAGCTCGGTTATCTCGCCCATGTAGGCAGTGCCGCTGATGTTTTCTGCGGTGAATGTAAACTTTATCTTATCACGGTTTCCCATAACGATAAGCTGCTTGTCGGCGGTCACGGAAAAGGGGTTGACGGAATCGGTGAGCCTGCCGTCGGAGCCGAAATTGTACTGCTTGCCGTCTATGGTCACAATGCCCACAGCTCCCACGCCGTTCTGGTCAAAATAATATGTGCCGCCCGAAAGCTTCAGCCAGCCGCCTGTGAACATAATGCCGTCCCGGTAATAGCGGATAACTCCGTTTTTCCTGCCGATGCCGGTGTATCTGCCAAGGCAGCTGCCGTAAGGATCAAAGCGATATACCACGCCGTCGATGTTCATAACGCCTGTGGCTGCCGCTCCGTCATGGAGGATATATCTGCCTGTTCCCTCGCCGCTTTCCCAGCCGTGCTGCACTGCGGACACGGGCACTGCGGATATGCACATAACAGCCGCCATTGCAGCGGCAATAAGTCTGAATTTTTTCATATTGGTATCCTTTCTTTATGACTGAGTTTATGTTATATTCTGATTATATCATCTGCATGAAAAAGTATCAAGAGGAAAAGAATACCTGTAATCAAATGTAGGCAATGGAAATGGTTTTGTAACCGTTTGTTGGGAGTAAGAACCCGTGTTCATTTCATGATCGACCAGCTTAACGATGAACAGATCGAAGCACTTATGATGCTTTTAAAGAGCTTCGGTATATCAGATGCTCCAAATGAGGATACTAAAGCAGCGATAAAAGAAAGCGAACAACCGCTCAATAAATAAGCGCTCTGTCTTTTATAAGGCAAAGCGCTGTTTTTATATCATATAACAAAAGATCCGCAAACCGAAAAGGCTTGCGGATACATTGGTGAGCCATTGGGGATTTGAACCCCAGACCCTTTGATTAAAAGTCAAATGCTCTGCCGACTGAGCTAATGGCTCATCTCAACAATGCTTATTTATTATATCAAATAAAAATTGCCTTGTCAACAGGATTTTGCCAAAAGCCCTTGAATTTACATTTTGTTAACATCTCACCTAAGCAGCAGATTTACCGTAAGCACGCTGAAAATAAAGCCAGTCAGGTCTCCCGTGAGGGAAGCCGCAAGGGTGTGGCGGGTCTTTTTTATGCCTGCCGCCCCGTAATAGACCGCAAGGGTGTAAAAGGTTGTCTCGGTGGAGCCGAGCATCACGCTTGCCACCTTGCCCACAAAGCTGTCGGGGCCGCTGTCCGAGATGATGCTCTCATACACAGCCAGCGCTCCGCTGCCGGAAACAGGCCTTATCAGTGCCAGCGGCATGCACTGCGAGGGAAAGCCGATGCTGTCAAAAATCTGTGCCGATACGTTTGTTATCAGCTCCATTGCCCCCGATGCCTTGAACATTCCCACCGCCGTTATCAGTGCAATAAGAGTGGGCAGCAGCTCTGCACAGGTTTTCAGATTATCGGCAGCACCCTTTACGAACTCGCCGAAAATATCCGTCCTTTTATATATCCCCCACAATATCACTATGGCGGCGCATATGGGTATCACAAGGCTTGTCATGCTCGGTTCTCCTTTCATTTTTCCGTCTGATAAAGGGAAGCACCGCCGCTGTAAGGGAGAATGCAAGTGCGGCTGCCGATGTTATCCACACGGCGGGAATTATCTCCAGCGGCTCCGCAGAACCGTATTTCATGCGTATGGAAAGGGCTGTTGAGGGGATAAGGGTAATGGAAGCGGTGTTCAGGACGGTGAATATCACCATTGAGGGAGTGGCGGTGTCCCCTGCTTTCTCCTCTTCAGCAAGGGCTTTCATTGCTTCTATCCCGAAAGGCGTGGCGGCATTGCCCAGCCCCAGCAGATTTGCGGTTATGTTCATGCAGATGGCATGGAACGCCCTTCCGTTTTTGTCGATATCACGGAAAAGTCCGCCGAGTATAAATGAAAAGCCTTTTGCCAGCACATCGGTAAGCCCCGATCTTTCCGCAATGCGCATAAGTCCGCCCCAGAAGCACATTCCGCCGCAAAGATATATGCAAAGCTCCACCGCATTCACAGGCTCGGTGAGCACTGCCTCGGTAAGCTGCCCGGACGTACCCGTAAAGACGGATACGGCTATGGAAACAAGTATAAGTCCTGCAAAAATAATGGTAAGCATGTCATCACTCCGAGAAAAATATATGTATCATGCAGACGGATTATTCAACCCCAACGGCAGCGAAAACGATTTATGCGTTAGTTTTTACCATTATCTAAATTTTTTCTCAAAAGCTATTGCAATTTCAGAAAAAGTATGATATAATATATAACATCTAAGTTGGATGTAATCCGATATATAGGTGTGCGGGCCCTGTGCAACAAAACACCGTGAACCATGTCAGGCGGGGAACCGAGCAGCATTAAGCGGTACGTTTCGTGTGCCGCAGCAAGCCTGCACACCTATGTATCGGATTTTTTATAAAACAGAAAGATGGCCAGCTGAATGAAGAGATTACTGAAATTTTTCTCTGCGCTGAAACGGCTTTATGTCACCTCGGCACCTGCAGGCGCCGCTGTGCCCTATGTGCTGGGTCTGATATTTGTATTTTTCTATTTCGTCGATCACACTCACCCCGATGAAGCATATCTGATATGCGGAGCGGTCATGTTCCTGGCGGGGCTTTTCATACAGATAGGCTTTTCAGTTAACAGGGGCATAAATGGCACCCCCGCCGACTACCTTTCGGATTACGATAAGGACGTTATCGGCACAGCCTTTATGTACGGTGAGAAGAAGCGAATGTTTTACTCCGCTCTGGAGCTGCTCCTGGCGGAAAATAATTATAACGATGCCCTGGATATTTTCAGGGACCTTAAAGGCAAAAGCCTGACAGACAGCGAACAGGGCGTTCTGGGCTTTTACACCTCCATCTGCTACAGCAGAATGGGATATTCCACCAACGCCGCTCACTGTGCAGTTATCGCAGCCGAAAAGGAGATACATCTCCCCGAATCGCTGCTTATGGCGGCAAGGAACTTTTCCCTCTCCGCAAGCTACGGCTCTGCGGCTGAGTATTACGAAAAGCTCGTTCCCATCGCCGAGAGCAAGGGCATTTTCCCTTTCATCTACAACGAGATAGGCAGAATGTTCCTTTCGGCTAATCTTCCCGAAAAAAGCAGATATTACTTTGAAAAATCAATAGAATACGGTCTTGACCCCATAACCTCTCAGGGCGGTCTTGCGCTGGCAAGCCTGCTGGAGGGCAAGGAGGACGAAGCCTGTGAAAGGTACCGCCTTGCGCTTATCGCACGAATAGGCGATATGGAGGGGTTCAAGTCATACTGCGCTCAGATATGCACCGCAGGCGGCTATCCCGAAAATTTCTTTGAGGAGCACCTGAGGGAGCGCTACGGCAAAGCCGACTCCCACATCAACGGATAATTATAAAAGAGGAAGGATTTTATGTATCAGGCGTTATACAGGAAATACAGACCCGCCACGTTTGACGATGTAATCTCCCAGTCTCATATTACCACAACGCTGAAAAATCAGATAATGAGCGGCAAAACCGCTCATGCCTACCTGTTCACAGGTTCAAGAGGAACGGGTAAGACCACCTGCGCCAGAATTTTTGCCAAGGCGCTCAACTGCGAGCACCCCGTAAACGGCTCGCCCTGCTGTCAGTGCGATATCTGCCGTGACGCAGACAACTTTGCTCTCGCCGATATCATCGAGATAGACGCAGCCTCCAACGGCTCCGTAAACGATGCCCGTGAGCTGAGGGAAGCTACCGAATACACCCCCGAACGGTGCAGATACAAAATATACATCATCGACGAGGTCCATATGCTTTCAAAGGAAGCGTTCAATGCTCTGCTGAAGGTCATTGAGGAGCCTCCCCCGTATATAAAGTTCATCATGGCGACCACCGAGCTTCACAAGGTGCTGCCGACCATTCTGTCAAGATGCCAGCGGTTTGACTTTATGCGAATAAAGACCGAGGACATCGCCGCACGTCTCAGCGACATTGCGGTAAAGGAAAACATCACCCTCGCCCCCGACGCTGCCGAGCTTATCGCAAAGGCTGCCGACGGCGGTATGCGTGACGCTCTTTCCATTCTCGACAGATGTATCGCATTTTCCGAAAACATCACCGCCGATGTGGTATCCGAAGCGGCAGGCATCGCAGGCCGTGACTACCTTTTCGCTCTGGCGGAAGCCGTTGCGGACAAGGATCCCGCAAAAGCGCTGGATATCATCTCTCAGCTGTACGACCGCTCAAAGGATATGCAGCGGCTGTGCGAAGAGCTGGCGGCACAGTTTCGGAACATTATGATAGCCATTTCAGCCCCCGAGCAGACAAAATCAATGATCTGCCTGCCCTCGGAGCTTGAGACCATAAAGCGGATAGCGTCTAAAATGACTCTTCCCGATGTATTGTCCCATCTGGACACACTTTCCTCCTGCGCAGAGCGTATGTCCCGTTCCCTCTCAAAGAGGATAGATATGGAGATGTGCGTTATCAGAATGTGCAGCGGAGCGGCTATTGTCACCGCCCAGGCCCCTGCTCAGGCAGCGGACAGAAGTGAGATCGACAGGCTGAACGCCAAGATATCCGAGCTTGAACAGAAGTTGGAGCAGAAGGCTGACAGTTCATCGAGACCTCAGCCGCAAAATCAGAAATATCCTCCCGCATCGGAGCGTGCCGCCGAAATGGCAGCCGCAGCATCGGGAAGCTCGTCCATAAACTATATCGACCGCTGGTTCGATATCATAGACAAGCTGAAGGAGACCTGCCCCTCAGTCGCCCCTGCCCTTAACGGCACCTACGGCTACGAGTGCGGCGGAAAGCTGCTCATAAACACCAAGGACAAGCTTATCGGCGTGCTTACACGCTCCCCCGAGAACTGTGTCAAGATACTGTCCGCCATAAATCAGCTGACAGGTCTTACCCTTTCCAACAAGATACTTGTGGGCTACAGGGAAAATCTTGACCGCTCACTGGCAGGCGGCGGCGAAAGCAAGGCGGAAGCAAAAATATCCCCCGAGGAAGCCTGGAAGGCTCTGCTTGAAAAGGCAGAAAACGGCGGTGTTCCCGTCGAAACTATCTAAGCTCAGTATCCGTCGGTATCCGTCGGATAATTGCTGCGGCACAGGCTGCGGCGCATAAATTTGAATACAATTTTTTCAAAGGAGTTATCACTATGAAAGCAAGATTACCACAGGGTATGGGCGGCGGCGCTCAGAATATGCAGAACATGATAAAGCAGGCTCAGAAGATGCAGGCTGAGATCACCAATGTTCAGGAAGAGATCGAGAATGAAACCTTCACCGCTACCACAGGCGGCGGAGCTGTTGAGATCACCATGAACGGCAGAAAGCAGGTCCAGTCCCTTAACATCAAGCCCGAAGTCGTTGACAAGGACGATGTTGAGATGCTCCAGGATCTTCTTATCAGCGCTATCAACGAGTGCGTAAAGCAGATCGAGGATACCTCCGAGGCAAAGATGGGCGCAGTAACAGGCGGCGTTTCTTTCCCCGGCCTTTTCTGATACCCCATAAATAAAAAGCTTGGCGGGGACTGGATAATAGTCCCCGCATTTTATCGAAAGGAGCATTTGCAATGGCAAACAGCACAGCACTGCCTCTGGTGCTCCTTGCGGAGCAGTTCGCAAAGCTTCCGGGCATTGGCATGAAAACCGCACAAAGGCTGGCTTATTTTGTAATGGGCATGAGCGACGAGGACGCACAGGCCTTTGCAGACGCTATAATCAATGCCCACAGCACAGTAAAGGAGTGCCGTATCTGCTGCAATCTTACCGATTCGGGTGTGTGCCCCATATGCAGCGATGATATGCGTGACCCCTCCACTATCTGCGTGGTGGAGACACCCAAGGACATTACCGCATTCGAGCGCACAAACGAGTACAAGGGCGTTTATCATGTACTCCATGGGCTTATCTCCCCACTGGACGGCGTTACTCCCGAGCAGATACGCATAAAGGAGCTGCTGAACAGGATAAAGAAAGGCGGAGTGAAAGAGGTCATCATGGCGACCAACCCCACTGTTGAGGGCGAAGCCACTGCCATGTACATCTCAAAGCTTTTAAAGCCCCTGGGAATAAAGGTAACACGCCTTGCATTCGGTCTGCCCATAGGCGGAACACTGGAATTTGCGGACGAGGTTACTCTTTTCAAAGCACTGGAGAATCGCAGTGAGATTTGACATATCTGTCATATAAATCACTTTATATTTGTGAAATGCCACAAATATAAAAAAAGGTATTGACTTTTTAGAACGAATGTGGTATGATATATAAGTCGTCAGGGAACGTTACCAATTCCGATTAAGTTAAACCTTTACTGGGATATAGCCAAGCGGTAAGGCAACGGACTTTGACTCCGTCATTTCGCCGGTTCAAATCCGGCTATCCCAACCACACTGGGGTGTCGCCAAGCGGTAAGGCACTTGACTCTGACTCAAGCACTTCCGGGGTTCGAATCCCTGCACCCCAACCACAAACCTGTTCACATTGTGAGCAGGTTTTTTGTTTTGTGTATGAAAAATCGGCAGCTCATATGAACTGCCGATTTTGCTTTATACTAAGCACCAATTAAAAACTATACAAAAAATTGAGCATAATCTTGCGTATATGGATTATGCGATGATTTTTTGTCTATAGTTTTATTGGTGATCAGTATTATTGCCACTCTTTAAGAAATTCCACCATTTTAAAATAGCTCTCCTGTCTGGCTTTTGCGCAGGCAGCGGGGTTTTTCTTTTCTGTGGGAAGAATGTATCCCATCACCTTGTTCAGCTTGTCCAGCGCCTTTTTCTCCTCTTCACTGTCGCAGCGCTGGTCAAAGGCAAGGGCATGGCTGCCGTTCTCATAAATAGCGCACTCGTGCCTGTGTGGAAAGCCCTTATCATCCAGCACCTTCATAATGCGGCGTGAGGCTATCTCCGAGGGCCATGTATCGTCAAAACCCGGGGCAATGAGCAGGATATCGCCGTTTATGTTCTCCGCTTTGATGCGTGAGGCTTCGGTGTAGTTATCAATGCACTCGATGTAATAATATCTGTTCATCTGGCTCATATTGTAATTGGAATTTTTTCTCAGTGCCGCAAGGGTCGAGGGGATATGGGAAAGGCATTCGGAAGACGAATATGGCAGGTCATGACCGTGATAATTGAACATTGCACAGTGCTGGCGGAAGAACATATTTTTCGTGCCCTCCACCACATAGTCATAGCCCGAAACGGGTATGGCGCAGGTTATGTCGCCAATGAGCGAGGCGCAGAGCAGCGTATATGCTCCCCCAAGGGAAATGCCCGTCATGGCGATCTTGTTTATCTTCACGGGGCAGTCGTTTTTCAGCCAGCCCACAGCCCTTTCGCAGTAATCCACGGGGATAGCAAAATTATTTTTGCTCAGCCCCTCCCACAGATAATATCCCAGCGCAAGAACGCTGAAACCCTCACGACTGCACAGCTTCGAGGCACGTTCCTCCACAGTGCTGCGGTTCTCGCCTGTTCCGCCCACGTATATCACGGCTTTGTCGGCGTAGGTGCTTCCCTCATAGAACGTGCCCAGAAAGCCGTTTTTTTCAAGTGTTGTTTTTATTATCATATGCTGCTTCTCCTTTACGTAAGCTATAGCTAACTCATATACATATTTTATCCGATATAATTATAGCACGTTGTTATGCGGATTTCAAGTATCAGATCTGCGGCAAACTGCCTGCCGCCTTGATTTTCAAAGGAAAATATGATATAATTTACAAAGTATCTTATTTGAAAGGACAGTTTATCTTGAAGCCCGTAAATCTTAAATTCAAAGGCCTTGGCTCATATTTTGGGGAGAGCGAGATCAACTTCGGCTCCCTTGATGATGTTTTTCTCATCTGCGGCGAAACAGGTTCGGGAAAGACTACCATTCTTGATGCAATGATGTTCGCACTTTACGGCGAAAGCAGCGGCGGAGAGCGCAGCGAGCTTTTAAATGGTCATTACACAAAAAAAGACGGCGAGGCTTATTCTGTCTTTGAATTTGAGCTGTCGGGCAAGCGGTACCGCTTTTCACGGACATTTACGCCCAAAGCCCGTGCCGAGGGCTGGAACGAGTATCAGGACTGCGCATTTTACGACACGGAAAAGGAAATGTGGCAGCCGTATTTTGATAATCCCCGCCAGAAAGACGTAAATGCGCAGGCTGTAAAGCTGCTGGGGCTTACCGCCGAGCAGTTCAGGCAGGTGGTGATACTCCCGCAGGGCAAGTTTGAGCGGCTGCTCACCTGTCCCACAAAGGAAAAAGAAGAGCTGCTCAGGACGCTTTTCGGCGCAGAGCGCTTCACACGCATATCCGAGCGGCTGAAAAAGCTGGCGGACGATGAAAAGAAAAGCATCGAATGCGAGCAGATGAAGATAGACGCTGACCTTTCCGCCGCAAAGCTTGACTCCCCCGAAGCGGCTGACGCTCAGGTAAGCGAATACAAAGCGGCTCTTGAAGAGATGAAGTCCGCCCATGCCGCCGCCGATGCCGAGAAAAAGCGTGCCGATGAAGCCCTTTCCGCAGGAAGCCTGCTGTCTGAAAAATTTGCCGAGCTTGATAAATCTGAAAAGTCTTTTTCGATGCTGAAAGAAAAGCAGCCCGAATTTGACAGGCTGGCTGAAAAGATAGACCGCCTTGAACGTGAAAAGGCAGTCCTCCACGAAACAGACAATTACCATGCTGCCCGTGAAGAACATCTCCGCAGAAGCAAAGCCGTTTCCGATGCAAAAGCCGCTCTCACGGCTGCCAATGCGGACAATATCGCTGCGCAAAAGCGCTTGCAGGAGCACAAAAACAGCGAGCAGGAGAATATCTCACGCAGGGAGGAATATATCCGTCTGGAGGGGCTGAGGTCTGTATATGCTGCTGCCGAGCCACTCCGCAGTGAAACGGAAAAGGCCCTTATACTGGGCAAAAAGCTGCGCACCGAATATGACAATGCAGGCAAAAAGGCAGCCGACCTGAAAGCCGCCGCCGACAAAAAAAGCAAGGAAGCGCAGGAAAAGGAAAAATTCGCCGACAGCGTTCTGCGGCTTTATAACGAGCTGAAAGCCCTTGAAGATGCAAAAAAATCCCGTTCCGAAGCCGACAGGCTCAACAAGGAAAGAGCAGAGCTTTCGGTCAGGGCGGACACCCTTGCGGGCAGGATAAAGCAGGCAGAAGATCAGGAAAAGAATTATCAGGCGGAATATGAAACCGTCCGCAGAGCCTTTATTGACGGCATATCCTCCCGACTGGCGGCAGAGCTTGCGGAGGGCACTCCCTGCCCCGTCTGCGGAAGCACCCATCACCCCGAAAAGCACTCAGGCGTGCAGTCCGTCTCCGACAGCGACATGGAAGCGGCAGAAAAAAAGCTCCGTCAGGTAACGGAAGAAAAAATAAAGCTTACCTCCGAGCAGATAACCGCCGTGCAGAAAATATCCGAGCTTGATGAGCAGATAAAAGCCCTTGAAGCCATTATCCCTCAGGGATATTCCGAGGAAAATTATATCAAAGCAAAATCCGCTTATGACAATGCCTACAAAGAGCAGCAGAAGCTCCCGCAGCTGCGTGAAGAGCTTCGTGAGATAAACGTTCAGCTTGACATGGCAGAGCAGGAAAATAAAATTATATCCGAAAAGCTCATCGAAGCAAGGGAAAACTACAGCAGTCTGGCGGCGCAGTACAAGTCTGCCTGCGCACAGATGGAAAAGGATATTCACGACACATCTGCACTGGAAAAACGCCTTACGGAGCTGAAAAGGCTCACCGATGAATACAGTCTGGTCTCCGAAAAGCTTTCGCAGGAAGTGTCATTAAGCGCACAAAAGCTGGCGGCGGCAAGCACAAGCCATGAGGCCGCTGTGAGCGAAGAAAAAGCAGCTGTACAAAAGCTTGCCCTGGCAAAGGAAGCGGCTGAAAAGGTGCTGGCAGAAAATAACCTCCCCCCTGCCGATGAATTTGTCCCCGACCGTGAAAATATCTCCCGCCTGTCCGAGTTGAATGAACGGCTGAAGCAGTTCGTATCAGCCCTTTCCGATGCCGCAAAGCGCCAGGAAGAGCTTTCCGGGGAGCTTTCGGGAAAAGAACGCCCCGATATCGCATCCCTTAAAAAGCTCCGTGACAGTGCGGACGCAAAATGCAGTGAGCTTGATTTCAATATCCGCAGCACAGAAGAAAATATCAAAAGGCTCACCGACCTTGCCGCAGACTGCCGCAAGCGCATGGAAGCACTTAACGCAAGGCGTGAGATCTATGCCCGGCAAAGGGAATTTGCCGACATGATGTCGGGCGCAAAGGGAATTTCCTTTACCCGCTACGTTCTGGGCGTAATGCTCGACATGGTTACGGACGAAGCAAACAATATGCTTGCAAATATGCTGGACGGCACTTTCAGGCTGGTGAGAAGCAAGGAAGTGGGCGGCGGTTCCAAGCAGGGGCTTGACCTTATGGTGGAAAGCGCCCTTGCGGAACATTCTGCCAGCTACCCCACGGCGCAGCTTTCGGGCGGCGAGAAATTTCTCATCTCCCTTGTGCTGGGCGTGGCGCTGTCAACAGTGGTGCAGAGCCGCTTCGGAGGAATAAGCATTGACGCTATGTTCATCGACGAGGGCTTCGGCTCCCTTGACCCTGCCGCTCTGGCGGACGCTGTAAAGGTCATCTACACCATTCAGGGCAGCCGCCGAAAGGTGGGCATAATATCCCATGTGGATAAGCTCAAAGAAGAAATACCCTGCTGCATCAACGTGAAAAAGGACAGGCACGGCAGCTCATTATCATACTGAGGAGGCAGACTATGAAGCTGAGACTTTACAATGCACGCTATCTTGACTCCAACGACATGACCGTGAAAGAAGGCACAGTCTGCACCAATGGGGAACGGTTTTCATACGTGGGAAGCACTGAGAATGCTCCCGAAAACGAAGTTTATGACAGGGATATAGACCTGAAAAACGACCTTATTATCCCCGGCTTCTGCAACGCTCACACCCACTCGCCCATGGTTTTCCTGCGCTCCTTTGCGGAGGATCTTCCGCTGGACAGATGGCTGAATGAAGCGGTTTTCCCCAATGAAGCAAAGCTTTTGCCCGAGGATAGCTATACCCTTACAAAGCTTGCGGTGTGCGAATATCTGTCGGGAGGCACGACCTCCTGCTTTGATATGTATTTTTCAGCTCCCGAGCAGACCGCAAAGGCGTTCATCGACATGGGGTTCAGAGGTGTGTTCTGCGGTGCGGTGAATAATTTCTGCGGGTCACCAAAGCTGCTGGAGGAGCATTATGTTAAGCTCAACAGTACCTCCCCTCTTATTTCCTACAAGCCGGGCTTTCACGCCGAATACACCACAAGCCTTGAAATAATGGAGCAGATAGCGTCTCTGGCGCAGAAATATCACGCTCCCGTATGGTGCCACAACAGCGAAACAAAGTCCGAGACCGAGGGCTGCATTTCAAGGTACGGCAAGACCCCCACCGAGCTTATGGAAAGCATAGGAATGTTTGAGTACGGCGGTGGCGGATATCACTGTATATATTTCACCGAAAATGATATGGATATCTTCCGCCGCCATAATATGACCGCCGTGACCAACCCTGCCAGCAACTCAAAGCTTGCCAGCGGCATTGCGGACATATCCTCGCTGATGTCCCACGGGATAAACGTTGCCATAGGCACTGACGGCGCCGCAAGCAACAATGCCCTTGATATGTTCAGGGAAATGTACCTGTGCACCGTTTTGCAGAAGCTCAGATACTCCGACGCTGCCGCCATGCCTGCGGAAAATGTTCTCCGTGCCGCAACACTGGGCGGAGCAAAGGCAATGGAGCTGGACTGCGGCAGCATTGAAGCGGGAAAGCTTGCAGACTTTGCGGTGGTGGATATGCGCCGCCCCTCAATGCAGCCTGAAAATGACATTGTGAAAAATCTTGTTTTCAGCGGTTCAAAGGACATTATCCGAATGACTGCCGTTGGCGGAAAAATACTCTATGAAAACGGCGGATTTGCAGGCATTGACACTGAAAAATTATACCATGACTGCGCACGGATATGCGAAAGGATATTTGCCAAATGAAGCTAACGGATAAAATAACCGCCCTGTCGGGAGTGGCTGCAAAGCGCAGCGAGCTTTACGCAAAAATGGGCATAGCTACTGTGGGCGATCTGCTGGATCATCTTCCAAGGGAATATATTGATTTTTCCGAGCCTGTGAACATTGCCGATGCGCCTTTAAACGAGCAGGCTGTGGTAAGCGGCACGGTCACGGCGAAAATTCCTGCCGCAAGGATACGCCAGGGGCTGGTGCTTTACAAGGTAATACTTGATGACGGCACGGACACAATAACCGTGGTCATATACAACAACCGCTACGCCTATGATGCTTTTGCAATGAATGAGACCTACCGTCTTTTCGGACGTGTCACAGGGGGATTTGTGCGCAAGGAAATGAACTCGCCGCTGGTGATAAAAGCGGACGAAAAGTGCCTTATCCGTCCAAAATATGCCCTTACCGAGGGACTTACGGCTCAGATGCTCATTATTAACATGACGCAGGCGCTGGAAAGCGTTTCCGAGCAGATAGAAGAGCCGCTCCCCGACTTTATCCGCCAGAAATTCGAGCTTTGCACCGAGGAATACGCCTACCGCAACATACATTTTCCCGAATCCATGCACGGTGCGGAGATATCACGGCGGAGACTGGGCTTTGATGAGCTGCTTACCATGCAGTGCGGACTGGGGCTTATGCGCAGCCTATCCCACGAGGTAACAGGCTGCCCTATGAAATATTACGAGCCGTCGCCGTTTTACAAATCTCTCCCATTTGAGCCTACAAATGCGCAGAAAAAAGCCTGCGAGGACATTTTCAGGGACATGAGCAAAAGCTCCCCCATGAACCGCCTTGTTCAGGGTGACGTTGGTTCGGGTAAGACTGCCGTTGCCGCAGCTGCCTGTTGGTTTGCCTACAAAAACGGCTGCCAGGCGGCGCTGATGGCTCCCACGGAAATACTTGCCCGTCAGCATTATGCCACTCTGAAAGGCTTTCTTGAACCTTTGGGAATAAATGTGGGCTGCCTGACAGGCTCCATGACCCAGAAGCAGAAAAACGAGATAAAAGCACAGCTTTTAAGCGGAGATATCTCCGTGATAACAGGCACACACGCTCTTATTTCCGAAAGCACGGAGTTTAAGCGTCTGGGACTTGTCATCACCGACGAGCAGCACCGCTTCGGAGTAAATCAGCGCAAGCTTTTTGCAATGAAAGGCGAAAAGCCCCACAAGCTGGTAATGTCCGCAACACCCATACCACGAACACTGGCGCTGATAGTTTATGGCGACCTTGATATATCCGTTATCAACGAGCTGCCAAAGGGCAGGCAGCCTGTGGAAACGTATGCGATAACGGGCAAGCTCCGCTCCCGTGCGCTGGGCTTTGTGAAAAAGGAGCTGGACGCAGGCAGGCAGGGCTACATCGTGTGTCCCATGATAGACGAAGAAAACGGCGAAAGCGAGATCCAGGCGGCGTCGGCATATGCAAAGAAGATATCGGAAAATGAGCTGAAAGGCTATTCAATAGGGCTGCTCCACGGCAAAATGCTTCCTGCCGAAAAGGACGCTGTAATGGCGGACTTCAAGGAAGGAAAAATAAGCCTGCTGGTCTCCACCACCGTAATAGAAGTAGGCGTGGACGTGCCCAACGCCACAGTTATAATGATAGAAAGCGCCGACCGCTTCGGCCTTTCCCAGCTTCATCAGCTGAGAGGACGTGTGGGCAGAGGAAAGTACAAATCCACCTGCATTCTCGTGACGGACAACGCCACCGAGGAAACACGGGCAAGGCTGAAAATAATCTCCTCCACCTCGGACGGATTTGCCATTGCCGAGGAAGACCTGAAGCTCAGAGGCGCAGGAGACTTTTTCGGCAGCCGCCAGAGCGGACTTCCCCCACTTAAAGCCGCCGACCTGTACAATGACCGTGAGCTGCTGGCGGATACCTCGACAGCGGCAAAAATGCTGCTTGAACGCTCCCCCGACCTGTCGGAATTTCCGCTGCTGAAAAGGCGTGCGGAAACGCTGCTCTCGCAAAACGGCGCAGAGGGAATGAACTGATAATGCGCAAACAAGCTTTTTCATACCCGAACTATTTTTTTATTTTGTCCTGCATTATATTACATCTTTTTAAATTCAATGCCGTGCTTGTGTAAAATCAAATGAAAATCACAGCAGGAATGTTGTGCGGATATGTGTAATTTAACAATATTCCACTTGAAAAAATCCTCGAATGATGTATAATAGATATGTATGACACTGCGCTCACAGTCTTATGACAAACACCTGTTATAAGCCAACAAATAAACTTCCATGAGGAAAGGAATGGTCATAATATGCCCGAAAAGAAATTCAGCGTGACCCTTAAAGAAATCATAGACGAATTCAGCCTTGAAACAATCCACCTGCCTATGGACGCTTCCAAGCTCCTTGTTATCGAAACGGAGATAAACCGTCCCGGTCTCCAGCTTTCGGGCTTCTATGAGTATTTCAACAATGAACGTATCCAGATAGTGGGCAAGGCAGAGTTTGCTTACCTTGCAACTATGGAAGAGACTGTCCGCAAGGAGCACCTTGAAATGCTCTTCGCCCAGCACGTTCCATGTATCATAATCACCCGTGAGCTGCCCTATTTCCCCGAAATGCTAGACCTTGCCCAGCAGTATGAGATCCCTCTCCTCCGCTGCAAGGACAGCACTTCAAGCTTTATGTCCGCACTTATCGCATACCTTAACCTCCACCTTGCTCCCAGAATAACCCGCCACGGCGTTCTTATCGAAATTTACGGCGAGGGCGTTCTCATTCTGGGCGAAAGCGGCGTCGGTAAGAGCGAGACCGCCGTTGAGCTTATCAAGAGAGGTCACAGACTTGTTGCGGACGATGCTGTTGAGATAAGAAAGGTATCGAATATTAGTCTGGTAGGCTCATCTCCCGAAAATATCCGCCACTTCCTGGAGCTTCGTGGCATCGGTATCGTCAATGCCCGCCGCCTGTTCGGTATGGGCGCCGTAAAGGTAACAGAGAAGATAGACATGATAGTTGAGCTGGAGCCTTGGGATTCGGAAAAGGTTTACGACAGAATGGGTGTTGACAGCGAATTTACCTCCATTCTGGGCGTTAAGGTTCCCTGCTCCACCATTCCCGTAAAGCCCGGACGTAACCTTGCAGTTATCCTTGAGGTTGCCGCTATGAACAACCGTCAGAAGAAGATGGGCTACAACGCCGCTCAGGAACTGCTTGACAAGCTGGGTCTTGAAATGGAACATAAGGACACCATCAAAAAATGGGATATTTATTGATTTTTGAAAAGGCATTAAAATGAAAATTATCGCAGATATGCACACCCACACGGTAGCCTCCACCCACGCATATTCCACCATAAAGGAAATGGCGGAGGCTGCCCGTGACGCAGGTCTTGAGTACCTGGCGATCACCGACCACACCCCCGCCTCCACCGACGGCCCTCATGTGTGGCATTTTCACAATCTCCACAAGGCTGTGCCCCGTGAGCTTTTCGGGGTAAGGATAGTTTACGGCGCAGAGTCAAGCGTTAGCGACTATGAGGGTCATCTGGACTTTCCCGACAAGGAATGTGCGGCGCTGGACTGGATAATAGGCTCCGTTCATCTTGATATTCTGCAGTCCGGCACCCTTGTGCAGAACACCGAGACCTATCTGGGACTGGCAGAAAATCCCCTTGTTGACGTGATAGGCCACTGCGCCGCCACAAAGTTTGTTTTTGACTATGAAACGGGAATAAAAGCGTTCAAAGAGCATGACAAGCTTGTAGAAATAAACGAAAGCACTCTGCTATGGAAAAACGCCGAGGGCAATTACAGAAAGATCATTCCCCTGTGCAAAAAATACGGGGTAAACGTCATTGTGAACACCGACGCTCATTTTTATGCTTCCGTAGGTCAGGTATCGCAGTCAATGAAGCTGCTGGAGGAGTATGACTACCCGGAAGAGCTTATAGTGAACCTCAGCGGAGAGCGTATCCTTGAACGTCTCAGGCGGAAAAACAAGGAAATATTCCGCTGACTTTCACTGTTTCACCAGATTTTTCAATGACGAAAGAGTATTATATTGGGGGAGCGTGATAATATGACGAACGAACAGATAAATATGATAAAAACAGCTGCCAAGGACTGCGGGTGCAGATGCGATGAAAATATACTTCTCAGCGGATTCACCACCTTCGGCATAGGCGGAAAATGTCCGCTGATGATAGAAGTAAACGGCGAGGAGAGCCTTAAAACACTGCTGCCGATGATGAATGATATCCCTTTTTACGTTATCGGCAAAGGCTCCAACCTACTCATAAGCGACAGGGATATTGACATGATATTCCTGCACATGGGCAGGGATATCAGCAGCATAAGCTTAAACGGAAACTGTCTGACCTGCGGTGCGGGAGCATCACTGTCGCTTGCAGGCACATTTGCAAAAAACAACAGCCTTACGGGGCTGGAGTTTGCCTACGGTATCCCGGGGAACATCGGCGGAGCGGTCTATATGAACGCAGGCGCATACGGCGGCGAGATGAAGGACATCGTGCAGTCCGTAAGGGCTGTTGATTACTTGGGCAATGCCCATGAATTTTCCGCAGAAGAGCTTGACTTCGGCTACCGTCACAGCAAATTCTGCGGCGGCGGGTATATCATCACCGAAGCCACTCTCAGGCTGGCTCACGGCGACATGGACGAGATATCCGCAAAAATGGCGGAGCTTACCGCCAAGAGAAAAGAAAAGCAGCCCCTTGAATACCGCAGTGCAGGCAGCACCTTCAAGCGCCCTCAGGGAACATTTGCAGCGCTCCTTATCGAGCAGTGCGGACTTAAAGGCTACTCCTGCGGAGCGGCACAGGTCAGCGAGAAGCACAGCGGCTTTGTGATAAACAAGGGCGGCGCAAGCTTTGACGATGTAATGAGCGTTATCAGCCATGTTAAGGAAACAGTCTATGCAAAGACGGGGATAATGCTCGAATGTGAGCCTGAAATTATAGGATAGAGGATAAAAATGCCCATTATTGAAATAACCGACTTTTCCATGAAAGGTCCCGACGTTTATGCAAATCTTACGGAAGCTCAGCTAAGAAACCGCCTTGAACCCGAAAAGGGAATTTTCATTGCCGAAAGCCCCAAGGTCATCGACGTGGCTCTCAGAATGGGCTATGAGCCTGTTTCGATCCTCACCGAGCAAAGGCATATCCACGGCGATGCGGCTGACATAATAAGCCGCTGCGGCGATATCCCCGTATATACAGCCCAGCGTGAGGTGCTGTCAAAGCTGGCAGGCTTTACGCTGACAAGGGGCGTGCTGTGCGCAATGAAGCGTCCCAAGCTCCCCACCGTGGCGGAGCTGTGCAAAAGCGCACGCAGGATAGCTGTGCTGGAAAACATCATGGACGCAACCAACATCGGCGCCATATTCCGCTCGGCGGCGGCGCTGAACATTGACGGAGTGCTTGTCACTCCCTGCTGCTGCGACCCTCTTTGCAGACGTGCAGTGAGAGTGAGCATGGGAACTATTTTGCAGGTGCCATGGACAAGGATAGGCGAGGAGCAGTCCGACTGGCCCGAAAAGGGCATTGAAATGCTCCACAAGGCAGGTTTCAAGACTGCGGCAATGGCTCTCAGCGACCGTTCCGTAAGAATTGACGACCCTGTCCTTATGGCAGAGGAAAAGCTTGCCATAGTTCTCGGCACTGAGGGCGACGGTCTTTCCGAAAACACCATTGCGACCTGCGATTACACGGTAAAGATACCCATGTCCCACGGTGTGGACTCCCTTAATGTAGCTGCGGCTGGCGCTGTTGCGTTCTGGCAGCTGGCGGCAAAGGACAGCGGGAAGTGATATTTCCCGCTCAGTTACTTTAGAAGCGTCAAGTTTTACAAATCAAAGCTTAACATAAACCGAACCCAAAGATAACATATTCCAAGTTACTACAGTGAAAATATATGAGCAGAAAGTTATATATTGGTTTTAAAGGAAAGAATAATTCGTCTTGCATTCCGGTGCAATCCATTTCAAAAAATCATTACCTGCTGACTAATTTTTTTGGCGGTTTAAGAAAAGATATAGAGATGTTAGGCACTACTTACGACTGTATAATATAGATAATAATTTTATTGAAAATATTAAGCTTGCATTAGGTTAACTTCCATTTGGCGGTGTGTAGCCGCTCCCAACTCGTTGATACAGTTAGTTTGTAAGAATAATAAATTGTAATTCAACGGCGTGTCGCCGCTAAATCGTGACTTGTGAGGTTTTAAAATGAATAAAATTAAGCTGACTGCACTCCCTTGTATATGCGCAGATGTTTTTTATGGTACTGAAATAATCAGACCGGGAGGAGAGGCATTGAATTTTGCTGTTCACGCCTCGCACTTTAAGGATATATGTGTTACGCTTCTTGGTGTTGTCGGAAAAGATAAATATGCAGAAGCGATAATGGATTCAATAGCAAAATTCGATATTGATAAAAACCATATACGCATTGATGAAAGGTATCATACTGCAAATAATATGACTTACCTTACTGAATCAGGCGATAGGTATTATAAAGATGATTCATGGGACGGAAAAATTCTCGATAACATCGTACTGAATGATAATGAGATCAAAATCTTGTCAGGATCCGATGTAGTCTTTGTTCATTTCTGGGCCTCGTGTTTTTCGCAGGTAGTTGAACTGAAAAAAACACTTGGCTTTAAGCTTGCAGTAGATTTTGATGTTTATAGAGATTTTGCAGTTATGGAACGATATGCTCCGTATGTTGATTTCTTTATGATAAGCGGCTCGGAAGAGCTCCTGCCGAAGTTCAAAGAATTATCTAATAAATACCGCTGCCTGTTCAACGTATCACTTGCAGAACGAGGAAGCGTTACGTACTTTAATGGACAGGAATTCAGAGTACAGGCTGTGAAAGTTGAAAACATAATTGACACGACCGGATGCGGCGACAGCTATCACGCCGGATTTGTCTGCTCATATATGCTTGAAAATGATATTGAAAAGGCTATGAATGTCGGCTCCGAAATTGCAGCAGAAACCTTAAAACATTATGGAGGATTCTGAATACACAACTTTCATTTTTGCGGTGTGCCGCTGCTGCCGCCTCGTTGAGATATTTTTGAGCAAAATTTTTTATTTGCATTTTGGTGACGTTAGTTTGTGTGCATTATATAAATTTGATAGAGGACAACAGATGAAAAATTATACTGAAATCTTTTCCCAAGCACTAAAAATGAAAGAGGGCTATGACGTTAAAAAGCTCAAAAAAATAATTGACTCACAAAATGAATTTCATTGCGGAGATTATGATGAGTGGGCAGATAATTATTGGTATATGCTTACTCCACAACAAATGAAAAGTTACGATGAATACTATGGGTATTTGTCATTAGAATACCCTATTGCTCTGCTTTCGGAAAATTGTCCCGATAAACTAAAATCTCTTCTTTCCGAAAACGGCATATTGCATTCATTATGGGAAGAACCGTTATCATGCGATGAAAATATACTAAAACAATATGTCCACGACAAAATAGTATTCGACGAACACTTTGTTGACAGCTGCGACTACAGCTTTGATGATGAAAGATTTTTTTGGTTGATGCAAAAATATGAGACCGGATTTCAGAATTATATTGATGCCGGGTGCTTTATGTTTAGTGAGATCAGGTGATGATTTATTCAAAAAGCACCTCAGAGAAGCGGAAGCAGGCACAGCCTGCGAATATGTAGGAGCGAAAAAGTGAGAATAGAAAAATTAGGCGTAAATAACCTGAATATTCTGACGGAGCTATTTGATTACAACGATGTTGAGGATATGATATCCGAATGCACGCAGAATATCCAAAATGGTATTATTGATATTTTTGTTCTGTATGATAACAGTGAGCTGATAGGCGAGCTTCATGTAATGTATGAAAGTGACGATGAAAATTATGCCGCACTGGGCAGGCGGGCATATCTGTTTGCTTTCAGGATACGTGAAGATCATCAAAACAAAGGATATGGAACGCATTTTTTGAAAGCTGTGATGTCTTTATTAAAAGAAAACGGCTATTATGAATTTACTGTCGGAGTGGAAGACGAAAATTTCAGGGCAAAGCATATATATCAGTCCTTGGGATTTAATGAAATTTTACTAAGGAAACAGGAAGAGTATCAGGGCGATACATATGAGTATGATTTGTACTTAAAGAGATGACCCGCAGAAGCTTTACAATCACGCTGTCGGTCAGTATCCGAAAGCGATATCGGTATGTAATGCAGGAGATAAGCTATGTTTGCGAAAAAAGATAATTCAAGATATAAGTCAGGATATGTTGATAAAAGTCCTGATGAATTGCCCGGCGTAAAGAAAAAAATCATTTATTCTCCCATTTGCAGGTGGAGAAATATGGTTTGAACATTTGGACGGGATATATCAATATACCGAGCTTGCCATTGAAAAGCTGCGCAGGGATTCTGCGATATTCCGTCGCCCGTCCTCCACGGGGTATATCACATTTGTCCTCGACGAAACGATCATCACGGAAGAACTGATTTCAGAGATAGCAGCTGCGCTTCTCAAGCCGGGCAAACATTTTATGCGTGCAGCCTTTGTGGGGGCAGACGTACTTTCCTGTAAAAGGCTAAAAAAATTATTATATGGGCACGGTTTTGCAATCAGATTTTTTGACGGCATTGAACCGGCAAAAGAGTGGCTCATGAATGAGCAAAGTGTTTGAAAAGAAAATTATAACGGAGATAAACATATGGAACACGACTGCGGATTTAAAAAGGGCAACAACTGGTTCAGGTATCGCACAGGTGGTATTCTGATACATGATAATAAAATGCTTTTCGTAAAAAGCAATTTCGGCGATTATTATTACATGATCGGCGGCGGAGTACATCTGGGAGAGACTTCCGAAAAATGTATTGAGAGGGAAGTGTTTGAGGAATCGGGTCTCTGCGTGCGTGCAGACCATCTTGCAGTTGTGTGCGAAAACTTTTTCAAAGGTGACGGCGGAACCACCGACGGGCTTCATTGTCACGAAATAGAGTTTTATTACCGCATGAAAATCCTTGACGATGACCCGAGCATTTGCAGGAAAATTACAGATGACGGTGAAAATCTGGTATGGCTGCCTCTGGATAAGATCAGTGAAAGCAATATCAGACCCTTATTCATAAAGCACACCATTGACAGGATAATCGGCGGGGATCAGATAATTCATGTTATTCAAAACGATGATAAGTGAGCCTGGCAATGGGGTAAGCTGACAACATCAGACTAAAAACCATCATCAAAGGAGAATATCAATGGACATCACAATTATCCGCATCGCAGGAGAAATTTTAGTCACCGCAAGCATATTGGGCATCATATATTCCGTGATACGCTATCTGGGCGTTTTCATCGGGGACAGAAAAAATATCGGCAGGAGGAAAAGATATGCTCATATCTGCCTGATATGCACAGCTATGCTGGCGGCATTGTTTGTTATCAGCATTTTGCTTAGCCTGAAAAGTAATAATATGTAAGCAATATAGGAAAATTTTTACGCAGAGCTGTCTGATCCGTCCGAAAATGGCGGCGTGCGGAATATGTCTATGCGGTGATAATAATACTAATCACCAATAAAACTATAGACAAAAAATCATCGCATAATCCATATATGCAAGATTATGCTCGATTTTTTGTATAGTTTTTAATTGGTGCTTAGTATAAAATAAACGGCCGGGATATATTTTTCCTGTTTAATCCCGAAAAATAAGAGCAGGCAATAGGTCTGCTCTTATTTTTTTGTACGATACATTTCAACGAATCGGCTCAGGCACAGCCTATTTTATCTGTCGGGACAAACAAAATATCAGGTACCGAGCCTCAAATATGATTATTTACACAAAACATCTAAGCGAATAGGCTCAGGTTCAACCTGAATAAAATTTCTTTTAAGCAGAATACTAATACAAAATCTGCGAAAGGAAGATCTGTATGAGTTTATTTGAAAGAGCAATAGTTATGGCAAAGGGCAGGGAGATACTTGATTCAAGAGGAAATCCCACTGTTGAGGCGGAAGTCCTGTTGTCGGACGGAACCGTTGGCATCGGCCGTGCTCCCAGCGGAGCCAGCACGGGCAAGTTTGAGGCGCTGGAGCTTCGTGACGGCGGAAAGCGGTACGGCGGCAAGGGCGTTCAGACTGCTGTGAAGAACATCGACACAATCATAAGCGGCGGTATCTCGGGCATGGACGCTGCACGCACAAATGATATCGACAGCCGTCTTATCGAGCTGGACGGCACCGAGGACAAGGCAAATCTCGGCGCAAACGCAATTCTTGCCGTGAGCCTTGCCTGTGCCGATGCAGGAGCAAAAAGCCTGAATATCCCCCTATACCGCTTTCTTGGCGGCGCAAACGCACATGAAATGCCTGTGCCTATGATGAACATTCTGAACGGCGGCGCTCATGCGGGCAACAATCTTGATATCCAGGAGTTTATGATTTTTCCCAAGGGTGCGCAAAGCTTTCCCGAGGGCATAAGAATGTGCTCCGAGGTGTTCCACACGCTGGCAGCCATACTGAAAGAAAAGGGACTTAACACCGCTGTGGGCGATGAGGGCGGCTTTGCCCCCGAGCTTACCTCCGAGGGTCAGGCGCTTGACCTTATCATGGAAGCCATTGAACGTGCAGGCTACAGCGCAGGGCAGGATTTTCTTATCTCCCTTGACGCTGCCGCCAGCGAATGGAAGGGGCAAAACGGCGGATACTATATGCCAAAGAAAAAGCTCTCCCGAACTGCGGAAGAGCTTATAAACGACTGGGAACAGGTATGCGCCAAGTACCCCATTTTCTCCATCGAAGACCCTCTTGACGAGGAGGACTGGCAGGGCTGGCAGGATATAACACGCAGACTGGGCGGAAAGGTGCGTCTGGTGGGCGACGACCTTTTTGTCACCAACACAAAGCGGCTTATCAAGGGCATTGAGAACGGCTGCGGAAACGCAATCCTCATCAAGCTCAACCAGATAGGCACTCTCAGCGAGACAATGGAAGCAGTGCGGATCGCCCGCAGAAACGGCTTTGACGCTATAATCTCCCACAGAAGCGGTGAGACCGAGGACACATTCATCGCCGACCTGTCCGTTGCCCTTAACACGGGACTTATAAAAACAGGTGCGCCCTCCCGTGGAGAACGCACCGCAAAATACAATCGTCTGCTGAGGATTTACGAAGAGCTGTAAAGCTTCATCAGCACAAATATTATCAGCACGCACTGGGCAGCCATTATCAGCGGAATGCCTATCATGAACCGCTTGTGCAGGGTCTTGTGGCGTATCTTCCGCATGGTGATGTACATTCCAAGGGAGCCGCCCAGTGCCGCTGTGATAAAAAGCTTCTTCTCGGGGACACGCCTTGCCCCCGACTTTGCAAGCTTTTTGTCGCTTACCGTGATAACCACGGCGTAAAAATTTATTACCAGCAGATATATCAGGAAAAGTATCAGATAATTTTCCATTTACTTACGTCAGATGACTTCAGTGCCGCCAACGGGACGGATATACAGCTTGTAGCAGCTGCCCTTGCCGAATACCTTTTCCATCTTCTCGGCATATTCCTCGGTCATGTCGGAGGGAACGAATGCCTGAATGGTTCCCGCAAAGCCGCCGCCGTGAACTCTCACTGCTCCCCTGCCTGCAAGGATATTTTCGGACATATAAAGACCGATGACCAGACCCTGCTCAGCAGGAGCCTTGGTGGCAAAAATGTTCTGGAGATACTTGAAGGAGCTGTTTCCGCTTTCGGTAACAAGCTTTAAGAAGCCGTTGATATCGCCGCCTCTGAGTGCAGCAGCTTCCTTGCCAACTCTCTCGTTGTCGTCAAAGAAGTGAAAAGCTCTTGCAACGGCTCTGTCGCCGCATGCCTTTCTTACTTCTGCAATATTTTCGATGAGCTGCTCCTTGGTGATGTCTCTCAGCTCGCTCTTGCCGAAGAACTTAGCCACTAACTTCATCTCAACGGGAATAGCCGCATATTCGGGTGTAAGGTCAGCGTGATTGCCCTTGGTATCAACGATGCAAAGGTTATAGCCCGATGCCGCAAAGTCATAGGAAATAGCATCGATAACAGGGTTTTCGGTGTCTTTGAAATCAATGGTGATAAATCCGCCGACGGAGGAAGCCATCTGGTCCATAAGTCCGGAGGGCTTGCCGAAATAAACGTTCTCGGCATGCTGAGCTATCTGGGCGATCTTGACTGCGCTTACCTTGCCTTCATTGTAAAGGTAGGAGAAAATAGTTCCGATAAGCACCTCAAATGCCGCAGAGGAGGAAAGTCCGCTGCCCTTGAGCACGTTTGAAGTGGTATATGCCTTAAATCCGCCGACCTTGAAGCCTGCGTTCTTAAAGCCTGCCGCAACACCTCTTATAAGTGAAGCGGAGGAGTTCTTCTCGCTGTCCTTTACCTCGGTATCGGAGATATCCACCACGTCCTCGGGGAAGCCCTCGGACTTGACGGAAACAACGCTGCCCTCGGTCATGGAAACTACGGCGATAACGTCCAGACCAACAGCCGCAGCCATTACGCAGCCTCTGTTATGGTCGGTGTGGTTTCCGCCTACTTCCGTTCTGCCGGGAGCAGAGAAAATTCTTATATTGTCAGCCTTGCCGTAGATATCCTCAAAGGCTTTTTCGGCAGCGGCATAGCGCTCCTTCTGCATTGAAACGGCAGCAGCGCCGTAAAGCTTTTCAAGAGTTTTTTCACTGATATTCATATTATGCCTCCATTATCAAAGGTATTTTTCCACATCTATCTTTTCTGCCTGATTGTTCAGAAGATATTCCAGAATATTCTTATAAGCACCCATGGGATTCGCCTTTATCTTTTCTGAGATAAGCTCCGCCTGAGAATGGTCGGGAGCATAGAAGCTCATGCTGATAAGCTCGGTATTTCCGTCACGGAGCCTGAAGCTTACCGTGCTGCCGTCCTCATTATCGCTGATATCGCAGCTGCACATTCCCTCGTTTTCCTCTCTCACAAAGAAAGAAAATGCGGAGTGGAGCAGCTTTTTTCTGAACACCAGCGGAATGTAGCGGTTAAAATACTCCGAACCTAACCTGCCCTTTTCTGTGATGCTTATTATCCGCCTGCCGTCCTCCTCGGTAACTTCAACTGAGCCGTTGGCGATAAGCTCTTCAAGAGCGTCGGAAAAGAAAAAGTAGCTGATAACGCCGCTGTCCTCGGAAATGAGCCTGAGCTGCTCCTCGGTGACAGTGCGGTTGAGCTTGTCAAGTATGTAGCACAGCAGAATTTTAACGCTGTGGACTGAATTCATTTCAGGATCGGGACGATGACTCATCTTGAGCTTCCTTTCTCTTGTTCCCTGCACCCCTTCAAAAGTTGGGGTAATCCAGCATATGGGACAGGATAGCGATATTTGCCGCCGCCTCCACAACGGGTACTGCTCTGAGCACCACGCAGGGGTCATGCCTGCCCTTTACCTCGATGACCTCGTTGGAAAGGCTGCTGTAATCAATGGTCTCCTGGGGCTGTGCGATAGAGGGAGTGGGCTTGAAAGCCACTCTGAAAACAATGGGCATTCCGCTGGAAATGCCGCCCAGGATACCGCCGTGGTTATTGGTCTTGGTCTTTACGTGGCCGTGGTCGTCAACATAGAAATCGTCGTTGTTCTGGCTGCCCAGCATTTTTGATGCGTTGAAGCCTGCGCCGAACTCGATTCCCTTTACTGCGGGAATGCCGAAAACCAGCTGTGCGATAGTGTTTTCCAGTCCCTCGAACATGGGCGAGCCTATGCCTGCGGGAACGTTTGTTATAGCGCACTCCACAACTCCGCCTACGCTGTCCATGCACTCTCTTGCCTTGGCAATATCGTCGTACATAGCCTGTCCCTTTTTGTCGTTGAGGACAGGTATCTTCTTGTGGCGGATTTTAAGGATAGTCTCCCTGTCGATATTGCAGGGGTCAAATGCAGTGTCCTTGATGTTGTGTATCTGTGCGATATGTGCGCCCGTGTATATGCTTCTGCGCTCCAGTATCTGACCGCAGACAGCACCTGCGAATACCAAAGGAGCGGTAAGTCTGCCTGAAAAATGACCGCCGCCTCTTACATCGTTAAAGCCTCTGTATCTTACTGCGCCTGTATAATCCGCATGGCCGGGGCGTGCAAGGTGGGAGATGTTTCCGTAATCCTTGGAATGCTGGTCGGTGTTCTGGATAAGCGCCATGAGAGGAGTTCCCGTGGTGCGGTTATTGAGCATACCCGACATGATGCTGGGCAGATCGGCTTCCTTTCTGTGGGTGGAGGTTGCGTCCTGACGGGGCGCACGCCTTGCCATGAACTCCCTGAGCTGCTCTAAGTCGATATACTCCCCGGGAGGAAGGTTGTCCATAGTCACGCCGATAGCGGGACCGTGGGATTCCCCGAATATGGAGATGCTGATGTTATGGTTCCAGAATGAGGACATTGTGGTTCTCCTTTCGATCTAAACGGCTCACAGGACTTCAAATTCTCCGCCCAGAGCCTTAAAATCCTCGAAAAATCGGGGATAGCTTTTATTGACAGCCTCCGCACCCCTGATGATAACAGGAGCGTCCGAAGCGGTAGCGGCAATGGCGGCAGCCATAACGATGCGGTGGTCGTTGCAGGGATCCACCTCACCGCCCGTGAACTTATCAACGTGCTGCATTTCAAGGAAATCATCGCCTGCCGTGACCTTTCCGCCGATGGCGTTAAGTGCGTCGGCAATGGCAGTGATGCGGTCGCTCTCCTTTATTTTAAGGCGGGCGGCATTCACAATCCTGGACGTTCCCTTTGTAAAGCATCCAAGCACCGCAAGAATGGGCACAAGGTCGGGGATATCGCCCACATCAACGGTGAACGGCTCCAGACCATCTCCTGTGCTGCTTTTTTCGATTATATCAACGATAGCCTTATCGCCCTGAACAGAATCGGGGATAAGATTTTTCACTCTTATCTCTGAGCCGAGGGCATTGGCTGTGAAGAAAAACGCCGCCTGAGAATAATCGCCCTCAACGCTTACACGGCAGGGAGAATACTTCTGACCGCCCTTGATAAGGTACATGGGCAGTCCGCCAAGCTTTGTTTCGTATATGTTTATGCCAAAGTTTTTCAGCGCCGCTATGGTCATATCCGCATAGGGCTTTGACTGCAAAGGCGAGGTGAGCTTTATTACCGAGTCCTCCTCGCACAGGGGCAGGGCGAACATAAGTCCTGTGATGAACTGGGAGGAAACGTCCCCCTCCAGCAGATACTCCCCTGCTGTGAGCCTGCCGCTTATTGTCATGGGCAGACCGCTTTGGGGCTCAAAGGAGATCCCCTTTTTGGAAAATTCTCGGACATAGGGGGTGTAGGGCCTTTCGGGCAGCTTTCCGTGACCTCTGAATGTGGCATTGGTGCCCAGTGCCGCCGCCACGGGGATAATAAAGCGCAGTGTGGAGCCGCTTTCGCCGCAGTCGATATCTGCCTTTGCAGCAGGAGCTTTTATTCCACGGACGGTATAAACATCGCCGTCCGCCAACACGTCAGCCCCCAGAGCCTCCATTGCACCTGCTGTCACCTTTATATCGTTGGAACCTGTTACATTGGATATCTCAGAAATGCCGCCTGCAAGAGCCGCAGCGATTATCATTCTGTGGGAATAGCTTTTTGAAGAGGGGGCGTTCAGGGTTCCGATAAGCTTTGAGGGGTATATTTTAACGTCCATATCTTAAACCATCTTTCCGAAAAACTTATGCAAGGAAATCATTGAAATCGGCTACTGACATTTTCACTGCCGATGACTTTCCTATATCCGAGCAGATTATCACATGGATAGAGCTGCCGTCACGCTTCTTGTCGTTCATGCAGGCGCTTCCCAGCTGTGCGGGAGTAGGCCCGATGTCCCTTGTAAGCTCATATTTTTTCAGGCAGCCGCAAAGGTCAGCTGTAAGTCCCTTTCGGCACATTCCACGCTTTTCGGCAAGGTCGGTGATTATCTCCATGCCCTTTGCAACGGCTCTGCCGTGGGAAATTCCCGTGTAATGGTAATACTGCTCGATGGAGTGGCCAAGAGTGTGGCCAAAGTTCAGGAGCATTCTCTCGCCCTTGTCAAACTCGTCCGCCTCAACAACATCTCTTTTTATGGCAACACAGCGGGCGATAATATCGTCCATTACCTCATGGACTGTGTTGATATCGTGGTTCATAAGAATGCCGAAAAGCTCGTCCGACTTTATCATTCCGTACTTTACCACCTCGCCCATTCCGTCAACTAAAAAGTCATGGGGAAGCGACTTCAGCGCACCTGTGTCACAGAGCACCAGCTTTGGCTGCTTGAATGCGCCCACCAGATTTTTCCCCTCTGGGATATCAATAGCCGTTTTTCCGCCAACTGACGAATCCACCTGAGCCAGCAGGGATGTGGGGAGCTGAACGAAATCCATTCCCCTGAGATATGTAGCGGAAGCATATCCTGCCATATCCCCTGTTACTCCGCCGCCAAGGGCTGCGATGCAGTCGGTACGGGTAAAGTGGTTTGCGGCAAGGAAGCTGTATATCTTATTAAGTGTATCGGAGCATTTTGAGGCTTCTCCGTGAGGGAAAACGAACTTTCTTACATCAAATCCGCTTTCTTTAAGTGACTTTTCAACTGTTCCCGAATATATTCTGTCAACATTATCGTCGGTTATAAGGGCGATTTTCTCGGCTACGGTTACGCTGCTAACGTATTTTCCGCAGTTTTCCAGGAGTCCGCTTCCGATAATTACATCATATTTAACAGATGCGTTTACGGTAATTGTAATCATTGTGATCTGTCCTTTCGGGAAAAATAAACGGCTCTGCAAAAGCAGGCAGAGCCGTAGCTGTTATTACTGCATATCCTGCAAAGCGGCCTCGGCGTCAGCAATCTGCTGTTCACGCATATCGCCGATGCTCTCCATCTCGGAGGATTCCTCGCTTACATATTCGGAGCCCTGCACCACAGGGTTATCCTCTTTCTGGCAGGCAGACAGTGTAAGTGCAAGCAGAGCAGCTGCAAATATCATTGTTTTTTTCATAACATACCCTCCCATACACGATTTTTGACGCATTTATACTCTTACATTATAAAATATTTTTGCAGCTATGTCAATAGTTTTGGGGTAATTTCACGATGTAAAGCAGCAAAACAAGGCAGTAAAAAAAAGCGGACCGCCGAAGCGATCCGCTGATGTTTCACACAAAATGAACAGAGATTATTCTTCCTTCATCTTTGCGAAGCACTCGCTGCAATATACAGGACGATCCTCTCTGGGCTTGAAAGGAACCTTTGCTACGCCGCCGCAGGAAGCGCAGGTAGCCTCGTACATTTCTCTTTCAGCCTTAGCGCCGTTCTTACGTGCGTTGCGGCAGCTCTTACATCTCTGAGGCTCATTCTCGAAGCCCTTTTCAGCATAGAACTCCTGCTCGCCGGCAGTGAAAACGAACTCTGCGCCGCATTCCTTGCATACTAATGTCTTGTCTTGGTACATTTGATTTCCCTCGCTTAAATAAAAATAATTTGGACCTGAGGACGGACTCACACCGACACCTTTGATAAAACAACGCTCTATAAGATTAAGCTACTTGGCCATATGATAAGAGCCATGCTCTTATGTTCATTTCTCGTCCGCAATCTTTCCTTTGAGCTTGCGGCGTGCTCTTGAAACGGCATTTTCAGCCGATTTCACGGAAATGTTCAGCTTCTTTGCGATCTCCTCTGAAGTAAGACCTGTGATGCTGAGCCTGAATATCTCATACTCCATGGGAGAAAGGGTATCCTCCAGCTCCCTGAACAGTTCACGCTGGATAATGATATTTTCGGGAGTAAGGTTATCTTCCCCCTTGTCCTCATCGCTGCCCTCCTCGGTGCTTTGCAGCCTGGAAAGCTTTGCGGCGGCGGTCTTCATACGGTTGACCACGCAGGAATAGGCATATGATGAAAACGCTGTGCCCTTATCTCTGCTGTAGTGGCGTATGGCGCCGAGGAAACCCAGCACGCCCTCCTGCACGAAATCATCGCACACAGATGCGGAACCGCACATTGAAGCGGCTTTGCTCTTGATAAATCCGAAGTACCTATAGATAAGCTCGGACGCTGCGGGAACGGAAAGCCGCCCTCCACGGCATCTTTCAACCAGCTCCTCATCGGAGCAGGACGACAGGCTGTCGCATGGATCTTCGCTGCGACCACCAAAGTCAGCACGGTCAGCGGTCATATAAGGCCTCCGAAATCATCATAATTGTATGAAAATATATATTCACTTTTAATATTGTACCCGAAAAAGCTTTTTTTGTCAAGGGGCTTTTTAATAAATTATAAACTCAATACAAATATTTGTTGCAAAACATATTATTTCAACTTGTTTTTTGGCTATTTTGCTCACACAGGAAAAATATCAAGGTAAAATTTAGTAAAAAATATAACAGCCCCGCCGCCGTTAAGCGACAGGGCTGAGAAATATGCTTATGAAAATTATGCTACAACTGAGATATCAAAGATATCGACTATGCCGCTCAGATCCTGAGAATCAACAAAGCTGATGTCGCTCTTGTTTGCGGTAGGAGTTGCATATACGATGTCGGAAGAGCTGATGGAGGTCCATGCGCCGTTTACATAAGCCTTTACTGCAAAGCCGTACTTAACGCCGTTGGTAAGGCCTGTTACATACATACCGTTTGCGGTTCTGTAGCCTGCTACTGACCACTTGCCGTTGAGGTAGGTGTAAACTGCATAGTTTGTTGCGCCGTTGACTGTTGTCCAGTTAAGCGCTACCTGACCGTTCTGACCCTGAGCCTTTGTGATAACGGGCTTTGCGGAAGCTGCAACGGGAGTTGCATAAACGATATCGGAGGAGCTGATAGCAGACCATGTGCCGTTTACGTATGCCTTTACTGCGAAGCCGTACTTAACGCCGTTTGTAAGACCTGTTACATACATACCTGTTGCTGTTCTGTAGCCTGCTACTGACCACTTGCCGTTGAGGTAGGTGTAAACTGCGTAGTTTGTTGCTCCGCTTACTGTTGTCCAGTTAAGTGCTACCTGACCGTCCTGAGCCTGAGCCTTTGTGATAACAGGCTTTGCAACTGCTGCTGCGGGAGTTGCATATACGATGTCGGAAGAACCGATGTCGGACCATGCGCCGTTTACGTAAGCCTTTACTGCAAATCCGTACTTAACGCCGTTGGTAAGACCTGTTACATACATACCTGTTGCTGTTCTGTAGCCTGCAACTGCCCACTTGCCGTTTACATAGGTATAAACTGCGTAGTTGGTAGCACCGCTTACAGCAGACCAGTTAAGTGCAACCTGACCGTCGCCTGCCTTTGCGGAAGTGATCTTGGGCTTTGCAACTGCGCTGCCCTGAACGTTTGCGTAAACGATGTTTCCGCCGGTGATGCCTGTCCATACGTTAGTCTTGGTAACGGGGTTGCCGAAAAGTGCTCTTACAACGAAGCCGCATCTGCCGCTTACTGTCATGTTCTTGATTGTGTAGGAAAGGTACTTGGTGTTTGCGTTATTAACTGCAGCAACCTTGCCTGCGTATGTATATTTGCCGTTTGTGTAGGTGTAGATAGCGTACTCGGAAGCGCCGAGAGCATTCTTGAAGTAAACAGTTGCCTGACCTGCCGCATTGGACTCTACTCTGGTGTAGATGTTAAGGGGCATATCAGTTGCATAGGTGGGGTAAGTAAAGGTCTTCTTCATGCAGTCCTCTACAACATAGCCGCCTGATGTTTTGCCGTCATCAAAGATAGCGTGGAGAACGCCGGGGCCTCTGTTGAATGATGCGTAATATACATAGTCGTAATTATAGTATGCGGTGTAGGACTGGTTCATTGCTGTAAGGCAGGTTTCATACCACTTGCCGTTGATCTTTACCATATTCCATGCGTGGTCGTCACTTACAACGCCTGTGCAGTCGATGCCTGCCTTGTGGCAGAAGTATGTGAAGGTCTTGGAGAAGCCTGCGCATACGCACTGCTTATCCAGGAGACAGCCTACGATAGTCTGGTTTGCCTTTTCGGCAACAATGCTGCCATCGTTTGCAAGGTGATACTTGGAGTTTGCGCAGATAAGCTCAGCGATCTTGGTCTCCTTTGCAAGTGCATCGGGGCAAGCGTTGATAGCCTTCATCCAGCTGTTTGTGATATCATCGAGCTTCTGCTTTGCGGCTGTTCTTACAGAACCGTTCTGATAGTTGTTGTAAGTAATGAACAGAATATACTTTGTACCGTCGGTACCGGTACCTGTTGCCACAGTATCATTGAAGAAATACTGGGGATTGGAGTACATGAAAGCATATGTCATTGCCATTGACTTGTCAAGATCGGTGTAGGGAATCATGTAGAAAATATCATAACCTGACAGTGTTGTTACCGAAAAGTTCTTTTTGCTTGAAAGAATGGTATCAAAGTCAGAAGCCATCTGCTGATATGTTTTCTGATATGCAGCGGGGAGTTGAGCGTAATAATAATCGGAAGTGTAGTTATAAGATGCGTCCTGAGTCTCGGTGAAAGCCTCAGCGCCGTCTGCCTGCTCTGCTCTGAGCTTATCCATGCTTGCTTCCAGAGATGCAAACATCTCGTCAGTGTCAACGTCGGAAAGGTCGATCTCAATGCTGGGAGCAACGCCGCCCATAGTCTTGTAAGCCATAGGAAGCTCGGTGTAAGCGTCATCATATGACACGTCATAAGCTTCGTCCATAAGCTCGGTGCCGACAAAATCGCCCTCGCCCATATCCTGAACGTCTGTGTAATCGAAGCTGTCAGCAAAGACTGCTGCGCTGCACTGAGCCGCAAGAGCTGCCGCTGCCAATGCCGAAATTACCTTTAATGTTTTCTTTTTCAATTCGTATCCTCCGTCCATAACAATATTAACCTGTTGATGCTTCTTTACTCTGCTAAACCGCAAAATATAATTTTATTATAACTTATTATCCTAAATATGTCAAGAATATTTTATCAAAATTTATTATACTTATTCTCTTTATTTTTATATAAAATATATCAAGAAATGCTTATGCTAAAATTTATAAAGAAAGGCGGCACGAAAACCGTGCCGCCTTTAAAATATGAACTTTTGTAAATGTATTCGGAATTACTTCTTGAGAGCCATTGCCTTTTTAACATTGGCAATGATATTATCAGCTGTGAGACCGAACTCCTTGAGCAGCTCAACAGCAGGACCTGAGTGACCGAACACATCGTTTACGCCAACCCTGATAACGGGAATGGGGCACTCTTCTGTAACAACATCCGCAACAGCAGAGCCGAGACCGCCGATAACGCTGTGCTCCTCAGCGGTAACGATAACGCCTGTTTCCTTTGCAGCCTTGACAACAATGTCACGGTCAAGGGGCTTGATTGTGTGGATATTGATAACTCTTGCCTTGATGCCCTCTTCAGCCAGCTTGTCGGAAGCCTGAAGAGCCTCGTTTACCATAAGGCCTGTTGCGATAATGGTAACATCGTCGCCGTCACGGAGCTGAACGCCCTTGCCAAGCTCGAACTTGTAGGTGTCCTTATCGTTGAAAACGGGAACGGCAAGTCTGCCGAAGCGCATATAAACAGGTCCCTCGAACTCGAGAGCTGCTCTTACGGCTGCCTTTGCCTCAACATCATCGGCAGGGTTGATGATAGTCATTCCGGGGATAGTTCTCATAAGTGCGATATCCTCGTTGCACTGGTGGGTAGCGCCGTCCTCGCCTACGGAGATACCTGCGTGGGTAGCACCGATCTTGACATTAAGGTGGGGATATCCGATAGAGTTTCTTACGATCTCAAAAGCACGTCCTGCCGCAAACATTGCGAAGGAGCTTGCAAATACCTTCTTGCCTGTGGAAGCGATACCTGCTGCAACGCCCATCATGTTAGCCTCGGCAATACCGCAGTCGAAAAATCTTTCGGGGCAGGCTTTCTTGAAAATGCCTGTCTTTGTAGCCGCAGCAAGGTCGGCATCGAGAACGATAAGATCGGGATATACGCTGCTCAGCTCAGCAAGAGCCTCGCCGTAGCTTTCTCTTGTAGCCTTTTTAATTACATCTGCCATTGTTTCAGCCCTCCAGTGTCTTTAACTGAGCGTTAAGCTCGTCCATAGCCTGCTTGTACTGCTCTGCATTGGGAGCTGTACCGTGCCAGCCAACCTGATTTTCCATAAAGGAAACGCCCTTGCCCTTTACGCTCTTCTGAACGATGGCAACAGGCTGACCGTTGATCTTCTCAGCCTCGTTGAAAGCTCTCTCGATATCGTCGAAATCGTGAGCGTTCATGGTGATAACGTGCCAGCCGAAAGCTTCAAACTTGTCGGTGATAGGCATGGGAGAACATACCTCGGTGATCTTGCCATCGATCTGGAGGCCGTTGTTGTCGATGATGGCAACAAGGTTATCAAGCTTGTTGTGAGCCGCAAACATAGCAGCCTCCCAAACCTGACCCTCTTCGATCTCACCGTCGCCGAGAACGGCATATACCTTGTAGTTATCGCAGGAGATCTTGCCGGAAAGAGCCATGCCGCAGGCAGCGGAGATGCCCTGACCCAGAGAACCTGTGGACATATCAACACCGGGAATGTGCTTCATATCGGGGTGACCCTGAAGTCTTGAACCGATCTTTCTGAGAGTTTTCAGCTCCTCAACATCGAAGAAGCCTCTCTGTGCCAGAACGGAGTAAAGCGCGGGAGCAGTGTGACCCTTGGAGAGAACCAGTCTGTCTCTGTCGGGCATTTTGGGATTCTTGGGGTCAACATACATTTTGTGGAAATAAAGATAGGTGAGCAGATCTGCAACTGAGAGAGATCCGCCGGGATGTCCCGATTTAGCGTTATATACGCCCTCGATAACTCCCATTCTTACCTTGCAGGCTGTTATTTCAAGCTGCTTTTTGAGTGATGCGTCCATGACTCTTAATCATCCTTTCTTGTGTATAATAATTCGCAAAGAATTATTTGCTTAGTATGTAGTCTATAGTCTCGGCAACGGCGCCCTCGGTACAGTCCGCCCTGCAGACCATATCGCACACAGCCTTTACCTCGTTTATAGCATTTGAGGGACAAGCGGCAAAATCCGCATATTCCAGCATTGCCATGTCGTTATTATAGTCACCCATGGCGACTGTTACACAGCCGTCAAAGCCGTACAGCTCCTTGAATTTCTTCACGGCATAGCCTTTGGAGCAGTCCTTGGGGAGCATTTCATGAAATATTGTGCTCGATGTGACAAACTCAACATCCCCCGCAAACTCCAGCGTCTTTGCGTATTCCGCAAAGGGAACGATAGAGGTCTCTGGCATGGCGAAAAGTATCTTGCACCAGTCGCCGTGGGGAACATCGTCAAGGGACTTTACAATATTTGCGGTAAAGCCGCCTATCTTCCAGTGATGCCTCTCATAATCGTTGATATTCACATCGTATATGCCCTCGGGGCGGCATATCTCAGCACACGCCTCGGGAAATTTATCAAGCAGCTGTGCCACCATTGCCCTTGCCTTTTCCTCGGGCAAATATTCCGACCACTTCACGGAATTTGTTCCGCAGTCGTATATCATTCCGCCGTTGCAGAGGATAACGGGGCAGTCAAGTCCGATGGGCGTGAAGTAATGAGCCGTTGCCTGAAGCACACGTCCCGTTGCCACAACGAACATTCCGCCTGCCTGTCTCAGCCTGACGATGGCGTCGGAATTTCTCTTTGAAAGGGTCTTGTCCTTGCTGAGAAGAGTTCCGTCCATGTCGCTGAAAAATATGATCTTTGATTTATCCTTAAACATATGACCTCGCATCAAAGCCTGCGCACCTTTTCCAGCACCTGATGAAAATACTGGGGAAGCTCGCTCTCGAACTCCATATATTCGTAGGTGATAGGGTGAACGAAGCCGATTTTGCCTGCGTGGAGGCACTGACCGTCAATGCCCTTGAAAGGCTTACCGTAAACATCATCGCCCAGAACAGGGTGACCGATGTATGCCATATGCACCCTTATCTGGTGAGTTCTGCCCGTTTCCAGCCTAAGCTTTATGAACGAGTAGCCGTTAAATTCCTCCAGCACCGTGTAATGGGTAACTGCGGGCTTGGAATTTCTGTCGGTAACGGTCATTTTCTTGCGGTCAACGGGGTGGCGGCCTATGGGAGCGTTCACCGTTCCCTCAGGCTCCTTGAACCTGCCGCAGACCACAGCACGGTATTCTCTTGTAAAGCTGTGCTCCTTTATCTGCTCCGCCAGACCCCTGTGGGCAGCGTCAGTCTTTGCGACTATGAGCAGACCGCTGGTGTTCTTGTCTATGCGGTGGACTATTCCCGGACGGATAACTCCGTTTATGGAAGAAAGCCTGTCGCCGCAGTGATACATGAGTGCATTTACCAGCGTTCCCGTATAATTTCCTGCAGCAGGGTGGACTACCATGCCCTTGGGCTTGTTTACCACCAGCAGATAATCGTCCTCATAGACTATTTCAAGAGGGATATTCTCCGCCTTGACCTCCAGCACCTCAGGCTCGGGGATAACAGCCGTTATCTCGTCCCCCTCAGTGATGACGCAGCTTTTGTTAACAGGCTTGCCATTGACAGTGACCTGTCCCTTTTCGATAAGCTTCACCGCCATGCTGCGGCTGATGTCATTGCCGCACAGGGAGATGAGCTTGTCTATCCGCATACCGTTCTGGCTTTCGTCAGCGGTAATGAAAAGAACGTCACTGCTCATTGCTCTTCTCCTCTTCAAATTGCTTCATATATTTTCCTTCGATGAAAAGGTAAAACACGATAAGCAGTATAGCGCCGAAAACCACACATATATCGGCAAAGTTGAAGATGAAGTTAAAGGGAAACAGCCTGATGAAATCCGTAACATAGCCCTGAAAAACACGGTCGATGAAATTGCCTATGCCGCCTCCTACGATAAGCCCGAAGGAAACGGTCAAAAGCGGGTGCTTGTGCTTCTGCTTATGGAAATAAACAGTGATGAGCACCATTGCAATGGCGGTAACTATCGCCAGCGCCATTGTTTTTCCCGTAAAGCTGCTGAATGCCGCACCCGTGTTCTTGTGCAGGGAAAATGCAAGGATATCAGTATCCCCGAGGGTTATCGCCCTTATGAGCTGCCCCTCGGAAATACCCGATTCCGCAATATATTTTGTTATCCTGTCGATGACTACCGACAGCACCGTGATCATCCAGAAAAGTATTATCACGCCTTTGTTACCTGCTCAACGCAGCGCTTGCAGAGTGTGGGGTGATCGTGATCCTCGCCCACGGTCTCGCTGTAGCACCAGCAGCGCTCGCACTTTGCGCCGTCAGCCTTTTCAACGCTGAATGAGAGCTTGCCCTCAAATGCGGGATCCTCGCACTTGAACTCGCCGTCGCCGTTGTTTACAACGCTTGCTGCGGATACGATGAATACTGCCGCAAGGGTGTCCTCAACTGCGGAAAGCTTGCTGTAGAGAGCCTCGCTGTCAGCGTGGAGAGTTACCTTTGCTTCAAGGGAAGCGCCGATGAACTTTTCAGCTCTCTTCATTTCAAGAGCCTTTGTAACGGAGGAACGAACGCTGTAGATCATATCCCACTTTGCTGTGAATGCGTCGTCAGCGCTTACATCGAGCTTTTCGGGCATCTGGTTGAAGAAGATGCTCTCCTTGTCGTCAGCTGCGCCGTGTGGCATATGCTTCCAGATCTCTTCCGCTGTGAAGGAAAGGATAGGAGCGATCATTCTTGCAACAGCGCTGAGGATAATGTACATTGCGCTCTGTGCGCTTCTTCTTTCGGGAGACTTCTCGCCTGTGCAGTAAAGTCTGTCCTTGATGATATCAAGGTAGAAGTTGGACATTTCCGTTACGCAGAAATTGTGGATAGCGTGAACGGCAACGTGGAAATCGAATGCGTCATAAGCTGCCTTTACCTTGTCGATAAGGGCATTGAGACGGATAATCGCCCACTTGTCGATCTCCTTCATATCTGCGGGAGCTACCATATCCTTGTCAGGATCGAAGCCGTCGCCGTTGCAGATGTTGCCGAGAATATATCTTGCAGTGTTTCTGATCTTCTTATAGGTATCCGCAAGCTGCTTGAGGATATCCTTGGAAATTCTGATATCGGAGTGGTAATCGGAGGAAGCTACCCACAGACGGAGAATATCTGCGCCGTTCTGCTTGATAACATCCTGAGGGTCGATACCGTTGCCGAGGGACTTGTGCATTGCTCTGCCCTCGCCGTCAACTACCCAGCCGTGTGTGCAGACTGCCTTATAGGGAGCCTTGCCTGTTGTTGCAACGGAGGTGAGCAGTGAGGACTGGAACCAGCCTCTGTACTGGTCAGCACCTTCAAGATAGAGGTCAACGGGAACGTCAAATCCTCTTTCCTTCATAACGGCTCTGTGGCTTACGCCGCTGTCGAACCATACATCGAAGATGTCCTTTTCCTTGACAAATTCGGTGCAGCCGCATTCGCACTTTGTGCCTGCGGGGATAATATCCTTAACGTCCTTGATGAACCAGGAGTCGGAGCCTTCCTTGCGGAACATATCGGAAACTGCCTTGACAGTCTCGTCGGTAACAACGGGCTTGCCGCAGTCCTTGCAGTAAACAACGGGAATGGGAACGCCCCATGTTCTCTGACGGGAGATGCACCAGTCGCTGCGGTCGTTTACCATACCCTTTATTCTGTCCTCGCCCCACTCAGGGATCCACTGAACATCGCTGATAGCCTTGACGGTCTCAGCCTTGAAGTCCTTTACGGAGCAGAACCACTGCTCGGTAGCTCTGAACAGAACGGGGTTCTTGCATCTCCAGCAGTGAGGATACTGGTGGACGATCTTTTCCAGTGCGAACAGTGCGCCGGATTCTTCCAGGTCCTTTGCGATGACCTTGTTTGCGGCATCGGTCTTGAGGCCCTGATACTTGCCTGCTGCCTCTGTAAGGATACCCTTGGAGTCAACGGGAACGGTGATGCCTACCTCGGGATACTTCTTGCATACCTCGAAGTCGTCAACGCCGAAGCCGGGAGCTGTGTGAACGCAGCCTGTACCGCTTTCAAGAGTTACGTGGTCGCCGACGATAACAAGTGACTCACGGTTCATGAAGGGGTGTGCGGTCTTCATATATTCAAGCTCGCTTCCCTTGAAGGAGCCTTCAGTTGTGTAGTTCTCAACGCCTCTTGCCTTCATAGCAGCGGGAACAAGCTCTGCTGCCATGATGTAGTTCTCGCCGTCAGCCTTGACAACGGTGTACTCATACTCGGGGCCTACGCAGATAGCAAGGTTTCCGGGGAGAGTCCATGTGGTGGTTGTCCAGATAACGAAGTAGGTCTTGTCAAGATCAAGTCCCATAGCGGTGAACTTGCCCTTGTCGTCAGTTACCTTGAACTTAACGTAGATGGAATGGCAGGGGTCGTTTGCGTACTCGATCTCAGCCTCTGCAAGAGCAGTCTGGCAGTCGGGACACCAGTAAACAGGCTTCAGTCCCTTGTAGATGTAGCCCTTCTTGTACATCTCGCCGAAGATCTCCACCTCTCTTGCCTCAAACTCGGGCTTAAGGGTAAGGTAGGGGTCGTCAAAATCGCCCTGAACGCCAAGACGCTTGAACTGATCCATCTGGTTCTTTACCTGTGTGTGAGCATACTCAGCGCAGTGCTTTCTCAGCTCGGGAGCAGGAACAGCACCGTTTTCAACGCCCATCTGCTTAAGAACCTTAAGTTCAATGGGGAGACCATGGGTATCCCAGCCGGGAATATAAGGAGAGCAGTAGCCGCTCATATTTTTCTGCTTTACAATAATGTCCTTGAGCACCTTGTTGAGTGCTGTTCCAAGGTGAATGTCGCCATTGGCATACGGAGGTCCGTCGTGAAGAACATAGCGGGGCTTGCCCTGGTTCTTCTCGATCATCTTGTAGTACATTCTGCTGTTATCCCAATCCTCGATCATGCCGGGCTCTTTCTGAGGGAGGTTTCCTCTCATGGAAAAGTCGGTCTGAGGAAGATTAAGAGTGGTATTGTAATCCTGTGCCATTTTCCTAACTCTCCTTAAATGGAATATTTATGCTGATAAACAGCGTTTTTTACTTATTGAACGGAAGAGGTGTCGATAACTCTTGTAGCTTCCATGTCCTCTGCCTCGGCAGGCTGGGGCGCAGGTGCGGGAGCCTCTTCCTCGACAGGCTCATCGTTTTCGGGAAGTGCTGTGATAAGCTCCAGGTGAGATTTGTACATTGTGAGCAGACGGGACTTGAAGTCGATAACAGCGTTCTGCATCTTTTCAAGCTCAGCCTTTTCTCTCTGAGCACGGATAGCTGTGGTGCCCACGATCTCATCAGCCTTGACATTTGCGGCGGAGATGATCTGCTCAGCCTTCTGCTGTGCCTCGGCAACAATGGTCTCGGCCTTGCCCTTGGCTTCCTCGATAACGGCTCTGCCCTGCTTCTGAGCGCCTATCATAGCGTCCTTGAGGGCTTCCTCGTCAGCCTTGTATCTGCGAATGCTCTCGACCAGTACCTCGATCTTCTTCTCGGTGTCCTCCTTGTCCTTGAGCATTGCGTTGATCTGGTCGGCGATCTCCTTTAAGAATTCATCGACCTCCTCAGGCTTGTAGCCCGGCTTGGCCTGTTCAAATCTTCTGGTGTTAATGTCCTTGGCAGTTATCATAGCCGATCCTCCTTCTCCGCAGATCTCATATTTCCGAACAGCGCTGCGGTCGCCGTGCGGCAATGGTCATATATACTTTTTTATCACTATATGGATACGGTCTTTTTTAGTCCTGTCTCCGACGGAGCTGAGAATATATCTTCCGAAGCCCCTTACTGACAGCACGTCCCCTTCCTTAAGTGTGTCGGATACGCTTTCCGTAACCCCATGGTTTACCGAAACCGAACCCGAACGGATAAGAGCGCATGATTTTTCACGGCTGAGACGGGTCGCTGTCCCCACCACGCAGTCAAGCCTGAGCGATGCCACAGTTCCGCTTATCTCGCTGAATTTATCGTTTCTGACGATCTTCTCGTCACTGTCGGCATAGGCGCATTTTACCCCTACCCTGCCTATTTTTTCGATAAACACAGCCTGCTCCGCCGCAGCTCTTGTGAGCAGCGCATATGCCCTGCCCTCCGAGCAGATGATGTCCCCTATCTGGTTCCTGGTTATCCCCAGTGACATAAGGCTTCCGAGAAAATCCCTGTGGGAAAGGCTGTCGCACTCCCTGAAACGGAATTTCACCGCTGCCAGAGGAAATTCCTCCGCCATCGGCTCCTCATATTCGCCGAAAACGCCCAGCATTACCCTCTGAGCGCCCTCAAAGCCGCCCCACATCATAAAATGCGAAAAGCCCTCGTATCGGAGAAACCTCTCCGCCAGAGCAGCCTCGCCTTCGGTAAGGAACGCCGAAAACCTTGATGAGCAGGTCCTTTCGCAGATGCTCACCATATCGGCAACGTGGGAAACAAAGAGCTTGTCCTCACCGCCCAGTCCCTCGCCCGAGATGAAAGAATTTTTGTCGTTAGCCATAAAGCGTTGGGATATCCTCAGTCAGATCAGAGTAATACTCCGTTGCTTTCGAGTTCTGCCGAAAGCTCATCTCCCTGAAACCCAACGTTATAGGGGGTGATGATAAAGGTGTTGTTTGCAACGGGCTTGATGCTTCCGCCGTTTGCATATGCAACGCCGCCCAGGAAGTCGATAATTCTTCTGGTAACGTCGGGAGTGGTAGCCTCAAGGTTCAGCACAACAGTCTTTTTGTTGCAGAGGTGGTTTGCGATCTCCTTTGTGTCGGAGAACTTTTCGGGCTTTACAAGAATGACCTGGAGCTGTGCGGTCACACTGATATTCATTCTCTTGTTTCCGTTGTTGTCACCCATATCGTTTCTGGGCTGATAATTGTCGTTCTGGGGGAAGCCGCCCTGATTCTGAGGCTGCACCTGGTTCTGCTCGTTCTCAGGCTCGTCGTAATCATAATCCTCATCAGGTCCCATACCCAGCGCATTTTTAATAGTATCGAAAAGTCCCATTTTCTTCTTTTCTTCCTTTCATATATTTATCTTTTTATTTAAAGAGATGATCTCGCAGGATAGCTTCTTGCGCCGAAAAGAGCAGTGCCCAGACGAACCATTCCCGTGCCGAATCTTACGGCATCGGTATAATCCGCAGACATACCCATGGACAGAAGCTTTATATCAGCATTTTTCGCTTTAAGGTCCTCGAAAATACGCTGCATTTTCTCGAAATATACGCAGCTCTGACCCAGAGGGGGAATAGTCATAAGACCGCACAGCCTTACACCCTTCATCTCGGTGATCTGCGGAACAGCCTCGTATATCTCCTCGGGAGAAAATCCGCTTTTGGACTCCTCACCGCCGATATTCACCTCGCACAGGATATCCATTACCTTCCCGTGCTTTTCGGCCTGCTTCGAGATCTCACCGGCAAGGGCAATGCTGTCCGCCGACTGGATCATAGTCACACTATCTATAATATACTTTATTTTGTTGCTTTGCAAGTGCCCGATAAAGTTTATTTCGGCATTTTTTACATACAGTTCTTTTTTCTGCAAAAATTCCTGCACCCTGTTTTCACCCAGAAGCTCAAAGCCCCGGGAAACGGCGAAATTCACCTTTTCGGCAGGCACTGTTTTGGTGACTGCCATCACCTTGATATCATCATTTTCTCTGCCGTATTTTACCTTTGCTTCCTCCATATTGAAGCGTATCTGCTTGATATTTTCGGCAACATCGGCAAAATTGTTCAGTTCGTTACTCAAAATGAACATCTCCTTCCGAAGCAGCAGTCTCTGCGGCGGCTGACGTTTCGGCAGCTGTAGTTTCGGCAGCTGAAGTTTCAGCCGCTGAGGTCTCCCCGGCAGATGTTTCCGCACCCGCCTGCGTCTCAGATACCTCCGCAGCAGTCTCGGACGTTGCCTCAGTCTGCTCCGTGACGCTTGCAGGGGGATAAAGCTCCTCATCATCATTCTCCGCAACAGTTACAACTTCGTCCGAATTGGCCATATAGGCCGCTGTATCAACACCCTCAATGATAATGTCATCGTAAACGCAGACATAGCTCTCATCGGAGGTGATGCGTGACAATATATAATCGTTGTCTTCAAAAATAGTATCGACCTTTTTGAAAAGCACTCTCTGTCCCCAAAGGACATAGCAACCCTTTTCGTTGTTCTTGTTAAAGCGCAGAGCTTCTCTGGGAACTCTTATTCCCTCAAAGTCGTTAAGAGTCATCTCGACCCTTTCAACACGCTTCTGAACAAGGTCATAGGTCATCTCGTCGCAGCGGAGTATGAGCACCCATTCCGACGGATCGTCCGTAGGTTCAAGGGATTCTATCACCGCAGTGACCGTATCGGGGGTGGAAGCAAAGCTGAGCTTTACCGAATCTCCGGGGTTATAAACGCTGTCGGAGTTGTCGATAATGCCTGCAATCTTCCAGTTATAGCCCTTTATGAGCTTTCCTATCTCGTTTTTGCTCCTGCCTGCCCTCATGGACTTTTCGTTTGCTATAACGTCCTTGATAACGTCGGCAGTGATGTCGGACGTATCGTCAAGGTTCAGCTTTTTCTCATAGCCGTCGGTGTAGCTTACAAAATATCCCGAGTCATCGGAGGTGATAGCCTTTTTGTATGTTTTTCTGTTCTTCATCAGCTCGTCTATCTGAAGCTCCAGCGAGGCGATACGGTCATCATAACCGTCCTCCTGCTTTACGGATATCTGATAGATGCTCATGAGCGTCAGCAGGTCATCACGGCTGCTTTTTATATCCGAAACGTCCTTTTTCGCCAGCTGCGTTGCCAAAGTCTGGTACTTCTCGCTGATAAGCGACGAAATAAAATCAGGCTGGGCAGTAAGAACCGTTCCGGGATTCTGGGCGGCTTTCAGCAGGTCGATCTCGTCGGAGATCTCCTGTATCCGCCTGTTGGTCTCTATATCGGACTCATTGGCATAAACATATGCCACAATAGAGCCGTTTGCCACCTTGCCGCCGTCAGTCACGGGGTAGCTCAGCACGCCTGTATAGCTGCTGCGTATGACCGACTCGTTTCTGATATACACCCCTCGGAAGGACACCTTGTCCGCAGAGGAATATATAACAGCCGTCTCGGTCCTGTAGTCCTCCTTGACTCCGGCATAGATCTGATAGCCCACCGTAGCCAGAACGAACAGCGCAAGTATCACCCCAAGAACACGCAAAACACCGTTTCCCATTGGCACCTGCTCCTTCCGCTAAGGGATCACTTGTTATCCTGCTCTGCGTCGAGGATAGAAATAGGCTTTGCGGGAACTATTGTAGAGATGGCGTGCTTGAAAACAAGCTCCTGCTTGCCGTCAGCGTCAATAATGACCGTGTAGCTGTCAAATCCCTTGACGATTCCCTTGAACTGGAATCCGTTTGTAAGGATACAGGTTATGGGAATACGGTCTTTTCTCGCCTGATTAAGGAAAACATCCTGTAAATTAAGCGCCTTGTTCATTAAGATCATCCTTTCAGTTTTATCGTCCGCAGCGGTCGTCCGTTTACGGACGGGCTTATTTTCTATGTATTGTAAAGCCGTTCTGTAAGTGCATTTTTACACTCTTTTTAATTATATCACATTATTTTCGATTTGGCTACTATATTCCCGCAATTTGCAATAATTCCGTCAAATTGTTGACTATTTGCGGTATCGACCCACGTAATTCGTACATCTCGACGAAACCATGTAAGCTGCCGTTTGGCGTATCTTCTGGTTTCCTGCTTTATCCTGTCAGCCGCTTCTTCAAGGGAACATTCCCCATTGAAATAGGGTATCAGCTCCTTGTAGCCGATGGCGTTGAAGGCTGTTTTCAGGTGGTAATTTTCATACACACCCCTTGCTTCCTCCACAAGGCCTTCTTCAAGCATCTTATCCACACGCCTGTTTATCCTGTCGTATAATATTTCCCTGTCAAAGCAGGTGAGACCTATCATACACAACTCATAGGGGGAAGCCTTTTCACGGCTCTTCTCCCTGTTTTCCTCCCCCGTGCGGCCCGAGAGCATACACATCTCTATGGCTCTTATCACACGAATGACGTTGTTGGGGTGTATCTTCTCCGCAGCCTCGGGGTCAAGCTCCGCAAGCTTTGCGTGCATATGCTCCTTGCCCATTTTTTCCGCTTCCGCCTCCAGCTTTTTTCTCAGGCTGTCGTCCGAAACGATATGGTCAAAGGAAATGTTGTCGATAAGAGAGTTGATATAAAGCCCCGTGCCGCCCGCAACTATGGGCATTTTACCCTTGCTGCGGATATCTGCTATGCAGTCCCTTGCCATGCGGACATAGTCCGCCACGGAAAAGGGCTGATCGGGTTCAAGGAAATCTATCATATGATGGGGAATGCCCATCATCTCCTCCGCCGTGGGCTTGGCAGTGGATATGGCAAGCCCCTTGTATATCTGCATGGAGTCGGCGGAGACCACCTCTCCGTCATACATCTGCGCCAGCCGCACAGCCACGGCAGTCTTGCCCGAAGCCGTAGGGCCGCAGACCACTATCAAAGGTATTTTTTCTTCCATAGCCACCTCAGAATCCGTAAAGCCCGTATTTTCCCTCTTCAGCCGTGGGAGATACAAAGCTGTTTTTTTCAAGACAGGCAAAGCGCCCCTCAGCATAAGCCGAGAGCATCGCTCTGCTCATATTCGTTATATCGGGCCTTGCCGCAGCCTCTGCCGCCGTCAGGAGCAAAACCTCGCTGTTTTCATATCCGTCAGACCTTGGCTCGCCCGAAATATGCTCCATTATAAACACGGCGCACCACCGTTCGGGACGCATTTCCAGTGCCGCAAGAAAACGTGCTTTGCACACAACGCCCGTTTCCTCGTATATCTCACGCTCAACAGCCCTGTCAGGCATTTCGCCCTCCCTGACATATCCGCCGGGAACAAGTATCCTGCCCTTTGCCGTGCCGTAGGTGTGGCGCACAAGGAGTATTTTCCCGCCTATTTCCACAATTCCGCATACCGCAAAATGCCTGCCGTTCATGGCACACCTCTTATACTATTCGTTTGAACTGCTTTTCAAGCTCTCTCTTGGTGAGCTTGAACATAACAGGTCTGCCGTGGGGGCAGTATCTTATGCGCTCGTCCTCCAGTATCTGACCGATAAGGGATTTAAGCTCATCAAGCCCCGTGATGTCGTTTGCCTTGATAGCTCCCCTGCACGCCATGGTGTGATACATATCGTCCAGTATCTCAGGCAGCGGATCATGCCTGTGGGCGGCAAAGTTCTGGGCAAGCTCGGAAACTATGTCCGATGCGTCGTTTTTGTCCAGCATGGAAGGTATGCCCTTTATAAGCACCTTGGGAGCTTCAAGCGGCTCTATCTCAAAGCCGCAGTCGGCGCATACACGGAGATTTTTCACCAGTGCATCATACTCGCCGTAGTCCAGCAGCAGCTCTTCGGGAACAAGGAGCATCTGAGCCGTCAGGTCTTCCCGGCCCGTTCTCAGGCGCTCGAAACGGATACGCTCATGGGCAGCATGCTTGTCAACGATAAGTATGCCGTCCTCTGTCTCCGCAATGGCATAGTTCTTGAACGCCTCACCGATAATGCGGAAATATGTTTCCTTGGGCTCGGGCTTTTCTTCCTTTTCCTCTGGCTGAGGCTTGTTTTCAAACGCCCGGGCATTTATGTACTTGAAATCCTTTTTAGGCTCTTCGGAAGTAAGGCTGTCAAGAACGCCCTCGCTTTCCGTGCCGTATCCGCTCTGGAGATGCTCGGATATATCCGTCTTTTCATTTTCACTGCTCTGTGCAGTCTCGGGAACATCTGCAGCAGGCTCGGGTATATTTTCAGGCTCAGGCACAGCTTCCGCAGGAGCTTGTGGCTGCTCCGGAACGCTCTGTTCGGTCATCGGGCGAACTCCCCAGCTTGCCTCTGCCTTTTCCACAGCTTCCGCCATGCGCTGCTCCGCAGTTTTGTCGCTCTTTCCCGCAAAATCTCTGGGGATATCGTCTATCCTCGTCTCGTGATGATACTCCTCGCTCTGCTTTACGGCAAGAATATTTTCACGCCTTGCGGACTGGTCCTTGCTTATGACCCGGACAGGCTTTATATCCTGCGTGAATTTTGACTTTGAAGTGTCCTCCAGCACTGTCTGAACAGGCTTGGGAGGATCCTTGAACATGGGCATTGCATAGTCCGCTTCCGTTTTTTCACGGGCGGGAATTTTCATTTCCACAGGCTTTGTGTCAAGCATGATAGCGTTCTTTACCGCAAAATAAACAGCCTCGTAGATCAGCTTTTCGTCCGAAAAACGGACTTCCACCTTTGCGGGGTGAACGTTAACATCAACAGTCTGGGGCGGAACGTCCAGAAACAGCACGCAGGCAGGGAACTTGCCCTCCATAATGTTGTTGCGGTAAGCCTCTTCAAGAGCGCTCATGCCCGTAAGGCTCTTTACATATCTTCCGTTGATGAAAAAGTGCTGCATGGTTCGGTTTTTCCGTCCCCATATGGGCTTTACGGTGTAGCCGTAAACATGAATGCCGCCAAGAGTATAGTCAACAGGAATAAGTGACGCTGCAAACTCCTTGCCGAAAACGGAATACACCGCCGAAAACAACCTGCTGTCGCCGGGAGTAAAAAGCTCCTGCTTGTTGTCACGGATAAACCTGAATGATATTTCCGAGTGTGAAACGGCTATCTTGCTGACTATCGCCGCAATGGCATTACCCTCGTACTTGTCCTTTTTCAGGAATTTAAGGCGTGCGGGAACGTTGTAGAAAATATCACGGACGATTATTGTGGTTCCCTGCTGGCAGCCGGTTCTCTCGTGCACCTGCTCCTCGGTGCCGTTTATCACATAATGAGTGCCGTACTCCTCGCCCTCCTGGCGTGTGAGCACCTCACACTTTGCCACGGCGCACACCGAAGCCAGCGCCTCGCCTCTGAACCCAAGCGTCATTATCCTGTTAAGGTCATCCTTAACGTTCAGCTTGCTTGTGGCATGGCGCAGAAACGCCGTGGGAACGTCCTCAAAGCTCATGCCGCAGCCGTTGTCCGTGATGCGGATATATGATATTCCGCCCTGCTTTATCTCAACGGTTATGGCGGAAGCTCCGCTGTCTATTGAATTTTCCACCAGCTCCTTGATAACAGAGCTTGGGCGCTCAATTACCTCGCCTGCGGCAATAAGCTCCGCCAGCTCCTTATCAAGTACGTGTACCTTTGGCATTTTACTTTCAGCTCCATTCGCCTGTTTTTGGGGTGAAATATATCTTCCGACAAATGTTTTGTGAATAAATTCTCATATGCGGCTATATTTCTTTGATTAAAAATAATAAATCGGGTTTTATTTATCTTTACATATAATAATCATATTCATTCAAATTTAACCAAAACCCATAATTCATATACAATGATTTCCCCATTTCAGAGGGATTCAGCATAACTTTTCCAATTTGATGTTCTTTCGCATACGTTATTGCACAATTCAGTAATTTTCTTGCAATTTCCTTGTTTCGATAGGCGGGAACAACATACATATTCATAAGCCGAGCGACCTTATACTAATCACCAATAGAACTATAGACAAAAAATCATCACATAATCCATATACGCAAGATTATGCTCGATTTTTTGTATAGTTTTTAATTGGTGCTTAGTATTACCGTTTATAAGAACCTGTCTTCATAAGAAATGTGTGCGGATTTTCGAGCATAATTTTGTTGCAGAGTAGGCAAAAATCCGCAGGCGGGCTTTCGCCCGGCAAGGATTTTTAACGCAGTCTGCGGCAAAATTTGCCGAAAAGACGTGCGCATATGCTTGTGAAGACGGGTTCTTATATCATTGCCGCTTACCAAGCTGCATATAGATTTTCTCAAAATTTCTCAACACGCCGCATTATTTCAGCATATCGCATATCTCCTGCAAAAACAGCTTTGCGTCCGCAGGGGAAAATTCATCGGGATTGGTTTTTCTGAGCCTTGACAGCACCTCTTCATCATTCAGCGCACCGAAGGATATCTGTCCGTCGGCAGAAGCTTTCCTGCCCTCCGCCTTTTCCCTTTCCATCTCGGAAAGTATCTCCTTTGCACGGTTGATGACGTTCTTGGGCAGTCCCGCAAGCTTTGCTACCTCAATGCCGTAGCTGTCGTCAACGCCGCCCTCAACTATCTTGCGCAAAAACTTGATGCTGTCGCCGTATTTCTTGACCGCAACGCTGTAGTTCTTCACGCCGTCCACACGTCCCTCCAGCCCGATAAGCTCATGGTAATGTGTGGCAAACATGGTCTTGCAGCCTATCTTTCTGGTGTTGGCAATATGCTCTGCCACAGCCGTTGCAATGCTTATTCCGTCAAATGTGGAGGTACCTCTGCCCACCTCGTCAAGGATAACAAGGCTCTGCTTGGTTGCATGCTTTAAGATGTCCGCCACCTCGCTCATCTCCACCATAAACGTGGACTGACCTGCCGTAAGGTCATCAGATGCACCCACACGGGTGAATATGCGGTCAACTATGGATATCTTTGCATAATCCGCAGGCACAAAGCAGCCTATCTGAGCCATCAGCACGATAAGTGCAGTCTGGCGCATATATGTGGATTTACCCGACATATTGGGGCCTGTGATAACAGCCATTCGGCGGGACGATGTGTCAAGATAAGTGTCATTCGGCACATAAAGCTCGTCCGTCATAAGCTCCACCACAGGGTGACGGCCGCCCTTTATGTCAATAACGCCGTCAATGGCAATGTCGGGCTTTACATATCTGTTGCGCATGGAAACGTCCGCAAAGGAGCAGAGCACATCAAGGGCAGCCACTGCCTGAGCGGTCTCCTGCACCTCTGCAAGCTTTGATGCGATAAAGTCACGAACCTCCGCAAAAATCTCCGCCTCCAGCACAAGTACGTGCTCGCTGGCACCTGATATCTCTTCCTCAGCCTTTTTCAGCTCGTCGGTGATAAAGCGCTCGGCATTCGCAAGGGTCTGCTTTCTTATGTACTCCGCAGGCACCAGGTCATAGTAGGACTTTGTTACCTCGATATAATATCCGAACACCCTGTTGTAGCCTATTTTCAGGTTCTTTATGCCGGTGCGTTCCTTTTCCTTGTTCTCGATATCGTCAATAATGCTCTTTCCGTTCTTGATGATGTTCCTCAGCCTGTCAAGCTCGGGATTGAAGCCGTCCTTGATAACTCCGCCGTCTTTGAGCAGCGGAGGGGGATCGTCATTTATCGCATTGCCCACAAGGGTGGATATCTCGCTCAGTTCATGGATCTTTCCGCAAAGACCCCTTATAAGAGAAGTCCTGCAGTCAGCCAGCAGATGCTTGATGTCGGGCATTTTAAGTGCCGTCTGAGCCAGAGCTTTAAGGTCACGGGGATTTGCGGTCTTGTACATGACCCTTGTCATAAGGCGTTCCAGGTCATACACGCCGTCCAGAGCATCGCCCAGCTGGGAGAGCCTTATCATGTCCGATGTCAGCTCCTCAACAGCGTCCAGTCTGTCGATGATAGCCGCAGGCTTTATGAGGGGCTGCTCGATGTATGATTTCAGCAGGCGCTTGCCCATAGATGTCTTTGTGCGGTCAAGCACCCAAAGCAGACTTCCGCGCTTTTCTTTGTTGCGCATAGTCTCGCACAGCTCAAGGTTGCGCCTTGCGGTAAGGTCAAGCTCCATGAAGCGCTTGTCGGAATAGGTCTGTATCTCGGTAAATCTGCCCACAGCCGCCCTCTGGGTGTCGCTGATGTAGTAGAAAAGTCCGCACAGCACAGCCACGGCGCAGGTATCCTTTTCGTCGATGCCGATATCGGTGAAGCTGTCCGCTGAGAACTGCTTTAAAAGCACGTCCGAATGAACGGGAGAGAAATCCTCCTCTTTCATTACGGTAACGCCCAGATTCATTCTTGTGCGGATAAACTCCCTTACCTCGGTCATGTCCGCAGCCTCGGCGTTAAAGAGCAGCTCCGCAGGGGAAAAGCGTGATATCTCGTTGATAAGCGCTTCGGTAAGCTCGGGAGCAGTCTTGTCCTTATGGGTAAAAAGCTCCGCCGTGCCTGTGGAGATGTCCGCAAAGCTTATAGCCGCATTGCCCTCATGAACGTAAAGCGCACCTATGAAATTGTTTTTTGAATCATCAAGGAGATTGCTTTCGGTGAGGGTACCGGGAGTGACGATTCGTATAACGTCACGCTTGACGATGCCCTTTGCAAGCTTTGGGTCCTCCATCTGCTCGCAGATAGCCACCCTGAAGCCTAAGTCGATAAGCTTTTTTATGTATATCTCGGCGCTGTGATAGGGAATGCCGCACATAGGCGCACGCTCCGCCTGACCGCAGTCCCTGCCCGTAAGGGTAAGCTCCAGCGCTCTGGAAACGGTAACGGCATCATCGAAAAACATTTCATAAAAGTCTCCCAGACGGAAGAACACGATATGGTCGGGGTACTTGTCCTTTACCTCGAAATACTGCATCATCATGGGTGAAAGACTGCTGCGGTCAACATTCATGGATAATAAAGCTCCTTCCTTTATTATTGCAAAAGAAGCAAGGCGGAAAAGTCACCTTGCTTCTCGGAATTTCATTATCAGTGGCAGCCGCCGCAGGTAGAGCAGCTTCCGCCGCAGGTGTGTGGTGCAGTCTCGGGGCAGGTCATGGGGTCATCGCCGTTGGCAGCGCTTGTGACGATGAAGTTGATGCTTTCCAGAATGCCGTCCATCTCAGCCTTTGCAGCCTCGAATGCGATCATCTTGGGATTGCTTACCACCTGAGAATAAAGTGCGTTCAGCTCATTGTTGAGAGCAGTGATGGCATTGGTGTCCTTCTCAGCCTTGCCCATCTCGGTGTTAAGGTCCATTCTCTTTGCGTGGAATTCCATTATCTGCTTCTGAAGCTCCTCGTCCTTGTCGTTTGCGAGCTTAGCAGCAGTGTACTGAATATATCTGGGGTCAGCCTGGAGAGCCTTTCCCAGTTCTCTTGCAGCTTCAATTACGTTCATTATTTTTTACCAGCCTTTCATTTATAAAGCCATGCCGCCTATGGGCAAAGCTGCTTTTATTTTCTGAGAAATAATATTTATTATACCATAAACCTCTTTTTTTGTCAATCATAACATTTATAAAAATCGGCGGTATCCGCAGGTGCAGATACCGCCGCAAGTGTTCTATGTTATCCATTGTCAGTCATACCGGTACCTCTTATGCTCCTGTTCATTTTAATATCAGATCAGTTCAAAAGCGATATTATGCCGTTCCTGAACACCCTGATAACAGTTATCAGTCGGCTGTCTCCTCCGCAATTATCTTACCAAACTTTAGTAAAAGCGTTATTATATGTCAATAGCAAAATAAATTTTTGTTATAAATCTCCCCATATTATCAAATAATGTGCTATAATAATATCATCACATCTTGGGAGGAACGCTATGAATATTTATTCTGCAAGATCAATTATAAATACCATAAAGCAGCTGAAAGCAAAGCACGACGCAGCCACCATTACATCAAGGGACGACATGATAAAAAAATTCATCGCCTTTGCCATTGAAAAGAGGCTTGGAAATTATCATTTGCAGCTCACTCCCGCAGATGAGCCATGCACTCTTTACAGCTCCAAGCTGGGCGGAATGCCCTATATGCCAAAGGATTTTGATTATCCCACAAACAGCGGCAACAAGCCTCTCAGGCTGCTGTGCCAGCTGAATTTTGAAAAGCTGCCGCCCATGAAGCCATTTCCCGAAAAGGGCATTTTGCAGATATATCTGTACGATGACGGCAAGCTTGATATGGCAGATTGTCAGACCACATCTGAGCAGGATAATTTCAGGGTAATATATTTTGAAGATATCCTCAGGCGGGAAAGTCTGCTGAAAAGTGCAGAGGAAATGCCTGCATTTGATAATACTTTTCCTTTCACGGAAAAGCTGCTTATTGCCAAATCCCCCACACCGACCATAATTTGCTCCTCCGACTACCGCTTTGATGATACAGTGCTTGAATTTGCCAAGGCATACAAAATGTGCCCCAAATCAGCCAAAAGCACGTACGATATTCCCAATGACGCCGACGAACCGCTGTACAACACATTTACATACGAAAACTTCACCTGCACAGGCGGCAGCGGCATATTTACCGAGCGTGACCCACGAAAGGACTGCCCCCAATACCGTGACTGCGATCTTTGCCTGTTTACCCTTGCCGACGCAGAAAAAGACGGACGGCTGAATTTTCTCATGCCGTCCGCCAATATGATAAAAAGGGATTTTTCAAAAGTGCTGTTTGATACTAATCTTTAATCGTTCTATAGGCAAAGCCGACAGATGAAATAAGACCAGTCTAGGAAAGCGACCGCAGGCGGGCTTGCCGCCCGGCAAGGGAGCTTGACGAAGAATGGGCTTATTTCAGCCGAGGATTTGTCTATAGGTTGATTGAGGATTAGTATTATATGAGCATAGACTGATATTCTATCATTACGGCTTCCTTGATGTAAGGAAGCCGATCGCCCTTTCAATGCTGTCCTTGGAATTGCCCCAATCAGCGTCCTTGCCTGCGCTGCGGTAATCGTACATGGAGCAGTATTTTGAAACGTCAGCGTAAAGCTCGGCGATATAGCTTTCGGTAAGTCCGCCGATAAGCTTCATAAAGCCGTCCAGCTCTTTCTTTTGCAGATACTGGGGAGCAACTGAGGCAAGCAGGTCATAATGGGGCAGGCAGATAAACTCCTGCTCGCTCATGAGCTGCCTTGCCTCGCTGTTTTTGTACATCTCAAAAAATGTCCTAAGCAGGCGTTCCATTCCCCAATCCACCTTTTCACACACAAAGCAGCTCTCGTTTATTTCGGAGAGCTTTTTTTGTCTGGCGTTCTTGGGTTCAAAAAGCTTTTTCCTTGAAAACAGACTGCCATGCACCTCGTCCAGATGGGTCTGGAGCATAAGGGCAAGGGAAAGCCTGTTCTTGCATTTGAGCATCTGCGCAAAGTGGGCAGAGCAGAAGCCTGCACGGTTGGTTTCTATCCTCACATCAGACTCCATCATAGCCGCTCCCATGATATACTCCACCGTGCGCTGCTCCAGCATATCCCTCATTCGGCAGATAGGGCAGCCCTCTCTCGGTTCAAGTATCTCGCTGATAGGTATGGTAAGAATACTTTCACGCATAATCAAAACTCCTGTTAATCATAATTTTCATTGTAATTATCGCCGTTATCAGCCGTGTCGGCAAGCATTTCGGCAGTCTCGTCCTCGGTCATGCCCTCAAGCTTTTCAATGTGATAGAACTCGTCATAGTAGGCGGAGATTATCTCACGTATCATAAACTTTGACCATTCACCGTGCTCCACAAAGCCCGAAAAAGCGATCTCGGGGTCATCTGCGGGATAAAAGCCGATAAATGCCGAGCCTGTGTCGTTCTTGGAGGTCATCTGGGGAGTACCTGTTTTTATGGCTGTCTTTTCGGGCAGATCGGTCAGCAGATAGCTGTCGGTGTAATACTCGCTGAGAGTGGGGTAGGTATATGCCTCAAACGCCCCCGCTTCGACCATTCCCTTTGTTACAGTGTCAAAGGTGTAGCCTGTCTTGTCCTCGATAACAGCCGCCTTTACAGGCTTTGTGCGGGAAACAAGCTCTTCCATATTGTAGGTGTAAACGCTGTCCACCATGTAGGTCTCGTATCTCACGCCCTTGTTGGCAATGGTCATTGCCTGCGCCGCCATTTGCAGGGGGGTGACATATGTGTCCGACTGACCGATAGCCGCCTGGATAACATTTCCTGCCTGCCATTGCAGGCCTCTTTCCTCAAAGGTCTCGGGGCAGGCGATGTAGCCTTTTTTAACGCCTCTGCCTATTTCCAGTCCCATTTCTCCGCCAAGGCCATAATCGGAGGCATATTGTGCGATAAGGTCGATGCCCGTGATACGTCCCACGTCATAGAAGAAGATATTGCAGGATTCTCTCAGTGCCTCCACCACGTTCAGCCTGCCGTGATAGCCCGTACATTCGGGACTCCAGCCCTCCCAGTAGGTGTAATATTTCTTGCAGGTAACGGTGTCCGTGGGAGTGATTATGCCCTCGTTCAGCGCTGCTGTTGCAGTCACTGTCTTGAAAGTGGAGCCGGGGCGGTAATATGCGCTGGTGACACGGTTCGTAAGAGGGGCATTCTCACCGTTTGCCACAGCGGAATAGTTGTTTATATAGTCGTTCAGGTCATAGGTGGGGGCAGTCGCCGCCGCCAGCAGCGCACCGCTTTTTACATCTATCACGGCAATAGCGCCTGCGTCCGCCTCGGTGCCCTTTGCCTTTGAAGATGTCTGGTGCCGGAGCCAATAAATGTGGTTTTCAAGAATGGTCTGCACCTTTCGCTGATAGTCGCTGTCAACAGTGAGCTTTATGGTATTTCCCGGCACCGCCTCCTCCGTTACCTTGTCGCTGATAACGGAGCCGCCCATTATCTCAATGGTGCGTGTGCCCTTTTGACCTCTCAGGGTGCTTTCCATGGCTTTTTCAATGCCGCCCTTGCCTATAACATCGTTGAGGGCATAGCCGCTGTCCCTGTTCTCCTCGTATTCCTCGGCGGATATGGCTCCCACCGTTCCGATAAGGTGGGGAACAACATCGCCCACCTTATAAACTCTCACCGCTTCTTCCGAGATATCCACACCGTCAAGGTCATAGGACAGCTCCTTTATCCTGACCACCGCCGCCATGGGGATATCCTCCGCAAAGGTGTAGCGGTTGGAAACGGAGAAGTCACGCATCACCATGGTGTAGCGTATCCCTGCGATTATCCTTTTTTGCCTGTCGGTGTAGCTTTTGTCAATGCCGTAAAGGGTCTCCATGGCTTCCATACATTCCTCGGCAGTGCCATATACCTGCACGCCGATGTTTTTTCTCAGCCGTGCCACGTCCCCCTCCCTGTCAGCCTCATATTCAAAGGGAGCGTCGGAGGTTATGGGAAGAATGTCCTCCCACTCAACGTTTTCCTCGCCAAGCACCTCTGCCACCGTAAGGATTATGCGGTTCACCGACTTGTCGTCCGAGGGAAAGAACGCCTTCTCTATAACGGCATTGAAGCCTGATTTGTTGCTCACCAGATATTCGCCGTCAGCGTCGGTCATCTCCCCTCTGGGAGCGCTTATCACCTGTGTGGCGATACCCGAGCTTCTGGACTTTTCCAGGTAGCTGCTGCCGTCAACAAGCTGTATTTTCATCAGCTGAACAGCCCCCAATGACATAATGCCAAGGGTGGCTGCCATCAGGAAAACAAAACGGAAATTATCCGCAGCCTTGTTCATAGATACCGCCTTTCTGTACCGGAGTTGGAAGATTAAGATTAGTATATACCTCTGTAATAAAGTCCTCTTGTAAATGTGCCGTGGGGCTTGCCGCCTGTGAAAAAGCGCTTTGTCACCCCGAGAGCCTCATCAGCCGAAAGCCCCTGCATATCAAGATATGCAAAGTCCGCACCCGAAAAGCCCTCCAGCTTGTCGGAGATATCAAGGATATCGCTGTTGTAGATAACGGAATATTCCCTGTTGTCGCACTTTACGGGGAAGCTCCTGCCTGTTCTGTCGGTAAGGCAGCCAGTGCATTTGCCGCAGCCCGTCACCGCTCTCACAGGGCAGTTGCGCACTACCATAAGAGGCAGCCTGCCGTATGCGAAAACGCCCACGGGGATATTGCTTTTAAGTCCGTTTATCTGGGCTTCTTTAAGCTCAAAGGAAGCTGTAATGTCCGCAAAGCCCATATTTTCGCACTGCTTCACCGAGTAGGAGTTTGTGATGTTCATACCCGTTCCGCCGTGAAGCTTTATGCCCTCCAGCTGAGAAAGCACGCCCATATGAGTAAGGTTTCCGCACATAAAATGCACAAATCCCTTTTCACGGAGCATTTTCAGCTGCGAAAGCAGCCTTCCCTCGTCCGAAACAAAATCGGGCAGGCGGACTATCGCCTTGTCAATGTAACGTTCTTCAAGCTCCTCGCATAATTTTATGGGCACCACGAACATGGAAACGCTGCCCTCCAGCGTCCTCAGCACGCTTATATCCGATACCGCCGCACGGAAATCTATCCTGCCGAAGCGTTTGGGTGCATTTATCTTTTCAAGTTCATTTTCGCTGATATGATAAGCGTGGGTATTTTTGCGGAGGATAGCTTCGTCCCCCATGCTTACAGCTTCTCTTCTCATGCGGTTAAGCTCGGAGGCAGGCAGCATAACGCCCCCGTCAATATGACATTCCACGCTGTTAAGATAAAATCTTGTGTCACCCAGCTTCGAAAGCTGCTTTGTTACATCTTCTTCGGAAAGGCTTCTGTTCTTTGCCTCTTCGGGTATCCTGCCCTCGATCTTTCCTACTGCATTGCCATTATCAAAGGAAAATTCCAGCACAGACGGCTCATTTCTGCGGGCCGTGAAAACAAAATCAGCCGCCGATGTCTTTTTCTCCTTGGCGTAAAGTGCGGCAAGCTCGCTCAGAACTCCGTCCGCAGAAACAACGTCCTCTTTCCTGCGGTAGCCGAACATATCCGCCCCACGCCTGTTCATAAGATATCCGTCAGTAAAGCCGCTGCGGGAAAATACCGCTTCAAGCCGCTTCATATCAGCATCGGTGTCACCTGTGCCGTCAACAGCGTTCCTGAGAGCCGTCACCGCCGCCGCCACATATTCGGGGCGCTTCATTCGTCCCTCTATTTTAAAGGAAGCGCAGCCGATATCGCAAAGCTCGTCAACATGCCGCACAAGGGACATATCCTTCAGCGACAGTGCATATTCCTCCGCAGGCTTTCCGACAGCCGAAAAAGGCAGCCTGCACGCCTGTGCGCACTGTCCCCTGTTGGCGCTTCTGGAGCCGATAACTGCGGACATATAGCACTGCCCCGACAGGCACATACACTGCGCTCCGTGAACAAATACCTCTGTTTCCATGCCCGTTTCGCATATTTTTCTTATCTCGTCCAGCGTCAGCTCACGGGCAGGAACTATCCGACAGATGCCAAGCTTTTTTGCAAATTCCGCTCCCAAAGGTGTGTGGACGGTCATCTGAGTGGAGCCGTGGAGAGGCATATCGGGCACAGCCGCCCTTGCTATGAGCAGACCGCCCAGGTCTTGAACGATAAGCCCGTCAATGCCCACTTCCGCCGACCTTTTTACCTCGTCATAAAACTCCTCTGCCTCGCTGTCAAGCACCGCAACGTTCATGGCACGGTACAGCTTTACGCCGTGGATATGGCAGTATTCCGCCGCCGCTTTAAGCTCATCATAGGAAAAATTGACGGCATTTGCTCTGGCGGAGAAGCTTTTCCCTCCGACGTAAATGCCGTCTGCGCCGCATCTTACAGCGGCATATATGCTTTCAGTACCGCCTGCGGGCGCAAGCACCTCAGGCTTGTTATTCTCTTTCATTATCACCGTTTTTTCTTTCTTCCCCTGCGTGACTGCTGCGCAGGCTTTTCGGGGGCGGTCAGGTTATCAGATTGTGTATCGCCGCCATTACCCTGAGCTTCTGCATTTCCTTCTGGGCTTCCGCCAACGACTTCTCCTCTTTCTTCCTGCTTTGCTTCTTCTGTCGCTTTGCCGCAACTGGCACCTTCGCCGTCAGCGGCAGGTTCTTTTTTGTCATTCTTTTCTTTGGTCTCATTAGGCTTGACAGGTTCGTCAGCCGCATCGGCAGGCTTTTCGGGCTTTTCCTCAGCCTTCTGAGCATTCTGCTGTGCCTCAGTGTCAAGCTCATGTGCATAAATGGTCACAGAGGGAGTAACGGTATTTTCAAGCACCAGCTGTTCGCAGTCATAAAGTGCAGGGCGCTTTTTAAGCTCCTTGTTTTCCTTTTCAAGGTCAGCTATCTTCTGCTCCAGCTCCTTTACCTTGGCGGTAAGCTTTTCATTTGCGCTTCTTGCCTTGCCTGCTTCGTTCACATAGGTCTTTATCTGACCCCTGATATTTTCAATGCTCTCCTGAGCCTTTGCGGCCTCGTCAAGAGACGTAAGGGCAACAAACACCGCCGCATTCTGTATGCCGAAATTGGGCTTTGCCTTTACCATATCACCTATCTCTTTATCTATTCTGTCGGCAAGGCCTTTGATATATTCGGGCTTTTCGTCGGTCCTGAGGTTATATTCCTTACCGCAGATAACGACCTTAACTTTATTTTCAATATTCATCTGTCCGATCCTTTCCGAAATGTATTCAAATATAATTATACATCATTATCCGACAGATTTCAAGAGATATTATATTCTATTATCGATATGATTTTTACAAAATTATTTATTTGGGTATGTGTATTTTGCGTAAACTTATCGGGTGAGCATTTTATTCATCTTATCGACCTTTATCCTGACAGTGATATATACCGTCAGCCATATTGCCGCAAATATTATTGTGAATATCCAATACATCACAGAAAGAGGCTTGTCATGTTTTTTCGGTATTCGGTGGGTTTTGAAAGGTGAAAGGCAAATTATCATATTGTATTGGCACGGCATTAAAAATCAACCGATACGCAAAGCGCACTGATATTCAATTTTTGCCCTCAAACACCTTGACAACACCCCCGATATGGAATATAATTAAAAGTAACTGTTAATATACCCCATTGTGGGAAGAAATTTGCCTGCGGGCATAAAAGGTGGTTATTATTATGGCAGCAGAAAAAACTATGGACAAGATCGTAGCGCTCTGTAAAGGCAGAGGCTTTGTATATCCCGGAAGTGAAATCTACGGCGGCCTCGCCAACACATGGGACTACGGTCCCCTCGGCGTTGAGCTGAAGAACAACATCAAAAGAGCCTGGCAGAAGAAGTTCGTTCAGGAGTGCCCCTACAACGTAGGCCTTGACTCCGCTATTCTTATGAACCCCCAGACATGGGTGGCTTCCGGTCACATCGGCGGCTTCTCCGACCCCCTCATGGACTGCAAGGAGTGCAAGACCCGTCACCGTGCAGATAAGCTCATCGAGGATTTTGACGGCACAAACGTTGCAGGCTGGACAAATCAGCAGATGCTCGACTATATCAACGAGCATGATATCAAGTGCCCTCAGTGCGGCAAGAAGAATTTCACCGATATCCGCCAGTTCAACCTTATGTTCAAGACCTTCCAGGGCGTAACCGAGGATTCCAAGTCTGAGCTTTACCTCCGTCCCGAAACTGCTCAGGGTATTTTCGTAAACTTCAACAACATTCAGAGAACCACACGTAAAAAGGTTCCTTTCGGCGTTGGTCAGGTAGGTAAGTCTTTCAGAAATGAGATCACTCCCGGCAACTTCATCTTCCGTGTAAGAGAGTTCGAGCAGATGGAGCTTGAGTTCTTCTGCAAGCCCGGCACCGACCTTGAGTGGTTCCAGTACTGGAGAAGCTACTGCCGTGACTTCCTGCTGGGCCTCGGCGTAAACGAGGAGCATCTCAGACTCCGTGACCATTCCCCCGAGGAGCTTTGCTTCTATTCCAAGGCAACCACCGACTTCGAGTACCTCTTCCCCTTCGGCTGGGGCGAGCTTTGGGGCATTGCGGACAGAACCGACTATGACCTTACACAGCACATGAAGACCAGCGGCAAGAGCATGGAATACTTCGACCCCGAGACCAACGAGAAGTACATTCCTTACGTTATCGAGCCTTCTCTCGGTGTTGAGAGACTGTTCCTTGCTATCGTATGCGAGGCATATGACGAGGAAGAGATCGGCGACGGCGAAAAGTCCGACGTAAGAACAGTAATGCACCTCCACCCCGCACTCGCTCCCGTAAAGGCAGCTATCCTTCCTCTTACAAAGAAGCTCAAGGAACCCGCTACCGACCTTTACATGAAGCTTGCAAAGAAGTTCAATGTTGAGTATGACGAGGCAGGTCAGATCGGTAAGAGATACCGCAGACAGGACGAGATCGGTACTCCCTTCTGCATCACCTTTGACTTTGATTCTCTCGAGGACAACTGCGTAACAGTCCGTGACAGAGACACCATGGCTCAGGAAAGAGTTAACATGGACGAGCTTGTTGCTTACCTTGAAAAGAAGCTTGAATACTGATATCATATAGCTTGATTATGCTCCGATATCCTTATGGGTATCGGAGCTTTTTTGTGTCCTGACACCGCTCACCAATAAAGCTATATACAAAAAGTGCCACACACGTTAAATCCGTGTATGGCACTTTTTATTTGACTATTCAATCTTATTCATAAAGGAAGCAATAGAAAGCCTTGTAGGTCATGTAAACATCGACCTTTGAAACGATCTCAAAGGGAGCGTGCATGCAAAGAACGGGAACACCCACATCAATGGTGTCAACATTCAGGTTTGCAATGTATGCCGCAACGGTTCCGCCGCCGCCAAGGTCAACCTTGCCAAGCTCGCCTGTCTGCCAGATAACGTTGTTGTCGTCAAGCAGCTTTCTTACTCTGCCCACAAACTCTGCGGAAGCATCGGAGGTGCCCGACTTTCCTCTTGCGCCTGTGAACTTTGTTACGCACACGCCGTAGTTGATGAAAGAGGAGTTTCTCTTCTCCAGAACATCGGGGAATGTGGGATCAAATGCTGCGTTAACGTCTGCGGAAAGGCACTCGGACTTGCTGAGGACTGCTCTGCCCTCTTCGCCGAAGCACTCTGCCAGGTCGTGGATAAAATACTTGAGATATGCGGATTTAAGACCTGTGTTGCCGTCGGAGCCTGTCTCCTCCTTGTCGGTGAGAACAACAACGGCTGTCTTTTCGGGAACGGTATTGCCGTCCATAAGAGCGGCAAATGCAGTGTATGCGCAAACCTTGTCATCATGACCGTATGCACCGATCATGCTGCGGTCAAAGCCGATATCCTTTGCCTTGAATGCGGGAACTGCTTCCAGCTCTGCGGAAACGAAATCGTCCTCGGTGATGCCGTACTTTTCGTTAAGGATAGCCATGATATTGAGCTTTACCTTTTCGCTTACATCATCATCTCTGAAAGGACGGGAACCGATGAGAATGTTCAGCTCTTCACCCTTGAGTATCTCGCCGGCACTTCTCTTCATCTGGTCCTGAGCAAGGTGGGGGAGAAGGTCGGTAACGCAGAATACAGGGTCGCTTTCGTCCTCGCCGATGTTTACCTTTACGGAGCTGCCGTCAGCACGGATAATTACGCCGTGAAGTGCAAGAGGGATAGTGCCCCACTGATACTTCTTGATTCCGCCGTAGTAATGGGTCTTGAAGTAAGCGGTCTCCTCGTTTTCAAAGAGAGGGTGCTGCTTCATATCAAGACGGGGAGAGTCAATGTGAGCGGCTGCAATATGAACGCCCTTTTCCACAGGCTCCCTGCCTATGACCGCAAGGATAACTGCCTTGCCTCTGTTGTTGTAATAAACCTTGTCGCCGGGTTCAAGGCGCATATTTCTCTCAAATTCCTTGTAGCCTGCCTTCTTGGCAGCGGAAACTGTGAAATCCGCAACCTCTCTCTCGATCTTTGAGCAGTTCATAAAGTCCTTGTACTTTTCGCAGAAAGCGTCGCAGTCCTTTATCTGCTCCTCGGTCATTCTGAGAACGCCGTTCTTTCTCTGGGAGCAGAGCTTTTCCTGTAAAAGCTTTGCTTCGGATTTTTCGTTTGCCATAATATAAACTTCCTTTCAAAAGTGGATTTGCCTGTCAATACAGATTATTATATGCGTCATACGCCTGCATAACCTTTTTGACATAATGTTTTGTTACCGATGACGGGATATCGTCCAGCACCTGACCGTCCGAGCTGAGGGAGCTGTCCTCCAGCCATTTGTTCACATTGCCTCTGCCCGAATGATAGGCAGCCAGAGCCGTTTCCTCGTCGCCGTATTCGTTGTACAGCAGCATAAGCAGATATGTGCCGTACTGGATATTGTATTCGGGGACATACATGGAGTCGTAATCCAGCTCCCGTCCGTCCCCCATTCGGTAGCCCACCCAGTCGTAAGCGTCCTCCATGAGCTGCATAAGTCCTCTTGCGCCCACTTCCGACTCGGCTGAGGGGTTGAAATTGCTTTCGGTCTTGATGACGGCGAACACGAGATTTTCGTCCACGCCGTATTCTTTCGAGTATTTTTCCACAAGGTCAGCATATTTCCGTGGATAAACACAGTCCTTGCTGAGCTCGGGCAGCTTGTAGCAGCCTATGACCAGCAGAACGATGATGAGCAGCGGCAGAGCGATGTTCTTACGTCTGCGCACCCGCTTCGCCGTATTTTTTGGCATTGTAGTACTCCTTGATCTTGTCTGCCGCTTCCTCCGCCTTGGCGACCAGTATTTCGGGAGTTTTGTTGTTCTTGATAACAAAATCCGAATGGCTTACAAAGAAATGCTCCGAATACTGTGAATTGAAGCGCTTCCTTGCCGCCTCAGGGGAGATATGATCCCGTGCGGTTATTCTCTCTTCTCTAAGCTTTTCATCGGCGGTGACGCTGATGATAAGGTCGCACAGGTCGTCTGCGTTTGATTCAAAAAGGGTGGGAGCGTCAAGGATTATCAGCTTGCTTCCGCTTGCCGAAAGCTCCTCGATGCACCTTATTATCCTGAAAATGATGTATGGATAGCAGATGCCGTCCAGCTGACGCAGCCGCTCGCTGTCAGAAAAGACGATGCTGCCCAGCTTTTTCCTGTCAAGTGAGCCGTCGGGGAGAAGTATGCCGCTGCCGAATGCCTCGGCAAGCTCGTTCAGGCACGGCTCACCCTTTCGGGTGACTTCCCTTGAAATAAGGTCGGCATCGATAACGTCAAACCCCTCTCTGCGGAAAACTCCGCATACCGTGGTTTTTCCTGCGCCGCTCTGCCCTGTCAGACCGATAACATATGCACGTCCGCATGGGTTCACAGCCTGATCACCTCAAATCCCGCAGCCCGCAGCAGACGATTATAGACTGCAAGCCCAACTCCTGTTTTTTCGGGGCATCTTGCATATACCTGCTCCATGCCCATATCGTCAAGGCTTCTCAGCACGCCGAAAAGCTCCCTTGCCTGCTCCTCGGAGGTGTCTCCGTAGGTAACATGTGGATAGGGATATTCTGCGGCATCGGAGCCAAACATCATGGCGCACACCTTGTCACCCTGATGCTCCTTCATAAAGCCGATAAACTGCTCCGCACTGCCCTCCACAATGGTCACATTTGCCTTGGGAGAATAATGCTTGTACTTCATTCCGGGAGAAAGCACCCTTTCGCCGTCGGATATCTTTTCGGTAACGCCCTTGGCGCAGCTTACATTTTCGCTGCCCACAACGCCTGCCAGCTCCTCAAGGGACACAAAGCCCGGGCGGAGAAGCTTCACCTTTCCGTCCTTTTCAAAGGAGATGACCGTGGATTCAACACCCACATGGCACTCGCCGCCGTCAACAATGGCGGATATTCTGCCCCTCATGTCGTCCATAACGTGCTTTGCAGTGGTTGGACTGGGGCTGCCCGACAGGTTTGCGGAGGGAGCCGCAAGAGGACATCCGCTTGCCTTTATTATCGCCCTCGCAACAGGGTGAACCGGGAAGCGTATGCCCACCGTGTCAAGTCCGCCGCTGGTAACAAGGGGTATTATATCTTTCTTTGGAAGCACCATGGTCATAGGGCCGGGCCAGAAAGCCTTTGCAAGCTTCAGTGCGTTTTCGGGAACTTCCGTTACATATTTATATATGTCCTCAAACTCCGCAATATGTACGATAAGCGGATTATCCTGAGGTCTGCCCTTGGCTTTGAATATGTCCGACACGGCAGCGGGGTCAAGAGCATTTGCAGCCAGACCGTAAACAGTCTCGGTGGGAATGCCCACAACCTTGCCCTCCGCCAGCAGCCTGCCTGCAAGCTTTATATCATCGTCGGAAGCCGACAGCATTTTTGTTTCAAACTCCATAAAAACCATCTTTCACAGCAGCGCAGTTATTCGTCACCCTGCGCCGATAATTTTGCCGCCTGATCGGCAGTTGCCAGAGCGTCTATCACCTCGTCGATATTGCCGTTGAGCAGATATTCAAGGCGGTATATAGTAAGCCCTATCCTGTGGTCGGTAAGACGACCCTCGGGGAAATTGTATGTCCTTATGCGCTCGGAGCGGCTGCCTGTGCCTACCTGAGAGCGCCTGTCAGATGCTATTTTGTCGTTTCTCTCCTGCTCCAGCATATCATAAAGGCGGGAACGGAGTATCTTCATTGCCTTGTCCTTGTTTTTGTGCTGGCTGCGCTCGTCCTGACATTCAACCACAAGACCCGTGGGCAGATGAGTTATTCTCACCGCTGATTCGGTCTTGTTGATGTGCTGTCCGCCTGCGCCCGACGCACGGAAAACATCTATTTTAAGCTCTGTGGGATTTATTTCCAGCTCCACATCGTCCGCTTCGGGAAGCACCGCAACGGTAACGGTGGAGGTGTGGATACGTCCCTGGGACTCGGTCTCGGGAACTCGCTGAACACGGTGAACGCCGCTTTCGTATTTGAGACGTGAATATGCACCCTCACCCTCGATGCTGAAAGATATTTCCTTGAAGCCGCCAAGCTCCGTGGGATTGGCGTTCAGCACATCTATCTTCCAGCCCCTTGCCTCAGCGTACATGGAGTACATTCTGAAAAGGGAGTTGGCAAAGAGCGAAGCCTCATCGCCGCCTGCGCCGCCTCTTATCTCAACGATAACGTTCCTGTCGTCGTTGGGGTCCTTGGGGATAAGCAGTATCTTCAGCTCCTCGGAAACGGAAGCGATGTTCTCCCTCGCCTCGTCAAGCTCAGCACGGGCAAGGTCTTTAAGCTCCCTGTCAGCGCCGCTCTCGTCAAGCATTTCCTGAGCTTCCTGCTCCGTTTTCACATAAGAGCAGTACTCACGGTACTTTTCAACAATAGGGGACAAGCTTTTATATTCTTTCATCAGCTTGGCATAAAGCCCGTTGTCGCCGATGACCTCAGGGTCAGTCAGGCGATTGCTGATGTCCTCAAATTTTTCCTCTGTGGCTTTCAGTTTTTCAAACATGAAACAAACTCCGTAACAAAAAGAATGAACGGTTACTGTTCGGGCTCTTCCCGTTTAACCGCCTTGATATTTTTTTCAATTTTACTGCGGGGGACCATAAATTCATGGCCGCAGCCTGAACATCTGAGCTTGAAATCCATACCCGACCGCAGCACTACCATTTCCTTTGAGCCGCAGGGATGAGTTTTTTTCATAGTCAGCACATCGCCCACACGGATATCCACAAGCATCGTCCTTTCGCAGCAATGGAGCCTGCAGCTCCATTTAAAGATTAGTAATTTTATTATACCACACAGAGGAATAAAAGTACAATATTTTTGCGTCACTTTTTTGAAAATACAGTATAGCACATAAAAACTCACGTTATTTTTGGTAATTCTGACCACTTTAAAAGCGAAAAGCGGCAGGAAAAGCTTCCTGCCGCCAAATATTATGCCGCCTCTGCCGCAGGCTTTGCATAAACAATATCGGCAGATGTTACAGCCGTCCAAGAGCCGTTAACATACGCCTTTACCGCAAAGCCGTACTTTATTCCGTTGGCAAGATCTTCAATGTTGATTCCTATGGCATCGGTATAGCACTGAAATGTCCATGTGCCGTTGATGTAGCTATAGACTGCATATCGGTCAGCACCCTCAACCGCAGTCCATTCCAGATAAACACAGCCGTCGCCCGCTTCCGCCTTGGTTATCACGGGCTTGTCGCTTGTGACCGTGCTGCCCGCAGGCTGAGCATACACCATGTCGGCGCTTGTAACTGCCGTCCATGCGCCGTTTACATATGCCTTTACCGCAAAGCCGTACCTCGAACCGTTTGCCAGACCGCTGACCTCATATGTAAGCTCAGTCGTGTAACCAGCAAAGCTCCACTTGCCGCCGATGTAATAATATACGCCATATCTTTCTGCACTGTCAACGCCGCTCCATGTGAGCTTTACGCTCCTGTCTCCGGCTTCCGCAGATGTGATAAAAGGCTTGTCCGCTCCCTTGGGGGATACATACACGATGTCGGAGGAAGCAACGCCTGTCCATGCGCCGTTCACATACGCCTTGACTGCAAATCCGTAGCTTGAACCGTTGGTCAGTCCCGTAACGTTCATTGCGAGATCTGTTGTGTAGCCATAGCAAGTCCACTTGCCGTCAAGCTTGTAATACACCGCATATTTTTCTGCGGTATCAACGCCGTCCCATGTGAGCTTTACGCTCTTGTCTCCCGCTTCCGCAGATGTGATAACGGGCTTGTCCGCTCCCTCGGGGGAAGCATACACCATATCGGAGGAGGTAACGTCAGTCCATGCGCCGTTTACATACGCCTTCACCGCAAAGCCATATCTTGAGCCGTTGGTCAGCCCCGTAACGTTCATGTAAAGGTTGGAAGTATATCCTGCGCAGGTCCACTTGCCGTTTATGTAATAATACACGCCGTATCTTGAAGCACCGTCAACGGAAGTCCAGTTGACTGTCATCGACCTGTCGCCTGCAATAAGTCCGGTTATCTGCGGCTTCTGAACGATATTTTCAACGTAAGCCACCGCCGACTGCGAAAAGCTTGTAAGCACATTCTGATATGTCACAGGGTCCCACATCTGCGCCCTTACCACAAATCCGTCGGAATTCTGCAGGTCAGCCACAGTGCAGCCCGTATTTGCCGATGAAAACTCGCTTACCTGAGAATATGCGCCGCTGCGGTATCTGTAAAGGGAATAGCCCTGGCAGCCGTTTATAGCCTCCCAGTTAAGGGTTGCGGAGCCGCTTGCATTCCTCTCAGCGTCAAGGGTGATGAACAGAGGGTTCGAGTGGCTTGCATCGGGAAGAGTGATATTTGTATATCTGCTCTCCTTGGGGTTGTGGTATCCCGAGCTGTCGAGAGCCATAAAAACTCCGCTGCCCCTGTTGCAGAACGGGTAATAATATCTGCCCGTGACCTCGTACCTGTCCATCCAGGTAACGTCCAGGTCATACCAGCTGCCGCCCAGGTTTATGCTGTTCCAAGCGTGGTTGTTGCCCACTATTCCAACGCAGTCGATACCGATAAGGTGGCTGAAATATGTAACTGTCATGGCATATCCGTTGCAGACGCACCTTCCGTTCAGCAGCGCACCTGCAATGGTCTGGTTGGAGCCTGCGCTTATGGCGCCGTTCTCGTCCTTGTTGTATATAACGCTGTCGCACAGCTTTTTGTAGATGATAGATTCTTTTTCAAGGTCGTCCCTGCCCTGATTTATCTCAGCCAGCCACTGAGAAGTCGCAATATCTATCTGATTTGCCGCAGCCATACGTGCGGCACCGTTTTCATATCCGTCATAGGTGATAAGATAGATATTATCGCTGTTCCAAGCCAGCTGTGAAACGAAGAAATACTGGGGATTGGAGTAGAAAAACGCCGTCGCAACGGCAAGTGCCTCGTCCTGAGTGAACCGACCCGTAAAGGGCACCTTTGCAATAACGTAGTGTGATTTCTTTGTACCGTCCGCACTGGTGGTGCTTACCCTGCCCGTGTAGTTCACGGAGTAATTTGCCGCCTGTTCGCAGGCAGCCGCAAACTGCTGATAATACGCCCTTGCCTCTGCGGAAAGCTGGGAATAAAAGAAGTCCGACTGGAAATTGTAGGAAGCGTACTGATACTCGGTGTATGCCGCCTCCTCCGACTCGCATTCCTCCCGTGCAAGCTCAAGGGAGCTGTCGATAAGTCCGTCCTCTTCCTCGGTAACATCGGCCTCCAGCACCTCAACGGAATAAGGGGAGATACGCTCCTCCAGCGCTGCCATATCCTGAGCTGATATAACATCTTCTGCCGAAAGATCGGCAGTTTTATTATCCTCTGCCATAACGGGAACGCCCCCAAGGGCAAGAGTTCCCGCTGTAAGCACGGAAACTATTTTTATAAAGCTTTTTTTCAAAGCAAGTCCTCCTTTTTCGGGAATATTCATATTGTCATATTATAAATAATTATATCCCAACATATCGTTTTAATCAAGTTACAAAATGGACAAAATCGCAAAGGCAGACAATTCTGTGAACGGAAATTATTAAATTTTGTAATTATCAGCCTATAAAAAAAGTCGGCAAATCACCGCTTTGCCGACTGTCTTGGATATTTTTGTTTTACGTCTGTAAGACCAAGGATATAATCAACGCTCACGTCATAAAAATCCGAAAGTTTGATAAGAAACTCCAGAGGTATATCCCGCCTGCCTATTTCATAATGAGAATAGCTCACCTGCGAGCAGTTAAGTACAGCTGCGATCTCCCTTTGAGTAAGGTCATTGTCCTCCCTGAGCGCTCTCAGTCTGTTTCCGGGAATGGAGTTCATTTGCTTCGCCCTTTCACGTTAAGATTCCTTTATATATCATTATACCCTGTTTTTTCCACAATTTGTGAATATATAACAAATTGTAATAAAAAAGCTTTTATCCGCCGAAAAGCAATGCTATTTTATCTTTTCCTCCGCCTTTCCCTTGATATTTCCCGCAATGGTCATAAGGAACGGCGGCAGAGGCGTTCCTATATCACGTATATTCTCCAGTATGGATATGACCTCGTTTGCAATCAGCCACACCGCCGCCAGCGAGCCTGCAATATACTCCCCTCCAAGCGATATCCCCACATTTTTCGCCGCATATTCCAGCAGTATATCAAGCATTGCCCCCACCGCAATAAGCAGCCACATACATATTTTCCTTGCTATCCCCCGAAACGACCTGTAGGAGCTTACGTTCTCTTTCCTGTACCCTGCCGCACATATGCCCGTCACATAGTCAATGATATTGCAGGCAAAAAGTATCATTGCAGGCACGTAAAGTATCCCCAGCCACGCAGAAAGCGCCGTTCCGATAACGATAAAAAGCTCTTTTATCCTCTTCAAACAAATCCCTCCTTATATTATTGCGATATTATCCAGCTGTCGGTGTAATTTCCCGCACCCACGCTGTTGTGGTCAAAATCACGCCTGTTTCCTGCGGTGTCACGCTCCGAGCCGTCCTCCCAGTATCTTGTAAGGGAGTAATATATCTTCACCACGCCGCTGCCGTATTCTATCCTTGTTATTTTAAAAAGCGGCTGCTTTGTGGTAGCCTTGTTCCAGCCGTAATTTACCGAAAAGCAGCTGCCTGTTTTGCTCTCCCCCGTCAGCAGGTCTTCCATTTTCCAGTGATAGCTCAGAGTATAATAATCCGCCTGAACAGGGTGAGGCGTCATTTCCGTATAAAAGGATATCCGCACCGAATTTCCGTGGTTTGTTACATCCGGCGGCTCTGTTCCCTTAAATGACAGCAGATAGCCATTTGTATTGTCGGTGCTGCCCGATGCAACCGAGTTCGATAACTCCGCCCCGCCCTCGGTGGAGTTATTCCCGCCGCTGCCTGTGGCAAGGTCATACAGATCCTTGTACTTGCTGCTCACGTTTACCGGGTCAAAGCCGTCGCAGCCGTAGTCAGATGCTATATACGCCCCCGGTTCGGAAATGCTCAGCTCATTTATCGCCGCCTGAGAGCTGACATTCACCGTCACCTTTCCAAAGCCGTCATACCCCTCAGGCGGGAGATACTCGCCGTTTTCCGCAACGGAAATATCCGTAAGAACAGGCTCTCTGCTGTCTGCCAGACCCAGCATATACCCCGCCATGAAGCTCATGAGCTTTCCTCCTTTGCAAATGTGATGTCCGTCTTTTTGCCGCCCTCCGACTTAAAGCTCAGCACATACACGCTGCCGCCGTACTTTATCTTTTTCACCGTGTCCGATACTGACTGCACATATTCGGGCATGATTCCGTCAAACATCACCCCGTCAAATTGGGTTATCCTGTCCGAAAGCGCCGAAAAGAACCTGCCGCTGCCTGCCCTAAGCTCATCGCTATCTTCCACAAAGCCGATACCACGCTCGGTCATCACCGTGCAGCCGTATTTTCTTCCCTCTTCTATCCTTTTGCGCAGCTCATAGCCCGTAAGGTCGGTGTAGTCCGACTCATCCTCGCAGATATCCGCAGCCCTTGCCTCGGCATAAGCTCCCTTGCCCGTAAAATGCACCACTGTCCTTGCGGAGATAAGCCCGCTTTCATGCCCCGTGAATATGAACTCTGTAAGCCCTTCCGGAGCGCCTGTTATAGCTATCCTTCCGCATGAAAAGGAGCGGTAGCTTTTCTGAGCCACAGCGCCGAGAACTGCCGTAACACGAGCTTTGTCCATAAGTCTGCCGCTTATTTTCAGCACATTTCGGAAGCTGTCGCTCTGACCCGCACCGTAAACCTCATTTGTGGCGGTGTTTTTGCAATACACCGCCGTGAAAGGGCCTTTTTCCGAATGAAGATACATTTTTTCGCTCCTGCTGTCCTCCATTCCGATGCTGCACGAGGCGGAAAGAAAAGGCGTGAATTTAAGCCTGTTGTCGTTGGAGCAGTAAAAAGCACCCACTGTATTTTCCGCAATGTGCGCCAGAATTTCACGGCATTTCTTTCCGTGAAGCTCCTCAAAATATATCTTGTCCGTGCAGAAGTTACCGCCGCCGAAGCCCGCAAAGCCGCACTGGGAAGCCAAATCGGCAAGCACCGGTGAAAGCACATACGGCTCGTTTGAGCGGTTGTAAAGGCTGTCGTCAAAGTCATTTTCCGTCACTCTCATTCTGTCCATGGCATGGATCTCCAGCAGTCCCCCTCTGCGGCTTATGCGACTGATAAAATGCTCCGAAAACTCCAGCGGGTCTTCTCCCCCTGTTTTTACCGTCACAAGGGCGTTTGGCTCAAAGGTAAGGTCGGTTTTGAGCGCAACTATAAGCTCTGACTGCACAATGCCCTTTATCGGCATATTTTCTGCCGTCCTTATAAGCCTTGCGGACTGTATCCTGTCAGCCGTGATAACATTGCCGCCGATGGTTATAACAGGCGGTCTAAAGACCGTCCTCAGGCACAAAAGCCGCATGGAGCTTTACCTGAGCCGTCCAGAACTTTTCTCCCCTGTAAACACGGTCAAGGGAAAGCGAAAAGCCCGAGCACTGAAATTCCCCTGTTTTCTCCGTGGGAGCAGAATATGATACGCTGCATTTTTCCCCCGAAAGAGCTGCCGACAGCGCCGCCGCAGATGTATCGTCCACGTCCGAAAGCTCAGCGGATATATCCACCTCATAGCCTGTCCTTTCCCTGACCTTTGCGCCGTAAATGTTCACAAACTCGCCGCCGTTGTCATACACCGACGATACGGAAATGCTGTACTTGTTTTCGGTGATGAACCTGCTCACATCGGTGCTGCCTATTTTCAGATATATTCCCATAGCCCCTCCTTACATCGAAAGCGTAACATCTATAACGTGTCCGAACAGCTCGCCGTCCGATACTGAGATATCCGTAACACTCATGCCGCATATCATAGGCTCCTGACCGTGCCCCGCATATACACAGCGGAGCTTTGAGCCGTTTTCCGCAGCCTTGACCACCGCTTTCTGCACTGCATTTTCCGAGCAGGCAGCAAATTTTATGCGCACCTTCAGGAAATCCGATACCGCCCGACTGCTCCACCCGTCAACAAAGGTGATGAGCTTTGTTTTTCGTGAAAGGTCGGCGCTTATGCCGTAAACCTTTTCCCTTACCGCCGTAAAATCCGAATATTCGGCGGTCTGCCCCTCAGAAAGGTCAATGCCGAAAACAAAGTCCTCCCCCGCAGAAAATCCGCCGCCTGTCAGTGCCATAGCCTGTCCGACCGTCATTCCCATTCCTCCCCTGCAATAATAATTATCTCTCTTTCAAAACGGAAGCTCCCGTTAAAGTAAAGCACCCCCGGCGACGGCGCAGATATCCTGTAAATTCCGTCTCCACGATATCCGCAAAGCACATCTGCCGCCGTGTCAAGAGCTTCAAGAGCGGCTTTCCTGTCATCGCCTGCGGAGCAAAGCACCCCACGCATCTCGCAGAGCTGTCCCGCCGCCATTTTCTGCGCCTTGCCGCTTTTAAGCTCAAAGGAAAGCCCCTTGCCCGCCGCCGAGCCGCATACCGCTCCGCTTGCGGCGCATATTGCCGAAATTATATTTTCTGTTTTCACACAGCCCCTCCAAGTCCCACTTCAAGATGATGAAGCTCATCGCCGCCGTAAAAATATTTCACCGAGGTTATCTCATATTCTGTGCCGTTGAAAACAACAGTGCCGATAAAATCTTCCCCTATGAACTCAGCGTCCTCTGGGGAGCTGTTGCGGCAGTCATAATAAAGCACACCGCACTTTTTCACATTCCTGCTGTGAATATCCCTCTGAGCCTTGCCGTAAACGCATATCCGCACATTGGAAAGCACCGTCTGCGAAATAAGCTTTCGCTCCCCGAACGTCCCCTCCTCGGAGTAGTTTTTCAGCACGCAGGAATGTATGAGCACCTCTTTTGGAATAGGATACATCTTACACCTCCATTCCCCTGTAAAAAAGCCCCGCACTGTCAAGCACAGCCTCCGCCTCGCCGCAGAGAGGTGCGGAAAATCTGTCTCCCCGAGATCCGCCGCTCACAGAAAAGCTGCCTATCTTCACCGAGGAATATCCCCCGCAGTCCTCTGCCCTGTCAAGGAAATCCGCCTGAACGCATACCGCAGTCCTGAAAGCTTCATCGGCTTCCGATACATCGACCACACACCCTCTCACGACCCTCTCCGCACTTGCAAGAAGCGGAGAAATTTCGCTTTCATCGCCCTTTCCCCCGTAAATATCCCTGTAATACGCAAAATCTACCGCCATAAACACTCCTTTCCAAGGGAGCATAAGCCCCCTTGATGTTTCGAAATATCACCCATAAGCAGCTTTGGCAACATGCCGCAGCCAATCATGTAGAGGAGTAGTGGCAGTAAATGCCCACAGCCTTGGAGGGATAAACACTGCACAGACCATAGCTGCGATAGCCGTATTTCCAGCTGTCCGCATCGGGATTTGCCGCAGGGGAAATGATCTTGGGCACAGCGTGCTTGGTGAACTGGAGCACCGCTCCCTTGTGAACTATCATAAAGTTGATGTTCTTGCCATCAGTGTCCTTGGCATAGCCGCCGTCAGTCTCCCCCGATGTGGTGCCGTCATTGAGCTTTATCTTGGTGTAAAATCTGGACTGGGGAACAGTCACTATCTTGTCAAAGGAAGCAAGCACCGCACGGGATTTTGTGGTGTCCATGTCGTCGATAAGTCCTTTGAGCACAGGAGTGATGAACAGCACTCTGTCCTCGGAGGGAACTTCCGCCGCATCAAGAGCAGATACCGCAGTTCTCACCGCAGCCACAGCGTCCGCACCTGTGGAAAGCGCCGCAGATTCGGAGCCGATGCCCGTTGTGCCCGCAAAGGAAGCAAAGCGGAAGGCATCAAGCTCAGGCACAGCCTTTGTGCGCACAAACTCCCCCGCAAGGGAACCGAAAGCAATGCTCTGGCTCTCCTCGTTGTCCATAGCATCAACGCTGAACATACGTCCTCTCTCGTAGTTGAACTGAACAGTCTGCCACGAAAGGGAAACATCGCCAGCCACATATCCGCTTGAACGGGAGTAGTCTGCAAGCCCGTCCATGGTAAGCTTGGGAATAACTATCTCGTTGGCATTTGCCCCCTCTCTTGCAAGGGAAGCGTCCGACTCAAGAACAGCAGTTCTCGCATTTTCCTTGTACGCCTCATCAAGAAGCGCAGCGTATTTCTTAGCAAGTGTAATTGTGTTAGCCATAATTTTTACCTTTCCTTTCAAATTTCATTTTGATTTGTCAGTGAATTACTTCAGTCCGAAAGCCCTGCGCAGTACATCATCACCGTTTCCTTCCCTGCGTGACCTTACTCCCGTGGATATCTTCTGACCCGAGCCGCCGAATTTAGATATCCTGCCGAATATATCTCTCGCCGCCTCTTCAAAGCTCACTCCCCCCACAGCACGGGCGGAAGCCGCACAGATAATGTCCTCCGTCAGCTCACGGGGAATGCCCTCCCTCTCGCAGAAAAGCTGATTGCGAAGCTTTGCATTTTCAGCCGTCAGAGCCGCCACCTGCTCTTCAAGGGCATGGATATCAGCTGCGTTAGCAACGTCAGCAACGTCAGCAACGTCAGCATCTCCATTGCCCTCATCGGGAGAGATATCCCCACCCATATCTGTAATTTCATTTACAGACTTCTCGTTTTCTTCATTCATACCTTTTCCTCCTTTTTGATCCTTTCTATCTCAGCCAGTGCGTCCTCCTCCGAGCAGTCCAGCACAGCCATGACCGCCGAAAGCCTGCTTTTAAGCCCCGCCGATACAAGTCTTACGTTCTGGTCGATTATCTCGCCCTTATCCACCGTCTGCCTGTCGGAGAAAGCCACCCTGACGGAAATATCACCCTTTGGTATCTCGCCGCACAGCATTCCGCAGCGGATAATGCTCTTCACCGTGCTTTCGATAAGCTCCGCCGCAAGGCACCTGTTCTGCTGCATTGTGATCTCCGTGCGTGTCTCCATGCTCTTGACCTCCGCCGCCGTTTTAAGTCCGCCCGAGGTGCTGAACGAAAGCGTTCCCGATGAAAGCCCCGTCTGGAAGCAGAGAATATCAAGCAGCGCATTTATAGCGTCAACGTGCTCCGAAACTCTCAGCTCGCAGGTGTTGTCGGATATTTTCAGGTCCTTTTCCTCGTCGCATTTAAGTGCCTGATACACTTCATCGTCCGTGTCGAAATACCTGCTTATCCTGCCCGTGTCGGGATCAACCACCGTCCTGATGCAAGATGAAGGCACGATTATCCTCTTGCGCCCCAGCACAAACTCCCGTGAGAAGCTGTCAAATGCGATGTCGAGAGCTTTCAGAGTGTCGGTGCAGTTTGCAAAGCAGCTCAGCCCCAGCATGGTCTCATCGGAGAGATTGTTCGCCCCCGCAGGTCGGAAGTACCCGAAAAGCGGCTCGCAGATGTCATACTCCGAATGTTCCGAAAGCCCATCAAACATCGTCTCCACAGGTATCTGCTCCCCAAGATATCCGTCACGGGAGGAAAACAGCGCCCTGTCCGTGAAAATGCCGCTGCCGTCTGCGCCCTGCCGCTCAAAAAGAGTAAACGCCTCGCCGCCTTTGTAAAATCTGCTGCGAAATATGCCCTCCTTTATGCTGCCGCAGAAGCCGCCCACAGGAATAAAGCTGTCCGCCGATATGTAGTCGATGCCAATGTCCCCGTCAATGAAAACCTTGAGCGCACCTCCGCCCAGCGCATAAGCACGGCTGAAAAACGAGGGCATATTTTCCCAGAAGCCGTTGTCCTGGAGCACCCTTTCAACCAGCTCCTGCTGGCGGTGGTCGGCGCAGTAAATATCCGCCTGACTGCTGAACGTAAGCGCCGCCAGACTGTCGCACAGCACCTTTGCGCCGCCAAGCATGCTCATACGCCGCTCGCCCTTGCCGTAAAGCCCCGAGCGCTTCACATACGCCCAAGGCGGCTCACCCTTGTAAATATCGGCGCAGGCAGCTATCACCGTGCGGTAATATTCCTCTTCATGGGGAATTTTCGCCTGGGGGAACGCCCTCTGCGCCTCCGAAATTATGCCCAATCACATCATTCCTTTCTATCTCATAACATCAAGGATATCCTTCATTCTCCGCTCCGTGGAATACTCCTGAGCGTCAAGGCTGTCAATGTTCACACTACCGTCGTCCAGCCGCCTGTCAAGGCTTCCGCCCTCCCACACCGCCTGAGAAAATGCGGCAATAGTGTTCTTGCACTGTGCAAGAATTTTGTAGCGGCCGTCGCTTAAAACAGCATTGTAAAACCTTATTCTCTGGCTTATCTCGCCCTTTCGGGCGTTGTGTATCTCCACAGGCAGCCTTTCACGTATCGCAGCATTCTGCAGTCCTCTTATAAGCACCTGCTCCGCACTGTCGCAGTAAATATCCCTGAGCATGGGATATTTTTTCCTGACCCTTTTAACAAAATCCGCAAAATCCCGCTCCAGCTCCGCAGGGGACATTATCCCCTTTCGGTAATACTCCTCCAGAGTGTATATCTGCCTGTACCCCGCCGTGTAGCCCGTCACGTTGAACGCCGTGGCAGAACCGTTTCCGCCGAAATCCACACCCATATCCGCCATGATGATGTTCTTTGCCATTTTGCAGATGAATTTCTCAGGGCAGTCCGCAAACTGCCTGTAAATGACCCCCTCAGCATTTTTCCAAAGCCCCAGGATAAAGCGGTCGTAATAAACCGTCCCCGCATATTCCCTTTTCAGTGCCTGAGCAAATCCCTTGGGCAGAGCCGGATTATCGTCAATGGTGAAGCCCGATACCCTTACGCTGCCGCCCGGCACCCCTTTGTCAAGAAATTTCTTGAACCAGTGGGAGGGAGACGCAGGATTGCAGCTGCCGTCAAAAACCGAAGTCTCCCTGTCAAGCCTTGAACCTATCATTCTGAAAACGCCCTCGCTCCAAGTGGTTATCTCATCGCCGTAGCAGTAGGAAAGGCTTGACCCCTGGAGCTTGTCCGCATTGCCGCTGCGCCCCGCACCGATAACAAAGCAGTCCCTGCCGAAAAGCCGCACATATCCGCCGCCCTTGACACGCCCCACAAGCTTCTCGCCGTATATCCCACGCATGGGCGAAAGGATATTCCGCTCAACGCTTGCCACCGTGTTGCCCACTATGGCGATCCCGCCCCGAGGGTCGCTGATAAATATTCGCCGGGGAATGCGGTAGTAGTCAAGATACGTTTTTCCCGACCGCACTGCCCCCACCGAGATGTTCCAGCGGCAAGGCTCCCTTATGGTAACGCTCAGCACGCTTTTCTGTTTTTCAGTCAGTCCCAAAGCCGTCCTCCCCGAAAAATTTTTTCAGATTTTCCACCGCTTCCTCCTCAGAGATATCGCCGCCGAACACGCCATAGATCTTGCCCAGAAGCTCCAGCGCACGGAGCTTGTCATAAAGCTTCACCTCAATGCCCTTTGTGCCTGCCTTTATGGAAGCCACAGCCTTTGCCGACTGCCTGTTGAGCAGAGCCGTGTCCGTCACCGTCATGACCTGTCCCCTTTCGGGCAGCGTTTCAAGGGAAACGAACTTGGTGAAGTCGGAAAAAGCCACAGCCGCAATCTCCCCGATTATTTTGTCCTTTGATATTTTCCTCAACAGCGCCCTCCTTTCTTGTTGCACTACGCAAATCAGAACTTAAAAATAATTCTCCCATATGTACTCCCTGAGCAAATGTCCGTACTCCGCAAGGAAATCCCTTATGATATTGTCACGCACATTTTCAACAAGCTCTTCAATAAAGCAGTCCAGACACATTCCGAAGCGCTCGCACTCCTCACGCTCCGTACTTTCCTCGCACACAGGGCAGTACAAAACCTTTTCCATACGCCTCACCTCCTTACAATTTAGCACTATGCAATTTTAAACTTGCAGTTCTTATTTGCATCTTGCAAAATTATAATACCACACTATCTTGCGATTGTCAATAGCATTGCGCAAAATTTCTACCGTTTTTTGCAGATTTGTGGAATATATGCAAAAAATGCCGGTACACTTATTGCATTACGCAATTATATTTGCATAATACTAATACTAATCTTTAATCGTTCTATAGACAAAGCCGACAGATGAAATAAGACCAGTCTAGGAAAGCGACTGCAGGCGGGCTTGTCGCCCGGCAAGGGAGCTTGACGAAGAATGGGCTTATTTCAGCCGAGGATTTGTCTATAGGTTGATTGAGGATTAGTATAAGCAAAACAAAAAAAGCCGAGCTTCCGCCCGACTTTTTTATACTAATCCCCAATAAAACTATAGACAAAAAAATCATCGCATAATCCTTATACGCAAGATCATGCTTGATTTTTGTATAGCTTTTAATTGGTTCTTAGTATTAACTTCTTTTTCTGATAATGGTATGGCAGGGAAAATCAATTCCCGTTGTGTTGGGCATGGAAAACTTCATCGCCGCATGGCAGGTGTTTTCGACCTGATTGCCCTCAGCGTCGGTTATCTCGGTTACTGTGTATTCCACAGGTCTGCACGAGGGAGCAAGTATCTCCAGCTTGTCGCCCAGCAGGAACTTGTTCCTTTGCTCCGCATATATGCGGCCGTTTTCGCACTTATCCACCACAGCGCACACATCATAGGAGCGGATATATCCGCTGTCCTCATAATACTGTCTGCACTCTGAGGGGTGTCCGAAGAAAAATCCTGTGCAGTAGTCACGGTGGCTCACCTTGAATACCTCGTCCCTGATATAATCGGGGAGCTTGTAGTCATCGGGATGCTCTTTGTACCAGTCAACCGCCATTCTGTAAGCATTTGTTATCACCGAAACATAGTAGGCGGACTTTGCACGTCCCTCTATTTTCAGTGAGGTAACTCCCGCCTTTACCAGCTTGTCGATGTGGTCTATCATGCACATATCCTTGGAATTGAGAATGTAAGTGCCCTTTTCGTCCTCGAAAATTGGGAAATACTGCCCCTCTCGCTTTTCTTCCATGAGATGATATCCCCATCTGCACGGCTGAGCGCACTGACCCCTGTTTGCGTCACGGTTCACAAGGTAAGAGGAAAGCAGGCATCTGCCAGAGAATGACACGCACATAGCACCGTGAACGAATACCTCTATCTCCATATCCGCAGGGGATTTTGCACGTATCTCCGCCACTTCGTCAAGGCTCAGCTCACGGGCAAGCACCACACGCTTTGCGCCCATGTTGTAAAGCTCATTGGCAGTGACATAATTCACAATGCCCGTCTGAGTGGACATATGGATCTCCATATCGGGAGTGTATTTCTTTATCAGGGATAAAAGTCCCAGATCCGCAACGATGGCAGCGTCAACGCCAACCTCGTATGCGTATTTGATGAACCCCTCAAAATAAGGTATCTCATCATTTCTCGGCAGAGTGTTGCAGGTAAGATAGACCTTAACGCCCCGTGCATGGCACTTTTCAACGGCACTTTTCAGCGCCGATTCGTCAAAATTTTTCGGACCTGCCCTCATGCCGAAGGAGGTGCCGCCCAGATAAACAGCGTCGGCACCGAAATCAACAGCAGCTTCAAGCCGTTCCATATCGCCCGCAGGCGCAAGAACTTCGGGAATGAACAAAGACATAATTTCAACCTTTCAAGTTATTCATCGGAATCTGCCACAAGATGAGCCTTTACAAGATTTGCCTCATGCTCATCAAGAGTGGTGGCAAAGAAGAACTCGCCTGTGTCAAGGTCGGAGCAGAAATAGTAGTAGTCCGTCTCTCTGGGATAAAGCACAGCCTGGATAGCCTCGATGCCCGGGTTGCAGATAGCTCCGGGAGGCAGTCCGCCGCCCTTGTAAGTGTCGTAAGCGTCACACATGGACTGGGAATATATCTCCAGATTGGGCTTGATGACCTCTTCCACATAGTTTGTGGTTGGGTCGGACTGGAGCAGCGGGAACTGGTCGGGATTATTAAGTCTGTTGTGGAAAACAGAGGAAACAAGCTTCATATCAATAGAGCTGGAAGCCTCCGCCTGAACTATGGAAGCAAGGGTGATAGTCTCGTCCAGGGTCATGCCCAGGTCTTCCATACGTCCGTACATATCGGGAGTTACCTTGTATTCAAAGTTCTTGCAGACCTTTTTTGCCACGTTCTTGGGATCCTCTTCAAGATAGAACTGGTAGGTGTCGGGGAAGAAATAGCCCTCCATCTTGTAGAACTTTTTGGAGCTGGATTTTACCTGCTTTTCAAAATCAAAGCCAAAGGTGGTGGAGTTGAACACACGGATAAATTCGTCCGCATCGCAGACACCTGCGTCCTCCAGCTTTTGGGCAGCGTCAATTAGCCTTATGCCCTCGGGGAACGTGATGTTCACAAACTCTCTGGGGTTGATAGCGTCCTTCTGCAGCGCCTCGATGATGTCGCCGTAGGTCATGTTGGGGTTGAGCTTGTGGCTGCCCGCTATGTAAGTGCCGTCCGCACCCTTGAGCTTGGAATATATGCGGAAGATAACAGGTCTTTCAATGATGCCCTCGCTCTGCAGAATGTTCGCAATAGCTTCCGTGCCTGAGTTTTCGGGTATCTCAACGGAAAATTCCGTGTCGGAGCGGCCCATTCCCAGTATCTCGGAGGAAACAGTGATGACCGCCACCGCACCCAGTACCGCCAGCGAAATTACCAGCGTTACCATGATAAGCGCAAAAATAAGCCTGCCGTGGGTCTTTTTCTTACGCTTGTCCTTTCTGCGCTTTTCCTTTATTTCAAGGCGTTCAGCCTCAGCTTCTTCGTCCTCTTCACCGTCACCCTCTTCGTCGTCATATATATCCTCGTCATCTTCCGCCACGCTGTCGTCTGTCTCATTGTCAGGGGCAGATTTATTGTCAGCTGATGTATCAGCAACTGATGTATCGGCAGCTGATGTATCAGCACTTGACCTGTCAGCAACTTCGGAAGTCTTTTCGGTTTTCTTATCTTCTTCGGGAGTATCGGCAAATTCTGTAACATTGTCCTTTTTTTCGTCCATTTATCATCTTCCTTTCTTCCCGTCTGTTTTATCAGTCCTGCCCTGTTCAGTTTTGCTCTGATCGGAGCATTTTCTCAGATATTTTTCAGTAGCCAGCATATCCGCACAGACATCGAACCTGCCGTGGATAAGCTCGTTGCATGTGCATGAGCAGTAGCACAGCCCCATTTTTACAAGCCTTGGGTGAGCGGAAAGAAACCTGTCATAATATCCCTTACCGTAGCCCAGCCTGTAGCCCTTCATATCAAAGGAAAGCCCTGGGACAATGCACAAAGCCTTTTCAAAGGCATATGCCTTTACGCACTTTTCGGGAGCAGGCTCCAGCACGCCGAAGGTGCCTTTTTCCAGGTCGTCCATGCTTTTGATGAAGTAAAATTCCATGTCCCTTGTGCCGTCAATGCAGCGTGGAACAGCCACACGCTTTTTGTCAGCAAAAGCCTGTTCTATGATCGCCATAGTATCCACTTCAATGGCAGTGGAAACGTAGGTGAGTACAATGTCCGTGTCCCTGTACGCTCCCGATGATACCACGCGCTCAAATATTTTTCTGTCCTTGTCCGCCTTGACCTCGGCTGACATTCCTGTCCTCAGCTGCTTGCATTTGCTGCGCAGTTCGTTTTTGTATTCACGTATGTCTCCCACAGGAGCCGTTACTTTTTCCATATGATATCCCCCGCCAGTTTTTTTGCGGCATTCACGCCGATAAGTGCGCTGATAAGCTCATAGGAAAATTCCAGAGCAGCGCCCGCACCTCTTGCGGTGATGATGTTGCCGTCCCTTACAGCGGGAACACTGAGCACCTGCGCACCTGTAAGAGCGCTCTCAAAGCCGGGGTAGCAAACAACCTTTTTACCGTTAAGAACACCTATGGAGCCAAGCACCGAGGGAGCAGCGCAGATAGCGCCCATAAATATTTTGTTGTTGGTGCAGTATGCGATTATCTGAGCAAGCTTTTTGCTGGCAGCAAGGTTCTTTGTGCCCGGCATTCCGCCCGGGAGAACTATCATCTCCAGACCGCCCACACCAGCCTCGTCAATGGTGATATCGCACTCAACGGGAATGTTGTGTGCGCCTCTTACCACTTTGCCCGTAACGCCTACAGTAAGCACTTCCTTACCGCAGCGTCTGAGCATATCAATAGGGGTTATAGCTTCTGTCTCTTCAAAGCCTTCAGCAAGAAATACATATATCATGATCCATTATCCTTTCATTTAAAGATTTATTTGAATATAACAGTTAAAGATTTATTTGAATATAACAGTGTGTTTTTCGATCATAAACGCAGGGTGATAGGAGCGCTTCGCCTTTCTCAGCCCCTCGATGCCCAGATCTTCCTCACGGTTGATGTAGGAAAATCCCACCGATGCGGAACGGGCAAACAAATAGTTTATTGCGGGATATGCTCCCTCAACGGAAGCCTCCGCCTTTTCAATGTGAACGCCCAGTGTGTCCGAGTTTATCCGCTCGCCGATGGTAAAGGCAGCCACATTTCCGCCGACCCTCAGCACGCCGCCCGAAAGCCCCAGCGCATGGAAATTCTCAAAATAGGTGTTTATGGCAAACTGCTCGCAGACCTTCGACCTGTCATCGTAAGCGTCGCTGCGGTTGTATGTGCCCACAGCATAGGTGATGCAGTCGTCAAAGTCCTTTTCTGTCAGCGGTTCGTAGGAATATTCACCATCCAGCAGCTTTTTCAGATGATTTCGCTTGCCGTGGTATTTCTTTCCTTTAAGCTCCGCAAGGTCGGAAGCGTTGTAAACATAGTCCCAGTCGCCCTCGTCGCAGGTTATCTCATAGCTGCCCTCGGGGAAATTTTCTTTGAACACAGGGAACAGGTCGGGAGTTACCGAATCTATCACAAGAGGAGAACCGTTTGCCTCCGCAAACCTCTTCATCTCCCCCAGCACCTCGGCATAATCGCCGCCGCCCGCAGGGAACGTGAAATATATGCCGCCGTCAAATGAGCATGAAATGTAAAAGTCCTTAAATCTTGTTATCCTTGTGTCGTGCATTCTCCGCCACGCCATGTTGTTTGCAAAGCAGTATTCGCAGCCCCGAAAGTCGGATATTTTCAGCAAACTGTCTATCCACGGCTTGTCGGAAAGCTCAATAACCTTAAATTCAAGCATCTGAACCGATAACCTCGCCAATAATATTGAGGAGCATCTGAGTGACTTCCTCCTGAGAATAAATATGTCCGTCCTCACCGCAGCAGCTTATAATGTCCCAGCCGCATTTTTTTGCAGCATAAAGAGCGCTTTTGCGGCAGGCAGTCATGTAAGCAATGTTGCTCTCGTGAATATCCTTCTTTGACTCATCGCCGTGATAACGCTCCGAAAGGCGCTTCTGAGAAAGCTCCACAGGGATATCAAGGATAATAGTCCTGTCAGGACGGGGAAGCCCCAGCTTGTCATACTCATAGTCCTCCAGCCATTCAAGAAAGCCGTCCCATTCATTTTCGGGCAGCTTTGACATCTGGTGGATAGCGTTGGAGCAGACATATCTGCTGGCAAGGATAAGGTCGCCGTTCAGATAATTTTTCTCCCAGCAAAGCTTGTAGCTGGCATATCTGTCGGCAGCGTAGAAAGTAGAAGCGGCATAAGCATTAACGTCCGCAGCGTTCTTGGAAAAATCACCTCTCAAGTACATTTTAACAAGTGTGGCGGAGGGCATATCATAATCGGGGAAGCTGATGCCCTTAACGCTGAGCTTGGGGGAAAGGATCCCCAGCAGGCGGTCAAACTGAGTAGATTTGCCGCTGCCGTCCAGCCCGTCGATAACGATAAGCCTGCCGTGTGTGTTGTGATCCATTATAAAAGCATCCTTTACTAAATAAGCGATAATAACATAAAGGTATTATATCACATTTTTCGGATAAGTACAACACATTCGGACAATTTTCTCACGGAATTTCGGAAGCATGAGCTAAGTGAAAAAAAGCAGAGCCAAAAAGGCGCAGGTACGAACAAATCAACATTTCTATTTTATAAATTCTCACCAAACGCTCTCCCCTCATAAATCATTGACGTAATGCCAACAATATGTTATAATCAAAGCACTGAACATTGAAAGGACAGAGTAAAATGGCTGTTTATTATATCCTGATGGCGCTTATACTGGGACTGGCTTATCCCATGTGCATAAGAAAGCCGTCAAAAAAGAAAAATATCATCTACATCGCCGTGGTTTTCGGATATATGTTCGTTATGTCCTCGCTGAGATACGGGCTGGGAAACGACTACTTCAACTACCGCACATATCTCCATAACGTTATGGATAACGGACTTTCCGTAATTGATACTGTCCGCACCACAGGCATAGAACCCGGGTATGTGCTGCTGCTGAAGCTTACGGGTCTGCTGGGCGGAGACTACCTTATTCTCAACACCCTTACCGCCCTGCTCATACTGGTGCCAACCGCATATATCATCATAAAATACAGCAAAATGCCATGGATATCCGCATGGCTGTACCTGACCGTAACATTCTTCTATAACTCACTGAATTTTACCAGACAAAGCCTTTCCGTGGCGGTCATATTCCTGGGGTGGCGGTTCTTCCGTGACCGAAAGCATATCCCCGCTGTGCTGATAATACTTGCGGCGGCAATGTTCCATGTGTCGGCGCTGATATTGCTTCCCGTGTATTTCCTGTCGCTCATAAAGCCTTCCGCCAAAAGCCTCGGCATAATCGGCGGAGCGGGCGTGCTGGCGTTTATCTTTTCAAGGCAGATACTTTCTTTTGTCACCACCTATATCCTGCCCCGATACGCAAAATACATGGACACCATCTACCTGAGAGTGGGTCTGTCATGGGTGTTCCTGCTTATCCCGGCACTGATGATGATACTCACCCTCGCCGCATATTTCACAGGCTGGAAGGACAAGGCTCCCGAAGCGCAGATGCTTGCAAATTTCAGCTTCTATAACTTCTTTATCTGGCTTTTTATCGTGAAGCATTTCATCATCGAGCGCTTTACAATGCCCATATACATCTTTATCCTGCTGGCGATCCCCGAAATTCTGGACTGCTGGAAGAGCTGCCGACTTGCACCCGATAAGAAAGTGAGCGGCATAAAGGACACGATCTACACGCTCAGCAAGGGCGGAAAGCGCATCGCTCCTGCAGCAGCGGCACTGGTGATAGTATCCACGCTTGCCTATAATCAGTTCTGCGTTGGCGAGGGTGTTCACGGCGTTTTCCCATACAGGTCGATCTTTGTGCCCGTAAGCGGACTTACCGACAAAATGCTGGAGACCGATTACCGTGCGCTTTACAACAACGCCGACTTTATGCAGTTTCTGGGGCTTGCTAACAAAGGCAATTACACAATAGTCGCCAGCGTCAACGGCGATACAGGCGATATGCTGGAATTTCAGTACAGGCATCTGCTGAAAAAGCTGGGCTTTGAAACTGATTTCCGCACCCTTGACAGAAAGAGCTACATCGGCGTGGTCAGCGGAGGAAAAGCAGTTTTCGAGAAAACAGGCGATGAACAGCTTACCGAAAATCTCAGCCTTTACGGAGGAAAAATATCCGTCACCATAACCAGCGGCGGAGCTGTCACAGGTCAGCCTGTGGCAAGGATAATCGCAGACGGAAAAGAATATGCCCCCAACGGCAGCGGCATAAACTTTGCGGTGTTTGACAACAAGCTTCAGAAGATAGTGGCGGCGCAGTCCTATGATACATCGGTATATACCTACACTTACAAGGGCACTGACGCTTTTTATGGGGAGATACTGATCGAGGAGTAAGGAAAATATGTGCCATAGTGGCACAGGAGAATGTCGGCTTGCAAAGGGATTTTGCAGATAAACATTTTTTACCACTGAGGCTACAGCGCCCAAATGGCTCTGTCCTCAGTGGACTTTCTAAACTCTTTACCTCGCTTTTTCTTTTTGCCCTTTGTGGTCGTTTTTAGTCTGATTTTGTCTTATGACTTTTCTATTTTTACCAACATCTTCTTATACTAAGCACCAATTAAAAACTATACAAAAAATTGAGCATAATCTTGCGTATATGGATTATGCGATGATTTTTTGTCTATAGTTTTATTGGTGATTAGTATTATTGACTGCTTTAGGAAAATCCCCTATAATTATTATCGGAAGGAAGGATATGCTTGAATAAAAAAATAACAGCTGCTGTGCTTGCGGCAGCCATGCTCACCGCCTGCGGTGCAAAGGATGAAGCCGTTCCCGCAGCAAATTACATTGCGGTCTATGAGGAAGCTACTCAGCCTACCGAAACTTCCGAGGCCTCCGAAACCATTCCCGAGATCGAGATAACTCCTCTGACCCCCGAAAACGGCTTCACATATCTGCAAAACACTCTTTTTATCGGCGACGGCGTTTGCAGCATCATATCCGAAAGCGGACTTCTTCCCGAAGAACAGGTGATATCCTTTGACGGTGCCTTTGCGGACGGGCTTCCCGATCTGTCGGAACAGCTCTCATCGCCAAAGCCTTACATATATCTTTGGTTCGGCGACAAGTCTGTTGCCGATGAAAAAACTCCCGAGGAATACGGCGCTGCCATTCTGGCGCTGGCGGAAAATATCCGCACTGTATGCCCCGAAAGCATGGTGCTTGCCATGAGCTATCCCCCTTTGCCTGAGGAATACGGCGGCAAGTCGGACGAGCTGAACGAAATGCTCCATATGTACATACGCTCCACTCCCGATGAATATGTTATATACCGCAATTTTTCCTATGCTGCCGAAAATGCGGACGGATATCTTGCTCCCGAATACGGCACGGAAGAGATAAACGCTGCGGGAATTTCCGCCATGCTGAACGCTGTTGAGCATGACCGTTTTTACAGCGATATGACCTCTGACAGCGACGAAAAATACGAGGATATAACCGCTTCACGCCCCGAATACACCGTCACTGACGGCAAGGTGGCATATCTCACCTTTGATGACGGCCCCTCAAAATATACTCCGCAGATACTTGATATCCTCCGTGAAAATGACATTAAGGCGACGTTTTTTATCACAGGCTGGTGCATTGACGGCAAAGAGCACATCTTAAAGCAGGTGGCAGATGAAGGCCACACCATCGCACTCCACAGCTATTCCCATGATTATGACAAGATATACGCCTCGAGACGTGCATGGCTGGACGATTTTGCCAAGGTTTACGGCAAGGTATATGCGGTAACGGGGCAGAAGCCGTGGGCATTCCGCTTCCCGGGCGGCAGCTATAATTCCTACAACCGTGACACCGCCGACGGCATAATTGCCGAGATGCAGAAGCGTGGCTTTGCCTATTACGACTGGAACGCAGCCACTGCCGATGCTTCAAGCTCCGCCACCTATGACAGCTGCATGGATTATCTGCAAAACAGCATTGATTCCGACCATGAGGTTGTTCTTATGCACGACTCGCTGGAGCTGACCCCTCAGTATCTTCAGGACGTTATTGACTACATCAAAGGCGAGGGATATTCTTTCGAGACCATTGATGCAGCCGATGAAGTACATTTTTGATTTTTATATTGGTACAAGCCATTGTCTGAAAAATCGGCAATGGCTTGTGTTTTTTATTATGGGCTGAAAAAGGAGTAAAAAAGCGGTTTGTTTGTATTGAGTATATGCTTATCAAAATTAAAAAGTTAATTTGTCCGTGCCTGCGCCTTACGGCGGAAACCAAATTCGACGTTCCTGACGGAACATCTCTTGGTTTCAAGCCGCCTGCATGATATAGTTTTAAGATGATTTGAGAAGTTAAGTTTATATGCAAGGTTTTGAATTCACTGTGCAGGCGGCTTTAGGACTTTTAAATTTGTCGGCTGTTGTTTTAAGTGCTTTTGCCGTCGGCAAAAAGATTTCGCTGCTTGCGAGCAGCGACCAGAAGGCTCTGCCCTCCTGTGGACTTCCTAAACCCTTTACCTTGTTCTTATTTGTGCTGACCCCTTCTTTTGTCTTTCGCTCTCTTATATGTAAAAAGCCATTGTCCGTTTTTGGACAATGGCTTTTATAATGCTTATATCATTCATCTTTTAAAGGCTGAGCTTTGATAAGCGCCTCAATATCGCTCTTTTCCGGCATTGCGGGAATAGCCCCCTGCTTTGATGCGCAAAGCGCTCCGCAGGCGTTGGAGAACATCGCCATTTCCTTTATATCGTCGCTGTCAAGCTCTTCAATGCTCTTTCCCGTTTCAAGGAACTTATAAAGGAACGCTCCGAAAAATCCGTCTCCCGAGCCCAGTGTATCGACCGTCTTTGTCTTATAAGCGGGGAACCTGTTTATTCCCTTTGGCGTTGCGATTATGCAGCCCTTTGCTCCCTGTGTTACGCATATTATCTTAACGCCCATCTGCAAAAGCTTTGCCACTCCCGGGATAAGCGCTCCGCTGTCGCTGAGCAGCTGAAGCTCCAGCTCCGACACCTTTACTATATCCGCATACTGTGCTGCGCTGCGCATAGTGCGTATGGCAGATTCCTTATTTTCCCAGAGGTGCGGTCTCCAGTTGGGGTCATAGGTAACTATTTTTTCCTGCATCTTTGCATATTCCACTGCGTTGACCGTAGCCGTTCTTGAAGGCTCATCTGTAAGTGAAAGTGAGCCGAAATGGAATATCCTGCAGCTGTCGATAAGCTGCCTGTTCACCTCACCGTACCGCAGATTAAGGTCTGCGCTGGTCTGGCTGCTGCGGTAGAAAACAAAGTCACGGTCGCCGTCGGCGCTGTTGCGCACAAATGCAAGTGTAGTGGAATAGTTCGGGTCAAGGATAAGTCCGCTTGTATCCACCTTGTGCCTTGTAAGCACTTCTTTAAGGTAAAAGCCGAACATATCACGGCCTATTTTTCCTATAAATCCCGTCTTTGCGCCCAGCTTTGCAGCCATGCACATAACGTTTGCAGGCGCACCGCCTGCGTTCTGCTTGTAAAAAGTGTCCCCGTTCTCGCCGCTGACATAAGTAAAATCCACCAGCAGCTCTCCTATACTAACGATATCAGGCATAATTACCTCCCATTATCCGAGAATATATTCATCATTCTTTTTTACTAATTATATCACCTGTCACTGCCGTATTTTAACAAAATTTGTTGCCTGATTACTAATTATCTGTTAAGATGAATAAGACAAAATTTCCAAGGAAAAATATAGGTATATTATCTCTTTGGAGGACGGCAGAATGAAGATACCCAATACCTATGAATTTGAAAATGTTCCCATAGAAAAAAGCCTTGACGCTAACCTTGAAAATATTAAAAGGATACTCGGCAATACCGCCGACCTGCTCATAAGCCCCATAACCGTTTCGGGCGTGCGTGCGGCGGTCATATGCTTTGAGGGAATGGTCTCGGGCTTCAACACGGCTCAGGTGGTGGTAAAGCCCCTGATGAGGGTAGATATCCCCGACTGCACCTCCGAAAAGCTTTACAGCCATGTAAAAGAGAATATGATACTCTCCGTTGACACCACGGAAACTGACAAATACGGCGATGTTATCCGCACCGTGATGAGCGGCTTTGTTATCCTGCTCATAGACAATATCCCCTCGGCAATGTGCTTCGGCATACAGGGCTATTCGGTCAGAGGGATAGACGAGCCCTCCTCCGAGGGAAATATCATGGGCTCCCACGAGGGCTTTGTGGAAACGGTAAGAACAAATATGTCACTGGTGCGCAGGCGCATAAAATCCCCCGTCCTGCAGTTCAAGCTTTTCCCCATCTCCCCCCGCAGCAAAACGGACGTTGTTGTGTGCTATATGGCAGACCGAGTGCCCAAAGCCCTTGTGGACAGCATTTGTCACAAGCTCAAAGATCTTGACCTTGAAACAATACTTGGCAGCGGATATGTCACTCCCTTTCTTGACAGCGGTGCGCCCTCGGTCTTTTCGGGGCTAAGCACCACCGAGCGCCCCGACGTGATGTGCGCCAAAATACTGGAGGGACGTGTGGGAGTGATGATAGAAGGCACGCCCTTTGCAATAGTTATCCCTGCCATGTTCACCGAAAATTTTCAGACACTTGATGACTATAACTTCCGCCCCTATTACGCCACATTCCTGCGATATATCAGGTATATCGCATTCTTTCTTGCTGTGTTCTTTCCCGGCATATACGTGGCAGCGGCGCTTTTTCACCCGGAGATGTTCAACAGCCGCCTGCTGATGAACCTTGCCGCCGCCGAGGAAGCCGCTCCCCTGAACCTTATGTGGGAAGCACTTATAACCCTGATATTCTACGAGATAATACGTGAAGCGGGAGTCCGCCTGCCCAAAAGCGTGGGCGGAGCAGTCTCCATAGTCGGCGGACTTATCATAGGCGATGCGGCAGTCTCCGCAGGCATAATCTCCAACCCCATGCTGCTGGTGTGCGCCATTTCCGTGACCGCCTCATTCGTTATCCCCTCCCTTGACCAGCAGGTAACAGTGTTCAGGCTGGCGGCAGTGGTGCTGGGGGGCTTTGCGGGACTGTACGGCATCGCTCTCCTGACCGCATTTTTGCTGGCAAACATCTGTGCCGCCGAAAATTACGGCCTGCCCGTAATGGCACCCGTCTCCCCCTTTACACGAAAAGCAATGGGCGATGTGGCAGTGCGCCTTGGCTTCAGGCGAATGGGCAAGCGTGGCTTTACCGTTGAAAAGCTGAACGGTGCGGATATAAGGTCCGCCGCAGAACGTGAAGAAAGCGGTGATAAACACAATGGATAACAGATATATCGGAGCAGGTCAGGCAGCGGTGATAATGGCAGCCCTTGGCGTTTTCGGACTGATAATATCCGATTTTACGGACACGGGAGCCATGCTCTCAAACGCCGTCTCGGCAGTCATTCTCATCGCCCTTGCCCTTATCCCGCCGGTGATACTCATAAAGGACGGCAGCGGAAGCGTACCGCAGATAGCTGTAATGCGTACAGGCTTTATCGGCAGGCTCATTTCCGTACTCTACAGCATATTTTTCATTTCCGCAGCGGCGGATTTTATCGCAAAATACTCCGTTTTCGTCTCCGAAAGATATTTTGAAGCAAGCGCCGCAGTGTGCGCAGTTTTTCTCGGCTTAATATGCGGGTACATCTCTCACACAGGGGCGGAAACCGTCAGCCGAATGAGCACCGTCCTTATCTTCATGCTCATATTGACAGGCGCAGCATATGTAATAAGCGGCTTCGGTGATATCATCTCCTACGACTATGCAAAGATAGTTCCCGAAACCATATCCCTCTCAGGAGGACTTGAGGGCATATTCCCCGTCGCCGCAGCAGGAGCGGCAGCCCTGTGCATACTCAGCGGAGGGCTTGGCAAACGTACCCGGGCAGGCGTTTTCGGCGGAGCAGCGGCAATGCTCATCGCCCTTTCGCTGGTAATAATCGGCGTGTGGGCAGTGCTGGACGACTTTGTTTTTGCCTCCGACTATCCCATGGCGGACGCAGTTATCTACGCCTCACGCCAAATGAGCTTCCGCCCCGACGGAGCATTTTTCATGCTCTGGACAATTATCGCCGCAGCGGTATCCTCCCTTATGTGCGCCTGCGCAGGCCATTCCCTTACCGCCGCCGTGCCAAAGTTCAGGTGGTGGGGCATACTGACGGCAGCCCTCGCCCTCATCGGCGCCGAAGCGGAGCTGTGGGGAATAAGCGTGGGAAGCATCTACCGCTCCCCCGTCTGCGCATTTATCCTTGTGGGAGCGATCCCCTTGGCGCTTATATTCATACCGGAAAAAAGGAGGAAAGCAAGGTGAAAAAGCTATTTTGCGCAGCCGCAGCACTGTTCATGGCGCTGACCATGACCTCATGCAGCGCAGTTCAGGTAAACGAAAGAATGTTCGTTCAGCTCATGGGCATATCGGAAACAGACGGACTTTACGAGCTGACCGTTCAGGTATATAACAGCACCGACAGCGAGGATTCAGACCCACAATACAAAGCGCTGAGCGGCAGCGGCAGGAGCATAAGCGAGGCAGCGGACATGATAATGCGAAACAGCGGCAGGCAACTTTTTTTCGGTCACTGCACCGCCATATACGCAAATGAAAGCATAATTCGTGACAGCGGCAAACTGAAAGCACTGGCAGGCGAGCGCATATCCGCAGGCTGCCCCGTTTTCTTCACTCATACCCCAAAGGAAGCCGTTTCAGCCGTAAGCGCCGACGAACTGTCAGGCATCGTCAGCCATTACCAAAGCGAGGGTCTGGCGGAAAGAGCCGACCTTAAAACCGTCACCGCCGCCGCCAAAAACAATACCATCGCCATAATACCCATGTGGGACGATAAAATATGCGGCTCGGCAATAATCATGCCAAACAGCACATCGGAGCTGAATATATCCGAGACCGCCGCCCTTGACCTTATGCGCAGCGCAAAGGGCATACGCCTGAGCGTGCTGGGAGGCAGCATGACCCTCGGAGAAGCCGAAGGCTCCGTCTATTATCAAAGCAAGGAAAACGGCGGTGAATACGTCATAGATATGTCCCTCAAATGCCGTATAGACGAAACCGGCAGCTCTGCCAATGCCGAAGAATACGCCCATGAAGCGGAGCGGATAATCTCTCTTTCCTCGGAAGAAATATGCAGGCGTGGGCTAAGCGAGGGCTTTCTTTCCGTTATCCTCCCCCAAAGCCACACCTCCGAGGAAAACATCACCTTTGCGGTAAATGTAACGACAGAGGTGTCATAGCATTCCGCATGAGCTTTCATAAGCAAAGCACACCTCTGCAATTTTTTTCAAAAAAGGCTTTACAAACACTGCCCGATATGATATAATATTCATATTGCCGAGGTGTGGCTCAGTTTGGTAGAGCGCTTCGTTCGGGACGAAGAGGCCGTGGGTTCGAGTCCCGTCACCTCGACCAGGAATAAATTCCTGTAAATCGCTTGATTATGCGGTTTACAGGAATTTTTTGTTTATGTACAGCGGATATAAAATTTGCTTTTTTTACGCTGTTTTAATGCAAATTTCTTAAAAAGGGTTGCAAAAAGGTTGCAATAATAGAATAAAACACAAAAAGTCCCCCGCACAAATGCGAGGGACTTTTGCTTTTCACTATAACTATATATGGTATCACCAAGCCGACTTAGACCGCATAAACGGGCACACGGGCGTGTACTGGGCGGATACAGCCAGGCCCGTATATCTGAGGCGATTGGATTTGCACGGATATCCCGGGACAACATAAAATTCTTTGCGTGCTCCCGTAGAAATACATCTGGCGTTATACCCCGAGCCTGACAGTATGCCGTCAGCGCTAAGGTCATAGCCAAGCACTGTATCCGTTTCGGGGTCGATGATCGCCGCACGCTCCACGTCTTCAAGCGAAAGAGCCAGTCCGAAAAATGCGTCATCAGCCTCGGAGTTTACCCATATGTAAGGATATGGTCTGTCAAGCACTACCTTGATAACGGCATCTGCGTCATCGTCGCTGGGGCATGATACAGTAAACCAGCACGCAGCGGGCGATACGATCTTTTCAATGACTTTGATATCAGCCATCACTTGCCCTCCTTATCTATCTGCATATCAGCAGCCTCTTCCGTTTTGGATTTAATGTTTTTTGCCAGTTTCAAAAGGAAAGGCGGCAGAGGTGCACCGATGTCCTTGACGTTCTCCAGAATGGAAATGATCTCGTTGGCGATGAGCCAAACAGCCGCCACCGATGCAACAAGAAAATGAAACGGTATCGTTACCCCTATATTCGCAGCGGCAAAAGATAACAGCCAGTCCAGTATAGCGCCTACCGCAACCAACAGCCACATACATATTTTCTTAGCGATACCACGAATTGATTTGTACGAGCATACAGTCTCCTGACGATACTTTGCGGCACACAGCCCCGTGCCATAGTCAATGATGTTGCACAGTATCAGCACGATCATTGGCACATAAAGCAGTCCGAGCCAGCTTGACAGCGCTGCGCCAATGGCTATAAACCATCTTTTAATATTATCCATGATGATCTCCTTTCTTATTCCAGTCCTTTGTCCGATATCCAGCCGCCAAGAGCAGGCACATACGACCAGCCCGTGGCGACACTAAGCACCTGTCCGCCATTGACCTGGGCTATCACAGCGGCATCGGCAGAGGGCAGCTTCCTGACATTCCAGCAGCCCTTTTTTACTGTTTTGGAAGCAACGCCGATGGCGGTAGTCGTACCGGGCTTTGTGGCGGTTGTGCTGTCAATGGTGATCGTGGGAGCCTTGTCCAGATATGTAAGGTAAGGGCATTTGCCCCACCACTTCCAGGGTCTGAGTGCGAGCTTTGTCTTAACAACGCCGTATTCATGCCCCCTCGCTTCAATGACCTCGCCATTGCCGATGTACACGCCTACGTGACCCGACATAAAGACCAGTACACCGGGTGTGTCAGGCATGGTTGCGATAGCACCACGTTCCCTGCAATTTGCCCGCATCATATTTGCGGACACGTCCTGAGCACTGTTGTATTTGGGTGTCGAGGTAGGTGTCTTGCTCCAGAGGTAGCCCTTGATGAGCCCTACACAATCATGGACCCTTTTGCCGTACTGGGAAGAGAAGTTGTTGTAAGCAGTCCATTCCCATTTATAGAACTTAGGCCACTGTTTCTTCTTGGAAGTGTACAGGGCTTCCGTTCCAATCTGACCGAATGTGCCATACCAGTAGGGAAGACCTAACTGAGCTTTGGCGTATGCGACCAGACCGTAGTTTGTTTTTGCTGACATTTTCATCCCCCCTTATACTTTGAGCGCATAATTACCAATTATGCCTATATATGTATCTTCATTGATAGTGAATACACTGCCTCTGGAGGGGCTCTGTATTCCACCATCAAGCGACACGATGTGATTTGTTATCACGCCCGAAGCGGCGAATGTAAAAGGTTTAACGCAATACGAAGCGAAATATCCCATAGCTTCTTTTCCATAATACTGAGAGCTGCCGCTTTTAGTGCCGTTTCCGGTGAACCAAATCAAGTCCGAACCACTGGTATCTACCTCGATGCCAATCTCGGTACCGTCAAACAGGTGCCCCATATAAATGCCCATCATCCACGGAGTGGTTCCGCCTCCGACGCTGACCCCATCAGTATCAGATGCGATATACAGAAACGGGTCGTTAGTAAGCGAGATTGCACCTGTTGACCAAGCTGGAGATGCGTTGCCAGTTTTAGTCGAATAAGTGATATTAGAACCCGACACTTCGATTGCGATCGGCTTGCCGTTGATGTTTTCGGCAAGGGGTGTAAGCATACAGCCCTTTTCGGTATAAGATATGCTTGTGACCGTCGTGAGCAAGTCTTCTGCCGAGTGGAGCCAGCCCAGAATTTTAGTAATATAATTTGCCTCCGTGCGCTCCTCTTTGCTCATGCCCAATGTGGGCTGATATCTGTAGAGTTTTCCCATTTTAATTCTCTCCTTCCATTAGAACTTAACTCCTTGATGACCGCCGCATAGCCTGCCTTTGTCCTGTCTGCCGCTGCCATGCCCTTAGTGGGCTGATACATTTTTAACTCTCCCATTACCCAACCACCTCCGTGTCGGCTTCTTCAATCAATTCTCCCACCGCATAAATCGGGAGAAGTATGCCCTCGAATGCAATTCCTCCTGTAACCAGCCCAGAACCGGAGGAAGATTTCTGAGCTAACTTAAAAGGGCTGGCTCCGTCGTCGGTCAGGATAATGCCAAACGTAGAAGGGCCTTTGAGATAGAACTTATTCTGCCCGCTGCGAATAGGGATACGAATTGCATCGCCCGCTGCGATAGTCAGATAGTTGCTGTCCACCTCAGAGTCAACATTGCCATTGAGCATGACCTGAGCGTCCTTGCCCAAATTCTTGACCCATGCAAAGCGAGGCAGCCTCTTAGGCAGCACTGTGCCTGTGGTTTCGATGTCGTACTCATCCGGGATAATTACCGGAGTAGCGACGTTTAGGACGTTGATAGTGTTTATCACGTCCTTGAGGGTGATGTCGATGGTAATATCACCGATGTTTGTTTCTGACATAATTATTCACTCCTTTAATTTTCAGATTCTGTTTCAGTACAATACGTATTATAGAACACTTCTGCGACATCTTGATTGATAGTCATCAATTCGTCAGCCGTTAAATCAGTGTTTGTAAATACCATGTTTTCACTACTGAATGGAAACACCAAAACATATGGTGAATTGGTATGATATTTTGTCTGAGAACTTATTATCTCTCCTGATGGTGAAAATCGTTCTGTAATTTGCTGATACGGCTGGACTATGCTTACACGTCCGCCATCTCTGCACAAGTCCACGGTGGAAAATGTCGTAATTGATGTGCTTGTAATTTGGCTGGTAATAGTCTGGGCTTTATATTCCGTTTGAGAATTTTTATAGAAACTTTCCGTTGAAGTATCTCTTCCGTGATATGCGCCTATAATCGGAACCCCGTTTTTACACAGCAGTCGATAATATTCGGCATATACTTTGTGATATATGCCTGTTTGAACAGCACCATCATCAGGTACAGTAAAAGGCGGATAAACAGGTTGCCCTCCCCATAAGGCGGATATGCTGCGCTTTCGCACGGAAAACTCATATTCCCCGAATGTAATTGCCGCAACAGACGGAAAACTCGCCACCGTTTGTGCAGACAGTCCATCACCTCCGCCCTGCTGCGGCACATCAACCGTCACAGGCGCAAATCCCACATACCCCTCCGCTTTTTCAGCGTCTGAAACATTGTATGTGCCGTTTTTCGTGACACTCAGCGGCTTGACCTTGCCGCCCGAGCTTCCCCCACCCGCCAACGCCTGCGTGATAAGTCCTCCGCCTAATATCATGTTCCCGCCTCCTTGTAAACCCGTGTCCAGTGCGCATTCTTTCTTTTCCCGCCGTCAATATCATACGTCACCGTGATAATGTACGGTCCATATTCATATATCGCCTTGCCCGATGTTTCACCGTCAATGCGCTCAAATGACAGACAAGGGTATTTACAGTATATATCCCCACCGCTGCGGAAAAGCCCATCGCCATAGGACACGAAAGGATATCCGTCGTTATCAGCCACTGTTTACCGTCTCCTCTCCGTCCACCATCACGACACCCTGATATTTTGTGAACATCATGGCACCGCTGCGTCCATACCTTACCTTGCTGTCGCTCTCACGCAGATTGCGTCCCCTCATGCCTATCTCGGAATCCGACGGCTCGGGATTGCTCACCTCCGCAAATATCCCCGCCTTGCTGATACTTGCCGTAACAGATCCTGCACGCATGATGCCGCTCCCTGCAAAATTCACCGTTCCACCCGTAGGCGGGATACCGTCAAGCCTGCACCTTTGACAGGAATATGCGGTATGAGTGTAGTTTTCGGCACGCCCCCATATCTCCTCGCAGCCGCTGTCAGTGATAAGCTCGGAGGATATGCAAATGCTGTCGTACTTCCTTGAAGCGTCGCCTCTTGTGATGACATTTCCGTCACCGTCAGTGCATTTGATGCCAGCCGCCGTAAATTCACAGCCAACGTCAAGCGCCGTGTGTACGTCTGCGTTCACCTGCCCGGAGGTATTGCCGTAAGGAAGGAACTGCAGGTTCTGCTCATCTGTTATGTAGAATACGCCACAGCACGCCTCCGATATCTTTGTAAGGATATCGGAACAAGTCCCTTGAAGCTCAGTCCTGGAAATAGACGTAAGCCATGAGGGAATGCCGCCCCACCCGGTAAGCTCTCCTACAGTCCGTACGATAAGGTCCATTACGGTGTTTATGGGAACATTCTTAGGCACCGAGCTGTCTATGGAAGCATATGGGAAATCCTCATCGGAAAAAGCCATGCGGTCAAGGCACGTCACCGTCACCACGCCGCCGCTTTGCGACCTGCTGTCAATATAGTATTTTCCTACGCCCGAAACGCCCGTAAGCACCACCTCCGCCGCCCTGTACGCATTAAACGGGGCAGGTGTGGCAAATGTCAGCTGAGATGTGCATATCCCCGACGTTCCCAGCCCGTCAACAGCCTTTGTCACAGTGATATTGCCGAACCTGGCGACCTCAGTGCCTCCCGCAGTAAGTACCAGGCTAAAGCCCGCCGCCGAGAGGCGTGAGCGCAACTGCGGCGGCATTGAAAGATACCGAATACCATTTTCCGAGACTTTTTGCGGCGATAAGCTCAGCCGATACGCCGCTTATTTTTACATTTCCCTTGTAATCGGGACACTCTATGCTCACCAGGCGTGGAGCCAGAAGATCAAGCAGAGCGCTTTTATCCTCTTCCGAAAGATTTCCCACCTTGAACGCCGCCGAGAAGCGAACACCCTTTAACTGAGTAAAATCCGAAAAGTCATAGTTTTTAAAGTTCTCGGCCTCTTCCTCAGCCCAGGACGGAGAGTATCCGTTCAGCAGCTCCCACTCCGTACCGTTTATCTTGATAGTGTATCCGCCATTAAATTCCTTTGACACACTTTTCACCTCCTGCTGTCAGCCAGTCTGCCCTTGCGGATAAGCTCGTCAAGCGTGCACTTGATAGCCTGCTTGCCGGCTACATTTATTGTGATCTGCATATCTCCGCTGTAGAAGCTGCTCTTGCCGCCCTGTGCCGTGCCCGACGGCGAATAGGTGCTGCCCGAGCTTCCCGATGCAGCCGACTGCATTTTGCTGTTCTGGCTCCGCTCCCCGAAATCCGAGCCCATGGACCTGAGCGCATCAGCGTCCGCCATGGTCTTGTTGATGCCGTCAATATACGCCTGCGCCGTTTCAACGCCCTTCTGATATGCGTCGGCAGGCATACTGCCATATATGCTTTCAATGCCCTCTTTGGCTATCCTGTCCGCCTCGGTGAGATCGTCCTGCACCTCGAATGCGGCAGTCTTGCCAGCATCGGCATAAAACGCATCAACGTCCTTATAATATTTTTTCCTCTGGCTGTCACTCATTTTCAGCAGTTCGGAAATATATCCCTGGCGTTCTCCGCTGTCATAGCTCAGGCTCATTACCTGCTCCATAAGGTCGTCGGAAATGCCCGTCTCTTTGAGCTTTTCCAGGTCCTTGCGGTATTTTGCAAGTTCCTTGCGCTTTTTCTCAAAGTCCGTAAGGATATATCTGTCTGCTCCCGATGTGTCCGTGACCTTTTGGTCAATGAGCTTTGCCGAAGAAATAAGCTGACTTTTCGCCTTTTCATATGCCTGTGTGACATTTTCATAGGTCTTGGTTATTTTGTCCGTTATTTCCTTTGAAGCTTTCTCCCAGACGGTCATTTCCTCCTTGCGGACTTTCTCGTCATAAGATGCTATCTTATCGGAAGCATATTCCGAGATGTCTATTTGCTTTTTTGCAAGCTCTTCCGTAAGGGCAGCATATTCATCATTGAACTGCTCCCGTGTGATCTTCTCGTCGCTGAGCTGAGAGTACAGCGCATCAAATCGCTTCTTGGCCTCGGCGGTATCTTCTTTCAAAGCCGCTTCCTTTGCCTTTTTCTCAGCCTCCGCAAGCTTGGTATAATGCTCAGTTACTTTGTCGTATAGAGCATTCCATTCCTCACTGTCATCATCACGGTATTTTTCAAGAGTGCTTTTTCTCTCAGCCCAGTATTGCTCTTCCGTTACCTTGTGGGTCTTGTACTTGTGTTCAAGCTCTTCAAGCTCCTTGTCGAGCATATCAGACTTCTGATTTACACCGCTTTCATCGCCGCCATTTTCGCTCTTTGTCTCCGAAACACCAACATCAGCCGCAGTCCCTGCCGCCTCAGCTATCTCGGTGCTTGTGTCCGCCAGCTTGTCGGCAGTCTCTTCCGCTCCCTTTTTAAGCTCTTCCTGTATCTGCCTGTACTTCTCGGGTATCTGACCACGCTTTTCTTCAAGCTCTTTCAGAGCAGCATCAAGCCGTGCGTCCGCTTCTTCCTGAGAGCCTGCGGTCACATATCCGCTTGCCTGTGCAATGGCAACCCCAAGACCAGACATAGCCGCATCTGCGCCAGCCTGCCAGTCATATGTGGTCAATCCGTCTATTATACCCTGTGCAATAGCGTTCGGAACTTCCCAAATAAGAGCCGGAACCACTTCTGCAAGTGCTTCTATAAGCTTTGTGATAATAACAGGAGCTTCCTGCAAAAGCTGGGGTATCGACTTTGCCAGCCCTTCTGCAAGCGCCTCTATAAGCTGTATAGCCGCATCTACCATAAGAGGTGCATTGTCAATAAGCGCTTCTGTAACTTTTATTACTGCTTCCACAGCCGCAGGAATAAGCTCGGGCAGAGCCTCCGATAATCCGTTTGCCAGTACCGATATCATCTCAGCAGCAGCTTCCGCAAGCTCTGGAAGAGCGCTGACAATACTCTGCGCAAAGTCAGCAATGAGCTGTACTGCGGTCTCCGTCATCTCCGGTAGATTATCCAGAAGTCCGTTCAGAAGAGTTTCGCCTATTTTTCCGGCTGTTTCCGCAATTCCCGGAAGCACATCCGGCAGTGCATCCACAAGATTATCCGCCACCTGCGGAAGAGCAAGCGCAATAGTATCAAGCACGGGGGTAACATTGTCCGAAACAGCGTTAAAAGCATCAATAACATTCTGCGTAAGATTGATTATGTCCGCTTCGGGATTTCCCAGCCCTGCCATAAGGCTTTCCACAGAAGCCGTAAGCAAGCCGATAGAACCGCTTACCGTTTCACGTGCCTCACGCTCAAAGTTGCCCGCATACTGCTCGGTGTTTTCAAAGAAATACTGCATGGCTATTTCAGCTTTTTCAGCGTTAGAGGCACTGTCCCAAGTAACATCTAATCCCTTTGACAACGCATATGCCTTTAGTGTGGTTGCGTTCATGGCAACACCCAGATTATCCATCATGGTGTAGTTGCCTTTTGCCGCTCCCGTCACTGCCTCCAATGCCGCAGAGGTTTCAATACCCATAACAGATGCCATATCTGCCGCTCTCTGCATTGCCTGTGCTGTCAGTTCGAGTGATCTCTGCTGGTCAACTCCCGAGCCCTGAAATAAAGCTCCCATTTTGTTCGCAGTCGCAAGATATTCGGACTGCGAGGTACCCATTACCCTGTACGCATCTTCTGCAGAACTTTTGATGCTCTCCGAATATTTCCCGAAAACGGCATCAGCGCCGCCCAGGTTCTGTTCAAGCTCACCATATGCAGTCACAGAGCTTTTGCCAAGCTCAATCAGTGATTCAGCAGCCTGCATAATGCCGTCCGCCAGAATGGTCACTGCTTTGGAGGCAAGTATGCCCTTCATGGTTTCGCCCCAGCCGGATAGCGTATTATCAGATTCTGCCGTTGCCTGCGCACTATTCTGCTGAGCCTGCGCCGAGTCCTCTGCCGCCTTTTGAGCCTCATTCTGTGCCTTTGTAAACTCTCTTACAGTCCTTTCGGCCTTTTCGATCTCCCTCTGATACTCCCTGTAATACTCAGCGCTTATATCCCCGTTCTGCAGAGCCTTGTTCATAGCTTCCTGCTGGGATTCCAGCTTTTCGATTTTTTTCTGCGCTTCCTTTGCGGCATCGCCCATGACTTCAAGCTTCTGCGCCGCAAGCACAGCATTTTCGGGGTCAAGCTTAAGAGCGCTGTTTATCTGCTTAAGCTCCGAGTTGAGCTTCTTGGAGCTGCTGTCCATCTCCTTCATGGCGTTGTTGAGCGCCGAATAGTCGGCACCTATCACCGCAGTAAAGCCGAATTTTCCCATACGTGCCTCCCTGTGTCAAAAAAGGGACAGCCGCAATGAATGTGCCTGTCCCTCCCGCTTTACATAAATTTATTTCCTTATCAGCCCTGATCTTTGCCCGGCTCATATATGGGCTTGCCCGCCATGTGCTCGCTCACCTTGTACAGAACGCCTGTTGTGTCAATAGCCTGAGCCGCATAGGTGCAGTTCAGAGGCGTTACCTGGTTGGGCTGGAACTGCAGCGTAAGTCCCGAAATATTCTTGCCCAGGGTATAAACACAGATATCGCCCAGCTCGGTATCGGGGTGTACAAAAAGGATATCGTAAGCCGAATCGTCCTTGTTGGCAATACCGCCCAGGTTCGTGAGCTTTATGCCCGCTTCTGTGTTTTCTGCCGCCTTTGCCAGAGGGTGGATCTTCGAGATGGTCTTTGCATTGGCATTAAAGAGTGCAAATGCCGCATTGCCCTTTTCATCCTGGATATCTGCCACCTTAAGGCGGCCCATGTCATCCTGATCTTCCAGGGGCGTAAGGGTCTCGGTAATAGTAATGCCGTTTTTAAGATATCCCAGCTCGTTGTCCGCCACCGCAAGAGCACGGATATATGCGTCAATAGCTTCCGCCTCTACCTTCGTCATCGAGGCCATATCTGCCACCTTGGGAAACGATACAGATGCGCTGTGCTTTCTTGCAAATATGTATCCCGATCCTTTGAAAACTCGTGTAGTAACCTGTTCGCTCATGTTATCACTCCTATTCCATGATCTCAAACTCTATTGCTGTCAGATAGAGACGGTCAGAGGAGTAGCTTACTTCCTCTTCATCAAACTCCCCTGCAGGGATAGTGCTGTAAATAAGGTCCTTGAACCTCTCTCTGAGAGTGTCCGCCTTTGTCTTGGTGTACAGCTCTATCCTGTATCTCTGGGTCCTTGCGTAATATCTTCCCATATCGGGAGCCGAGACCCTTGCGGCGGGCGTAAGCACTGCCGCATAAGGCGCCTCGGTCTTTGTATAAAATTCCTCAGCCGCAGGGATCCCGAGCACATCGCCGATAAGCTTTACTATCTCCTCAGCGGCGACATTGTCCATCACATAGCTTGCCATGCCTTACCTCTCCCTTTATGTGTTATCTTCGGTGGTAACGCTCCCTGTCAGCTTGTCAAGGGTCTCGGTAAGCGTGGTGACATTGTATCTGAGAGGCTTGAGTTCCGAAATGTCAAGGGTGATGAAGCCGTTGTTGTCAAGGGGCATACCGTTGCCGTACATCTTGATGGCATATACACGGTTGTCCTCCATAAACTGCACGCTGTCATCATACTCGATCTTGCCGTTTTTTGCAGACCCCAGAGCCATGAAGTAACGCTTTGCCATTCCGAGATATGCCTTGCCCTGTGCGCATTCCTGTGACTGGATAACCTGTGTGGGCACAGGGAAAATGTCACGCACATATACGCCCGAGGGTGTGAGCATAGTTGTGGCAGGCATGATGACCTTGAGGTAATCCACAGGATTTACAATAAGAATAAGCCCTGTTACCGTTCTTGAAAGTCCGCTTTCGGAGTTTGTCGCCAGGCGTGAGCAAAGAGCACCGTAAGATGCAGGCTCAAAGCTTGTTACCTTGATAGCTTCCTTTTCGGAGTAAACTCCTGCGGAAACGCTGGAAGTGCTGCCTACAACACGGTTGATGCCTATAGGCTCGTCCTTGCCCGTTCCGGAAATGATCGCCTTCTCAATGCCAAAGAAAAGTGCTTCCGAGAGGATAGTGCGAATGTATTTGTCGAGCCATGCAGGGCCCAGGTCAAGCATAGCCTTTGCAACAGGGATAAATGCCTGTAACTTGTAAAGTCCCGCATCTATCTCCTCAATGGAGCCTGAAAGCTCGGTCTTGTAGGAGTCGGTGAGCTTGCCCCATACCGCCAGCTGGATACCGCCCTTGTTTACGATCATCTTTACAGAGCCGCTGGTGTTCACAAATGTGATAGCCGCCAGGAGAGGGTGCTCCTGCACAAGCTCGTCAAAAACGCTGTCAATGTAGGTAATGGGCATTGCCACCTCAATATTGGTCAGCGCCTGCTTTACATTATCACCCTTCATAGCCTCAATGGCCTGCTCAAAATACTTCTGCTCGGTGCTTGTAAGCTGTCTTACGCCTCTTGCCGCAAGAATGCTCTTGTCCGCCGCACTCTCTGCATTAAGGGCACGTGCCTCGCTGATAATGCTCTGCTGTATCATGTCAGCAAATTCGGTCATGGCCTTTGCAGCCTCTTCGGTGTTCTCCGACTTCATGGCAACGGAAAGCTTCTCGCTCATTTTTTCCTTGTCAAGCTTAATAAGGTCTCTTGATTTCTCTGCACCCATTCTGATCTCCTCCTTCATTATGCGCCACGGTGCGTGCGCCTCTTTATTTCAAGAATAACATAAACCCACGCACCCTTAATACCAACTTTTAGGGACTATTCTCTGCCAAATATCCCGATTATGCTTGCAAGCATATCCTCTCTGCTCATAACAGCCCCGGGCTTTTCTTCCTGCTCCGCTCCCTTACCGTTTTCGGGAGCACTGTCCTCGGCTTCATCATGAGCCTTTCCGCATACCGCATTTTCAATGGCGCACAGCCTTGCTTCTATCCTCGATACCCACGCCCCCGTGTTCATGAAAGCAGGGAATGCGGAACGTAATGCCTGCTTGGCTTCTCCGTCATCATTTGCCTTTTCATCGGATATCCTGTCGCAAAGTCCGTACTTTCTGCACTGCTCTGCCGTGAGCCACGCTTCCGCCCTCATAAGGGTAGTAAGCTCTTCCTCGGATATCTTGCCGCCCGAATGCTGTAAATACGCCGTCCTGCTTGCCGATGTTATCACGTCCAGGTCGTCCGCAGTCTTTCTCAGCTCCTCTGCATTGCCCGATGTGCCGCTTATCCAGGCATCGTGTATCATCATCAGCCCCGCCATAGGCATTATTACCTCATCGGCAGCCATTGCCACAACAGTGGCGGCGCTTGCCGCCATTCCGTCGATGTATGCTGTTTTCTTGGGGCAGGCAAAAGCCTTTATCTGGGAGTACAGCCCCATAGCCACCTTCACCGAGCCGCCGCAGGAGGAAATGTGGATATCAAGCTGTGAAACTCCCTCAAACTCTGCCAGACGGTCTCTGATAAACTTCTCCGAGGTCTCCGAGACAATTACAGCACCGTTCCACCAGTCGTAGCTGTCGTTCTTTATTTCGTCGTAAATGTAAATAACGCCCTTTTTGTTTTCCGCCGTCTGCATTATTCTGCCGTCTATCCTCATTTTTCCTCTTCCTTTCCGTTGTTGCCGTCATCGGACGATGCGCCCGACCCGGGTATATTCTCATAGTTTTTGGTCAGGCTGTATTCGTCAGCCCATGGCTTGTTGATGCGTGGCTCTCCTACCTTGCGTCTTATCTCATTGGTGCTGAACAGCCCTGCGGATTTCAGCTTGTCCAGGTCTCCTGCGATGCTCAGCGCATCAAGATGCTTTATGCAGCTGGTGTCCGCCTGTATGTATGAACCGTTGAGCACTTCTTTGCCGTATCGCACAAAGTTAATGCTTTCCGTTATCATATCAAGCAAAGGGTCAGCGCAGAATGTCAGCATATTATCCACCGCTGTCTTTGTGTCCGCCACCTCTCCCAGCACAAGCGCAGGCGGTATCTTCATGCTCTGCGCCGTTACCTCTATCGACTGCCGTATGATGGAATTTATATCCCCCACAATGGAAGTTTTCTGGCCCGAGCTGTTGGTGTACTGGTTATATTTTGTGCCCGCATATAACGGCATCACTGCGGATTTTGCCGCAAAATAGTTTTTGAAATCCTCATTGAGCGCCTGATTTACAGCGTTGTTGTAATCATCGTCACCCATGCGGTCAGCGTCATATTCAAATGTTCCTTTTTCTCCGCCCTCGTGATTATACTTATCCACCGCCTCGGAAAGCGTGCCTTCCAGAATGTCAGTCACTCCCGACACAAGCGGCCCCGGAGCAACATCTCCCGGCAGGGATAAATATATAGCTGTCTCGCTTGTGAACGTCTGCCAAAGGCTCAGCGTCCCTCTGCCGATGTTCGTGAATATTGTCGGAGCAATAGCCAGCTCTTCCTTGGAGAAATGTTCGGCGATTATAAGCGAGCCGCCCACGGGAACGATAAGCGCCTCCTTGTCTCTGTAGAGCCTGAATATCACCTCCCGCCAGAACTCTGTTGAGGTCTGGTTGGCATTGGGCGCTACATTCCACAGGTAATATTCCTCGCCTCTCACTTCCTTGCCTTCAAGGAACGTGCGGAACTCGCATTTTGCCACAGCCGAAGCAATGTAGTCAACACATATGTTCCACGCCAGTCTCTTAAGCTGAGCGTTCATGTCCGCAGGCACATACGTGCCGCCGCCCGCTACGGTTACTTCCGTCCTTACGGGGTCGGCAGTCTTTGTGCCGAATACCGAACCCAGCAGCTCTTTAAGTCCCATTCCGACCGCCTCCTTTACCTTCTCGTATCAATATCCCAGTCAGACAGTGCCATCACAGCCACGGGAGGCACAGCAGTGAATATCTCCTGAACCGTCTCCACCCTGTACAGCCTGTCGCCGATGCGGGCGCAGCGTATGTTCGCATACGCTCCCTGTGCGGTCAGCGGAATGCCGATTATGCGGCTGTATTCCGTCATGATCTGCCTTGCCTCCGCAATGCGTTTGTAGGTGATGTTCCGCTCCCCGAAAAATCGCCTTATCCGTGAACCTTCGTCAGGCTCTCCGTCACTGCGCAGCTGATAGAGATACGCTATCCCGTCGGAAAAATGCTCGGAGGCGAGAGTGTTATTGATCCTGCGCAGCGTCCTCACTCCCTTCCTCAGCTTCAAGTTCAAGCTTGCCTGCAACTGCCATGTTCCTCAGGGCGATAAGGTCACTCCTGTATGCCGATGAGAATTTCTCGCAGCAGTCATTCCGTGCGTAAAAGCAGTAGTTGTACAAAAGTCCTCCCGCATATTCGTCCTTTTCGTAATCAACGCTTTTCCCGCAGGCGATAAGGTCAAGCTTCTTCCTGCCTTCAAGGATATATCCCTTCATAAGCTCCCTTTCCTCGGGGTCACTCCGCATTTCATCGGGCAGCCTCATTCTTGCAAAAAAGCTGTCAGTAAGCTTTGAAATACTCTCTTCGTTCATTTTACCGCCTCCCTTTCACTTGGATAACAGCCGCCGTATCTCTTCATAGACCTTCTGCCTGTATTTTTCCTGTATCTGCGAAACTATGGGATTTCCCCCAAACGTTCCGCCATTGGGCATTCTGTGCCCGAACTCCAGAAGATGAACAAGCCTGTAGTCCTCTCCCTTCTGGTATGCTGTGGCTGCTATCCTTCCTCCCATGCCCTTTTTCCTGTCGCTGAACTTTACCTTCCAGCCGTGCTTGTAGCTTCCGGGGCTTGCACCGTACTTTCTGCGGCTGTATCGGTATCTTTTGCCCTTGTATTTCTTCTCTAAGAATTCACCGTCAGGCGATTTTTCCTCAAGCTCTGCCTGCATCTCACGGCCCAGCCGCCTGATTATCGTCTCTATCTCATTCTGTATCTCTGCCGTAAATGTCGTGTAAGCGCCCACAAGGTCTATCTCAACATTTCCGTCATCGGCTTTGGTAAGACCCGTCCTTCCCCAGTTCGCCATAACATCACCTTTTCACCGTTATTTTCGCACCGCCCGAAAGAAACGCACTGCGGTCATATTCCGAAAACATCTCCAGATGCGCCGCATTAAGATAATCAATGCCCTTTTCCGTCCTGCCGAGATTGTATTTCACCGCATCGGCAAGATACAGCCTGTACAGCAGATAATCAAGATCGCCGACCCGGAGGATACTCAGCCCCGTGTATTCCGCAACAAGCTTTTCCGGAAGAGTTGAAGCAGGAAATGAGCATTCCGGAAGAGAATTTTCAAGAGGGAATGAGCTTTCGGGAACTTTGAGATATTCCCCCCAGTCCTCAATTATCTTCGTAATGCCGTCGATATATACCCCCATGAGCCTGCTCAGCTCCGCTTCGGGCATATTGTCAGGGGCATTACCCGAATATTTTTTCAGCATCTCTCCGAATATTGCAGTTGACTGCAATTCGCCGTTCATCAGCATATCCAGCTCATTCTTGGTGCATATCTTTATTCTGATTTTACCACACAAAGATACTGCGGTAATATCAAGCTGCGAAAAGTACGCCGCCGCACCTGTCAACTTTTTGCTCACCTTACAGCCTCCTATCTGTATATTTTCAGCTTCGGGAGTACTATGCCCGAACTTTTTTTCTTATCGTATTTTTCAAGCATGGGCGCAACGGTCATAGCCGCAAACAGTGCCATAGCACCATCAGTCTTTCGGCTCTTGCCCTCTATCTTCTCAAAGGTCGTGTTGCCCTTGCTATCCACCACACGCTTTACGTTGTTTAGGTACCAGCGCATTATCATGCTGTCACCGCAGTAAAACATACGCCTGTTGAGGTCGAGGGTGATGTCGGGTGCAGCCTTTGCAAGGTCAGAGGGACGGGTAAAATATATATGCCCCGTGTCTTCTCCGTAATGGTTTGCCGCCTTTCTCGCCTCTCCCGTTATGCCCAGTATCTGTTCAGCGTTCCTCTTCATGTAGGGAAATCTGTAGCTGTCCGCCGCTCCCGCAAGCACTCTCTGATTTTTTGTCTCTTCCTTTATCCACAGAAACGGAAGCTCCGAGCCTATCTCCGAACCCTTGACCATCTCAGCTTCCCCACGGGCAACAGCCTCCATGTACGGAAAGTTTATCCTGGGCAGGTCACGGCTCTGCTCGCATATCCATGTTTTCTGCCTTACGTAATATATCCCGTCAATAAGATTTACGATCACCGCCGACATAAAGTCATCTACAAGGCTGTAGTCCACCGCAATGACACATGGGCGCTTCAATACCTCAGGTATCTCCGAGGGCATAGCCCCACGGCAGCAGGCTTGTATGTTCTCCCAGCCCGTCACCGCTCCCTCACGTACACCGTCAGGGCAGTTGCAGCGCTTTACCGCAAATGCCCTCTTGCGTATAGGATCTTCCTTGTACTCTATGTAGTCACGCATCATCTGCTCCCTCAGCACAGGAAACTCGTCAAGGCTGGGCACCGCCATTATCCAGTTGTCGGGGTCATCTATCTCCGAAAGCTCCATGTGGCACATAAAGGGCAAAAATCCGTTGTCGGGGCGGTCTCCTCTGAGTATAGCCCTCGCCACTTCCTTTTTTGCGTCAAGTACACCGTCCCTCACCTCTCCGTCTGTGCTTGTGTACAGCTTTCGGGGGTCACGCACCTTGCCGAGGCCGCCCTCCGCAACGTCTATCAGGTCGGAATTTTCAAAAACGTGTATCTCGTCAAAATTCACCTTTCCCGGCCGTCCGCCGTCCTTGGTCTTTGGGGCTGACGTGTGGTATGTCCATACGCTCTTCGTCTTTGTGCAGGTTATCTTCTCCATGTTCCAGGAATAAAAGCGTGAAAGCTTGGACTTGTGCTCTTCCAGAACATCGTTGCGCACCTCCTCAAAACTGGTCTTGGCGTTGTCCTCGGCCGCCGCAAAGGACTGTATGTTGTAATTCCTTATGCCGTTTGCGGGGGAAAGAAGCGCAAAATCTTCAAAGCTCACATACCCGTTCTTTCCCGACCCACGCCCCATGTATCCCAACATATCGGGCCACCTCGGCATTCCGTCCGCACGGTATGTGCAGCAGTGGAGCACAAAGCAGAATTTCTCCCAGTCAAAAAGCTCATATCTGAAATATTTCTGCAAGCCAAAATATTTATCAACACTCAGCTCGTCAATGTGTATGTCCTCTTCCTCAAAGGCACGCAGAACCAGCCTGCACAACTGCTTCTGTTCCTCGCAGCTGCGAATTTCCTCGCCAAGTATCTTGTCACAGTACCGTTTTACGTATTTCATGCCATTTCATCACCTCGTATCATTTCCTGCCTGCCGCAGTTCTTTTCTTTTCTGTGTCGCCAAGCGCAATATTCTCGCCGATGTAAAGCACCTTGCGGAAGTTCAGAACGACTTTGCCGCTTTCACGCCATATAGTGCAAAGCTCACCGCCTGCCTGTACCTCAAACTTTGAGCAGTCGGAAAGCTCAACTTTTTCTCCGTTTTCAAAACCTATCATAACATTCATTTTTCGTGTACTCCTTTCATTTTGTGTAATGCGTACAAAATACGCATATAATATTATACATCATTTTCTTTCCCATCTATTGACAAATACGCATAAAAGGCGTATAATATATAATAGAAGGAGGGAGAAAATGAAAAGGCGGGAATTGATAAAGCTTCTTGAAAAGAACGGCTGGGAGTTCAGAAGATGCGGCGGAAATCACGATGTTTACACCAAAGGCAAGGAAGCTGAGGCAATACCGAGACACGCCGAGATCAACGAGAACCTCGCAAAAGCAATAATCAAACGCAGAAACCTAAAATAGCGAACGGGGAGCAAAGCTCCCCAAAAAGCTGTTTTCCAATATACCAAAAGGAGTGCTGACCATATGAAAACCTGTTATCCTGTAATACTCACCAAATGCGATGACGGAAGCGGCTACCTTGTAACTATCCCCGACTTCGATAATAACACTTTCGGTGAGACCGTTCCCGAAGCCATTGAAATGGCAAGAGATGCCATAAACCTTCTTTGCGTGACCTATGAAGATGACAAGCGTGAGCTTCCCGCTCCCTCGGATATCACCGCACTTAACTGTGCCGCAAATGAGATCAAGACCCTTGTCGATGCAGACCCCGACGCTTACCGCCGTATGCTCGATAACCGCAGTGTCAAGAAAAACTGCACTATTCCGTCATGGCTGAACGAAAAAGCCGAACAGGCAAATATAAACTTCTCCGCCGTTTTGCAGGAAGCCCTCAAAGAAAAATTGCACCTTGCCTGATGCGCTTTTCCCCGCAGATGCTTTATGTGTCTGCGGGGATTTTTTTGTCTGCTTTATCGCTGCGTCTGCGCCGCCTTTATCCTCATATACCTGCTTGCCGAGGAGCGTATAGCCTCCTTGCTGCGCCCCATTTCCGCTCCCACCTGCGCCCACGTCAGCCCCGAGCGGTGAAGCTCTACGGCACGTTCAAGCTCGGCAGTGGAATAGAGCATGTGGCGCTGACCGCTTTTTTCGGCTATCTCCGTTATCTTCACACGCTGACCGCAGTGCATGCAGAATTTTGATGCCATGGGTATCTTTCCTCCGCAGGCAGGGCACCGGGCATTCCTGCCGACCCTGACCGTCTCCCTTTCAGCAGCCCTGCCGATAAGTGCAGTCATACACGCCAGCTTGTCACCCGGTATATCCCTCCTGCTCTCCAGCCATACCCTGCACGACCTGAGCATACTCGGTCTTGTTTCACTCATCGCTCTTGCCTCCGTCCATTTTAGCCCCGCAGTTGGGGCAATATCGGTAAGACTGCCTAAATGCGTCAAACAACATTTTATTGCTTTCACCCTCAAAAGTGACCTCAAAGCATTCTCCGCATACATCGCATTCGGCTGTAGTGTAATTTCCGTAAAAATTCAACCATTTGCCATGCTTCACGGGTGTATCTCCCGCAGCCATCACACACGCAATAACCGCAATTACCGTTATACCGATGATAAAACCTATCAGTAATCCGCCCAGAAACATTATTCTTCACCGCCTTTTATCGTTCTGAACAGCTCCACAAGTATTGCCTTTTGGTCGCCGTAATTCATTCTGCGTTCCTCAGCCTTCGCCTTTTCGATATCCACCTTGCGGATTTCCAGATTGCAGATTGCAATCTCACTGTTTATAGCATCAGCAATGATTTCATTGCGTTTAACTGCATCAATAGCAGCCTGCAGCACTTCTGCGTCCTGGTGGAATATTTCATCATCGCCGTCATCGGTATAATGCCCCTCTGCTTCGGATTTCAGGTCGCCGAGATGTTGTAAGATTTCTTCTGTTTTCACGAATTTTCACCTCCGTCCATCTTCGCCCCGCAGTTTCCACAATAGTTCAGAAATTCGCCTAACAGCTTTCCACACTCTGAACAGTAAGGGTCTTTGGATAAATATCTTTCGTCTATTATGGCAATATGCTTACAGGGCATTTGCTGCTCGATGTAAACGGATTTAATTTCCTGCAGGCATTTTCTCCTCCTGATACCGCCTTTGTGATATTCTTTCCACACGATATGCCCGTGCTTCACTGGCGCAACATCGGCGGCAGGTGTATCTTTAGGAATTACGTAAAAATCATTGAACAGTTCCTCAATGTGTTCGTCAGTCCACACGGGCGAATCATCAGAGACTGACGATATATACCAATCTGTTAGTGTTCCGATATCATACGCCGCATCAAGATTTACAAATCCTGTCATTATCCTTACTCCTTTCCCAGCAATTCGGGATTATCGTGAATGTTGCCAATAACCTCTGCGGCAAATTCGTCT
>ERZ857969.128-NODE-128-length-121163-cov-12.341183_pt1 | contig 121163 bp, 124 predicted proteins | sample MGYA00519864_ERZ857969 | MGnify/ENA primary metagenome ERZ857969 (study PRJEB31778, sample SAMEA3449382) | human gut metagenome | biome: human gut; feature: human-associated habitat; material: faeces | place: United Kingdom | collected 2010/2012 ...
CCAAAGATCTGGTTGCAAGCAGCACTCCCGACAATATCCGCCTGCGCAACTTCGAAAAGGTAGCACTCAATCCGGGTGAAACCAAGACCGTGACGATGAAGCTGAAGGGAAGTGACCTTGCCTTTGTAGGTTACGACGGCAAGTGGCGCCTGGAAAAAGGTGATTTCAAACTGAAGTGCGGCGACCAGTGGACAGACATCCAGTGCAGTGAAACAAAGGTCTGGGATACACCTAACCGCTAATCTACGAATAAGGAATTTCTTCCAAAAATTCATAAGTCTAGAAAACCTCCCCCGCCTGCCGCAAGAATTAAATTCATTCCACGGCAAAGGCGGGGGATTTTTGTACAAATTATTTTTTTATTTGTACAAATTTTCAGAAAACATCGAGAGAAATAAAATCAGATACGCCGACCTTTCCCGTTCCAAAGCCTTATATCTTTATTTTATAGACATTATTCATGCTTTTTTGCCCTTCACGCCCTTCACAAAAAGCAATAACGGTGTATTCTAACATCCCCTGATTCCATTCGATTGTCACATTCTTCCTAAAAAGAAAGGGTACATCTTTCCAAATATCCTATTACTGAACTCTCAAGAAAAGGCCCAATTCTTAGTAAAATCATTGTACAAATAAGTTTCACAAGCAATTACATATTGTAAAAATTTAATAGGTAAATCATCTGATTATCCAATATATAGCTATATTTGTGCTTAGATAGTAAAAAAACACTCCTATAAAATCAAAGAAACCAACGTTATATTTAATCATCTCTTAACCCTTTTTCCATCTATGAAAAAACAAAAGCTTGCAGTGATTATTCTGCTTATCATCGGCATACTGCCGTTAGCTGCACAAAACGAAACCTCCTCCTCGTCGCAAAAGGGAATTCAAAAAATAACATCCGCACGGCATCCATTCCTCATGTCGTTTTCCATTGGCCCCAATTTCAATACCGGCGGAAGCGAACATCCGGAATATTTCGGCTCACGTGCAGATGTTGCTACCCAGTTCGACTGGCGGATGTCCGTAGGATTCGCACGCCACTGGAATGCTTATCTGGATATCGGACTGAGTTTTTTCAAAATCCAGACCGATGATTTGACGACCAACATCGCTCAAGCCTTAGGCGATAAATTGTTTCCCGGATTGAGCAGAATAAAACCTTCCGCAAGTATAGGTATCGGTTATACGGCAGAAATGGGCAGATGGCAGTTGATGCCAAGAGTCGGTATAGGACGCATGAGTGCCGGAGGCTCTGAAAAGACTCAAACCATCGAAGAAACAACATACAAACTTGAGAAAAGTCGCTCGTCTACATTCCTCAACCCCGGAATAGCGGCAGGTTACCGTACCTCCAATCTGTGCAGTTTTATCTTAGACATCAGTTATCGCTGTCCGCTACAACCTTGTAAAGCGACCTATACCGTCGCAGAACCCGATCTGCCTTCTGTGACAGAAACCGTAAATTCCCGCTCATGGGCAAATGATCTCAGCGTTTCTGTGGGTATTCAGTTGCATATGGGATTGGGTAAGAAAAGATAAAAGCAAAAATTTTCCCCGGCCGGACCACAATCCAGCCGGGGAAAACTATAACCAGAAACCCGAAAGATAATTAAAAGAAGTAACTACTTAATTATCCTTGGTATATTCTTCGATGTCACGAATGGCCTCCTTTGCTTTACGCCGCACACGAATACAATGTAAAATACCTCCGACAGCTCCCAAAACAAAGCCAACACTTCCTCCGTAGCATATCATTTCGCCTCCAACTTTCGGATAACTTTCAAACATAAACCAAACAATCCAGCACAAAGCAAACGGAATGCCGAAATAAAGCCACTTCAAATTCAGTTGGTTCATGCGTACCAACGCTTTACTGATATCCAGCAAATTGCCTGCCGATATGCAATCTAGACTAATTCCCTTGTGACTATATCGCTGATAAAATCCGGCTATAATTAAAAAGACAGAAGTAAAGACGCAGAAAATCCACGAATATCCCATCAGCAAGAAAAATGTATTACAATAAACAAGCGCAAAGACTATCAAAAAATACATGAACTTCTTCTTCCGGTTGATATAGGAAACCTTGTCCTGTGTAGAATGTCTGATTAACTTCTCACTAACAATTATTTCTTTGGCCAGCTTATCCTTCAGCAACTGAATCTGCTGCTTCATCTCGTCTAACTCAAATTTATCTGTATAATTTTCCATGATAGTACATTTTAATGGTTCGACATTTTTTTCAATTCCTCCTTGATACGATACAAACGTACAGATACGTTCTTGGTAGATATTCCGACAATGGCTCCTATTTCTTCATAGCTCATGTTTTCCAGCCACAACAAAACGATAGCACGATCGAAAGGATTCAACCGGTGAATACGGTCGTAGAGCAGACGAATCTGTCGGGAACTCTCATCTTTATCTTCAAACAGATTGATGTCCATAGTCAGAGGAACAACAGCCCGCCTTTTCTTTTTCCGTTCGCATGAAATACAAGTATTAAAACTCACTTTCCAAATCCATGTATTGACGTTGCTGAGATTCTTGAAAGAATCATATCCCTTCCAAAGATTGATAAGTACTTCCTGAAAGAGATCGCTCACTTCATCGGAATCTTTCGAGAACATAAAACACACTGTATAAATGGTACTTTTATGTTCCTTTATCATTTGCGCAAATGCTGTATCTAATATTTCCATATCGTATGAATTTATTTTTTAACCATTAGACGCCTATACTATCACAAAAACTACATAAAAGTAGATACTTTTTAAAGAAGATATAAAAAAACTGTATTTAAGAAAGAATTTGTTCCGAATATCATAGCCCGCTTCCAGCAAAGCCTATAACGATATCATTACAATTTATTATATTGAAGAAAAAGAAAAGAATCTGCTCTGTCAAAAAAATAAAACTTTATCGGATAAATATTACAGCTCCATTGAACTCCTCTATCAGACCTTTTACCCTTAGAGACAGAAAAACTACACAAAAAAATCCCTGTAAAACATTGATTTTACAGGGATTAGCTTAAAAATTTGCGGAGAGACAGGGATTCGAACCCCGGGTACCTCGCAGTACAACGGTTTTCAAGACCGCCGCAATCGACCACTCTGCCACCTCTCCAAAACTCTTTTCAGGAGCGCTTTCTTTCAAAAGCGATGCAAAGGTACGGATTTTTTTTAAATATGCAAATTTTAAACAACATAATTTTAATTCAGACTATATTATTCCTTTAAAAAATGTACATTTGCATATCATTATAGATAGAGAAAAATAGTAATTTTATCAGTATTAAAAATACGTCACCGAATGGAAAGCATTATCGCAAAACCCGAAAGAGAGCAAATCATTGCTCTGATAAAAAGAGAAGTAGTTCCGGCAATCGGCTGTACAGAACCTATCGCCGTTGCATTATGCGTTGCTAAAGCTACAGAAACTCTTGGCTGTCGCCCCGAACACATCAAGGTTTTTCTGAGTGCCAATATCCTGAAAAATGCTATGGGAGTGGGCATCCCGGGAACAGACATGATTGGTCTTCCTATTGCCGTTGCATTGGGAGCTCTGATAGGCAAATCAGAATATGAACTGGAAGTACTGAAAGACAGTAACCCAACGGCTGTTGAAGAAGGAAAAAAGATGATCGATTCGCAATGCATTGACATCGCGTTAAAAGAAAACATCGAGGAGAAATTATATATCGAAACGATCTGTACCCATGGCAATGATTCGGCAACTGCCATCATCAGCGGCGGACATACAAACTTTGTATATGTAAGTCGTAATCAAGATGTCATCTTAGACAAAAGAACTCCTCAGGCATCTGAAGCACAGGCTGCTCCGGTGGAACTGACCTTACGTAAAGTTTTCGATTTTGCCACTACTGCTCCACTGGATGAAATACAATTCATTCTCGAAGCCAGACGCTTGAACAAAAGTGCTGCCGAACGTTCTTTTCAGGGAAAATACGGTCATGAATTAGGCAAGATGCTGAGAAACAGCAAGACTGAGAAGAACATTATGGGTAACAATACCTTCACACATATCTTGTCGTACACTTCTGCTGCCTGCGATGCCCGCATGGCAGGTGCCATGATTCCAGTAATGAGTAATTCAGGCAGCGGAAACCAAGGTATAGCTGCCACATTGCCTGTCGTAGTCTATGCAGAGGACAACCATAATTCTGAAGAAGAACTGACAAGAGCTCTTATACTCAGCCATTTGACAGCCATCTACATCAAGCAAAGTTTAGGACGTCTGTCGGCACTATGCGGCTGTGTGGTAGCAGCAACTGGTAGCAGTTGCGGTATTACGTACCTTATGGGCGGAGGATACCAGCAGGTAATGTATGCCGTACAGAATATGATTGCCACACTGACCGGCATGATCTGCGACGGTGCCAAACCTAGCTGTGCACTTAAACTGACCAGTGGTGTGTCGACTGCTGTCATGTCTGCCATCATGGCAATGGAACAAAAATGCGTCACCTCGGTAGAAGGTATCATCGAGGAAAACGTAAATCAGAGTATCCGCAACCTGACCAAGATCGGTTCGGAAGGTATGAATGAAACCGACAAGATGGTACTCGACATCATGACTCACAAACATTGTGACTGACCAGTGATGTAAAAACGATAAAGAAACGGCTGTTTTTCGCAAAAGATAACGGATTTTTTACGAGAAAACAGCCGTTTTTCATTTACTTTGCGCCGTTATGAAAACGAATACGAATACACAATATCTGGAAAAGCTGATATCCGAAGGGGAACATATACATCAGGATTTTAAATTTGCGATATCCGACGCAAGGAAAATAGCCAAAAGTCTGTCTGCATTTGCCAATACAGAAGGCGGAAGATTACTGGTCGGAGTCAAAGACAACGGGAAAATAGCCGGTGTACGGTCGGAAGAAGAGTTATATATGATAGAAGCAGCTGCCAATTTATACTGCCGTCCGGAGGTAGAGCTCGATACCCGCATTTATCATGTGGATGGAAAGGACGTATTGGAAGTACAGGTAAACGAAAGCCAGCAGAAGCCGATTTACGCATTGGATGAAGAAAATCGTCCATGGGCTTACGTCCGCATCAAGGACGAAAACATTCTAGCTAACCCGATTCATTTGAACATCTGGAAGCACGACCGTGCAGAAAAAGACGTTGTCATGACCTATACCCAGCGGGAACAGCAGGTATTGACGATTCTGCAACAGCATGCTCCCCTTACCCTGGGACAATGCAGCCGCCTTACCCATATGAGCCGGAAACAGATCAGCCGCCTGCTTGCCGACTTTATCCGCTTCGGTCTGGTAGAGCAACGCTTCGTGGAACATACATTTTATTTTCAGCTTAAAGACAGCGAATAAAAAAGAACGAACAAAAAGATTTTCTATCTTTGTACGCAAATAAACAATTTATATAATTATGAGCATATTTTCTAAAATATTCGGAAAGAAACAAGCCTCGGAAACCGACGAAACTGTACGTGTAGGAGGAATGGAAGATTTCATGACGCTTATACGCGTATACTATCAGTCGGTCATGGCAGCACAACTCGGCATTAGCAATATCAACTTTCTGCCCGACATGGCAGTATTCAAACGCACGCTTAAGATTCCTACCCAAAACAACAAGTTAGGAATTGCCGAACGTTCGAAGTGTAAAAAGATGTTGAGCGATATCTATGGCCTGGACGATATATTCTTCAAAGAAATAGACAATTCCATTAAGAAGAACTGTAAGAATGTGAACGATATCAAGAATTATCTCTTCATGTTCCAAGGATTCAGCCAGGACCTGATGATGGTAATCGGCAACCTGATGCAATGGAAATTCCGTATGCCGGGAGTATTTAAGAAAATGTTGCGCAGCATGACGGAAAAGACCATTCACGATATCCTGACGAAAACAGACTGGAAGGATGACGGTGTGCGCAAGACTTGTCACAACATCCGCATTTACCTGCATACATTAGGCTATTCTGAAAGCTGGATGACTGAATATGTTTACAACATCGTGCTGCTGGCCAAAAAAGAACCTAAGCCTAAAGCCTGATTGACAATTCCATGGATACAGAAAAGATTATTCCGCCTGTAGAAGCTCACCCGCTGGAGCCCTTTCTCCCTGCTAACGCCGTGTTGCTGATGCTGGGTAGTTTCCCACCGCAAAAGAAGCGTTGGAGCATGGACTTCTTCTACCCTAACCTGCAAAACGATATGTGGCGCATTTTCGGAATAATCTTTTTTTCCGACAAGGACCACTTTCTGCATCCCGACAAAAAGGCGTTCGACAAGGAACGTATCATACAATTCCTGAACGATAAGGGAATTGCTCTGTATGATACCGCCTCAGCCGTACGGCGTTTGCAGGACAACGCTTCAGACAAGTTTCTGGATATAGTAGAACCGACTGATATCGATCTTCTGCTGAAACAGCTTCCCAACTGCCGGGCAATTGTAACGACCGGACAGAAGGCAACAGATACATTACGACAACAAATAGACGTAGCAGAGCCTCCTATCGGAGGAAAATCTCCCTTCGAATACGCCGATCGTACACTTTATCTGTACCGGATGCCGTCGTCCAGCCGTGCCTATCCACTGAAGATTGAAAAAAAAGCAGAAACATATAAACTCATATTCAAAGACTTAGGTTTAATATAGGAAAGAACGTCTATATTTTTATCGAAAAGCATTTGCAGATATCGAAAATTATAGTACCTTTGCAACCGCAAACACGGGAATAGCTCAGTTGGTAGAGCATCGGTCTCCAAAACCGAGTGTCGGGAGTTCGAGTCTCTCTTCCCGTGCCGAGATAAAAAGCTGTAACTCAAAAAGTTGCAGCTTTTGTTCGTTTATAAGCCAAACAGAAGTCGGACAATCGAATTTCTTTCAACTACATTTGCTAAACAGACAAGGCGAAGTATCTTCAAGCAAGCCGAACCTTATTTATTTTTTGTACAAAAAAATAAAATGTTTTGTACAAATTTTCAGAAAAGACCGAGAGGTTTTCTACTAATCATCTCCAAGAAAATCATGACACTTCTTTTTGTTTCTTGAATTTAAAAGCACATCCACATTCCTTACCGCCCAACCCAGCAAGAAAAAAGCATGTTTCCTATCGGAATAAAAATAAAGAGAGGCTATCCTGACTATCCAGAACAGCCTCCCTTCAAAGGTAAAAATTATCTCAAATTACTTCAAGCGAGCCAAAGTTTCTTTGATACGGCGCATAGATTCCACGATGTTTTCGTCGGAAGTAGCGTAACTCATACGGATGCATTCAGGAGCACCAAATGAAGTACCACCCACACATGCCACATGACCGACTTCGAGCAAATACATTGCCAGGTCGTCTGCATTATTGATTACACGGTCGCCATCCTTCTTGCCGAAGAAAGAATCGCATTTCGGGAACAAATAGAAAGCTCCCTGCGGAACATTCACTTCGAATCCAGGAATTTCCTTCGCCAGTTTCACAATCAGGTCACGACGACGTTCGAAAGCCTGACGCATTTCTTCTACCGGAGCCTGAGTACCTGTATAGGCAGCTTCAGCAGCTTTCTGAGAAACTGAGCAAGGTCCAGAAGTATATTGTCCCTGCAATTTATTTACGCCTTTCACAATCCATTCCGGACCAGCGATGAAACCAATACGCCAACCTGTCATAGCATAGGCTTTTGATACACCGTTTACAATGACTACACGGTCCTTAATTTCTGCAAACTGAGCGATGCTCTGGTGTTTTCCGATGTAATTGATGTGTTCATATATTTCGTCGGCAATTACAATGACACGTTCGTGCTTAGCCAGAACCTCTGCCAGACCCTTCAACTCTTCCTGAGAATATACAGAACCTGTCGGGTTGGACGGAGAACAAAGAATCAGCGCACATGTCTTCGGAGTAATAGCAGCCTCGAGTTGCGCCGGAGTGATTTTGAAGTCCTGTTCGATACCGGCACGTACGATAACCGGAGTTCCTTCGGCCAACTTCACCATTTCCGGATAGCTTACCCAGTAAGGAGCAGGCACGATAACTTCGTCACCCTTATTAATCAAAGCCAGAATCGTGTTGCAAACAGACTGCTTTGCACCGTTTGCACAGCTAATCTGAGCAGCAGTATATTCCAAACCGTTTTCGTTTTTCAGTTTAGCAACGATCGCATTGCGCAAAGCTGGATATCCGGCTACGGGAGAATAACGAGAATAGTTTTCATCGATAGCTTTCTTGGCAGCTTCTTTAATGTGATCGGGAGTATTGAAATCGGGTTCGCCGACACTTAAATTGATTACATCAACACCTTGTGCCTTAAGTTCACTACTTTTTTGTGACATAGCCAATGTCGCCGAAGGTGACAAGCTATTTAAACGATCTGAAAGTTGATTCATTGCCTTTGTTTTATTTAGTTCATAATTTTATGCAAATTAAATCGTTTTCTTTTAAATAGAAAAAGATTTTGCTTACTTTCTGTCACCCAGCAGGCGCAGCAAGTAAAGGAAAAGATTGATAAAGTCGAGATACAGCGTCATGGCACCCATCAGTGCAATCTTCTGTGTAGACTCGTTCACCTCTATATCGTCTGCGGTAAGCAACTGCTTGATTTTCTGTGAATCGTAAGCTGTCAGTCCCACAAAAAGCAAGACTCCTACGCAAGAAATAATCAGGTCCATCATCGAGTTGTGCAGGAACATATTCACCAGCGAAGCGATGATAATACCTATCACACCCATAATGCACAGATTACCGATACGGCTAAGATCTTTCTTCGTCACATATCCATAAAGGGCCATGACAGCAAAAGTTCCTGCCGTAACAAAGAAAGTAGTTGCTATAGAACTCATGGTGTAAATAAGGAAAATAAATGCAAGTGTTACACCGTTCAATATAGAGTATGCAATAAACAGAACAGTAGCGGTGCTGAAAGATATTTTATTTATCCGGGCAGACAAATACCACACCAGTCCCAGTTCTGCAATGATCAGTACCCAGAATGCCATCGAATTCTGCATAATCATCGACAGCAGGGTGTACGATTTTGCTACATACATAGAAACAAAGCCTGTAATGACCAAGGCCAGTGTCATCCATGTATACACACTACGCATCAAAGCTGTCTGAACAGCCTTGGAGGCATAAGTCTTAATTAAATTATTCGTTTCCATCATCAAACTTGTTTATTTATTAAAATGCAACGTATGTCCCATACGGTCTTTTTTCGTATGCAGATAACGTTCATTATATTTATTCGGAGTAATTTCGATAGGTACATTTTCTACAATCTCCAGGCCGTAAGCTTCCAGTCCGACACGCTTCACCGGATTATTGGTAAGCAGACGCATTTTATGAATGCCGATCTCACGTAAAATCTGAGCACCGACACCATAGTCACGTTCATCTGCCTGATGTCCCAGACAGATATTGGCGTCAACCGTATCCATACCTTCTTCCTGCAACTTATATGCCTTCATTTTTTCCATCAGACCAATGCCGCGACCTTCCTGAATCAGATAAATAATGGCTCCCTTGCCTTCTTTATCAATCATCTGCATCGCCTTATGAAGCTGCTCACCGCAGTCACAGCGCAAAGAGCCGAAGATATCTCCCGTAGCACACGATGAATGTACGCGTACCAGTACCGCTTCATCCGGTTCAAATTCGCCCTTAATCAAGGCAACATGTTCCAGTCCGTTACTTTTCTGACGGAACGGTATCAGACGGAAATGTCCGAATTCGGTCGGCATATCCACTTCTACTCCTTTTTCTACCAGCGATTCCTGCTTCAAACGATAAGCAATCAAATCTGCAATTGAAATCAGTTTCAATCCATATTCATCGGCCATTTTACGAAGTTCCGGAAGGCGGGCCATCGTTCCGTCTTCGTTCATAACTTCCATCAATGCACCAGCCGGATACAATCCTGCCAGTTTAGCCAAATCGATGCAAGCTTCCGTATGTCCGGCACGACGCAATACGCCCTTATCCTGTGCATACAGCGGATTAATGTGTCCGGGACGTCCGAATGTTTCCGGTCTGGAAGCAGGATCGGCAAGTGCACGAATCGTAGCGGCACGATCGGCAGCCGAAACGCCCGTAGTACATCCTTCCAGTTTATCAACCGTAACGGTAAACGGAGTTCCTAACATTGATGTATTGTTCGCAACCTGATGTGGCAGGTCAAGTTCTTTACAACGTGATAAAGTAATAGGAGCACAGAGTACTCCTCTTGCATGCTTCAACATAAAGTTGACTTTTTCGGGAGTAATCAACTCCGCAGCGATAATTAAATCGCCTTCGTTTTCACGATCTTCATCGTCGACAACGACTACGAATTCACCTCTGCGAAAATCTTCGATTGCTTCTTCAACGGTATCCAATTTGATCTTGTCCATAGTGCTATTATTGTAAATATAATTGTTGATTTCTTATTTGTTCTATTATACTTTGATTGTTTTTGATAATCAGTCTCAAATCTTTATCCAGCCGAATCCGGTATCGCCAGATATTCAGATAAAGCAATAATCCGGCGGGTATCACAATACCCAACAGCAAGTTCAGCCAGCGATTGTCGAACAGGCTCTTATGTGCTTTAACCGACAGGAAGGGATAATTGTTCAGCAAGTTCAGCAAAACAGCATCTTTGGTATTCGACAGCTCCTCGATAACAGCCTCCATCTTTTTATTGATTTCGGCAATCGCGTCATCATGCTTGTTGTTGGTAAATATCTGAACGTAATTCGGCATTCCTTTCAGGCGGTGATTCTCCAGATATACCGTACAGTCACGGCTGATCTCTTCCAGTATTTCTATGTCTTCCTGATATTCGGGAGTATGAATGATGACTTCCTTCTTGAACAGATGTCTGGACTGACGTATTCCAAACAACTTGCGGAAGAAAGCAGCATATACATCTATATTAAACACCACCGAATCTTTATTCGATTTATACGTAAAGAAAGCTCCCAATGGTGACAGTACGATAGTACTCATCCACGTACCCAAAACAATATTCATTTCACCGCTCTTGGCTACACGAGTGGCCCCGGAGTCGATGATATAATAAATCACGAAAATCAATACCGAAATAACAACCGGCATTCCTAGTCCACCTTTTCGAATAATGGCCCCCAAAGGAGCTCCGATAAAGAAGAATATAATACATGCCAATGACAGCGTAATCTTCTTATGCCAGTCGGAACGGTGTGAACGGATATTATTATCGGTATCTTTGGTAAGGAAACTCTTCATATCCCAGTCCGAAGCCAGTGAACTCATCCGGTTACCGGTCGTTGTCAATACCTTCAGTTTTTCCTGAGAAGTCATGGAGTTATAGATACTATCTGTATTAATAACAGAAACCCTCTCTTCTTTCATTTTGGTAGAATCCGCCGGAGTCAAAACCGGAGTTCGGTAGGTAGTAGACATAATATCGGAATACATCGACCGTCCCACACTATCGGCATGAACAGTCAGTGAATCTATTGCGACCGATATCTCATGCATATTCTTGATATCGGAACGACGGTCCAAGAAACTGCCGTCTACCATATTAAACTCTGAACTGAACTTTATCAGCGTATGCTTCTCTTTGAATGTTTCCCGACGATACGGTACATTACGTGAAATGACAGACTGCGATTTCAAGTTCTCGAATTGTTCTCCATTATACAAATGAAGAAACAAATGTTGCTTATCGGCTGTCAGTTCCAGTTTACCTTCTGCCGCCCAAATGATATGGGCATTTTCAAAGCCATCCGAGAAATTATAGATAAGCACATCCTTCAGCATACCTGTCTTACGGTCTTTCTGCTTCACATAAATGTTATATCCATCGATATCACTATAAAAGACACCTTCGGGTATATCTACTTCGGGAGATTTCTGCTTCATAGAAACCAGTAAAGTCCATAATTGTTTCTGTGCCCTTGGTCCGATAATATTCTGAAAGAAGAATGACATACCTCCCAGAAAAACACAGAACAGAACGACCGGCCGGATAATACGCAACAGTGGAATTCCCGCCGCTTTCATTGACAACAATTCATATCGCTCTCCGAAATTACCAAAAGTCATCAATGCTGCCAGCAGGATAGCTAGAGGAAGAGATAAAGGAATCAAAGTCAGACCAGAATAGAAAAAGAACTGTGCAAGTACATTTATTTCCAACCCCTTCCCTACCAGTTCATCTACATATCTCCATAAGAACTGCATCATGAAGATAAATAAACAGATGAAAAAAGTTCCTGCAAAGAGCAATAAAAAGCTCTTCAGCACAAATATATCAAGTTTTTTTATGCGTAGCATTCCTTATATTATCATTATAGCGCACAAAAGTAGCATAAAAAATGGAGAGGAGAACGATGTTTTATATTATTTTTGGAATTACACCCCACATATTCTTCTCAGAATTTCTATTTGAGAATCCCATAAATTTTTAGTATCTTCTTCCTCTTCAGGAACAGTAAAATCAGTAACTTCCAAGGAATGGTCTTTCGTCAGCTCATTATAATGTATTTTTAATTCGAAATACGTCCGTGGCTCTTCGTCCTCCCAATGGAAACGAATAAAAGATTCGGTACGCAAATTAAGGACCTCCGCATTGCGAGTTTCGGTTTTCCCCCATTTGAACGTATAAGTCTTATCCACTTTCGACACATTATCAGCAAACCATCTTTGCAAACCAGAAGGAGTACTGATAGCTCCCCAAAGAATAGTTCCAGAAGCAGGATTTAAAGGATATTCGATACGTATTTTCTTTTTCATAGATTTCATTCTCTTACAATTTTAAGATATTAAGATAACGGCGACAAAATAAACCATTTTTTTGTATACTACATAATGAATCGTATTTTTTTACTAATCAACCTTAGAATATCTTCAACAGAAAAATAAAAATAGAGTAAAACGAAAAAAAACTGTGTTATGTATTGCACAATTAAAAAACTTAACTTACCTTTGCACCCGCAAACGAAAAACAAATGGCGGGATAGCTCAGCTGGTTAGAGCGCATGATTCATAATCATGAGGTCCCCGGTTCAATCCCGGGTCCCGCTACGAGAAAAATTTGCAACAATATTTTTATAAAATGATGGCGGGATAGCTCAGCTGGTTAGAGCGCATGATTCATAATCATGAGGTCCCCGGTTCAATCCCGGGTCCCGCTACAAAGTTTAAAAGCTTAGATATAAGGCATTTGGGAGGCTTCCACTCCTGGGTGTCTTTTTTGTTTATATAACCTTTGCTGATCTTACATTAGCCTGAAAAGGTAAGATAAAAATTTCCGAACAACATGCTCAGCACAGGATATACGACAAAAGGGATAATCGACCCATCGGTGACTATCCCTTTCTTCACAAATTAGAAAGATTATTTAGAGGTTGTTTTGGGGTAGGTACTATTTATTAAATCTCTTTCGGCAATAGAACGTAAGAAAACTCAAAAGAAATCTGAACAACTATGTTAAAATCAAAAAGTCAAAAACAACATCCCTATATAATCCTCTCATTTGATATCATCATAAGCTGCAATAGCTTTTTCAAAACGTCCATTTACATCCTCGAAAGAATACAGCCCGTCAGCATTCAACTTCAAGCCCTTCAACTGTAACTGATAGACCATAGGAGAATGATCTAAATCAAGCATTTCAATATTTCTCAATTGCTCGGTTGTCTGATACACCAGATTTATAGCAACAAACTCATTTCCCGATTTATCTATCCATTTCTCGAAAACCAGCTTACTGCCGATAGGTGTCTTCTTTTCTATGGAAGAAGGCAATTCATAATCCTCAACTTCCAATGCAGCATTCACACTCGCAATATTCGAATCGTGTCCGCATAAGAAAGTAAACTTACGCACATCGGAATTAAGTTCATCATTCATATAGACCAGCAACGGGTGAGCCACATTATATGCAACAACAGGTGCGGTAAACAATACATCTCCGTACACATCCTTTATACGGGCAATTTTCTCCCAATCCGAAATAGAGATATCGTGACCGAATGCAGCTTTCTGTGCATCTGCTTCCTCATAATACTGTAAGATGAAAGCATCGGAAGCCGAATTGGCAAGCTTCAAGGCACCCTTCATGGCAGGCTCCTCTCCCTTCTTCAGGATAATCTGTGTATCATAATCATCGAAAGCACAAGTTTCTCCAGACTTACAGGCAGGAGAGTCCTTCAAGTCAAGTACATCAGCGATAATGCGGTATGAATCTTCAAGCCCCTCATTAATACCTCGTATCCCTTTCTTGCCTCCCATTGCGGCGATCTGATTCATGGCGTCGGAACAAAATGCCTCACTTACCTTCGTCAGACGAGGGAAAAAGACTGGATCCATCTTACTGGGAGCATACCGATGGCGAATAGCAACATTGGCTACCGGCATAAAACCCGATGAAAAATACTGAGCAGTCGCTATGGTACGTTGCATACTATTAGCGTAAAAATTCACTTCATCGGCATTGGGCACATAATTTTCGGTAAACAGTCCTTCACTGACCAGCCATTTACGAAAGAATTGTCCCATCATGGTTTCCAGCACCCCGCCACGCAATGTCAGTTCACTGGAAGCGGCACTCCAGTTTGTCCAGCGATGAGGAGTCAGTTTACCCAAAGTACTTCCATTATCCGACAAGGGAGAACGGATATTATGCCGACTCAATATAACCACTTCCTTTAAGGTATACTTTTCCTTAAATTCAGGAGAGCGTTTGGTTTGTGCCCACACAAACGATGGGCACACAAACATTAAGAGCAACAATGACAAATTAGTTACACTTCTCATATCATTAATATTTTAAAAGTCATCAGTTTCAAACCTGTCGGAAACGTACATTTCCATCAATCAGAACTTAATCTGCAAACGCGTTTCAATAAGTCCTAATTTTGTATTCGGCGTATTGATACGGTCTGTTGTAGTTGTGTACGAACCACGTACACGCCAGATCATATACTTATTGATATAATAGTTGAATGTAGCCGACCAGTCATTCAGTCTACCTCCCAGCACCTCAGCCTTATGATCGGACATATCCGTATAGTTGTACGAAAGAACAACCTCCATAGAACCCGGATCAGGAGTTGCAATACCACCATCCAAGTTGGCATACTTATAATTCTTACCTTTTACCAATGCACGGATTGTACCATAAGCACCACTCGCCTTGTAACAAGGTTTGTCCTTCCGGTTCACATTCACGTAAAAGTACTGCGTTTCCAGTCCTACACGTCCTATTGCAGCAGTCAGTTCAGGAGTAAATTTATACAACATCTTAGCATCATCAATAACAGCTTCCTGCGCAACAACTTTCGCGATTCGTGTAGGGAAAGTAGTCGACAAGGTATACGAATGATGACTCAGTTCCTTATCCGAACTATAACGAGGTGTTTCAAACGCTCCTGAAAGGCCCACATGGAAGATCTTTCCCGGCTCGCAAAACGGCTTATAAACCAGTCGAGTCATCATACCCACACCTTGGTTTCCCAGCTTGTCAGAAGTCATCTTCATGGCATCCGATTCCGTAAAGAAGCTCAGTGTACCCAAGAATTTACTCCGTGTATGCTGATACATCAAGCCAATCATACGTGAATTATTGAAAGCCTGGTTACTTGCCGGTTCCTCCATTGAAATTTTGAAAGAAGAGCTTGTCGCACTCTGCAAGCCAAACTGATGGATGAAATAGCCGGCACGCAAAAAGTCGGCAGCTTCCTTATCAAAATTATATTGAACAAACACATCCTTCATGTTCACCTTTCCGTATGCATATCCCATATCCACCTTTGCTTTCCACGCGCCATACGATGCACTGAAGCCCACTCGCATATCGGGAATAGCAAATCCATCATTAAATTTATCATCCTGTCCGTCGGCTTTAAAAAGGCCTCCGTCGAGCAATATACGTCCGGAAGGTTTAATCTCCAGTTTCTCTTCCTGTGCTTTCGCACCACAGATCATAGTTAAGCCTAAAGTCAATAAAAGTAATCGTTTCATAGTATCAAATTATAGTTAACCTATTCGTTTTACAGGTTGGATTTTACAAGGTTAATAAGTCTAGTTTAGTTTTGTGATTTTTAGAAATTCAAGGATTTACAGGTTGAGAGCATTAGTTTTTGAAGTCACTTTTTGCCACTTGTCCCTTACTTACCAGTTCAGCAAATTCTTTCTTAGCCTTCTCCAGCTGCTTCATAAAGTTTTCATTCGCATGCAGACGAGCCACAACCGCACTGGCTACCAGTCGGGCAGCATCCACATCACTCTGGAAGTGATACCCACAGATTACACGACTTTGTCCCATTTCGTATCCGCGTTTCAAGATTTCATTTTGTCTGTCCACATTGATTTCGGCAAGAACAAGTGCCGTAGCCCATCCGATAGCTGTGTGGCCAGAAGGATACGAACCATTTGTAGAAAGCTCCTGCTGCTGCTCTGGATTACATGTCATTTCATTGTAAAATGCAAACGGACGCACACGCATATAATGCACTTTCGCCTCACGAGTTGCCAGATCACCGGCATCCTCACGCATACCCAATACTAGCTTATAGATTTCGGGAGTAGTAGTTGCCGAAATACGTACGCCGAAAGCTTCCGAAAACGCATTGGGCACTCCGTCACCATTTACACGAGCATCTTCTGCCGCCTGATCACCACGAGGAGTATTTCTCTGCAACTTTCCCCATTTATACTGAGCCTCATCGTTCATAAACAAAATAGAGCCGGGTTGTGGCGGAGCCGGAAGAAGATTCAGACTACTTGCCACTTCATCTGCACGCAAGAAATACAAGTCCGGATTTGTTCTTACATCTTTAATTTTTTCCTGAGCAAAAGTTGCAACTGCTACTAAAGACAAACATGCAACGAAAAGACTTCTTTTAATCATAATTCTTTAAAGTTTAAAAAGGTTATAGATTTTTTGATTTCGATGCTGCAAATGTATGCCAAGGCTCCCAGACAAAAAGTTGCAAAAGATTATTTCGGCTTACAGCTTAATGCAACTTTATACAAACATCTGTAAATAAACGAATTACAACAAGCAATAAGGTTTAAATAAAATAAGCCGTTCCTGTTGCAGTGAACTGCAATCCACACATAAAATATCCCAAGGACAAAAAATAATATCCTGTAACGAACCTCGCACCTTACATAGCAAGCGATTTCGAAACACAGATTGACAGCCGATGGAACAACAGCAAAACCCTGTATCTTACGCAACAAGGTTATTCTGGTTCCTCAAAAAACAAAAAGAGTCATATCTCACTCCCCTACAGAAAGCTCGATACAACTCTTTTACACAGTCTGACAGATTCTGCCTGCCTGAAGGCTGGTTATGCCCCTACCGGACTCAACCTATTCTATCAGACGCAAGATATAATAGACCATACTGGTAGGATTAGCCTTGACATAATCCCTCAGCCACTCATGATTCGTTTTCAATTTATTATTTACCAGTCGACTGATGACCGGATTCAGATTTCCATAAATACACAACATTCCGGGAATATGCAGACGTTTGACTTTCGGACAAGCAATCAGCAAAGCCAATACTTTGGCAGGCTGATTACCGAAATTAGAAAAATCGAGTACCCCACTCAGAATTTCCTTATCCGTCTTCACCATATTTTCATAAAAAGCCGTAACCTGCTTTTCGATAGACTCCGTAACCCGACGCGTACATTCTGCAATCTCCAGGCTCAGACCGGTATCAAACTTTCGGGTAATCCGTTCTTCATTTTCTCTTTCCACCCGGTTGCGTATGGAAGCATATTCCCCCATCAACGAAGCAATCTCTTCCTTAATGAGCACCTGCGAAACATGACAGTCCACCGGATACAGCACCTTCAGCAATTTCACACGCTCCAGTCCTTGCATTTCTCTTTGTATATGTTCCAGCTCCGCCAGCAGAGCATCGGTCACTCCATCCGAATCCATCCGACGAAGCCTTTCCTGTTTCTCAAGGATATATTCATCCACAGCTCTCAGCGCATCGTCCGTAAAGATATACCGATAACATTCATCGAGGCATGCAATATCCGCCTCCAGTGCGGACAACTCCTTGACCTTCAGATTATCCGTAAGCGTATGCATCTTGCGAAACAGGCAACCATTCACCTTATCTATACATACCGTATCTTCCATATCGTGCCAGTAAAGCGCTATCCGATTCTTCAGACCAGCAATTGTCTGAATCCACTTCTCGTTTTTCTCTACCTGCGCCACAATATTCTCCAGATTGTCTGTTGCCAGTGCCATACGAGATTCTTCCAGCAACGACTCCTTTTCAAAGACATCATACTCGCCTACCGCCTGCATCTGCCTTTCCAGATACTTGGAAAGTCCCAATGCAATATCCCGGTTCTTCTTCATAATCTGCTCCGACAGAGATCTGATCTGTTCTGCCACACCGGGAGCATGTACATCTATACCGCCGAATAATTCTCTCAAACGGTCGACTTCCTTTCCATCGTTTTCGCCGGTAAAGCGAGCCATGGAAGACAAACTTTCCAGCCTGACACCGATATCATCCAAGTGCATTTTTACTGCTTTTCTCTTACTGCGCTTCCTTCTGAAATACTCCATGACAATAATCAGCATGACAAATACGACAAAAGAAACGACAAGCAACAGAAGCTGAAGGCTCGGCACCGACGATTCCATGTCTACCCATTGGGCTGAAGTTCTGGAAAATGCCCCCATTTTCATGACACCAATATTGGAACCCAGATACAATGTATCGTTCATCACCAAAGAAGCCTTCGGGTTAAAACGTATATCGTGGAAATACCTGCCACGTTCCGTGATTCCCTCCTTGCCCACAACATATTTCACCAGACCATATTCCGGCAAGGCATAGAGCAAAGAATCATTTACCCTCAACAGTTTGTTATATCCTTTCAGCGATATGGAATCATTGTATTCTCTGCACACCAGCCGGTGATTCGTGAGAATCATCAGCAAAGGCTTATGCCCTCCTGTCACCGAGATGTCACGGATAAACGTATGACGTTCCGTCCCCTTAATTGGCTGATAAGCATCGCCCTCACTATAAAATACCCCATCGTTGAGCGTAGAAACATACAAGTCGCCGGCACGAGGAGCCAGATAAAAAGCAGTAATATACTTATTGTGCAAGTCGTCTACCAGCATAGATTTTCCGTCAGCGTCTATCCGCACCAGATCATCTTGAATGCCCAGATAAATGCAACTGCCTTCTGCCTCCTTCTTCAAGCAAGCAGCCGTTATCTTGGTAGGCGACTGGTAGAGCACCTGAGAAGAAGCAAACAAAACGTTGCTTATGTATCTCCGCTTTATCTTGATACGCTTCAGAACCTGCTTGTTGCTGATATAATACAGATACCGCCCGTCTGCCATCATACCCGATACCACTTCCCCTTCAGGAATATCCAATATTTTAAAAGCCACATTGTCGCCCGTACGTTGGCAATACAACTCATTCCTGGAGTTTACATAATAAATATTGGTACCATCGGCGCACGATGCCACAATTTCTCCATTGGCATTGAAGATACCCAGATGAAGCGGAATATTCCACAAGGCATTCTCAGTAACCAGAACCGTAAAGCCGTCCACCTTGTCGGTAGCAATGACATTGTTGCAGAACTGCGGTACTTTTCGCCTCAGCGGTACCGACAAAAACGATTTCAGGTCGTCACTGAGCAACAAATGATTGTCATCGAGAAAATAATGAATGCTTCCCAGCTTATAATAAATACGAGGCGAAAACTTCAGATCTACTTCATGCAGCACATTCCCTTTCACATCCTCCACATACAGTTTCTTTCTTGCCAGCAGATAAACCTTGTTATCGTATACCGAAACCGTGTATACAGGCTCTCCTGCATGCGACAAAGAAACTTTTCCATCAGTCAGACTTATTCTGACCAGCCCCTCCTGTGTAGCACACAACAGGCACTTTGGTCCATACCGCCGAATATTGTTCACAATGAACGGCTTGCCCGAATGAGCAGTTTCACTATCCTCCGACGGATAAACCAGCTTCAGTTCCTTCCCTCCCGAGCGAGGCATGGAGTAAAGCCCCTGACTTGTTGCAACGTAAAGCGATTTTCCAACGAGAAGTATATCGTATACCGAATAATTAGTGCCTTTGTTTGGAATAGCACAAATTTCCTCCAAAGAAGTTTCTTCTTCATTCAACTTCCATTTCTGCAAGCCGGAATTACGTATCCCTACCCAGCATAATTTTCCGTCCGCCAGTACCGAGTCGGTCACGACCTTATAAATACGATCGGCACCAATATTATAACTTTGAAAACTGCGCTGCTTCATGTACCATATATCACCAGCTTCGCTTCCGATCCAGAAAGCAGAGTCACCATCGGCCGAGATAGAAGAAAGACGTTCGTTGAAATATAACTCCGTTTCACCCAGACTTCCGGTTTTTTCCTGCTCATTACAACCGAAAAAGACTGACGCCATACACAAGAAAGCAATATAAAAGAAACCGTTTTTCATATCATTATCGTTTGGTATGCTTGCAACAAAAAGGTTAACGACAACATAATATATGTCCGGGAGTAGCCCTTAAAAGCCCACCCGGAACCAGAATCAGCTGGTCCATCTGCCTCAGTTCTTCCGGCAGAGACCAGACTCATTCTCATAGCTTTATCTGTTTAATAGTTGAATAACAAAAAAACAGTATAAAATGTTTGGAAAATTCTTTCCAATCCTTCCATGGAAAAAGAAAAAACTTCTCCCCATCCGAAAAAAAATCCTCAGGAAACCATACACAAAACATAACGATATCTTTTCAGATTTTGTACAAAACATGATGTCTTTTGTACAAAATCTTAGAAAATTTGTACAAAAACAGAAAAAAGAAGCAGACAAATTATCACACTTATGCAGAGGTTTTCAGCTCCCCCCTGCATAAGTCTTTTCTTTTCAGCAGCAAAGACAGCCGGAAACTTCTATACATCTATTTCTTCTGGAAGCAAATCCGCCTGAATATTGTTCATGCTCCCCCACAAACTATACCGTGCTTCAGGGTTCATCCGCTCCAACGAGCGCAGCACTTCCTTCATATCCGAACGATGAGAATCCTTTTCATACGGACAATTCTTAATTTGCTTGCGATACCCCCTGAGTTGTGCCATTTCTATCAGGTCGGCTTCATGTACCAGACACATCGGACGGATGATCGTCATGTCGAACTTCCGCATCACCAGACGCGGCGGCATGGTACTGAACGCCCCCTGAAACGTCATGTTCATCAGCAGCGTTTCCAGAATGTCATCCATGTGATGTCCCAAGGCTATCTTGTTGCATCCTTGCTCCTTGGCTACCGTAAAGAGCGCCTTCCGACGATTCCAGGAACAAAGAAAGCACGGCGACTTGCGGGTGTCTGTCGACGGATCGAAAGACGTTTCGTAACGCACAAACGGCACGCCCAGCCCTTCGGCATACGCACGCAGGTAGTCCATATCCGATTCGTATGCGATATTCGTCATCACCACATGTGCGGCAACCACCGAAAAACGAGGCTTGTAGATACGCGAACGGCGAGCCAGCAACTCCAGCAATGCCAGTGAGTCCTTTCCTCCCGACAGTCCCACCAGTATCTTATCGCCATCTTCTATCAGTCCATACTGCATAACCCCTTTATTGAAACGCTTCTCAATGCGTCGCATCAACTTGTCTTCTTCAGTCAATTTTCCCATACATTCATTAAATCAAAAACGGGGATAAAATTACACGAAAAGAACGATTCCCGAAAGATTTTGAAAAATAGAATACCGAAATAGACAAAATTTCGAAGAAACTTCGTACTTTTGAAAATGACATATTGAAACAACACGAAAAATATCATGAACAAGAAATATACCCTAGCCCTTATCGGTTTATGCTGCATGGGAAGCGCTTCTGCACAATCGCTTACCCAAGCCAAAGAATGGTTTCTGGAAGGAAAGTTCGCCGAAGCCAAACCCGTTTTCCAGAAACTGGTAAAACAGGCACCGTCGAACGCCAATTATAATTTCTGGTACGGAGCATGTTGCTACGAAACGGGCGAGCTGCAGGAAGCACTACCTTATCTGGAAAAAAGTGCAGCCCGCAAGGTCATCAACGCTTACTTGTATTTAGGCAAACTATATTATTCGATGTACCGTTTCGACGAAGCGACAGAAAATCTGGAAGAACATATAGACTGGCTGGAAAAGAAAAAGCGTGATACGTCCGAGGCCGAAAAAGAACTGGACCGCTGCCGTCAGGCTGCCCGGATGCTGCGCGGTACGGAAAATGTAGCCGTAATAGACAGCTTCGTCGTAGACAAGAACGACTTTCTTTCTGCCTATAAATTAAGCAAGGAATCGGGAACAATCTCGAAAACCGAAGACGGTTCCGGCACTTCCTTTGTAAATGAACTGGGAGATAAAATGATTTTCACCCAAGCTTCTGCCGATGATGGAGAAACTCATTTGTATTCACGCATCAAGCTGATTGACAAATGGGAGGATGCACAACCATTGGAAGGGCTGAGCGAAACCGGACACAACCAGAACTATCCGTTCATGGCTTCCGACGGCATTACACTTTATTTTGGTGCGGAAGGTGACGAAAGCATGGGAGGATATGATATTTTTGTAACCCGCTACGACTCAGACGACAACAGTTATCTCCGCCCGGACAACATCGGTATGCCGTTCAACTCGCCTTACAACGACTACATGTATGCGCTGGACGACCTGAACAATCTGGGATGGTTTGCTTCCGACCGTTATCAGCCGGAAGGAAAAGTCTGCGTATATGTATTCGTTCCGAACGAAACCAAGCAGGTATACGATTATGAAAATACCGACCCGCAGACGATTATCGACGTAGCCAGTCTGAGAGAAATAAAGAAAACCTGGAGCGACGACAATAAGGTACGCATTGCCAAACAGCATCTGGCTCAGGTGATGTACGGCGAGAATACGGAAAAGAAGAAAGGAGATTTCCGTTTCGTAGTAGACGACAACGCAGTTTACCATACCCTGTCCGACTTCCGTTCCAAGGAAGCACGCCAGATGTATGCTTCTCTCCTACAAAAAGAAAAAGACCTTGCCTCGCTGGAAGCATCGCTGGAAAATCTGCGTACGGCCTATCAGCAGAGCAACAAGGCAGGAAAAGAAAAACTTACTCCCGGCATTCTCGACAAAGAAAAACGCACCAACGAACTGCGTCATGAACTGGAAGAGCTGACTTTCTCTGTACGTAATGCCGAACTGAAAGCACTGAAACAGTAAACAAGCATTGACATAACCAATACGAACTATATGGAAATACTGATTATCATTGCACTTATCGTAGCAGGGCTTCTGCTCTTTGCCGTAGAAGTCTTTCTCGTTCCCGGCATTACCCTTGCAGGTATTGCATCGGGGGTCAGTCTGCTCTACGCCATCTACTACGCGTTTCATGCTGTAGGCACGCAGGCAGGATTCATTACACTTGCCGTTGTTGCAGTCGGAATAATCGGTGTTACCATCTGGTTCATGCGTTCCAAGACCGTAGACCGCCTGTCGCTCAAGAAAACACTCGACTACAAGCCTGAGCCCCTGAAAGGAACAAACATTCAGGTGGGCGACACAGGTACGTCGCTGACACGCCTTACACTGATAGGAAACGCAGAAATAAACGGACACATTGTCGAGGTACAGTCGGCCGACGGATTCATCGAAGAACGGACTTCCGTACGCGTAACCCGTATAGACAACAGCACCGTGTATGTAGTACGCTGCAACCAGCAGTAATCTTTAACCTTAAATACCCTTTTTATCTATGATTGATTCGATTTATCTCCCGTTCATTCTGGCTATTGGAGCGGTCATCCTACTGGCCGTATTTTTCCACTATGTGCCTTTCTTTCTGTGGCTTTCAGCCAAAGTTTCGGGCGTACGTATCTCGCTCGTTCAGCTTTTTCTGATGCGTATACGTAATGTTCCGCCTTACGTTATCGTACCGGCTATGATAGAAGCCCACAAGGCAGGACTGAGCACCATTACCCGCGATGAACTGGAAGCCCACTATATGGCAGGCGGACATGTAGAAAAGGTAGTACACGCACTGGTATCGGCCTCAAAAGCCAATATCGACCTGTCATTCCAGATGGCTACGGGCATCGACCTTGCCGGACGCGATGTATTCGAAGCCGTGCAGATGTCTGTCAACCCGAAAGTCATCGACACACCTCCCGTAACGGCAGTTGCCAAAGATGGTATCCAGCTCATTGCCAAGGCACGTGTAACCGTACGCGCCAACATCCGCCAGCTGGTGGGTGGTGCCGGCGAAGACACTGTTCTGGCACGTGTAGGCGAAGGTATCGTTTCATCCATCGGTTCGTCTGAAAACCACAAGTCGGTACTCGAAAACCCCGACTCCATATCCAAGCTGGTACTGCGTAAGGGACTGGATGCAGGTACAGCTTTCGAAATTCTGTCCATCGATATTGCCGACATCGACATCGGCCGCAACATCGGAGCCTCCTTGCAAATAGATCAGGCAAATGCCGATAAAAATATCGCACAGGCAAAAGCCGAGGAACGCCGCGCCATGGCGGTTGCCCTGGAGCAAGAAATGAAAGCCAAGGCAGAAGAAGCCCGCGCCAACGTGATACAGGCAGAAGCCGAAGTTCCAAAAGCAATGGCAGAAGCCTTCCGCAACGGCAATCTGGGTATCATGGACTATTACCGGATGAAAAACATTCAGGCAGATACCGATATGCGCAGCAGCATTGCACGTCCCGACGCAAATCCTGCGGGACATGAGCCTATCGGCCAATAAAGCCTCAACATTTATCGTGAAACTCAACTGACTAAACAAAAAAATAACAATCTTATGAAAAAGTATTTTCCACCCTCAGAACTAATTATAAACGAAGATGGCTCTGTATTTCACCTCCATGTGAAACCGGAACACCTGGCCGATAAAGTAATTCTCGTGGGCGACCCCGGACGAGTAGCTCTTGTAGCTTCTCACTTCGAGAGCAGAGAATGTGAAGTAGAAAGCCGTGAGTTTCGTACTGTAACCGGTATGTATAAAGGAAAAAGAATTACCGTTACGTCTACCGGAATAGGTTGTGACAACATAGATATCGTGATGAACGAACTCGATGCGCTGGCAAACATCAATTTCCAGACGCGTGAAGAAAACGATACTTTCCGCCAGCTGGAACTGGTACGCATCGGTACTTGTGGTGGCTTACAGCCTTATACCCCTGTAGGAACTTTCATCTGTTCCGAGGTTTCGGTAGGATTCGACGGCCTCCTGAACTTTTACGCAGGCAGAAATGCCGTATGCGACTTGCCGATGGAACGCGCACTTCTGAACCACTTGGGATGGAGTGGCAATCTTTGTGCACCAGCACCTTATGTAATCCATGCCGACAAGGAACTGGTAGAACGTATTGCTGGAGCGGATATGGTACGGGGTGTCACGGTAGCCTGTGGCGGATTCTTCGGTCCACAAGGCAGACAGCTCCGTATTCCACTTGCCGACCCTCACCAGAACGAAAATATAGAAAACTTCGAATATCAGGGACATCGCATCACGAACTTCGAAATGGAAAGTTCGGCGCTGGCAGGTCTGGCACGTCTGCAAGGGCACAAGGCTACTACCGTCTGCATGGTGATAGCCAACCGTGTGGCTAAAGAAGCCAATACGGGTTACAAGAATCAGATAGACGACCTGATAAAGATTGTGCTGGAACGTATCTGATAGTCCCAGTGTATAGTAAACTGCCTGAAACCCTTCCTATCATCTTACAGAAGGAACGGCTTCAGGCATCGTTAATTCATCGCTTCGGGAGATCAAATCAAAAGTCCGATGGTATGCTGTCAGGCTATCGTTCAGAAACGACTTCAGCTTTCGCCTGATTTATTTCGAATGCAATACAACAACCATTCGAGTAAAACAGAAATAACACAGAAGAAAGTTTCCTCGCTCTAATCAGAAGAATCAGTAAAAGACGTAACTTCTGAAACCAACAATTATCATTCAAAAAAGAAAAATAGTCGTAAAAGATCAAACACTCATACCATAGAAGGACAATCTAGCTACCTCCTGTAACATTTAAACGCATATTATCATTTTTATGGAAGCAAGTTTCAAGCAAGACAATAAACTAAACAAAGCAGAACGTTATCAAACATTTCTTACACAATTCACTCCGCTCATAGAAGGAGAAAAGAACGAAATCAGTGTACTGGCCAATACCTGCGCCGCTCTGAAGGAAGCATTCGACTTTTTCTGGGTGGGCTTTTATCTGGTACACAACAGCGAACTTCACTTGGGACCGTTTCAGGGAAGTGTAGCCTGCTATCGTATCAAAAAAGGACGCGGAGTATGCGGCACCGCCTGGTCGGAAGCACAGACGCAGGTCGTACCCGATGTAGACCAATTTCCGGGACACATTGCATGCAGTTCCCTCTCCCACTCGGAAATCGTTGTCCCGATAATCACCAACGGAGAAGTAAAAGGTGTGCTCGACATCGACAGCGACCAGCTGAATACATTTGATGAAACCGACCGGATTTATCTCGAAAAAGTAGTCGCCCTCCTCATCCGAGAGCTTTACTTCCCGCAATAATATCGTCCAAACTTTTCCGGAAATAAGCCGAAAAAGCCGTATCTTTGTGCGATTTAAAAAGCAAGAAAATATCGTGAATATACAACAAACAGAAGATACTATTTGTGCCATTGCTACCGCTCAAGGCGGAGCCATCGGCACGATTCGCGTTTCGGGTGCTCAGGCTATCACCATCACCGACCGTATTTTTACCCCTGCCTCGGGCAAGCCACTGGCAGAGCGTAAACCCTATACTCTGACTTTCGGTCACATTCTTTCCCCCGAAGGAGAAGTAATAGACGAAGTGCTGGTCAGCCTTTTCCGGGCCCCTCATTCTTATACCGGTGAAAACTCCGTAGAGATATCCTGCCACGGCTCGTCTTACATCCTGCAACAGGTCATGCAACTCCTGATCAAGAATGGATGTCGCGCAGCCGGACCGGGTGAATATACCCAGCGTGCCTTTCTGAACGGCAAGATGGACTTGAGCCAGGCAGAAGCCGTAGCCGACCTGATTGCCTCAACCTCTGCCGCTACACACCGCATGGCTATGAACCAGATGCGTGGAGGATTCAGTCGCGAACTGTCTGCCTTGAGAGAAAAGCTGCTTCACCTGACTTCTCTCATGGAGCTGGAGCTGGATTTCAGTGACCACGAAGAACTGGAGTTTGCCGACCGTTCGGAACTGGAAGAAATAGCCCGCCAGATAGAGCAAGTCATCAGTCATCTGGTCGACACCTTCAGTGTCGGCAACGCATTAAAAAACGGCGTACCAGTTGCCATCGTGGGAGAAACCAATGCGGGTAAATCGACTTTGCTGAATGCGCTACTAAATGAAGAACGAGCTATCGTAAGTGACATTCACGGCACCACGCGCGATGTCATCGAAGACACCATGAATTTAGGTGGCATCACCTTCCGCTTTATCGATACAGCCGGGATCCGTGACACGACCGATACCATCGAAAACTTGGGTATCGAACGCAGTTTTCAGAAACTGGAGCAAGCAAACATTGTGCTTTGGGTGATCGATGCTACTTGTGCTGAGGAACAATATCGTGAACTGGCTGAAAAGATTCTTCCCCGATGTGAGGGCAAGCATCTGGTGATTGTTTTAAATAAATCGGATCTCTTGCCTTCGGATAACGCTTATTCTTCAAGCAGTGATTCTATGAATCAGGATATTATCGGTGGACAGACTGGTACTCCCAACGTTACGGGGCTGGAGTCGACTTCCTCTACCCATCGGATGTTTCCGAACCTGCCCGAAGATACTTGTGTTATCTTGCTTTCCGCCAAACAAAAAGAGGGTATTTCTCAACTTCAGAAGCAATTGGTGGACTTTGCTGCCCTACCCGACCTTTCACAAAATGATGTGGTGGTAAGCAATATCCGTCACTACGAAGCGTTGAGCCGTGCACTGGAGAGTATTCATCGGGTACAAGACGGTCTGGCCATGCATCTCTCCGGTGACTTGGTGAGTCAAGATTTACGTGAATGTCTTTTCCACCTGGCTGAGATCGTGGGCGGAGAGATCACCACTGACGAGGTGTTGGGAAATATATTTAAGCATTTCTGCATCGGTAAGTAACCATCTGATTATCAAAATAGCTAAATTGATTATAATCGATTAATATGGCGCTCTTTACGGGCGCCTTTTTTGTTGCTCTACTAGAAAATATTAAAAATGTGAGTATCAGGCAAAACTCAAATTCATCACCTTCGAATGTCCCAGCTAATATTATATAGAGCACATCCTTCTTCGGCTACTTCTGCCATCTCAATTTGATAAATCTCGCAACAGAAATATCCAAAAGCCTCCCTTTAATATTGAATATCAGTATGATTCTTGTCGAGGGCTGCAAGGAAATTAATATAAGCTCAATTAAGCTCAACTTGACAGCTTAAATGAATCTCCTGAATTTATCAAAACCACACAGACAGACGTGATTACTAACAGCATCCGCAAGAGCTGTCCTCATTTTCTTTCTCATCTTCTTCCTTTTAGATTTTTCCTCTTTCTTTTACTCTTTTATTTCTTCAATCTGAGGTCCGCAACAACAACATGATTTTGGCGCGAATAAAGAAGCCCAAAATCCTTTCTTTTCTTCTTTTTTGTCCATAATATAATAAATGTTAAACAAATATCCTGATACAACGGCTGTCAGGAATATGACCAGCACAATCATGACAACAAGTTTCTTCTTGAATATACTTGCCAACATAGTCATTTCCGGTATAGCCATTCCTGCACCTCCGATAACGAGTGCGATAACAGCTCCTATACTCATACCCTTTCCCATTAATGCCACTCCGATAGGTATGGCTGTCTCAGCTACTAATCATTAGTTACCGCAACATTTCTCATTAATGGCCGATGCCCGCGACGGGCAGCACGAAGACTGACTTTTATCCTTTTCAATCTGACTCATTCAAGTATCATAATTGCCTTTGATGGTCTGATAGTACTCCTGAATCATGTAAGATACAGAAGGAACATCTTCATATCACCGTGTGTATGTATTCTTAAGGCGACATCCGATAGTCAGCATATATGCCAAAGTCCGGATGTCGCTCATTTTTTCCGGCAATAGCAACTTACTTACTACAACTGCAACTACATTTGATATGCTCCTTATACTCACCCGAATAGATAATTGCACCTTCCGGGCATAAATTTCCGCAACCATGACACCCGTCAATACATCCTTCACGATACACGACCACCGGACGGCCATTCTCAACATCATAAACGCCATGCTTGCATTTGTTGTAGCAAGCAAGGCAGCCGATACATTTGTCCTCGTCAATAAGAGGAAACCATTTTTTACTCATATAACCCGATTTATCTAATTATCCGATTAAAACTTTATCTTGTCCGAAGTCACTCAAAAGAAACTATTCTTTTTTTCTTTCTCCATATTCTTATTTCTCAGCAGTTTCCGCCGCAAGAGCATTTCGGCAATTCTTCCTTTCTGATTTCTGTGATGTAGAAACGGGCAAAAGCATTTCTAATTTCGTCACGTACACGGCGGAACTCCGAATCGATAAACTCCGGTGTACCTGTAGCATGTGACGGATCGTCAAAGCCGATGTGCATACGTTTACCAACCTTTCCAGTAAAGGCAGGACAGCTTTCATTGGCACCACCACACACGGTTATTACATAATCCCATTCCTGATCGAGATAAGTGTTTACGTGTGTAGGCACATGAGAGCTGATGTCTATTCCGACTTCCTTCATTACTTCCACAGCCTTGCTATTTACCTGAGTTGCCGGTTCAGTACCACCTGAATAGACTTCTAAATTTTTGTCAAATGACTGTAAGAAGCCGTGAGCCATCTGGCTGCGGCAGCTGTTTCCCGTACAAAGAATCAATACTTTCATTTATTCTGTTTTTTATTAGTTTTACTTAAAATATTACTTGAATACCTTTTTCAATTCGTCAGCCGGTATATATCCGACATGCCGGTAAATTTCCTTTCCCTGACTATCGAGAACGACCTGTGTCGGTATAGTCTGTATCTCAAAATAATCTGCCCAGTCTTTGTTCCATTTCTTTAAAAGGTTGATGAAACGCACATTTACCTTTCCTGCGAAATCTTTTCTGATAGTTTCCATTTCCTTTTCCATCTTCTTGCAGGGTGCACACCCTACAGCCCCGAACTCCAGAAATGTATAACCGTATTCCGTTCCGTCAGGCAGAGGATAGGTGAAATAAAGCCGGATGCTGTCTGCTATATTGACTACGGGAGTATTCTTTACTACCTGACCATTCTCTGTCATGTCCGTTTCGCAGATCTCTTCCCGATTTTTTCCACTACCTGGTTTACATCCGGTAACAAGCAGCAACATCGCTGTCAACATCAACAAATATCTCATAAGCATTTCTATTATATCTTACATTCCACACTCAGGAGAAGATAATTCTCACGTCTGCCATTTCTGGCTTTCCAGCCCTGGTAATTCGGTGAAATTCTTACCTGTCTGATGGGAGAATATTCAAAACCACCGATAATCGTGTGTCCTTCACTGACGTTATTTGTGTTTTCACCCGTTGCATCAAGAAGGTCAAAACGTCCAAACAAATGCATCTTGGATACTACGTTTACGGTCGTGTAGACTGAATATCCGTTGACATCTGTTCCTGATAAGAACTTATAGTTGAATGCCCGGTTATATTCCGCTCCAAGTGAGAACCGACTGTGATTGTATCCAGCAAAAACTGCTACCGAATACAGGTCTTTCTGAACGCCTGCATCCGTTTTCAAATACTCCGGTGTATTGTATATGTCACCGTATATCCTGAACATGAACCCTTTCGTCGGTTTCAATGTGATGCCGGCACCGTACTTGTACTTATTGTCCATATTCTTAAACTTACGTCCTTCACCATTTGTCAATGCCAGATCAGCCGATACAACCGGTGAAAACTCATAACCAGCTACCACACCTATATCCTCACAAAAGGCGATGCCGTATTCTTCCTGAAAGGACTTGAAAATATATCTGTGCCCCCAGAAGTTCTCCTGTTCGGAAAACTGCTTCAGATTGACCAGTCCGGCAGACACGAAGAATCCATTTCCTTTCCAGTCTATCTGTGCATTCTTCAGATATCCGTTGAATTTCGTTTTTCCGTTTTCATCGGCCACTGTTTCCACATTCATGAGGATTTTTGCGGAGAAACCTTTGGCAAAGAATCCTTCATAGCCGACAAACGCACGGTCGAGGTTGAATCCGCTGTTTTCATTCTTGTGTCCAAGCCCGGCCTTGTAGTTGGAAAAAAGAGTGAGCACGGGTTTTCCGGAAAAAGCCTTTTCACCTTCCTGCGCCACGACAGGCTGGAGAGAAATGGCGGTCAGCATAACCGCAGGCCACCACTTCCTTAATTGTCTTCCAATCATCGTCAACCCTCTACAATATATAGTTAAACAGATAGCCCGATAGAATAATAAAGAACGCCACCGTTCCAAAGAATATGCCGATAAGCCTCCATGTCATTACTTTCTTCAGCAGGGTGGCTTCCGGCAAGGAAAGTCCGACGACCGCCATCATGAAAGCTATTGCGGTTCCGATGGGAATACCTTTTGCCACAAATACCTCGATTACCGGTACGATACCTGCTGCATTGGCATACATCGGCACAGCAAGTATAACAGACAGAGGCACGGCATACCAGTTGTCTTTCGACATGTATTGCTGGAAGAAGCCTTCCGGCACAAAACCATGCATGAAGGCACCGATACCAATACCAATCAGGATGTATATAAGTACACCGCTAACAATCTTCCAGGCATCACGGACAATGGTCGGGAGTCGTTTGATAAAGGTGGTATGGTCTTTTTCCCATTCATCGGCCTGGGCAGATGAGTGGGCCTGTATCTGCTTTACCCAATCACTCAGATAAGGTGCCAGACGCATACGGCCGAGTACGATACCGCCTATTACTCCCAACAGAATCCCGCTGATGACGTAAATCAGTGTCACTTTCAGGCCAAACGAGCCGAGGAACATGGCTACAGCCACCTCATTCACCAACGGCGATGTAATCAAAAAGGCGAAGGTGACCCCCAAAGGGATGCCGCCTTTCACAAATCCTATGAACAACGGTATGGATGAACACGAACAGAACGGGGTAATGGCTCCGAAGAGTGACGCCAGCAAGTATTGCAACCCGTACATCTTATGTGTGACGAGATAGTTCCGCAAACGCTCTATCGGGAAATAAGCGTTGACGATGCCCATCAATACACTGATGAAAAACAAAAGTATGAGAATTTTAATTGTATCATAAAAGAAGAAGTTTACGGCAACCCCTATCGAAGTGTCGGCACTCAGTCCGAACAACCCGTAAACAAGCCAGTCAGCAAAATCCTGTATCATTTCTATTCTATTTTAATTCGTCTAAATACGAACAATCAACTTATTTAAAAAGCGGCAGATTCCACAACGATTGTCTCTGCCGCCCACAATTAAATCATTCCGTGCATCAGATACCCAAAAGTTTCTTTACCTCGTTTTCAGTCGGAACCTGTCCTTTCATCTTCACCACTTCATCAATCACCACGGCCGGTGTGGTCATGATGTTGTAGTTCATCATTTCCATGATGTCGTCCACCTTGGTCAGTTTTGCATCGATGTGATTTTCTTTCAGCACTTTCTCAATTACATTATAGGTTGATTTACACTTGGTACAACCCGGACCTAAAACTTTAATTTCCATGTTCGTAAATATTTGGTTTGTTATCAGATTCGTTTTATAAATACATTATCCAGCAATAATAGATACCGACGAGAATAAATACCACGCCCACAATCAAATTCATCCATTTCTGCACTTTCTGCATCCTGCCGTAGAAATTTCCCATCTGCTGTACACTGAAAGCAAGAATCCATGCCACGGCAAGCACAGGTATGGCTGTAGCAATGGCGAATACCACGGGCAGTAAATATCCGGCTGTCGCTGTGGCAGACATCGGTATCAGCATACCGAAATAGAACACGCCGCTTGTCGGACAGAAAGCAAGGGCAAACAGTACTCCAATCAGCAGGGCACCCCATCCACCCTTTCTGGCGAGACCTTCCGCATTTCCGTTGAATCCGAACTTCGGGAGATTCAGTTTGTCACCAAAGAGCATGAACAGACCTATCACGAGCAGAAGCGGACCCAGAACAAGTTCCCCCCATGTTCCGATAGCCTTTTGTATGCCGAACATACTGGAACCTTCTTTCAGAATCATAATCAATACCGCTCCAAGCAGGGTGTATGAAAGGATACGCCCCAGCGTATAGAGTAGGCCGTTCCGGAAAACGCGCTTTCTGTTCTCAATGTCTTTTCCGATAAATCCGATGGCCGCTATGTTTGTCGCCAGCGGACAAGGTGATAATGCTGTCAACAGTCCGAGCAGAAACGCCGTCAGTACGGGAGTGGAGCTGTTATCCAGCAACGTCTGTAACCAATCCATAACCTTCTCAATTATTTCAGCATCTTATTAACAGCCTTAACCAACCCAGCCTTGAATACGTCCGGTGACTTGCGGGCATTTCCGAAAGCAAATTCGGTCATATTCTCGCTTGTTTCCTGACCGTTCTTATACTTAACGACAAACAGCGATGACCAGGTTACTTCATACTTTTCAGCTATCTTCTCATTTTCTTTCTTACTGATATCTATTACTTTAAAAACGACCTCACCTTTTTTAATCTGGTCAGCAAAACTTTCTTTCATTGCCGCTTTTGTATTGCTTTCGATAGCCATACAGGTAGCGCAACGCTGCTTTCCATGAAAATACAATACTTCCACGTGGTCTTTTGCCGTTACTTCTTTTTGAGTCTGCGTTTCAGTTCCATTCTTTGCATTCATGTTGCAAGAGATAAAGGCGAAACACACAGCAAGCAAGAATAAAATCTTTTTCATGTCTTTCTATTTTTTATTGTTAGTTATTCGCAAAACTACGAATTTACTTTTCAAAAAAAGAGCTTATCTACAGCAACTCTTTTTCTTACATATAGGTTGGCCAAGAAAATCTGCAAACATCTTTTTTGCAGTTTCCCAGTTTTCCTTGTTGATACAGTATTTTACTTTCGGCGTTTCAATTTCTCCCTGAATAAGTCCGGCATCTTTCAACTCTTTCAAATGCTGCGATACCGTGGCCTTTGCAATGGGAAGTTCTTCATGAATGTCACCGAAAAAGCAACGTTCTTGAGATAACAAGAACTGAAGTATGGCTATACGTGCCGGATGCCCCATCGCTTTTGCAAAACGGGCTATCTTTTCCTGCTCTTCTGTATACTTCTTCTTCATCCTTTCTATCCCTTATTTGTTTGTTGTTCGCAAAAATACGAATATACTTTTAATTAATCAAATGAATTATCATATTTTAATTTTTAAAACACTTGTTATCCCTTCCACCAAAGATAAATCCCAATCCTGATTTGCCAATTGCATTTATTTCTTTTTCCATCTTTTTCTACATCTTTCCTATCTCTGAAACCAATTAAGCACTCACTCAAAAAGGATTATGGTACAAGAAAACAGTTCCGACAAGGAAAAAAGTAAAGCCTGACAAAGACAACGGAAAAACCTTATGTAGAACAAATCAACAAATTTCTGCTTTACATAACAAGAACGCTTTCCAAAAAGTTTTAGAAGTAGTCAGCAAAGTAGACAAGAAGGACCATTATCAGATAGTTGCACCGGAAGATTAATAATATCGTTAAACAACCTATGCCACTATTGATAAACTAAATATTCTTATGTAGAGATCAGGCAGATACATCTTATCAAAATCCAAATATTACAAATCCAAGTAAACGTATCATATTATTCCTTTTATTACTTACAAAGTAAAAGTCCGGTGAAACTTATAATACTATTGTTACAATTGTGATATTTTTATGCTAATTAGAGTTTAAATTAGAAGAAATGGAAAATAGTTCATTAATATTTTGCCCATATAAGAATATTACCTATATTTGCCGAAAACCAAATGAAAATGAATATATGAAACAGGCTATATTTAAAATAATGTTGCTACTTGCGGTCATCTTTATGAAAATAGAGGTGACAGAAGCAGTTTCATATAATCAGATTTCAAACAAGATACAAACTTCGTCCACAATATCAAATCAGACAAATACAGATGAGTACCTCAATTTTATCCATACGACTTTGGATAAAGCTCATGATTTGTTTAGTACCCTAAATCAGGATAACTATGTATTCAACAATTCGTTGAATGAGCGAGTACTACGTAATGATGAACTAAACATTAATTTTGCATTACGTTTATTATTATTTTATCATTCCCTACGTGAGGTAGGTTTGTTGAAGGACAAGGAGTGCCTTCACCCTTCAACCAACATTCATTGTGTGATTCCTTCATGCGAATACTATGTATTTGCCATGAGAAAAATCATTATTTAGTGGTTTTATAGATTTAGTTGTTTTTCTCTGCTCCGATGCGGTTTGTATCGGAGTAGAATAGAGTTTCTTGCCTCAAATTCTCGAGACAGGCAAGTCATTCATATCTTATTATCTAAAAACAAAATTCTATAAAACTCATAAATTATGAAAACTCATAACTCAAATAAATCATTTAAGGGAATTAAAGCTGCAGGTTTAGTTATCATCGCATGTTTCATTGTTGCTATATGCATCTATCATTTTGTATTTGGGAACCCAGCTAACTTCATGAATAATGACCCTAATAATCATCCACTTCCGGGTAATATGTTAGGCACTATTTATAAAGGTGGAATTATTGTACCTGTAATTCAAACACTCTTACTTACAGTACTTACTTTAAGCGTAGAACGGTATTTTACTATTCGCGCATCTTTTGGAAGAAACAAACTTTCCAAATTCGTAGAGTAAATTAAAGATGCTTTGACCAGAGGCGATATGGAGAGAGCACAAGAGTTGTGTGACAAGCAGCGTGGTTCAGTGGCCAATGTTGTAGGCACTGTTCTTGGAAAATATCGTGAGATGGAAAAAAACAATGAACTAACTAAAGAACAAAAGATTCTTGCCATACAAAAAGAACTGGAGGAAGCTACTGCACTTGAACTTCCTATGATGCAGCAGAATCTACCCATCATTGCAACCATCACCACCTTAGGAACTTTAATGGGATTGTTAGGAACTGTAATTGGTATGATTCGTTCATTTGCAGCACTTTCAGCCGGAGGAGGTACTGATTCCGTTGCTTTGTCTACTGGTATTTCCGAAGCCCTAATTAACACAGCGTTTGGTATCTTGACGGGTGCATTGGCCGTTATTTCCTACAACTACTATACTAATAAGATAGACAAACTGACATATAGTCTTGACGAAGTAGGTTTCTCCATTGTACAGACTTTTGCCGCTACTCATTGATCCTGTCCTAAATCTTCCTCGTGCAGAGAAGAACAGAGGTTTCACAAAAAAAATTCGACTATGAGTAGAGCTAAAATTCAGAAAAAAAATATGTTCATCGACATGACAGCCATGAGCGATGTAACTGTGCTGCTGCTTACTTTTTTCATGCTAACAGCTAGCTTTGTAAAAAAAGAACCTGTCCAAGTTGTCACTCCTGCGTCAATCTCCGAAATAAAAATACCCGAAACGAACATCATGTCCATTCTAGTTGATCCGGAGGGCAGAATTTTTATGAGTCTTGATAAGCAGACTGACATGGCAGCTACGTTAGAAGCTATGGGAAAGGAATATGGAGTTACGTTTACTCCACAGGAGATAAAGAAGTTTTCGTTATTCCAAACTTTTGGAGTTCCAATGAAAAACATGAAATCTTTCCTTTCACTTAGTACAGAACAGCAAGACCGCACCTTAAAGGAGCTAGGAATTCCTTGTGATAGTGTAGACAATCAATTTAAAGCTTGGGTACGTAATGCCCGCGCTACGAATCATGACTTGCGCATTGCTATCAAGGCTGACCAGCAAACTCCATACGTGGTCATTAAAAAAGTGATGAACTCTCTTCAAGATCTTAAAGAAAACAGATACAATCTGATTACTTCTTTAAAATCAGGTCCTGAAGAATAAAGACTAAATGATTATGGCTGAAATTCAAGAAAATAACAATAAAGAAAAGAAAGGCAATAAACAGAAGAAAATGAATATTCGTGTGGATTTTACTCCAATGGTGGACATGAATATGCTATTGATTACATTTTTCATGCTGTGTACCTCTCTAAGCAAACCACAGACGATGGAAATCAGTATGCCTTCCAATGACAAAAATATCACTGAAGAACAGCAAAATAAAGTCAAGGCCTCTCAGGCACTGACTTTATTGCTGGCCGAAGACGGAAAACTCTATTATTACGAAGGTGAACCGGATTATAAAAATTATAGTTCACTAAAAGAAACAACTTACGATGCCAACGGATTACGTAAATTATTGCTTAGTAAAAATTATGAAGCAGTCAAGAAAGTACGTGAACTAAAAGAGAAAAAAGCAAGACTCGAAATAACAGACGAAGAATGCAAGCTGGAAATAGCTAGTATAAAATCAGGAAAAGATACACCAACTGTCATCATCAAAGCTACAGACAAATCGACTTATAAAAATCTGATAGATGCATTAGACGAAATGCAAATCTGCAGCATAGGGAAATATGTGATTGTTGATATTACAGACGGAGACCTATTCCTGATAAACAACTATCTCTCTCATGGCGAGTTAAGTCAAAGTGCGACAAACAGAAATGTATAACTAAAAAAAATGAGGAAAAATGTCAAAGGCTGATTTAACTTCTCTGGAATGGTGTGAACTCATTTTCCAAGATAGAAATAAAAGTTACGGCGCTTATAAAATGCGTCAAGATTTAGGTAAGCGGCAGACAGCGGCTCTAGTTATCGTCACAATTGTAGCATTGGTAGGGTTTACATTGCCACGTCTTATCAGAATGGCTATGCCGGCCCAAAAAGAAGAAATGGTAGAAGTAACCCAACTTTCAGCTTTAGAAGAGCCGGAAATAAAAGAAGAAGCAATTAAAAAGGTTGAACCTATTGCTCCTCCTCCGGCTCTTAAAAGTACCATCAAATTTACGGCACCTGTCATTAAAAAAGATGAAGAGGTACATGAAGATGATGAACTGAAAAGCCAAGACGAATTGACACAAGCCAAAGTACAAATATCCATCGCAGATGTAAAGGGGAACGATGAACTGAACGGGAAAGACATTGCCGACTTACAGGAAGTCATTACCCAGGCTCCGGAAACGCAAAAAAAAGAAGAGCCTTACACCATGGTGGAACAGATGCCGCAATTTCCAGGGGGACCGGCTGAATTGCTCAAGTATATTGCCAAGAACCTGAAATACCCCGTAATAGCTCAGGAAAATGGTATTCAAGGCAAGGTCATCCTTCGTTTTGTGGTTTCCGCCCAAGGACAAGTGGAAGACGTAAAAGTCATTCGCTCTTTGGATCCTTATTGTGATAAAGAAGCAATACGTGTTGTTAAGTCACTACCACAATGGATTCCCGGGAAACAGAATGGGCGAAATGTACCGGTTTATTATACTTGTCCAATTGTTTTTAAATTGCAGTAATTATTAAAGTGTATGAAAAAGGAATTAATACTTTATCTGTTAGGCATGCTTATGCTTTAGCTTGTACTTCTTCTAGAGAAAAAGGACAAGCAGAAAACCTATATTCAGGTGCAATTCGGATTGCAGTAGACGAATCATTCAAACCTATCATAGAAGAGGAACTACAAGTTTATCAGGCACTAACTCCAGAAGCTTTGATTACTCCTATTTATTGCAGTGAAGTTGAGGCTATTAACTTGTTGCTGAAAGATAGTGTACGGCTAGCAATCACCAACCGTCGGCTTACAGAAAAAGAATTGATTTCTTTTCATACACGTAAATTTTTCCCGGAGTCTATCAGATTCGCTTACAGTGGTATTGCTCTCATTACTCATCGTAGTAACCCAGACTCACTGATAACATTGGGAGATTTCCGGCGGATTGTAACCGGTAAAGTTACAAAATGGAAAGAATTGAATCCTCAATCAAAGTTGGAACGTATGAAAGTAGTGTTCGATAACCCTAATTCAGGAACCGTTCATTATGTCATTGATTCAATCTGTCAAGGGAAAGCTCTTTCTGACTCGCTAAGAGCTTTGAAAAACAATGAAGAGGTAATTGATTATGTAGCAACAACACCTAATGCTATTGGTATTATTGGTGCCAATTGGATAAGGAACAAGGCAGATACAACTCACCTTTCTTTTAATCAGAAGGTTAGAGTCTTATCAGTATCCGATAGTACCCAAGCTACCTCTAACAATAGCTACAGGCCTTATCAGGCCTATCTGGCTCTAAAAAAGTACCCGATGACACATGAGGTATATATTCTTATTAACGATCCTAAGGGGGCACTTCCTACTGGACTGATGACTTTCCTTACCGGAGAACGTGGACAGCGGATTATCCTTAAGTCTGGTTTGGTACCAGCTACACAACCAGTCCGAATTATAAACGTAAAAGATGATTTCTAATTTTAATAAGTAACTTAACCTATGATTAAATATAAAGTCTTATATCTGATATGCAGCGGATTAATATACTCCACTTCATACTGTTTTGCCCAGGAAAAACTTACTGATGAAATCCAACAGGAAATAGCACAGATTGCAGCTGGTATCAATAAAACACCGGAAGCTGCTAACAGAGGATTCAACGAATTACTAAAGGGCAAAAATAAAAAAAACATCTCCTTACTGGTTGCGATAGGCAATGCTTATCTGAGTCATAATTGTTTAAGCGAAGCACAAGCCTATGCCTCCAATGCGATGAAAATCAATTCTAAATCAGCACTTGTATATATGTTGGCTGGCGACATTGCTTTAGCGCAAAAAAATGTTGGAATGGCATGTGGATACTATGAGCAGGCCATCCTATTTGACACTAATTGCTATGATGCCTATTTAAAATACGCACGTGCCTATCTCGGAGTGAATCCTCAACTGTCTATCGAAATGTTGACAAAATTGAAAGCAAATCACCCTGAATTATCTGAGGTAAACCGAGAATTAGGTAATGCATATTATCAAGCCCAGAATTATAGTAAAGCCAAATCTGCTTATGACGAATTCATGCAACAAGGCACTCCCAATGCGCAAGATTACAGCCGTTATGCCATGCTTTTATATCTAAATAAAGATTACATACAGTCACTAAGCTCTGTAAACAAAGGACTTATCATAGAAAAGGATAACCATCTTTTGAAACGTTTGCGAATGTACGATTTATATGAGACAGGTGCCTACAAAGAAGGACTTGAAGCCGCCGATGTATTTTTCAACGGCCAGGAAGAGAGCGATTATGTGTATTTGGACTTTTTGTATCATGGCCGTCTGTTACAAGCAAATGGGAAAAACGAAGAAGCGATACAATGGTTTGAAAAAGCGGTTAAAGCTGATACATCACATGAACATCCAGAAATTATAAAAGAGGCGTCTGCAGTTTATGAAAAGTTACAGAATTATCCCGAAGCTATTCATCTATATTTACTTTATTTAGATGAATTGAATGGAAAAGCAGAAGTAAGTGACAGATTCTTGCTCGGAAGATTGTATTATATGGCGGCAGGAAGCAATACGGCGAATGAATTAGAAAAGAAATCTTATCTTAAAAAAGCCGATGAAATATTTGCTGAAATATCTCAACGTGTACCAGACAATTATCTTGGCTATTTTTGGAGAGCCAGGACTAATGCTATGGCCGATTCTGAAAGTACAGAAGGACTGGCTAAACCCTACTATGAATCGGCTTTGGCATTATTAGAAACGAAAGCAGACGCTTCGAAATCACTCATCATAGAATGTGAAAGTTATCTGGGCTATTACTATTTTTTGAAGAAGGACTATGAACAATCTAAGGTATACTGGAATAAAATTCTCCAGTTAGATCCTGAAAATGTAATAGCTAAACAAGCACTACGAGGATTATAAATTATCTATATCTTTTTATTTATAATAAGAACAAAATTTATGGAAACCTTCAATTTATCACAATCATATCCCACTCAAGATGTAAAAAAACAGACGAGTTTCCTCACAATAGGCTATTCAATATGTTTGCTTGCTCTTGGTATCAGTCTATTTTTCTTGCCTGTAAACCAGTCGGAGTCCAATGTTGATGCATTAAGAATTGTTACCGGAAGTATACTTATAGGTATTTCAGTCTATTTTTTAAGCTTTCGAGTTCGTTATCAGGCTTATGTAAAAACAGGTAGTCGGATATGCAAAAAAAATTTGATATTCAAAAAAGAACAGTTCTATATATTAGAAAAATACCTAACAGAATATTGTGACTTTCCTGCCATACCAGAAGAAGAACAACGGCTATATTTACTGGTAGTTCATTCAAAAGATAATCAATATGTTGTATTTCAAGTGTTGAGCTACATTACTTTTTTATATGAACCAGTTATAGAACCGTGTTATCTTAAACAAGAACAGGCAGTTACATTTATGAAAACTCTACATAAATCACATGGATTTCTTCATTGATATTTTCTTGCATATAGATCAATATCTTATTACATTCATACAGGAGTATCATGAATGGACATATCCCTTGCTGTTCTCAATCGTCTTTTGTGAAACCGGACTTGTAGTCCTGCCATTTCTGCCCGGAGACTCTCTCCTATTTGCCTCCGGTGCAGTGGCATCACTTTCAGAGATACCATTAGAACTTGATCGGTTAATGCTAACCTTTTCCACAGCAGCCATGCTTGGTGATTCCTGTAACTACATAATTGGACATTATTTCGGAAAGAAATTATTTACAAAACTGGACTCAAAAATTTTCAAACAAAATTATATAGAGAAAACCCATTATTTCTTTTATAAATATGGTAAAAAAACAATCATTATTGCCAGGTTTATTCCAGTGATACGTACTTTCACACCATTTGTTGCTGGAATGGGAAATATGAATTATTACACATTTTTGATTTATGATTTCATTGGTACGATAATCTGGGTTTCTCTATTTTGCATAACAGGTTATTTTTTCGGAAATATTCCTTTTGTGCAACAAAACTTTGAAATGCTTGTGATAGGGATCGTGTTAATCTCACTCTGCCCTGCTTTCATTGAATATATACGAATAAAAAATAAACAGACAACAATATGAAAAATTCTCTGTTAAGCCGATTTATACCCAAACAAAACAAATTTTTCCCATTATTAAATCAATTATCACAAATTGTACTTAACGCTTCCAGACTCCTAATTGACAGCATGGAGTATGATACACCAGAAAAGCGACAAGAATTTTATCATAATATTAAAGCCCTAGAAAAAGAAGGAGACCAAATGATTCAACGAATTTTCATGGAACTCGGTCAGACTTTTATCACCCCCTTCGATAGAGAAGACATACATGACCTAGCTTCTTCCATTGATGATGTAGTAGACCGAATTCATAGCGCTTCAAAACGGATTGCCATCTACAATCCATATACTATCTCAAACAGTGGAAAAAAATTAGCCATTCTCATTTTACAAGGGGCATCGCTTATCTGTAAAGCTATGAATAATTTGGAAACACTCAACAAAAATTCATCAAAACTGAAAGACTATTGTTCACAACTTCATGAAATAGAAAATCGGGCAGATGAAGTCTACGAATTGTTTATCATGCAGTTATTCAATGAAGAAATGAACGGCATAGAATTGATAAAAACAAAAGGAATCATGCAAGAGCTAGAAAAGACAACAGATGCCGCAGACCATGTCGGTAAAGTTCTCAAAAACATCATTGTAAAATATGCCTGAAAAAAAAGACATAGAATATGGATTTACTCATTACCATTATTGTGTTGGCACTACTTTTCGACTATATCAATGGCTTTCATGATGCAGCCAATGCAATAGCTACCATTGTATCTACCAAAGTATTGACTCCGCTTCAAGCTGTAATTTGGTCAACTTGCTTCAATTTTATGGCATTTTTTATAGCCAAATACCTCATCGGTGATTTCGGCATTGCAAATACCGTATCGAAAACAGTTCATGAACAATACATCACTTTACCTATAATTTTATCAGGAGTAATAGCTGCTGTTATTTGGAATTTGTGGACCTGGTGGAGAGGAATTCCCTCTTCTTCATCTCATACACTTATAGGTGGATTTGCAGGAGCCGCAATTACAGCTTATGGATTCCGTGCCATTCAAAGTATAGTCATACTAAAAATCGTACTTTTTATCTTCTTAGCTCCTATTATAGGTATGCTTGTAGCTTTCATATTCACTCTGATAGTGTTTAACTTATGTCGAAAGGCCCACCCTCACACCGCAGAAAAATGGTTTAAGAGATTACAACTATTTTCTTCAGCCTTATTTAGTATTGGACATGGGTTAAACGACTCCCAAAAAGTAATGGGCATTATTGCAGCCGCACTGATAGCAGCCCACTCACAAGGTATCGGTATGGGGGTGAATAACATAGCAGATTTGCCAAACTGGGTAGCTTTTTCGTGTTTTACTGCAATCTCATTAGGAACAATGTCGGGAGGCTGGAAGATAGTACGTACAATGGGAAATCGAATTACCAAAGTTACCCCTTTAGAAGGTGTCATTGCTGAGACTGCGGGTGCATTCACTCTTTATTTCACAGAGTACCTAAAGATTCCGGTAAGTACTACCCACACCATATCAGGAGCCATTATAGGAGTAGGTGCTACCCGTCGTTTATCAGCAGTTCGCTGGGGTATTACCCGAAGCTTAATGACAGCTTGGACCCTTACGATTCCGATAAGTGCAATACTCGCTGCAACTATTTATAGCCTTATATCATTATTAACCTGATCTTACTGAAATATCAATACTATCTAATAAAGTAAAAGTTAAAACCAGATTGAGTAACTAAAACATCTTATGCATAACACAATCATATCTTAATTAGTAGCATTATGAGCTTTAATATAACAAAAACAAAACAGAAAAGAGTAGTCATTGTAGGAGGAGGATTCGGAGGGTTGAAACTGGCAAACGAACTACATCAGTCAGGCTTTCAGGTAGTCCTAATTGACAAGAACAATCATCATCAGTTTCCACCACTTATTTATCAGGTAGCCTCTTCCGGACTGGAACCCAGTTCTATTTCGTTTCCATTCCGAAAATTATTCAATAGACATCAGGATATTCATTTCCGCATGGCAGAAGCAAAGCAAATATGTCCAGACAGAAAAATTCTTCAAACCTCTATCGGAAACATTGATTACGATTATCTGGTACTGGCAGCAGGCACAACATCCAACTTTTTCGGGAACAAACAAATCGAAGCGGCAGCCATGCCCATGAAAACTTTGTCAGAAGCAATGGGATTAAGAAATACCTTGCTCAGCAACCTGGAACGAAGTGTCACGTGTGACACCACTCAGGAACGACGAGAACTGCTAAACGTAGTCATAGTAGGCGGAGGAGCTACGGGTGTAGAAATAGCTGGAGCCATAGCCGAGATGAAACGTTACATATTACCCAAAGATTATCCGGAGATCGATCACAGTGACCTGCACATTTTTTTGATTGAAGCTGGCAACCGCCTGCTTTCGGGTATGTCCGTCAAATCTTCCCGGAAAGCAGAAGAGTTTCTCCGCCGTATGGGAGTGAACATTTATCTCAATAAAAGAGTTACAGACTTTGTTGCACACAAAGTGATATTAGAAGATGGGATGGAAATCCCGACACAAACTTTTATATGGGTCAGTGGTGTACGAGCTAATGAAATAGGTAATCTATCTTCCGAAGCTATCGGACATGGAGGACGCATCCTGGTAGATGCCAATAATCAAATAAAAGGGATGAATCATGTTTTCTGCATTGGTGACCAATGCTTGATGACAAGTGATAAAAACTATCCCAAAGGACATCCACAATTGGCACAAGTAGCCATCCAACAAGGAAAACTTCTAGCCAAAAATTTAAAAAGGCTGGAGAAAGGGAAGGTAATGCAGCCGTTTCACTACAAAAATCTAGGCACCATGGCTACAATAGGCCGAAATAAGGCTGTTGCAGAATTCAAAACAATCAAGACACAAGGATGGTTTGCCTGGATACTGTGGCTAGTAGTTCATTTGCGGTCCATTTTGGGAGTTCGCAACAAAATCAATGTGTTATTAAACTGGATATGGAGTTATCTCACATATGACCAGTCACTACGTCTTATTATTTACGCACAAAAGCCCCCAAAAATGAGAGAAAAAGAAAATCAAGAAAATAATATACAACACTAATATAATCAGCAAATAACAAGTAAGGCTGTCATATGGCAGCCTTTTTCTTATTAAAGATCCTATCAACAACTTAATCGTATTATCAATTGACTTTACATGATAAACATAAGTCATCCCAAACATCCTCTCAGAATGCAATGAGCCAACAGCTTCCCGAAAGCCGCTGGCTCATCACCTTGTTTTTCTTAAAACCGTGTTTTCTTGAAAACCTCGATACGATTCTTGATATTCTTTTCAAGACATTCCTTATACAGCCACGGCTCAGCGCTATGAAAATCACCTACATTAAGGAAGCCCATAATTGGAGAATATTCACTGCCACTGTATCCTTTCACCACCAGCACCTTTTCCTTTTGTGCTACACTCACCGTAATCGTGTCGTGCAAGGTAGCCGGTACATCATCCGTACGCCAGTTCACTGGGTTGATACAGAAAGCACATGGAGCAGCTACCACAGGCTGAATATACTTCACATCGCTGACAGAATTATAACATATCGTTACACCAATGTCATCGGGGCCCTGGGCAGCCTTAATATTGGTAGAAGCCAACGTATCGTCAGGTGTAACCTTGTAACCCAGTACATAAGCTGCCACCATCTGTTGGTATACGTCCTTAGGCATTATCTTCAACAGTTCGACAACCGCCTTGCCACCCTGACTGAATCCAGCCAGTACAAACGGACGGTTCTTCGGACGGTTCTTCAGAAAGGTTTCGAATGCGTTACGGATATCTTCAAAAGCAATAGCAAAACGTTTGTTGATAATATCTTCATCGCGCGTAGCCCACACTTGAATTGTTATATGCCGATAAAAAGGAGAATAAAAATTATTATCCTTACCCATATAAGCAGCTATAGCCGAAATCTCCTTTGTCATGTCATCCCGATGCTTCTTGTTGTAAACATCCGCATAATGAACCGTTGTTCCATTCTCGTCCTTCCAGTCTTTTTCCCAAGTAGATACAATATAAAACACGTCGGCATTTTTTCCAGTCTTATCATTTTCTTCTGTATACCAGAAAGTCGAATCGGAATAATCGGGTGCCTGAGGAATATACTCCTGCGCCTCCATCTTATCACATCCCGAAACCAGCATGCAGAGCAAAAGGGCCGCTACATAGCCTAAACAGATATTTTTCCCTCTGTTAAAACAAATTCTATTCATAACATTTTTTATTTAAATAATTCATTAAAACAAGATCTGATTCTTCTCCAGAACCTTAAAATAAAAAACTCAAAGTAAGATGATTGTTATCCTTTCGGCGCTCAAAGTTATAGAGATTTATGGTATAGCAGTATAACTTGTACAAAGAATTTATATCGCGATAAGAAAAGACATGATTTAAAACAAGAATCAGTAAATCCACCAATATAATTCAATAAAGAATCTGTATCTTTAATCGCTCATTAAAACATTTGTTGAAAGGAACCAAGTCTGACACACTCATCCGACCAAGAAAAAAGTTTGCTCAGCTGCCAGTAAATTTTTAAATTTGTACTACGAGATAAAAACAGAAACAGATAAAATATAAAATAGAACATTATGAAAAAGATTCTAATCATATCAGGACATCCCGACTTGAATGATTCATTCGCCAACAAAACAATCCTGGAAGAAATCCATAAGTTACTGCCGGAAGCAGAAATTGTCTACCTCGACAAACTCTATCCCGATTTTCGTATTGATGTACCGAAAGAACAGGAACGTCTGCTCCATGCCGACATCATCGTACTGCAATATCCGTTATTCTGGTATACTGCACCTTCCCTGTTACACCGCTGGATAGAACAGACTTTCACCCACGGATTTTCACATGGCAAATCGGGCGACAAGCTGAAAGGAAAACAACTGGTTCTATCCTTCACTTCCGGCGCACCCGAAGAAATGTACAGCTACGACGGTCCACAACAGCACCCTATCGATGACTTCCTGACTCCCTACAAACAAATGGCCAATCTTTGCAGACTGCAATGGTGCGGCTATGTATATAGCGGAGGACTTTCGTATGCCAACCGTCAAGATGAAACAAAACTTGCACAGATGAAAGAGAAATCTATCCGACATGCTCATCTGCTGGTAGAGAAGCTGAAAGACCTATAATCGGATGTTCACAAAATAAAAGGGTTCATTCAACTATATTGGCTAAAAACAGTCTCGTAATGCCATTAAACTGAAACGAACCCTTTTTGCAACCTTATACTATTAACGGATGAAATGAGTCGGCGTCCACGGCTCACTTGGAGGTATAGGTTCCCCACCCTGTTTCAGATTCTTCAATAACCACGCCATATTTCTTCCTAACGTACGCATGGTCTGCAAACCCTCTATATCCTGAGTTGCTTCACCAGGCAATCTACCATGCACGCTGTTCCAGTATTGTGACGATACAACAGGCATATTGTTGATAGTAAAATACTTGTTCAGGCGGTCGAATGTAGCACTGGCTCCCCCGCGGCGGCATACAGCTATCGAAGCAGCAGGCTTATAGGCAAGCAGATTTCCGGCCGAATAAAACAAGCGGTCGAGCAAGGCGCAAAGCGAACCGTTGGGACCTGCATAATATACCGGTGATCCGATAACGATGCCATCCGCCGTTTCCAGTTTCTCCCTAATCTTGTTATACAATTCATCCTTGAACACACACCGTCCCAGTTCTCTACAGCGACCACAGGCAATGCAACCCTGCACCGCTTTAGTCCCGATAGACACAATTTCTGCTTCCACTCCATTAGCCTCTAATGCCTTTGCCACTTCCGACAAGGCAATGAACGTATTCCCTTCCTTATGAGGACTTCCATTAATAAGTAAAACCTTCATATTTCTTTTTATGTTTGACTTTCTACAAAGATAATGGGTTTTGAAGGATTTTGAATAATCTAAATTACTCCTCATTCTACCCCAATTACCGATATACTGATTTTTTCCAGCCTCATCCTTAAACTCTTTCCTCACAGCTTCGATTGATTGAACCTTACTTTGGCACATAATTTATCTAATACCCATTCCTTTGCAGAATAAGTTGAAAATTCCATAATAAGAAACGACCTCATTCTAATAACACAGCAACCATCCTATTCTATTGAGATTAAACAGAGTTAACTATATCATTTATTGATTAAAATAACTGATAGATAACACTTCAAATTTAGATATTATATTCTTTACTTATTATGTTTTAACAACCAATAAATTACGTACCTTTGCTGCGTAATAATACAGTTATAATTATGGAAAATAAACATATATTACCCTATCAAAATATTAATGAACTTTTACAACTTTCAGACCGGTTGAAAAAAGAACATTTAAGGGAATATATGTCCCTGCTTTCCATCTCCGACGGACTCGCCTACATTCGGAGCCACTCAGAGCACAAAGCCCCTTATGCAACGAATATCTTTGAAAGATACAATTCAGATGAGCCAACCACCAGTTGGGCAATGACAGAAATCCTGAAATTTAAAGATGCAGAAACATATCCATTACTCCATTCATTTATAGAGCATTTTCTTGTTCCTATAGGATTCAATATCCAGTGGATAAACCATCCCGTCATTACAGCTGAAAAAGACAGAATTGATATTTGCGTGAAAGACAACAAGTATGCCCTCATCTTTGAAAACAAGGTAAAAGGGGCAAACTATCAACCCAATCAAATAGCCCGGTATATCTATAAGCTTCATCAATTGATGAACAAATCTTATGGAAAAGACAATTTATTCATTGTATTGATGCCTACCTCCCATGAGGATGACTATATTCAAAACCTCCCCCAATCCGTATGGCGACTTCCCAGTGATTATAAGAAGCCTAAAAGCGAACAGCGCTGTGTGACTGCCGATGATTTATGTTGGTGTGACTATCGCCATGATGAATGGGAAAAACAATGGGATGCTGAATTTTGTAAGTCCTGTATCAAAACCTTTAGAAAAGACTATGAGCCCCACACCCTTGTGTTACAGCAAGAACTTTCAGAATGGTTGCTCAAAGACTGTTTAAAATTGGTGCCTCCTAAGGAAATTATACTCAAATCTTTTATTATTCAGTTTGCAGATTTTCTTAATCTACAATATGGCACAAGAGAAAACTAAAAATTAAAACGTGAAATGGAAAAATATTTAAGAGAAAAATTATTCGACACAGAAAAGTCCAATCTAGACAATTGGAATATCATCAATGATAAACTGGATGGAATCAGAAAGTTAGAAGAGGAAGTCGGACTACTTCTTGAATCCATCTCAGGCGATGTGATTGACGATTGGTATCATGAGTTGCTGTCTGAATGGAAGTGTTATGGATTAAAGCATGAAAAACAGGATAATTTCACTCTGAACGTACGAGGTGTTTTGATTGGATGCTGGTCAGGTAAAGGAATAGCTGATCATCAACCATATTGGGGCTTTTACTCAGAAAAAGGATTTACTGCAAAGCAATGCCACATGATAGAGGCAATCCTCGAAAAGACAAACATAAATGGCTATGTCAAAGAAAAAAATGAGCCTTGGTATTGGAAGTCTACCTGCAATGGTACCGAATATTGCAACGATTTCTATAACGCAGCCATTGAATTAGGATATCTAGAAAAACAAAGCAATGAAAAATAAAATCATCACCTTATCTGCATGGATTGCAGCACACATCACTCTCATCGTGGTACTGGTGACTGTCGTGGCACTCTTTCTCCCTTCCTCATTCAACTGGATAAGCACTTCAGCCATCACGCCGATGCTGGGCGTGGTAATGTTCGGCATGGGACTGACACTGCGTCCGTCCGACTTCAAGCCCGTCCTGCAACACCCTAAAGACATTCTTATCGGCGAACTGGCACAGTTTCTCATCATGCCTTCCCTGGCGTGGCTGCTCTGCAAGCTGCTGGCCCTGCCCGAAGAGCTTGCCCTGGGCGTAGTTCTCGTTGGATGCTGTCCGGGAGGTACAGCAAGCAATGTCATCTGCTATCTGGCCAAAGGCGATGTTCCTCTGAGTGTAGCAATGACCGGCGTTTCCACCCTGCTGGCACCCGTCGTCACGCCTGCCCTCGTATGGCTGTTGGCCGGCGAATCGGTCGACGTAGACATTGCCGGCATGTTTTTAAGTATCGTACAAGTGGTAATCGTTCCCATCGTACTGGGGTTTGCCGCTAACCATTACTTCGGACAAACCACCCGACGAATCGTACCGCTGTTACCCATGATTTCCACACTGTCCATCGCATTCATCATCGGTATCATCGTGGCACACAACTCTGCCAGTATCCTTACATGCAGTCTGATTGTAGCCGTGGCAGTAATCCTGCACAACGTACTCGGACTAGCCTTAGGCTACGGACTTACTGCCCTGACCGGAAGCGAGCCGTCTAAGCGGTCGGCCATTGCTATCGAAGTGGGCATGCAGAACTCCGGACTGGCCACTTCGCTGGCTACTACCCATTTTGCCATGTTCCCTATGGCAGCCGTTCCCGGAGCCATGTTTTCCGTATGGCACAACTTCTCGGGCAGCATCGCAGCACAGATTTTCAGGAAGCAAGCGGACCGCAAGCAAAATAAAGCCTGAAGAACTTACGTTCAAACATGCCAAACACCTATTTTTTCAGTCAATACATGCGGAAAGCTGAAAAGAAACCTATAACTTTGAGCGAGGTTAAAAAAGGCAATAAACCTTGAAGAAAGTAATTGTAATTTCAACCAGCCTACGCACGGGTTCCAACAGCGACATGCTTGCTGACCGATTTATAGACGGTGCTCTTCAGGCAGGCCACGAAGTTGAAAAGATCTCCCTGATTGGAAAAAACATACAGTTCTGCCGCGGATGTCTGGCGTGCCAGAAGTTAGGCAGATGTGTTATCAAGGATGATGTAGATGCTATCATGCAGAAAGTACTGCATGCGGATGTCATCGTATGGGCTACCCCGATCTATTATTTCGAAATGAGCGGACAGATGAAAGTACTCATCGACCGTATGAATGCAATGTACACTCTGGATTATCAGTTCCGCGACGTCTATATGCTGACCACAGCCGCCGAAGAAGAACCGGAAGTTCCTCAACGGGCAGAGGCAGGTCTCACAGGCTGGATCGATTGTTTCCCGAAGAGCCATTTGGCCGGTACATTGTTCTGTGGCGGAGTGACTACCCCTCGCAGTATCAGCGGAAACCAGAAACTGGAGGAAGCCTACGAAATGGGACTTCATTGCTAAAAACGACATAACGAAGACAAGCAAGACCGAGAAGAATCGGAAACGTGCTTACTTCTCAACCAATAACAAACAAAAATACACAATAACTATGGAAACATTTTACGATGTAATAGCTGGCGATCAGCTCGTGCTGGTCGATTTCTTCGCAACCTGGTGCCAACCTTGCAAAATGATGCACCCCGTCCTGCAACAAGTCAAAGAGGTATTGGGCGACCGTATCCGTATCATCAAAATAGATGTAGACACACATGCTGCACTGTCCCGGCAATACCAGATCCAGTCCATCCCCACCCTCATGCTGTTCCGCAAAGGAGAAGCACTTTGGAGAGCGAGCGGTGCAATGCCGAAAGCTGAACTGTTGTCAACCATCGATCCTTTTTTGCAATAACCCACATGTAAAGACGAAACGATAATGAACGAAGAAATTACCCTGCGCGATGTAGCCGACTACCTGGATCGTATCGGCATTCAGTTTATGGCTACCATCGGACTCGACGGCAAACCCAAGGTACGCCCTATGCAATACATGATTCTAGAAGACGATAAACTCTGGTTCTGTACCAACGCAAAGAAAGAAGTGTATGCCGAGCTTCAGGCAAATCCCGCTCTCGAACTTTGCGGATGCAAGCTGGAAAAGAACGAAATACAAACGCCCTGGATCCGTTTCTCGGCCGAATCAGTCTTCGAGGAACGGCAGGATATCCGCGATGCCATCATCGAGAAGAGTGCCATCGTACACGAACTTTACAAAGATATGCGCACCAATCCCATCTTCAAGGTGTTTTATCTGAAACACATCGACGGCTGGATGACCAATTTAGGAAACGTAAAAGGGTTGGAAAAGAAAGCCGATTTTGCCAAGCCCATCCATTTTCAGTTCTGAAAAAACTTCCTGTAAAGTATCTTCCCGTCATTTTATCCGAGATTCCGAAAGATTTCCGATTACCCGTTTGAAGAACGCGGCAAAAGACTGTTTTCCGGAATCTCGGAATTCACCAAACATCGGTAACCAACCGACTGTATCCCGTCAATAACTCCGGTTCCGGATATCGATTGTTACATCCATATAGCTCCGCAGCCCCTCTATGTAATCGGCATAGAGCACTTCCACGTCCTGTCCCTTCAGCACGTGACACTTACCGCACAGCTCACAGTTATGCAGGCATTTCCACTCATCGAGCACATACGCCCGACGCTCTTCTTTCGTCGATTGTTCTATTGAAGGAGGTATCATCATTTTCTTTTATACAATACAAAGATAGGAGTTCTGCCCTATTTGCAACTACATTCCCCCCTAAAAATATAAAGATAACTTCCTCAAATATCAATCTGTCCTCACCTTTCTACATTTTCTCTAAGGGACATCATTATTCCCCCCAATCAACTTGTTTTTCCCGTTTGAAAAACATCCCACACCGGTTCAGAAAAGATAAAAAGTCACGAACAATTCATGCACCAATATCCTGAGTTTTTCCGCATGATCGAAAAGCTCTTCCAACCAATTTTCAACCCTAAAAAGAAGAAAATCCCGCATCAGAAATCAGAGAAATGAATTATCTTGCATGCAAATTCGGAAGAACCATGCCAATCGAGTAAAACGATAGCTAGTCATTAAACAAAGTAACAACAAAAATGAAAAAAGAACCCATACACTCCTGTCCCGAACTGATTGATTACATTCGTGAAACCGGTTTCCTGCCTCTGCTCTCCATGGGCATTTCCGGCTGGTCGGCCGAAGAAGTCACCGACGAAGAGTGCCAGTACACCCAACTGCCCGACGGAGGCTGGGAATGGCCACTTTGGGAATGGAAAGGCTCCATCCTGCAAGAAAGCGGCTGTGCCTACGGCAAGTTCTTTAAGAGTAAGGCCGCATTCATCAGCCGCGAATGGTGGCCCGACTTCTGCAATTACCGGCGAAGCATCTTCCCCTATCCGGAAGAAGGAAGTATTGAAGAAACAATTCTCGACGTACTGAAAATGGAAGATCATCTCATTACCCGAAAACTACGTGCAGCCTGCGGATTCACGGGCCCGAAGATGCGCAGCCGTTTCGATGCCTACATCACCCGACTACAAATGGGCGGCTACATCGTAACAGAAGATTTTATCTACCCCCGCGATCGTCACGGACGCAAATACGGCTGGGGATGGTCCCTGCTCACTACCCCCGAAGCCCTTTTCGGACGAGAAGCCTGTCATCCCGACCGTACTCCACAAGCGTCATACGAACGGATGCTCGACCAGTTCCGAAAAATCCTGCCCGACGAGTCCGAAAAAGTATATCAGTCTTTGCTGGGATAAAATCCTAAAAAACGACAATATTATTCCCTTTCGATATACCCCTCCTGATCATAGCCCCGATGATACTGATGAATACAGGCAACCAGCTCCTTCAGGCGCGAATCGGTTACCTGCATGTTTCCATATCTCTTAAGCTGATCGTTGTATCTTTCCCTGCTTCCATGTGCTATCCGATATTCATAATCCGCCGGAATCAGGAAAGAAGCTCTCTCCCCCAAATATGGATAGAACGATGTAAGATAAATATGAATGCCCGCCAAGTCGAGGTCGCCAAAATGAATATACCGGTTAGGAATACTTTGTAACCAGTCGAGCAAGTCCTTGCTCTGCTCCTGCGGATAACGGGACACAAAAAGCAGCTTCACCCCGTCGGGTACAACCGAACTGAAAAGCTTTTTCTGAGCCGATACATACCTGAAGTTTTCGGGATTCTCAATACCTACTATCACCACATCTTCCGGAATCGCAAAGTTCCAATAATCGTAGATAAAATCAAAAGCCCCCTCCAGCGGTAAAATCGTTTTAGGACACCCGTTTACAGTTGCTGGTATCGGCTGATAACTATTCACCAGAAAGCCGAAAAAGGTACGCTTTTCCTTAGTTTTTGAATTACCCGTTACAGCCACCTGAACCGACCGGTCCGGATTGTCCGACAACAACAGCTCACGATACTGTTCCAGATTCCGGATATCATATTTATTGGATAAATGCTCACGAAAAGCCTGCCCGTCTATTGCCCGCACACGCTTCCTGCTACCGTTCGACACAATCAGGAGTACTCCATCCGCCACCATCTGCTCTACCCAGTCCCCTTTCAGACTACTTGCCGGCAACGCTTCCCCACCCGCCAGACAAATAAATTTATCCATAAGTGCTACAGTCTTTTTCATTTATCCATCCGATTTATTTTCTGAAACAAAGATATTCACGACAGCCAAATTTACAGAAAATATCAATCACACATACATTCCACCATTTTTTATATAACTTTGTCCTCGTAACAAATCACATAAAAACGCTACCACTATGATAAAGATATATGGAATGCAGACATGTCCCGACTGCACATACGTAGAAGAACAAGTCAAAGGAAACAGCCGCTACGAAATCATCGACATCGGCCAGCATGTAAGAAACCTCAAGGAATTCCTGAAACTCCGCGACCATAACCCTGTGTTCGACGCAGCTAAGAAAAGCGGAGCTGCTGGCATCCCCTGCTTCGTACTGGAAGACGGCACAGTAACCCTTACCCCCGAAGACGCCGGATTACAGTCACGCCCGGTCAGCGAAGGAGCTACATGTAACATCGACGGAAGCGGTTGTTGAAAATGATGCCAAAAGTTATTTTCCTCCACGGCTTCTTTGCCTCCGGCGCATGCACACCTGCTCAGGCATTGAAAGAAGGCCTCAGCAGCAAAGCACAAGTCTTGACACCCGACTTGCCCCTGCATCCTCAAGAAGCACTGACCTTCCTCCGCCGGCTATGCCAACAAGAAGCCCCCGATGTACTCGTCGGCAACAGCAACGGTGCCTTTCTTGCGCAGATAATAGCTGCCGAGAACAATCTCCCTGCCCTGCTCGGAAATCCGTATTTCGAAATGACCAAATTCCTGACCGAACGCATCGGCCCCCATGAATACAAGTCACCTCGTGCCAACGGCAACCAGCATTTCGTCATCGACCAGCCCCTGATTGATGAATTTGCCGAAGTACAGCTCCATCAATGGGACCACTACCAGCCCGCGAACCGCGAACGTATCTGGGGAATCTTTGGAGAGAACGATCATCTGGCCCACTACGAGTCCCTCTTCCTGAAATACTATCCCCACGCCTGGCATTTTCCGGGTGCCCATACCCCTACGGCCGAAGAAGTACAAAAGTATTACATTCCGCTCATCGAAAAACTCTTAACCCTCTAACCCCATGCACATCATTCTGGCCATCGATTCATTCAAAGGCTGCCTCACTTCCGAAGAGGTAGAAGCTATCTTCGCCCAGGCACTGACCGCCCGTGGAGCAACGGTCCGTTCACTTCCCATGTCCGACGGAGGCGAAGGCATGCTCGAAGCCTTTATCTCGGCCTTGCACGGACAAATCGTTCCAGCCGAAGTACACGACCCACTGATGCGTCCCCTCCTCGCGAGTTACGGCATTGCCCCCGATGGAACAGCCGTCATCGAAACAGCCAAAGCCTGCGGACTGACGCTGATGGCTCCCGAAGAGCGCAATCCGCTGATAGCGACTACATACGGTGTAGGCGAACTCATAGCCCACGCCCTGCGTCGGGGATGCAAACGATTCATTATCGGACTGGGAGGCAGCGGAACCAGCGATGCCGGAAAAGGTATGCTTCAAGCACTAACCGACAGCTTCGCTCCCCACGGCACCATACACGACGTGCTGTCCCGTGAAACAGCCGGATGCCAGTTCACGTTGGCAAGCGATGTACGCAATCCCCTCTGTGGCAAAGAAGGAGCCGCCTTTATCTTCGCTCCCCAAAAAGGAGCCACTCCCCAGATGGTAGAAGAGCTGGACCGCCGCGCCCGACAGTTTGCCGACAGCTCTGCCCGCCTCATGGGAAAAGACGCCTCCACGCAACCCGGTGCCGGAGCCGCCGGAGGTTTAGGCTACGCTTTCATGCAATATTTCAACGCCACGGCAGAATCGGGAGCCGACTTACTGCTCGACCTGACCGCATTCGACCAACAGTTGGAGCAAGCCGATCTCGTCATCACCGGCGAAGGACATGCCGACCGCCAGACACTGATGGGAAAACTTCCCGAACGCATTCTGCAACGGACACGAAAACATCACGTTCCGGTATGGCTAGTAGCAGGACAGACAGATGATACCGAAGAACTGATCGCTGCCGGATTTAGCCGGGTAGACAAGCTTACCCCCGAAGGCATGAACCTTCAGGAAGCCATCAAACCAGAAACTACCCGACAAAACATCTTTCGCTGGATCGACCGGCATTTCTAAAAAATTTCCAAACGGTAGCAGGATTCTTTTTCTTCCTTGCCGATTTTATATACCTTTATACCATTATGAAAACAACACATTTACTTTACTCATCTTTCCTTCTGGCAGCAACACCCTTTGCAGCTTTTCCCCAAGCCACACCCACACGCCCCAACCTGGTGTTCATCATGGCCGACCAGTTCCGCGGCGACGCATTAGGATGCATGCAGAAAGAACCTGTACAGACTCCCAACCTCGACACACTTGCTCGAGAGGGCATCCTCTTTACCCAGGCTGTCAGCAGTTATCCGGTATCTTCTCCTGCACGTGCCATGCTCATGACAGGCATGTACCCTACAGCCAACGGAGTAACCGGCAACTGTAATTCACAAAACACACCTTATGGCGTAGAACTCTCTTCCGAAGCTGTCTGCTGGAGTGACATCCTGAAACAAGCAGGCTATGCTACAGCCTACATCGGCAAATGGCACCTCGACGCTCCCCGGCCTCCTTACGTCGACACATACAACAATCGCGGAGCAGTAGCCTGGAACGAATGGTGCAGCCCTGAACGCCGTCACGGTTTCGAGCAGTGGACTGCCTACGGCACCTATGACAACCACTTGAAGCCGATGTACTGGAACACAGAAGCATCCAGAGAAGATTTTTATTACGTCGACCAGTGGGGACCATCCTACGAAGCCGACCGCGCCATCGACTTTATCCGGACAGAAAGTAAACAGTCTGACCATCCGTTTGCCCTGGTCGTATCCATGAATCCTCCCCATACCGGCTACGAACTGGTACCCGATTCATTCAAACAGCGGTATACCCACCTCGACGTAGAAGCACTGGCAGCCCAGAAGCCCTATATTCCCCCCAAAGGAACACCCGAAGGCGACTACTTCCGGAAACATGTCCGCGACTATTACGCCTGCATCACCGGAGTAGATGAAAACATCGGGCGCATCATCCGCACCCTGAAAGACTGCGGAATATACCATAACACCCTTATCGTGTTTACTTCCGATCATGGCGTATGCATGGGAGGACACAACATAGAAGGCAAGAATACCTTTTACGAAGAAGCCATGCGCATCCCGATGATATGCTGCTGGCCGGACAAGCTACATCCCCAGCAAAGCGACCTTCCCGTTGCTTTTGCCGACCTCTGCCCCACCATGCTCTCACTGATGGGAATGAAAGACCAAATACCCTCTACCGTACAGGTCCACGACTGGAGCAGCAACCTCCTGCAACAAAAAATTCAAACGCCCGAAGGTGCATTCCAACCCTATTACTACTGCGTCCCCTCCGACCCGACATCTGGCAGACGAGGTATCCGAACCTCCCGATATACCTATGTCGTAGAAATTGAAAAAGGGAAAAAGACACAGACCTGGCTGTACGACCGGACAAACGATCCCAGTCAGCTGCACAACCTTGCAGCCAGCCACCCCGAGCTTTGCGATTCACTCAACCAGCAACTCGCATCATGGCTCGAACAGACACACGATTCATTCAGTACTTACTTAAAACCATAGACATGAAAAAGAACCTGCTTACACTCCTCGTCCTTCTGCTTACCTGTGGCATGGTCTATGCCCATCACACAGAAGTCCAGACACCCAGACCTGCTCCCCGCCAGATAAAATGGCACGAAGCCGAACTGGGCGTAGTATTCCATTACGACTTGCATGTATTCGACGGACAAGTATATGGTCAGGGCAACAACCGTATCAACCCGATAGAAGACTACAACATCTTCCACCCCGACAAACTAGATACTGACCAGTGGATACAAGCAGCCAAAGCTGCCGGTGCCAAGTTCGCCGTCCTGACCGCCACCCACGAAACAGGCTTCGGACTCTGGCAAAGCGACGTCAACCCCTATTGTCTGAAAGCCGTCAAATGGCGTGACGGGAAAGGCGACATCGTACGCGATTTTGTAAACTCCTGCCGCAAGTACGGCATCCAACCCGGCATCTACGTCGGCATCCGTTGGAACTCCCTCTTAGGTATCCATAACTTTAAGGCCGAAGGCGGCGGAGAGTTTGCCCGCAACCGTCAGGCATGGTACAAACGCCTGTGCGAAAAGATGGTTACCGAACTCTGTACCCGCTACGGAAACCTATTCATGATCTGGTTCGACGGAGGTGCCGACGATCCGAAAGGCCTTGGCCCCGACGTGGAACCCATCATCAACCAGTACCAGCCCGACTGCCTGTTCTACCATAACGTCAACCGTGCCGACCTGCGCTGGGGCGGTTCAGAAAGCGGAACCGTAGGCTATCCTTGCTGGTCGAGCTTCCCCTATCCATACAGCCACAGCAACGCAACCGACGGCGTAACCGACCACAACCAACTGCTAGCTCACGGCGATCCCAACGGAAAATACTGGGTACCTGCCATGGCCGACAGCCCACTACGTGGCTACAACGGACGACATGAATGGTTCTGGGAACCGGGCGATGACGACAAAGCCGTCTACCCGATGGAAAACCTGATGGATATGTATGAAAAATCTGTCGGACGCAATGCTACCCTGATCATAGGACTGACTCCCAATCCCGACGGACTGATACCCGACGGCGATGTCGCCCGACTGAAAGAATGGGGAAACGAAATCAAACGGCGTTTCGGCAGCCCGCTGGCACAGACCGCTGGTGAAGGCAAGAAAAAGCTGTCGCTCACTCTCAAGGAAGCTCAGCGCGTAAACTATTACCAGATTCAGGAAGACATTACTCAGGGCGAACGCATCCGCTCCTACCGAATAGAAGCTTCAATCGACGGAAAATGGACAACCGTTGCAAAAGGTACTTCCGTAGGCCACAAACGCATCGAAGCTTTTCCTGCCGTCGAAGCCAAGTCATTCCGTCTGATTGTAGAAGAATGCACAGCAGCCCCCATTATCCGTGACTTCAGCATTTATTCTGTCAGTCCATTGACAGCAGACAGCGATATGGCAAAATAGGCATTATCTTATGTTTCCTTTGTCCTTAATGGTTGGGCAGAGGAAACATTACCTAAGAAACATAACCCATAATTTTATTTCTTGCACTCCAGTAGCCGTTTCACAGATAATTTCTACCCTACGAGATAAGCGACAGAAAGGACAGGTTTCTCCTTCTTTCCGAGGTAACTTATTAAAATGATGATACTCATAAAGTTCATAGCTGGTATTACGTTCCAAACTCTGAAACGGCAAACGCACATTACATTGATACGTATACTGACGATAGATAGCATGTAATCTGAATCCTTCTTCGGTCAAATCACGACGTACAGCAAAAAAGGCCGTTCCCCCAGGAGAAAGAAGATTTGTTACATTCATCATTACCTCTGCCTGTGCATAGGGTTCTAATACATTCAAGACATAATTACACAAAATAGTATCAAACTTTCCAACTGGGTATTCAGGCCGATAATAATAATAATCATATCCCGTAATATTATACCCTTGACGTTTCAATTCATCCGTATCGAATCCATAGCCACAACCGAAATCTAAAATACATCCCTTCAATAAATTATGTTGAAGTAAATAACGGGTAGGTACAGAAAGACTTATGCGCTTAATAGCAGTCAGGTAAGGATGATTTATTTTTTCTGGTTCCATAATATTTAGTAATACTTATAGTACACCATACTTCTATTATGAACAAAATTTACATTACATATGCCCCATTATGAGAACATCCCGTTTGAGGTACCAAAGGGATGGGCGTGGACGACATTTGGTTCTATCTGCAAAAAACTTACAGATGGTTCACACAATCCTCCTCCCAAACGATCTAATGGATATACAGTCATAAGTGCTCAGAATATAAAAAATGGTAAAATTATTTTTACTGATAAAGATAGATATACTGATGAAATTGGATTTCAAAAGGAAAATCCAAGAACTCAAATAACAAAGGGGGATATAATATTAGGAATTATAGGAGGATCTATTGGAAATGTTGCCATTTATGACTTGTCAGATCCTGTAGTTGCTCAAAGAAGTATTTCTATAATAGATACATACGTATTAAATATCTATTGTTTTTATTTACTTCAATCCACCATTTTTCAATCTCTCTTTTTAGAAAAAAGTATTGGTAATGCGCAAGCCGGTATTTATCTTGGAGAACTTGATAAATTATATATACCACTTCCCCCTATCAGAGAACAGAATCGTATCGTTTCAGAAATTAAGCGTTGGTTTACTTTGATTGATGAAATTGAACAAGGCAAAGCTGATTTGCAAACAACTATCAAGCAAACCAAAAGCAAGATACTAGACCTTACCATTCATGGTAAACTTGTACCGCAAGACCCGAATGATGAGCCAGCATCTGAATTGTTAAAACGAATCAACCCGAAAGCAGAGATTACTTGTGATAACGCGCATTATCAGAATTTACCTTTTGACGTACCATCAAAATGGGTGTGGACAACACTTGAACAAATAGGAAAGTGGCAGTCTGGAAGTACACCTTATAGATTAAATAAAGATTATTATGGTGGAAATATTCCTTGGTTAAAGACTGGTGATTTGAATGATGGATATATTACGCATATCTCGGAAAATATAACGGAAAAAGCTCTAAATGAAACTTCAGTAAAGCTGAATCCTAAAGGCAGTGTGTTAATAGCAATGTATGGTGCGACAATAGGTAAAATTGGAATATTGACATATCCTGCCACCACTAATCAAGCATGTTGTGCTTGTGATGTTTCTCATGGTATAGAAAAAGAATACCTTTTTTATTTTTTACTTTCACACAGAGAGAAATTTATTAAATTAGGAGGTGGTGGAGCTCAACCTAATATTTCAAAAGAAAAGATTATTAATACATATATTCCCATACCTCCACATTTAGAGCAAAAACGGATAGTAGCTATCATCCATAAAGTATTTACTAAATTAGATGCAATAATGGAAAGTTTATAGACTCTCCATTATTGCATCTATTCATTTTTCCAAAAATATTCTTCTATATTGTTACCATATTTATAATAAATCAACACAATATGGTAACAAAATTTAAAAATTATCTAGCTAAGACTAATTTGGCAAAAAACACCGTTAACTCGTACGTGTGGACCGTAGAGTATTTTTTCAACCATTATGGAGAAGTAAACAAGAAGAATCTTTTAGCATATAAGGGGTATTTAGTCGAGCACTTTAAGCCGCAAACAGTAAATCTTCGTTTACAAGGAATCAACAAGTTTCTGGAATTTACGAAGCAAGAAAAACTGAAAGTGAAGTTCGTAAAGGTACAGCAGAAGAATTTTTTGGAAAACGTAATCAGCGATGCAGATTACAAATTTCTCAAAACACGTCTAAAAGCGGATGGTTATGATGAATGGTATTTTGTCGTATGGTTTATGGCTGCAACTGGCGCTCGTGTCAGTGAACTGCTTTATATTAAAGCGGAGCACGTGCTGATTGGATATCTTGATCTTTATAGCAAAGGTGGAAAGATACGTCGTTTGTATATTCCTAAGAATTTGAGAATAGAAGCCACAAAATGGCTGAGAGATAAAGGAGTGTCATCTGGCTATATCTTTCTAAATCGTTTTGGACAACGCATCACATCTCGTGGAATAGCGTTGCAACTTAAACATTTTGCCGAAAAATACGAAATGAACAAAGAAGTGGTTTATCCTCATTCATTTCGTCACCGCTTTGCTAAGAATTTTCTTGACCGTTTCAATGACCTTGCTCTATTAGCTGACCTAATGGGACATGAAAGCATTGAAACTACTCGCATTTATTTGCGAAGAACCGCCAGCGAACAACAGAAAATCGTGGATAAAGTAGTGAATTGGTAATGAAGTAGCCTTAGAAGCGCGTTTTATCACGCTTCTAAGGCTTTTTGAATGTTGTCAAGAGTTGAAAATAACTCTTCTATTCTTGCAACAATACGTTGTTGTTCTGCAAGAGGAGGTAAGAATATATGCATATTTTCTAAAACCCCAATGTATAATTCCTTTTGGTTTGTACTTCCTGCAAGATTCTCTTTCATATATTGTTGTATAGAGTCAGAGGATATATAAGTATAAACATACTGAGGACAAATACTTTTCACCACTCTTACGACAGAAACATGTGAATCAGGTACTACAAATGGATATTTACCTAAACAATTTGTATTGAATAATCTTGTTCTTCCAACAGTGCCAGTACCTGTTGAATTTACAAGGATATCCCCAGTTTGTAATTTGTAATCTTCATTCCACTTGTTAATCGTAGAAGGGTCTAAAAATCTTGCTTGCTCTAATGATATGCCACCATCTTTTAGATTACATTTTTGAGCAAATACAGGGTATGTTTTATCGTCTTCCGAATATTTGGGTGATTTCCCTCTTGACAAGAAAGAACATATATCAACCAATTTGCAGGCACACCAATTTTTAGGGATCTTCCTATACTGCGCGTTATCACAAGTAATCTCTGCTTTCGAGTTGATACGTTTTAACAATTCAGATGCTGGCTCATCATTCGGGTCTTGCGGTACAAGTTTACCATGAATAGCAAGGTCAAGGATTTTGCTCTTGGCTTGCTTGATGATGGTCTGTAAGTCTTGCTTGCCATTCTCAATGATGTCAATCAATGAGAACCAACGCTCTATTTCTGATACAATACGCTTTTGCTCTGCAAGAGGTGGAAGAGGAAACATCATTTGTTCAAGGTTATATTTAGGCAGTCCTTCTCGTCCACTACCAGTTATCTTCATTGACTTAGAAAAGAATGTAGATAGAATTAGTGCATGAAAGTAATTTGAACTAATTGTTATTGGACGTAATATACAAACATGTTGGCTCACATTCCCTTTATCAATTTCATTGGAAACAATAGCACAGCGACCTAATGAACCACCTGTTATATTCAGCAATAAATCATTAGGGAGTACCTCTGTACCAATCATAGATTGATGTACTTCGTCTGAAATGTATTTAATATCGTCAAGCACAATACCATCATTGTGTACATTTTGAGAACGAAAAAACAAAACGCCTTCTGATGAATAATTACTCCCTTTGGGGGTACTGCCAGACCCTATTTTTGAACAGAGATTTCCGATTGTCGTCCACACCCAATTATCAGGAATTTCAAACGGGATGTTCTCATAATGGGGCGTATCAGAAGTTTTAGCTGTTTTTTTACTACGCTTTATTTTTCCCTCTTTTATTAAACGTTCTTTCTCTGCTTTAATGCGTTCAAGTAATACGGATGCAGGTTCGTCATTCGGATCTTGAGGAACAAGTTTACCACGAATGGCGAGATCTAGTATTTTTTGACGTAATTTCTTTGTATCCATTTGAGTTAGTCTTTGTTTAAGAATAGATTGCAAAACTCATTCAATTGCTGCTGCATGCGTTCTTGTGGAATGAGAATACGCTTGTATTCAGCAATCATGGTAGGACTCATACTTCGACTCATGGCATATTCTACTACTACCCGGTCTGCTTCTGGGCAGAGAATAATGCCGATAGACGGATTCTCGTTAGAACGTTTTACATCTCGGTCAAGTGCTTCCAAATAAAATTCCAGCTGTCCAAGGTCGCGAGGATGAAACTTTGTCTTTTTCAATTCCACAGCAACTAATGCCTGTAAACCACGATGAAAGAACAATAGATCAGCCTTGAATGTAGATGTTCCAATATTAAGACGATATTCCTGATCCATGAATATAAAGTCCTTTCCCAGTTCAAGAATAAACTGTTTCATGTGTTCTACTAGGCCATTTCTAAGTTTTGATTCGCTATGCTTCTTAGGCAGATTCAGAAAATCTACAAATAGAGTATCTTTGAACATGATTGGTGCATTAGGATATGTTTCAAGCAATCCTTTTGACATATTGTCCTTATTCCCTAATAACCCTGCATAAGTCTGATTAGAAATACAACGCTGAAGTTCTCGTTTTACTAAATGCTCTTTATTGGCATAGAGTATATAGAACATTCGCTCTTCACTGCTTTTACATCGACATAATATTTCTATATGATTAGTCAAAGTAGTTAATTCCAATATTTTAGGCATTGGTATAGATATTGGGTATATTATTTGTGCAGTTTTCGACTGCACAATTACAGGTACCTCCTGTTCATACTCGCCAGCTACAATTTGTGCAGTTTTTGGCTGCACAAATTCTGCATCCAAATATTTTCTTATTGTCGCTATGAATGTTTCCGATGAATACTCATCATAAAACATTACCATATTGTAAATATTTCTCTTGCTATACCCTTTTAGTTCAGGGCGTTGGGAACGTATATATTCAGACAATTGCGAAACGACCTTACTTCCCCATTCTTCGCTCTTCAGTTTAGCAGATACATATCCACCTACATGCCATGCTGTGAGTAGTAACTCTTCATTGACGGCTCTTGAAGCATTAGTTTTATGTTGGAGAATAATATTTATGATTTCTCCGAATTGCTGTTCTATTGATATTGCGATGTCGTTATTCTTCATACGCTTAATCTTCATTTATGTTTGCAAGCAGCTTCTCAAGTTCTGCTACTGCTGAACTAATAGTTTTACTTTTCTCTTTTATATCAGCCATCAACTCTGCCAAGGAGCGGTCATCAGCCTCTCCTCCTTGTTTTATCCAGGTTATATCAAGGCTCGTCTTGTCACGAGTAAGAATATCATCTACTGGATATTTACGCCAACGACCTTGAGGGTTATTGGCAGCATCATAAGTTTCTTTACGTCCGGCTAAATTTCCTGCATTATAGCATGTGACAAAATCATCCAAATGATGTCTCTCTAATTTATTAGTAGCAAGCGTATGTTTGATATCAGTACGATAATCATAGAACCAAATCTCTTTTGTCGGTTGACCTTTGGAAAAGAACAATACATTTGCTTTTACGCCTTGTGCATAGAAAATACCTGTAGGCAGACGGAGTATTGTATGTAAGTTGAAGTCTGAGAGCAACTTCTTACGAATTGTTTCTCCCGCACCACCTTCAAAAAGAACATTATCTGGTAATACTACAGCTGCACGACCTCCAGTTTTGAGCATTAACATAATGTGTTGAAGAAAGTTCAACTGATTGTTCTTCGTTTCTACATAGAAATCCGGACGGTTAATATCCACTGAACCTGCCGGACGTGTGCCGAAAGGAGGATTGGCAAGTATTACATCTACAAGGGTAGATGGTTCTTTCTCCAAGGAATCCTCGCAAACAATTGGACTTCGGTCTGTTCCCACACCATGCAAATATAGGTTCATAGAAGCAAGTGTCACAACCAATGGAGTGTTATCTACACCATGCAGCGCCCTGTTACGCAAGAAATCACGTTTCTCCTTACTAGCAGACTGTCCTTTCATGTAATCATACGCAGTCAAGAGAAAACCTCCGGTACCGCAGGCTGGGTCACAAACCGTTTCTCCAATTTGCGGGGCTATGCAATCCACCATTGCTTTGATGAGTGGACGTGGAGTAAAGTACTGACCGGCACCACTTTTCTTGTCCTGTCCATTCTTCTCAAGGATGCTTTCGTAGATAGCACCTTTCACGTCCCCATCCATGATCAGCCATTGTTCTTCATTAATCATGGTAATGACTTTTTTTAAATAAACAGGCTTGTCAATCTTGTTTTGCGCTTTTGTATAAATTGTGCCAATGAGGTTTTCCTGTTCACTCAGCAGTTTCAGAGTATCCTCGTATTGCTTTACTAAATCAAGACCGTCAAGAGCTATTAAATCACTCCATTGATAACCAGATGGTATTGCAGATTCTTCTCCAAACATTTCCACATTCTCTGCGTCCATCTTCAAAAATAAAAGATAGGTGAGCTGTGTGATATAATCAGTAAAGCCGATACCTTGTCCAGCAAGAGTTGTTGCCAGATTCCAAACTTTTTTGGTGAGCGATTGCTCTGTTGTATTATTTGTTGCCATAAATTTATGCTGCTTTTCTTAAAACTATAAATGTGTATAGAGACTGTAAAGTTTCGTTGGCTTTCTGCATATTGCCAAAGGCACGAATCATTTGTGCTGCCTGAGTTGCATCATCTTCACGAATCTCTTTGATCGTACAAGCTCCGTTGGAAGCGATATAATCAACAATACGACTGATAACTTCACGTTGTTTATCTGTTATTTCGCGCTGATTTTGTCCTAACCATAGATTAAAATACTGTTTAGATGTAGAAACAACACTATCTAATCGTTCTATTTGGTGTAAAGCAAAACGTACAAGCTGTATAATATTAGTCAAAGCATCGCTTTCTTCTTTTGTAGAAGAACGTCGAACACTGTTTGGATTCAGAATGGCATATGAGTTCCATAATTGTTTGGAAGTAAAATGATTGTTTGCCATCTTGAGTTTATTTTCCAAATCTTTTAACATTGAATAAGTAATTGGCTTACCTTCATTATTATAAATTATACGTAGAGCTTCTATTTCATCACTATGTTCTTTGCAGAAATCTTCAAAGGCTTCTGTTGTACTTTTAGCTTCTTCTATTGAAAAACCTTTAGATATAAGCGTGTCCTCACCAGGCATCAGTGTGTTGACAAACCCGGCAGCAAGAATAAGCAGATACCTGCGCGCATCTGCATGATTTGCAAGCGGTGAAACTAAACCTTTCCGTTCATTATTAGGCTCTTTTGTACTTATGAATGGCGGCAGAATATTGTTTTCAAGTGCTTCGTAAACCCTTGAAGCAAGTTCTTTCATGTCGTCATTGGCTAAACGTACGAACTCATTCCGCTGTGAATTATCAGCTTTGTTGTATATTCTGGAAAGCGTTGCAGCAAGACGTCTCAGATGTTCATCAGGAAGATACCCATGAGTAATCTGTTCCAATAGCTCTTTAAGAGTAATAATCTTTGTAGCCGGTTTATCGGTTATCGTAGAGATTGTTTTCTCGTGTTCAGTAACACCTACGGCATCAACTAAATAAAAACAATCTTTACTGAACGCATTTGGGGTGACATTCCGTAACTGCTCATCTCCTATTGTACGTACACCACGTCCTTTCATCTGTATATAGAGCGGTAAAGATTCTACATCACGCATGAAAATCAATACTTCAAGAGGCTTAACATCTGTACCAGTTGCTACCAATGTACAAGTTACGGCAATTCTGAAATCCTTATCATTCCGGAACTGACGTATCAGTTCATTACTATCGCCCGCAGAATAAGTTATTTTCTGCACAAAACGGTCATCTGTACGTCCAAATACTTCTTTAGCTATCTGTACGATATTGCTGGCATGAGTCTCATTTAGAGCAAAGATCAAAGTCTTTGGCAGATAGTCAAAATTAGCATCCCGCTGTGGATCATTGAATAACTCCGTATAGACTACATCACGATAAGTAGACAGAATAAGTTTTATTTGCGCAGGATTAATGACACTTCTGTTTAGCTCTTTATTGGTGTATGTTTTTGTTTCTTTATTGGAAATAGTTTTTACAACTCCAGTATAACGTGTTTCTTCTTTGATTTTTTCTCCTTCTAATATAGCACCGCCATTTTCTGTAACCTGAGTTTTGATTCGATATACACGGCAATCTACATTTACACCATCAACGATGCTTTTCTCTAATGTGTAATTGACTATGCGATTATTGTTAAAGAATGCCATTGTTTCAGGAATAGGTGTAGCTGTCAATCCAACAAGTCTGGCTGTATCAAAATATTCCAATACCTTACGCCAATTCCCATAAATGGAGCGGTGACACTCATCTATGATAATCAAATCAAAATAATCATGTGGTAAATTGGGATTAGGAGGCAATACAACTTCTTCTGTAGGCTCATTATCATCATCATTGTCATTATCCTCAATAGTATCTCCTTTCAGAAAAGAAAAAAGACGCTGTATTGTTGAAATAACGACATTACTATCAGATGGTATAGAAGAGGAACGAAGGCGATTTACTGTAAATATTGTATTGAATGCATCTCCATTTTCTGTCAGCCGAAAAGTTCCGAATTCCCCCTCTGCCTGTTTTCCGAGGTTATTTCTATCCACAAGAAATAATACTCTTCTCATTGGAGTATATGAAAGAAGACGATATGCAGCAAGACATGCAGTATATGTCTTACCTGCACCTGTTGCCAATACTATCAAGGCGCGATTCTGCCCACTCCTGAAACTTTTTTCCAGTTCGGTAACTGCCTCATACTGACAATCACGCAATCCTTTTTTTCGCAAAGTTGGGAGTCCGGAAAAATAATCATTTATTCCCAACAGTTTAACCAATTCATAAGGAGTTGGAATCGTCATAATTTGCTTGAAACAAGAATCCTGTTTACGAAAGTCACAGAAGTACAAGTCTTTTCCATTTGAAGTAAATATGAAAGGCAAAGGCTTTTGGTATACTTGATAGATATTAGGAACATTCCGGGCATATAAAACAGCCTGTTCACAAACATTATTGGAAAAAGGATCTATCTCTTCTCTTTTAGCTTCAAGCACACCAACAGCCTTTCCATTAATGAAAAGGAAATAATCAGCCTCAAGATTACCTTTTAAAAGTCCTTCTCTTATAGCAACTGCAGTACAGTTTGGTTCATAGTTGTCTCTATCAACCACTTTCCAACCAGCATCGCTAAACCACTGATCTATTTTTTGCCTTGCTTTTTCTTCTGGTGTCATATATTCCTATATTTTTATATTATCGGAAGTTGTATACTAAGACAATAATAACATCTACAAATACGAAGAATTATTGGCGTTCTTCTTTGTCTGCTATCAAGTCTTTTAGGTCAACTTAAAGAAATCCAGCGATTTACTGTAAAGTCTCCAAATTCAGCTGAATTCTGTTACAAGTATACGTATTGACCATGCTCAAACTTTTATCCAGTTTTTTGCTAACCACATTTGTGAAATGCCTTTCTCTGACAAAACAGCCTTTATCTTATTTTATTTCATTTTTAGATATAATTATTTACGCAAATATAGCAATTATACTAATGATTTGGATTCTTTTATTATTTTTGTAATCAACATATAAGATCGCATACATATGCGACATAATTGTTGCATATCTTTTTAAAACAAAAACGATATAACATCTCAATATTAAAAATTTAAAGGATGTAAATCATTCCCTATTAAGTTTTTATCCCCCAAAGACCGACACCAAATAACTTACTACAAACGACATTAATACTAATTCATCCATTATATAAAATGTACGAGACTAACAAATATTAAATATTTTAGGACAAAGTAATATTTTGAAATGGATAATAATATCCAACTCCCTCATTGTAATGAAACAATGTTCCAATAAACCAATGTTATGATCCACTTTTTACGTATCTCACGATATGCAAGATAAACTAGTTTTTGGAATATAATTTACACTCATAGTCATTTATTGTTTTATTAAAATCTATTTTAAAGTTAATCTCTCACCACATACACCGGCTGAAACTTCGATCCGACATTCTTCAATACTCCTTCTTCAACCAGCCGACGAATATACCTTGTCGCCTTAGATTGATTGAACCCCGTGAGCTGTTCAAAGTCACGGCGCTGGAGAAAACTATGTCCTACAAAGAATTCCGCAAGCTTCTGTTTTACCTCTTCGTCGTCCATCTTTGAAGAATGTCGGGAAGAATCCGTCGAACGTTCAAACTTCACCTCCTTGAAACGGTCCGCCAGTTCCTTATCGGGAGTGAACTTGATGCTTCGCACACGAATATCGGAAGTCGTTATATATTTCGGATTGATGTCGGGTGTGCATTTCAAACTTAAACTGAAATAGCCGATACCTTCCAAGTGTACGGCGTACCCATCGCTCAGCTTCTCGTAAAGCTCATCGTTCAAGGCCGTGATAACGGCTGCGACATCGGCAGGAGCCACCGTACATTTTTTAGAGATAGACTCACGAATTTCGTGGGTGGTAACGACATCCTTAGTGATTACTTTCGCATGTAGTTTTGGAGAAGACACACCTTCTTTCACTGGGTTCTCAAACAAATCGAATTTAACAGCCATATAGTATCAGTTGGTTAGTAAATATTTTATCAAACCTCTTTACATAAAAGCCTCATCACGTAGCTGATTAGATCTCAGCACGAACGTGATAAGCTATCGACACGAACGTAGCAATATATAAGCACGTTCGTGTCGAGGTAAAATTAACTATATTTTTAGGAAAGAGCAAGGATTCATCTCCTATTTTATAAAAGACTTACTCCATAACCTTTATACCACTTTCAAGTATTGTGGCATCACAGGTTCTTCCAATTTCCAAGTGATATTCATGGGGCAATCGCCATGAGAAGAAACATAGTCTACCAATCCAAAACAATGGAAAGGACAGGTATTTCCAAAACCATCTCTTTTCTCTTCACGAACAAAAAGAACAATCTTGTTATGCTTTATAGGCTGGTCGATATAAATACGTCCTCCTTTATTGTAATGAGCATCTGTATTCTTAGACTGCCAATGGAAATAATCTTTGTTGATAACGTAATCGTCGTATTGTGTAGAAGGAGAAAAGTCCTTATCTGATTTATTTAATGTAACAAAGAGCAACGTGGCATCGTATTCCGGCAAGTTAAACACACCGGACACAGAACCAGACATTCTTTTCTCTTCGGTCTGCCGTCCGACCAAAGTAAATATTTCTTCTCGAGTATAACAGCCGTAAAGTTCAATACAAGGCAATACATCTGCACCCAAAGGGGTTGTAGTTATCTCCAAATGTGCCAACAAATAAGACGCTATTTCAGCAACTTCTTGTTTAAAATACCGATAACGCTCGTTATGCAATAGAGCCAAAGCTTGGTACATTCCCATGTCTTTAAACTCTGTCTTATCAATACGTTCCTGATACAAAATGTAATACAACATAGTAGTATACGGCAGATTGTTTTCATCCAAATATTGTTTACTTCCTGCAATAAAATCATTCACGAAACGAAGGAACGAAACTGTGTTATGATGTACCAAGTTACCCATGCCTTTCTCCAGACGTCGGGTAATCTCATCGTCTGTATAGGAAATACGTCCAGCAGATCGTTTGAGAGAAGTCCAGCAAAAATTACCGGCATACAGAATACGAATATCTTGCCCGTTGTTTTCCAAGAATTGAGAAATGGTAGGCAATGTGGTATAAGTATTGATTTCTTTCACTAAACGATTCTTGTTATAGATAGCTTGCTGGATATTTTCAAGAATATATTGCCGAGCTTTTTTCTCCATAATGATACTACATCCGGTAGGAAGGAGTGTAAAACCATTTTCTATTTGCTGAACAATATTCTTTTCCGGACGCAACGTCAAAGCCCGAAACTTACCGGCAAAGTCATATTTTTTATTGACTTGCGCCACAAAATCGAGCACTGTCAATTCTGTTTTTCCGGGTGAAAGGCGGAGTCCACGTCCCAACTGTTGCAAGAAGATTGTTAAACTGTCTGTAGGACGAAGGAACAATACGGTATCTACTTCAGGGATATCGACTCCTTCATTAAAGATATCGACTACACACAAATAGTGTATCAATCCATTACGCAAATCTTTTGCCAATTGTTCACGCTGAGACTGTGGGGTATCCGAAGTCAGACTTTGTGCATTGAAGCCATATTTTTGAAGTTGCTCTGCCATAAAATCGGCATGCTTCTTATTTACGCAGAAACATAAAGCCCGACAAGTGTATTCATCGGCCAAGTAACGGTGTAAAGCATCTACTATATATTGTGCGCGTTCGGGTACACAAAGTTTATCTGCCAAACGGTCGATAATGTATCGTTGTCCGTTCCAAAGAGCATCATCTCTCAAATCTGTGTCGTCGGTAATGCACAAGTATTGGAACGGGGTCAGCAATCCTGCCTGAAGAGCTTGCGGTAATCGTATTTCGGCACTGATACGTCCTCCGAAATCCGGACGAAGATCTTTACCATCCATACGTTCTGGAGTTGCTGTCAATCCGATAAGCAATTGGGGATGAAAATGTGAAAAGAGTTTCCGATAGCTATCAGCCTGACTATGGTGAGCCTCGTCGATGACTATATAATCGTAATAATCGGCCGGAAGTTTTGAAAACAGGCTTTCAAAACGTGAATTGAACATGGAAATAGAAACAAACAAATGTTCGTAATCGGTTTCTTCTTCAGGAGCATAACTACCTACCCATAAGGTTCCCCAATTAGGCTCTTGCAATACACTGCGATAGGTACGCAGCGACTGACGAAGAATTTCTTCCCGATGGGCTGTAAAAAGGATACGACTTGAATGTTTAGTTTTTATCTGATGCTGGCAAAATGCTTAATAGTCGAAAGCGGAAATCACGGTTTTTCCGGTTCCGGTGGCAGCTACAATCAGATTACGGAAATTGCCACATTCTTCACGTTCTACTTTCAATTTATCCAAAATCTGTTTCTGATGGGGAAGCAGAGAATAGCGTTGATACGTAAAATTGCTTTTCTCTTTCAACGTATTGCGATGTAGTTCTTTTTGAAGTTTTTCGATTCCACCCAGTTGGAAGTCCTCAAAGTTTGGACTATTCCAATACATTTCAAAGGTAGCTAAAGCTGTTTTAATGATATGCGGATTTTCTACACTTGTCACACGCATATTCCATTCCAGCCCATCGGTCTGGGCCGATTTCGAAAGATTGGACGAACCAATATAGGCTGTATGCATCCCCGAATTACGCACAAAAATATAAGCCTTGGCATGAAGTCGTTCGATTTCGGTATGATAAGAAATATGTATTTCCGTATGAGGTAGTTCAGCAAGCTTTTGTACGGCTTTCGCTTCGGTAGCTCCACAATAAGTAGTTGTAATGATACGTAAACGGGTATCTTCCCGCTCACAAAACTTTCTTAAATCGTCGAGTAACAAACGTACTCCGGAGAGTCTCAAAAAAGAAACAATGAAATAAATTTCGTCTGCACTTGCGATCTCTCGTCTGATTTCTTCACCCAAAGACAATACACTGCTTCCACCTGTAAATAAATTGCTTACCCGAAAACCTGACTGCGGACGAAGGGTTTCCGAATGACTGCTTTTCTGCAAAAGGTTTTTCTGTTGAGTCATTACTTCCATCAGCAGATTGGAAGTATCGGATATCTGTATATCATCCATCAATCCATACTCAGACAATATTTTATTGACCATGGTCATTCTGTCGTGCAGATTTTCCGTTTCTTCCAATTTCTGCCGAATCGCCTTTGACAAATAATCAGCCAAAATCTTAGGTGATTCTGCATTATCTATCTGCTCACGTATACAAACCATCTGTTGTGATTCTGCTATATGTATATCACGTTCTACTTCTTGACTGATGATATTTTCGTAAATGCCCTTCTTTAACATGGATATTTGATTTTCTAAATATTCTCACTATCTGTGTCTTTCGTACCTTTTTTACTTATGACCAAAGTGTTTCTGACTACATAATCGGTCTCTGTCTGACAAAAATACAGATTCTTTGTTGAATCTCTTCTTATATCTGTACCTTTTATAAAGAGCCTATCCATTCTACTTTTAAGTTCCTCAAACCATTTAAACCCTAAAAAAACAAAAAAGCCGAACAAAGTCAGAACATTCTTCATCGTTCATTTTTTATAATTTAAAAAGCTCTCGTTATGAATACTACAAAATTTATTTTATGTATGGGAACCCTGCTGACATTGGGTCTGGCACCCATGCGCGCTACAGCAGGAAATGCCGGTATGGAAAACGGCGAAACGGTAATCTGCCGTGGTCAGGAAGCTCATACTTCCGGTCCGATGGTGAAGGTGGGTCAACAAGCGCCCGACTTTCGGGCTACGAATGCGGATTTGCAGGATGTCAGTCTGTCGTCTTTCAAGGGGAAACGGATCATCCTGAATATCTTCCCCAGCCTCGATACGCCTACGTGTGCCCTGTCTGTCCGGCAGTTTAATACCCGCGCTTCGGAACTGGAGAACACGGTTGTGCTGTGTCTGTCGATGGACTTGCCTTTTGCGCAGTCGCGCTTTTGTTCCGTCGAAGGACTGAATAATGTTGTTCCACTGTCTTTGTTCCGCAGCCAAGACTTCTTGCAAGGATACGGCATCCAGCTTGCCGATGGTCCGTTAAGGGGACTGATGGCACGGGCAGTCGTCGTGATAGACGAAAACGGCAAGGTGTGTTATACGCAACTGGTAAGCAACATTTCGAACGAACCCGACTACGATGCTGCGCTTCGGGCAGCAAATGCCTTGTAAAAGCAGAAAGCCTGTCACTTTCTTTCCAAAAAATCTAACAAAAAGTTCATATTGAATATTGGTAAAAAAATTTAATTTATTACCTTTGTTCGTATATGAAGAAACTGCTTCACATACTCCCCGTTCTGCTGGCTCTTTGTCTGTGGGTTTCTTGTAAGGATACCAAGGCAAAGAGCCAGCGGATTATGCCCGTCGAGATACTGGCTGATGGCGATCTTGTCTTCCGGCGCGGCACAGGACTCTTGAGTCACGTTGTAACTTCTGCCAGCAAAGACGGGGTTTACTCACATATCGGTATTTTAAAAAAGATCGGCGACGAATGGTTTGTCATCCACGCCGTTCCCGACGAACCTGATTTCGAAGGAGATTCCGACCGTGTAAAGATAGATTCACTGTCGCGTTTCTTCATGCCCGACAGGGCGGTACGGGGTATGATAGCCAGAATAACGGAGGATACTCTTGTGGCTTCGAAAGCCGCATGTACTGCCTGGGAAATGGCCCGACAGGGAATTCTTTTCGACCATGATTACAACCTGGCGGATACATCGCAGATGTATTGCAGCGAACTGGTGGAGTTTGCCTACCGGAAAGCAGGTATCTGTCTTTCCGAAGGTAGACGGACGCAAATCCATGTTCCGGCAATGGGCGGCACGTACCTCATGCCCGACGATATAGCCTGCAACAAGCGATTGAAAATTATATACAGTTTCCCGTAAACTTGAGCTTTTTCTATTCCAAATATTTTAATTATTAATCTTATAAATTTTAATGCTATGATGAAACAACTGATTCGTTTCGCACTGATGCTGGTAGCTGTTCTTGCTTTGGCATCGTGTACTCCCAGCACACCGGGAGCTGCTCTGAAGGAGTATATGTCGGCTCTGAGCGACAAGGATTACGAAAAGTTTATTAATGGATGCAACATCTCGGAAACGGATGCCGACAAGGCGAAAGAGATACGCGAGGGACTTGTTGCCATGGTTCAGGAAAAGGGTTCCAAAACGATTGAAAAGAGTGGCGGACTTAAGGAAACTGAAATCGTGTCCGAAGAAATGGCCGAAGACGGTAATTCGGCCGTTGTGACGTTCAAGCAGCACTATGGCGACGGCAGTGTCAAGGAAGACACGCAGAAGATGGTCAAGGTCGACGGGAAGTGGCTGATGGACATTGGCAAGTAGTACGGGATCTCAGTTCCCAGAAAGCTACAGCAGAGGCGGCTGCCACGTTCAGCGAATCGACGCCGTGCCACATCGGGATGCGGACTACATAATCGGATTCCGACAGGACTTCGGCGGGAAGGCCGTCGCCTTCTGTTCCCATGATAATGGCAAGACGGGGAATGTCCTTCAGTTCCGGATAATCGATGGGTACGGAACGGTCGGTCAGTGCCAGGGCTGCGGTACGGAAGCCCATTTCACGCAAGGAGGCTACGGGACGGGGAAGCCACGTCCAGGGTACCAGAAACACGGAACCCATCGACACGCGTACGGCACGGCGGTTCAAGGGATCGCAGGAGTCGGGTGAAAGCAGGATGGCATCGATGCCTAAGGCGGCTGCCGAACGGAAGATGGCTCCTATATTGGTGGTATCGACTACGCCGTGGATGACGGCTACCCGACGGGCATCGCGGCAGACTTCTTCGGCAGTGCGTGGAGCGGGACGGCGCATGGCGCACAGTACGCCGCGGGTCAGCGTGTAGCCTGTCAGTCGTGCCAGAAGTTCCCGGCTGCCTGTATAGACGGGAGTATCGCCTGCGCGGAGGATGATGTCGGCGGCATCGCCTGTTATGTGTTTCTGTTCGCAAAGCAGGGCAAGGGGCTGATAACCGGCGTCGAGTGCGACACGGATGACTTTCGGACTCTCGGCAATGAAGATGCCTCTTTCGGGGTCTATGCGGTTACGCAACTGGGCTTCGGTCAGGGTTCCGAACACTTCTACTCCGGGGTGTTCGAGGGAGGTGATTTCTATTACAGACATGTGGATCTCTTTTTTCCCGCCAAAGTTAAGAAAGAATATCGGCCGAAGCAACGTTTTTTTCTCTACCTTTGTCCGTGAAAAACAAATTAAAGACTAAAAACTATGCTACATTTTGATACGGACTATATGGAAGGGGCACATCCGGAGGTGATGCGCCGCCTGATGGAAACGAATCTGGAACAGACTGTCGGATATGGTAATGATGAATATACGCGTCATGCGCGCGAACTGGTGCGCAAAGCATGCGGACAGCCTGAAGCGGCTGTATATTTTCTGGTAGGAGGTACGCAGACGAATGCGACTGTCATCGACGGACTGCTTGCGCATCACGAAGGGGTACTGGGAGCGAAAACGGCTCACATCAACGTACACGAGGCGGGAGCCATCGAGGCTTCCGGACATAAGGTGCTAACGTTGCCTCAACACGAGGGAAAGCTGCGTGCCGATGAAGTAGAGGCGTACATCGACAATTTTTACCGCGATGAAACGTATGACCACATGGTAGCGCCGGGAATGGTTTATATCTCTCACCCAACTGAATATGGTACGCTGTATTCGCTCAGCGAACTGGAGGCTTTGAGCCGTGTATGCCGTAAGGCAAATATTCCACTTTACATGGACGGTGCGCGCCTGGGATACGGACTGGCTGCTCCGGGTACGGATGTTACCTTGCAGGATATTGCCCGCCTGTGCGACGTGTTTTATATAGGTGGAACAAAAGTGGGAGCATTGTTCGGCGAGGCTGTAGTGGCTCCGCATGCGGAACGTCTGCCGCATTTCTTTACGCTGATTAAACAGCACGGAGCACTGCTTGCCAAAGGACGCTTGCTGGGGGTTCAGTTTGAAACGTTGTTTACCGACGGACTTTATCAGAAAATGGGAGAGCATGCCGTACGTCTGGCGCTGAAACTGAAACAGGCTTTCGTCCAAAAGGGATACAAACTTCACCTGGATTCGCCGACCAACCAGCAGTTTGTCTGTCTGCCGAATGCAGATATCGACCGCCTCTCTGCTCATGCAACCTTCGAACTGTGGGGACCACGCGGAGAAGAGGAAACAGTGGTACGCTTCGTTACAAGTTGGGCTACACGCGAGGCTGACGTTGATGCGCTGATTGCGCTACTCTAAATCGTCGTCGGCTTCTTCGATGGAAAAACGGTTTACGGTGACGGCGATAGCATATTTTATCAGTCCGTCATCGGAAGCCATCATGGTTCCACCACTTCGTATGCACATACGTACAGCCATGCCGTCGTTTGCCGTAAGCAGGTAATCGCCGGAATGTTGCTGCTCGTTGACGGTAAACCACATGCCGTTTTGCCCGTATTGCACTTCCACGTAATTGCCGTCGGTTTCGTAATCCCACGAGATACGGTATTTTGAAGTTGTACCGCGATGAAAAGTGAACGTACAGGTCGATTCATCGTAATTGATGTAAGGAAGTGCAGTCACTTCTTCGGGATAGAAATTGAGGATTATACGACTGACCGTATCTTCTGTTATGACGTTGTTTACGGCATATTCGGTGTAGCTTTCACCTAAATGCTTTTTACCGATGGGGTAATAATCGAGTGTTTCGTTCTGGTAGGAGCCGAACCAGATGGTAGCGCATATCATCGCTACCATCCCGTAAATAGTTTTCATGCTCATTCTTGTTCTGCTTCGTTCTGCATCATATCAAACTGAGGACCTTCTTCACCGAGAGCAGGCATTCCAGCCTCTGGCATGGGATGAGGTGCCGGCTGTTTGGGTTTCATCGTCAGCCAGAGGTCGTACTGCTCATCGCTAAGTATCTTACGAAGTTTTTTCATCTTTTTTTCGGCACGTTTCTCGATGTCTTCTTTCATCTTTTCGTGATCGCCAGAAGGTCTCATCATCGGATGTCCGCCTCGTCCTCCCATCATCGGAGGCTGACCACCGCCCATCATCGGGGGTTGACCACCGCCATCCATCATCGGGGGACGACCACCGCCCATCATCGGAGGACGACCGGCTTCTTTATCGCCGCGACCTATCAGGGCTTCCAGTTTTTCTCTCTCTCTTCCTTCAGGTTGAGCTTGTAGATTTTCTTGTATTGTTTTTCGGTCAGATTAAGTACTTTGTCCATCTCGTCGGTCAGCCTGCGTGCTGTCTTCTCGGGGTTAGGTATTTCCTTTACCGGAGTTTGTTTCTCCTGTTGCGGTTCGTCGGGTAATGCTACAGCAAAGGCCGTCGAAGATACGGACATCAGGGCAGCAAGACAGAGAGCCCATACAATTTTCTTTATTCTCATTTTCAATAAGTTTTTTAAGATTCCTATTTTGGGAAACAAAAGTAAACAGGATGATCATTCTCGAAAAATAGAATCAGTTAACCCGTCTATTCTCTCGGCTAACTCCTGCTAAATCAGATTTACTAAAGAGAATAAAGACAGTAAAGCAACTAACAGATAAAATTAGTCCACTTGGTCTGCAAAATCATTCCATTCGCCGATTTTAATTGCACCGGGATAAGGACGGACGTATTTTTGCAGACGTAAAAAAGAGTGACGCACGACAATGAAACATCTACAAAAGCAATTACTTCTGGAACAGATTATTTATGCTACCATCTGGGTGCTGATACTGGGAACGCCGCTTATCAGTTTCCTGCTCGACGATGACCGTCCGCTGGAAGGAGCTGAACTTTGGAAGGAGGTAAGCGATACCTGGCTCATGGTATTTCCTTTTTTCCTTTTGTTTCTGATACATAATTATATTCTTATCCCGAGGCTCTTGCTCAAAAAGTATTATACACGTTATGTGGTGTCGCTCGTCTTTACCATCGGTATTCTGTTTCTGTACCTGCCGGAATGCATTCAAGTGCTGAATCCGCACCCGAGATTCCGGCCACAGAAAGAGTTTGTCATGCAGGACTCAGCTCCTCGCGTCTTCTTCCCGGACCCGCTTCCGGCCTCCCCTCCGGGCGAAAAAATGATACTCCCCGTCCGTCCCATACACCCGCCGTTCTTGCTGATTCATATTACCGTGGCAATCTTGCTGGTAGGATTTAACCTGACTATCCGTTTCTTTCTCAAGTCACTTCACGACGACGAGATGTTGAAGGAACTGGAGCATCAGCACTTAGAGTCGGAACTGCAATACCTGAAGTATCAGCTGAACCCGCATTTCTTCATGAATACGCTGAACAATATTCATGCGCTGGTGGACATTGATGCAGAAAAAGCGAAAAAAACCATTATCGAGCTTTCGAAACTGATGCGGTATGTGCTGTACGAAGCAAACAACAGCCAGATTTCACTGGAACGTGAGATTCAGTTTCTCGAGAATTATATCGCACTGATGCAACTGCGTTATACCGAAAAGTTACGGATCCAGACGGATTTCCCCCTCATCGTACCTCGCGTACAGATTCCTCCCCTGCTCTTTATCTCGCTGCTGGAGAATGCGTTCAAACACGGGGTAAGCTACCGGGAGGATTCATACATCGAAGTACGGATCGCACAGGTGGACGAGGGTATCTTGTTTGCCTGCAAGAACAGCAAGCATGCCTGTACACAAGATACGCACCACGGTATAGGCATTGAGAATATAAAGAAAAGGCTTCACCTGCTCTATGGCACAAACTATACGTTTACCATTACCGAAGATGAAGTTTCTTACCATGTATTACTTATAATTCCTCCGCTATCATGAAATGTCTGATTATCGACGATGAACCGCTCGCCCTGACACAACTGGCGGGCTATATTGCACGTATTCCGTTTCTTACGCTGGTGGCTTCGTGCCAGGATGCCTGTCAGGCTTCTGAAATACTGGCGCAGTCTCCTGTCGACTTGCTTTTTGTCGACATCAACATGCCCGACTTGAACGGCATCGATTTTGTCCGCTCGCTTCCGAATCCGCCGATGGTCATCTTTACTACTGCTTATTCGGAGTATGCCATCGAAGGGTTCCGCCTCAACGCCATCGATTATCTGATGAAACCTTTCAGCTTTGCGGAATGTCTGAAGGCAGCCGAGAAAGCCCGGAAGATGTATAGTCTGACACACGACGCTACGGAACCGGAAGAGGAAAAGAATGCCTTGTTTGTAAAAAGTGAATATAAGGTGGTGCGTATAGACAAGGAGAAGATTTTGTACATAGAGGGAATGAGTGAATATGTGTGCATTTATCTGGAGGACCGCCCGAAACCTGTCATCACGCTGAACAGCCTGCAAAAGTTATCGACCATGCTTCCGTCGAACTTCATGCGGGTGCATCGTTCGTACATTGTCAACCTGAGCAAGATTACCGAGATTTCTCGTTTCCGGATTCTCTTCGGAAAGGATGTGTATATTCCCATCGGAGAGAACTATAAGGAGCAGTTCATGGCATATATTCACCGGCTGGGACTGATCTGACGGAAGAAATGGCTATCTTTGCAGCATGCTCTGAAAATAAAATGAATTGCTTTATGGAAAAGGAAAAAGAAATACATTCTTGTGTGGACTGCGGCACACAGAACTGCAAGTATAAGGACCGTACTTATCCTGATTTCTGCCTCACGACAAACTTGAAGGAAGAGGATATGCAATGGGCACTGGAACGGTACGACGAAGGGGATAACCGTCGGGTGATGATTGCCAGTGCGGAAGTGGAATACAAAGGGTACTGCCAGTGGACGCGTGTACAGGAGATCATGGAGTTTGCCCGCAAGATCAATGCGCACCGCATCGGTATAGCCAACTGTATCGGACTGATAAACGAGGCGCGTATCTTTGCCCGTATTCTCCGGGCGAACGGTTTCGAAGCGTACTCGGTAATCTGTAAGGTTGCCGGCAAAGCCAAGAGTTCGATGGGTATTCCTGCCCAATGTGAAAGCATAGGGGCTGCCATGTGCAACCCGATTTTACAGGCTCGTCTGCTGAACGAGGCGAAAACGGACTTGAATGTGGTAATCGGTTTGTGCGTGGGACACGACAGCTTGTTCTACAAGTATGCCGATGCGTATACCACGACCTTGGTTACCAAGGACCGTGTGACGGGAAACAATCCGGCTGCCGCGCTTTATACTGCCAATTCGTATTACCGGAAGAAGTTCTTTCCGGGGGAAGAGAAAAAGTAATTTTCGGATCCAAATATCATCGTGTATAAAAAAAGTCAATCGGCCTGAACTATTTTCAGACAGGCTGATTGACTTTATTGTTTATTTCAGTTTCTTTCCATCGGAAAAGGCATTGCCGACTTTCGGACCGATTTCCAAATAGGCATGATGAACCGGATCGAACGTGATCGGTCTCAGTTTGGCAACATCTATCTTGTCGTCTTCACCCAATACGCTTTCATCGACGGACACGTTGACGATGCGACCGGTCATGTAACAGGTTTCGGCATCGTACGAAACAAGCTCGCACTCCAGTGTCATGGGAAGCTCTTCGATGACGGGGGCATTGACAAAAGCAGATTTGACGGCATGGAATCCGGCATGCGCAAACTTATCGGGTTCCTTGTTGCCCGACACGATACCTACATAGTCGCATTCCGTTACGCGGTCGGCTGTACCCATGCTGACGGTAAAGGCACGTGTCGCAAGAATATTCTTGGTTGTCTTATGTCCTTCCGACAGACAAATGCCTACCATATCATCTGTATACGTACCTCCCCATGCGGCATTCATGGCATTGGGAACTCCATTTTCATCGTAAGCAGCCACGATAAATACGGGCATCGGGTATAACCAGGTTTTTACTCCAAAATCTTTTCTCATAGGTGTTTTCTCCTTTCTCTTTATCTTTAATGGTTTTCAAACGATTTTCTTGCTTTACGCATTGTGCTACTTTGTCTTTTCGGTAATGGCTACTTTGATGACTCCATCCAGACGGTTCTCGAAGATGCGATAGGCTTCTTCTATCTGGTCGAGCGGGAAACGGTGGGTAATGAGCGGTGTGGTATCGATCTTACCCTCGGCTATCAGGCGAAGAATCTCGGCACAGTCGCAGCCGTCCACGCCACCGGTCTTGAAGGTCAGGTTCTTTCCGTACATGTCGGGCAACGGGAGTATCTGAGGATGATCGTAAAGTGCGACAATGGTCACAATGGCATTCGGACGAGCACACTCCCACGCCATACGGAATGTCTCGTCGGTTCCCGCCACTTCGACCACGACATCGGCTCCTCCATGCGCACTGAGTCTGCGTACTTCTTCGGCACATGCTTCCGGCCGTACAACCAGCACATCGGGATAGTGCTCACGAACAAAGCGGATGCGTTCTTCCGACTGCTCGCATACGATGATCTGTTTAGGGTGTTTCAGCATTGTACACAGCAAGGTGCAGATACCCGTAGGGCCGGCTCCGATGATGAGAACGGTATCGTCGGGCGTAATTTCCGAGATACGTGCCGCCCAGAATCCGGTAGCAAGAATATCGCCTACGAAAAGTGCTTGTTCATCGGTTACGCCTTCCGGAATACGGTTCAGCCCCTGATCGGCATAAGGCACCCGTACATATTCCGCCTGTCCGCCGTCGATGCGGCAGCCCAAGGCCCAGCCTCCGTGTTCGTCTTCGCAGTTGTTTACATATCCACGCCGGCAGAAGAAGCATTCGCCACAAAAAGTTTCCACGTTGACCGTCACACGGTCGCCGGGCTTCACGGTGGTGACCTCCTCGCCTACCTGTTCTACAATGCCTACCATCTCATGCCCTACGGTAATGCCCGGCACGGCACGAGGGACACTTCCATGCTTGATATGCAAATCGCTGGTGCAGATACTTCCCAACGTGACGCGCACCACGGCATCACGGGGGCCTTTCAGTTCCGGCACGGGTTTTTCTATCAGCGAAAAACGTCCGTGCTCTATATAGGTATATGCTAACATAATTTTAATTTTTTAGTCTATTACTTCTATCAGAAAACTCACGGGACGGAACCCGTCGTTGCACGAAATCATGGCCGAACGTTCATTTTTCATCCAGCCGTCGTAGAAATTGCTGCCTCCATGAGCCAGTGCCATGACGAAAGGCGACATGCTCTGCCACGCACTTTCACAGAGTCCTTCGGGCTTCTCCCAGCCATTGGCTATAAAGACCTGCCCTTCTTCCATATCGCATGCGTGTTCGATGGGGTTTTCGTATTGCTCCATCAAGTCCCGATAGCAGGCCTTGCGCATGACGGTAATGCGGATTTTTTTCATTTCTCCTCCTTTCTTCTATTCGGAAAATAGGCTTCCAGCACTTCACCGAACACATCGCCCGGCGCAATCTGGTTGAACAGTTCCATCGATGTACGAAGTTTCAACACATCAACCTCCGATCCCATCAGCTCGAGCACGCTACGGTGTCCGCGATGTGCCAGCAAGGCACGGGATATTTCCCGCAGACGCGTACCCAACACCGGATGCTGTAAATACGCACGAGCCTCTTCTTCTCCATCCAGACCGTAGTACTGTGAGTTGTAACTATATCCCAGCCCCTTCTGCTGAGGAAAGATATACCAAAATCCAATGGCTGCGCTTGGCACCTTTTTTTATTTCTTTCAAGGCTACCGGATACATGTCTTCCTGAGCATCAAGAAAGCGTTGCAGATTAAATTTCGTAGGACCCATATTCATCCGTTTTTTTATCTTCTCTCAAATGTAAGGATTATCTCGCAATATGACAAGGTTTCAGGGGCTTCTTTACAACCTTTCAAAGTAGGTCCTCTTACCTAACAAGTCAAACACAGCTTCGTTTCAGAAGCTTCTTTATGCCTGATCTAAGACCTGTGATCCGTTTTTTTGTTAAAATTTAATGACAGGATTGTTTTTATTCACAGAAATACATATCTTTGCTTCCGAACCTCTGCTTCGTGGAGGCTCGTCCTATTATACATAGATTTTTATACAACAAATGTTCGTTAAAGATGTCACACAAAGCGTTTATTGCGTTCCGCTAAGGTCCTGAACGGGATTTTACTTAGCGAATGAACTTGATGAATGATTGCTTCTGACCAGGAGGCCGGGATTGTTGTGCTCTTTGACGTACGAGCTGCTAACCTCTCTTTCAACGGGGAAACGAGAGGTACTTTCTTTTTCTGCGGGCTGCAAAAATGCTGTGCGCGGGAAGATGTTATGCTATCTGTTTTTTTCACTTAAAAAATCATTTGTTGCTTATGAAAAATCTTATGTTACGCGCTATGCGCACTCTCGACGAAAGTATTTGTGCTCCTGAATATGCCAACAATCAGTTGGCTATCGAAATGCTGTTTCCTGAACCTCCTGCTTCCATGAATGAATTGTCCGTACAGGTCTATTCGAAGGACTATCGACTGATGGGAGCGGATGTCTATACTCCTTCTTCACAGAAGATTCCTCGCAAAATACGCTTTACGGTGCTTTCGGATACGTACTGGGACGATGCGGAATATCGTGTATTTGTCTTTCTGAACGGACTTCCGAAATGGATTGCCTCGCTCACTCCCTCACCTTTCTATGAGGTCTGGGAGAAAGTCAGATTGGAAGAACTCTGGCTGCATCCCAATCCAAAGTTCTTTATCGAACGTATTGGTACGGCCGACTGGTGGCAAAAGGTTTATTCCGAAAGGTACGATTTTCCGGCTCCCGAAGAACTGATCAGTAAATTTCGTATTTATGCAGAAGCCAAAGATGCTTCGCCGCATCTGCTGATTACGGGAAACCGCCTGATGGCAAAAGCATTCGCTTGCTTTATCTTATCACCTTTTCTGACTGGTGAGGATACACCTGAACGACGCATCTTCTCTCTCGGCAACCTGATCTCGGACAAGTCGCAATGGAACGAACTGACAAAGGCTATGGAACAGAAGTATGTCATCGTCATGTATGTTCCGGAACTGGAATACAATGCCTGTACGGTGAACTTACTTTCGATGCTGGGCGACCAACTCGGCAAAGAGGGCTTCAACCGTCCAGCCTTTATTTTCCACGGCACGGAAAATAATGTAAGACAGCTCCTCGAAGAATGTCCTTCCATAGCTGAACTGTTTACTGAATACAGTACGTTCTGCCTCGACAGTTCAAATACGAAAACGCTTTCGCACAGTGAGCTGGAGGAATTGCTTCCGTTGCCTTTCGACGACGCAGACGTGAAACCGGCTCCGACAGAAACGACGGCCATGGAATATTCTGCCGAAGAAGAACTTCGGCAGATGGTAGGACTGAAGCAGCTGAAGAAGGAGATACTGGAAGCGCGGATGATGTCGCTCTTCTTAAAGGAACGGAGGGAACTGCATCTGGAACGACAGGTTGAAAGCCGTTATCACATGCTTTTCCTGGGAAATCCCGGAACCGGAAAAACGACCGTCGCCAAGCTGGTGGGAAAAATGTATCACCAGATAGGATTGCTGTCGAAGGGTCATACCGTGGAAACCTGCCGGACCAATCTTGTAGGCGAATACTTAGGCCAGACGGAAAAGCGCATGAGGGAGGTGATCGACGAAGCCCGCGGAGGGGTGTTGTTTATAGACGAGGCATATACGCTGATGGAAAACGACAACGACTCGAAGGATTACGGCAGGGAGGTAATCAATGCACTCCTTACGATATTGTCGGAACCGAATCCTGACATGATTGTCATCCTGGCCGGTTATGAAGATAAGATGAAGAAGCTGCTCAAAAGCAATCCGGGGCTAAGGGACCGCTTTCCGCTTCGCTTCCATTTCGAGGATTATACTTCGGATGAGCTGAGCGAAATAGCACACCGTATCCTGAAAAGCCGGAATTTTGTTCTGACTCCCGAAGCCGACGAACGGCTGAACCGCCTCATCGAAACGGAAACCCGGCAGCGGGATGAATACTTCGGCAACGGACGCTGGGTGCATAACCTGATAGAACAAGGTCTGATCAAGAGCATGGCGCAAAGAGTGATGACAGCGCCACGCCCTCAAGCCATGCTTTATCAGTTATTCAGCACCATAGAAGTGTGCGACGTGGAAGCCGTCGAGACATCCTTCCTCCATACGATGAACCTGAGTCTTACTCCTCCGTGCCGTATCGGATTCAGGGCATAACGAATGGATCATCCGGACTATTCCTGTGCAACGAAATGAATCTTGAAAAAGCGGATAAAAAAGAAGTCGTATCCTCATTCTCCCAAGAGAATTGGATACGACTCTTCTTCATTTAATGTATGCTATGATTTTAATGCTATTGATATTAGCCAATAACTACTTCGCCATCTACTGTTGCCTGATCTCCCCAAGAACCGATAGCTCCGCCTTCCACGGTTATCTTATCCTTACACAATTTCAGGGTTAAGGTAATCTTCTTTCCACCCAACAAAGTTTCCTGAGGCATTTTCAGTTCCTCCAAAAGTGTTTTCAGACTATATTCCTTCGTCAGCTGATTTATCTTGACTGACAAAGTCACATCGGCAGTCGGCTGCGGCACAAGGTAGAAAGAAGCTGTGGTACCTTCCTTCTCAAAGCTTGCTACTTCCGGTTTTGTACTCTTAATCTTTCCTGAAGCAGCATCTACCACACAAGCAGCTTTCGCCTTACAAGTAGTAACCAAAGTTTTCAACTCCTCCGCACTGTAATATCCGTCTGAGCTGAAACTGATATTCAGCAAATGCATGGCATGATTGAAAGAAAGATTGACAGGGTTGGGACTCCCTACAGTCACCTTTTGCGCTTCAGACAGCAACAGGTCTTTATATTCTGCTGTAGAAGTATTAAATTCGAAAGTACCGTCACTGCCTAATTCCTGCTTCGGATAGCATGCCGAAAAAGTCACTTCCGAAACGCCTCCCGGTAATTTCAAACCGCTCCATGACATAGAAGTAGCACCCAATGTATATGTAGTAGAGATAGTATTCATAGTTCCAGCCACAAAAATCGACAAGACATCATCCTTTACAAAATTACCACTTCCGTCTTCCTTCAAGTCAGGCACTCGTGTCAGAGGAGCTACATTGGTCACTATCTTGATTACATCATTCCCTGCTTGCGGTGTCTCTACATCCTTCTTTGAACAAGAAGCTGCTAAAATTCCCGCCGTCAATAATACATAAACTTTGTTCATTCTCATTTTTGGTTTTTCTATATTCAACGATTAAAACCAAGAATGGTTCATCGTATTTACGAATATTTCAATATTTATTCATTTTGAGATTTCCTAGTAAGATCATTTCAGCCTCCAACTTTTATATTCTTAGCTGAAATATGTCCACAAGCTGAAATTTAAAAATGACAGATATTCAGCCATTTTATTATGCGATCATTATCAGCTTTATGAATAATACCTCATCTCAGATAAGAAGGTTTCATTGTATCATAATTAGTACCTTCAAATGTCACCTTCGGAGAGTTGGTATTTCCAAGTCCGGTAAGGAATTCCACATAATCTTTCAAATAAATATTGGTGAAAGGAGCATCATTCCAGGTATCGGGTACATATTGGATGTTGAACATAATCATCGAAGTCTGGCCAGCTTTTTTCTGTTTCTGCAAAGTTGATCTTCTGGTTTCTATACGTCCAATCACACTACCATCAGAAGTACTCTGTTCCCAGAATCTGGTAACATGTTTCAACCGTTTCGCATAAGGTTCAACCTCCAGGCTCATTTCAAAGGAAGCCACTCCAAATTTCTTTTTGGCAACTTCGCCATCCATTCCTGCAATCCAGGTGGTCTTTGTAGTTCCTTCGGCTGAGTTATTGTAATTATCTCCTCTTTGGTAGTTTGCATTCCATACATAATCCAGCAACGTGCCGACCTCTATACCTGCCAGTTCGTCCAAGACAGACTGGTTTTCCGGATTCCGAACCCATTCGCGTACCGCTTTCCGGCTTTCACTGATTTTATTGCCATAATTATCCATATCTGCCCATTTTTTCTCTCCTTTCTTTATCTCATCGAAATTATTGCTGAACAGACGCCATCCTCGGTCACCTACCATCGCATTGCTGTAGAAACCGATGTTGTACATCGTTATGATGTTATTCCGGTCTTTCCATGGCTGCCCTTCAATGTACGGCATTAGATCTCTCAGTTCCTTGATAAGGAAATGAAAACTTCCCATCTGTACCATTGGTCTTCCGGGCTGAACAGATTCCAACGCCTCCGGATAGTCGGCATATTCATCATCGAACATCACTCCGTCAAGTCCGTACTTTCTCACAGCTTCATAAATATCCCGGGCAAAATCTTTTACCATCTTCCGCCCATTGCTGATATCAAGATTGGAGAAACCAATTCCCTGATGATTAGGTATGACCGACAACAGGACTTTTATTCCCTTTTTCTGTAAAGGCCTTACAAAGATATCCACATTATCTAATATGCGTTTCATGTTATCATTATACGCCAGAACCGGTTTTCCTGAGAACTCATCAAAATTCATGTTTGCAGAAAAAATGACAGCCATATCAAACAACGGTCGCTTCTTCTCCGGTTGACTCTCACCATAAGGATAAAGCATATAATTGCCAATATTACGCAAGTCATTCTCCGCAGCCTCTACAATGGCAACCATTCTGGGTTCTGCCACTGTCGGAGTTCGATCTGTCCACGACATATCTATTGCTGTTGTTTCAAGATTGACTATCTCGACAAACTGTACGCCGATTTCCGCTCCACCAGCTTTCAGAACCAAAGGAAGAACGTAAGTACCATTGTCTGTATGATGAATCTTGACAGGCACCGATACACTGCTTTGTCCTTTTTCCAGCACAACAGATGCAGGTAACGTATATTGAGATTTATCAAGAAGCTTATACAAACCGATACCCTTGAAATCTGCATATTTCTTGGTCAGATCGGCCAAGACTTCATCCGAAGTTTCAAACTCAGCCACAATATCCTGATTACTGTTTTTGCCTTGTCGCAGTTCAAAAACCATTTCTTCGCCCGACAATCTGTGAGTAATATTGTTTTCTGCTCCGGGTAATACAAACTGAGGCTTTCCCATCATCAGAGCATTTTCGATCTCAGGTACTTCGGCCGTCAGACTTTCTTCCTTACAACTACAGCAGAAAGCCGCAACACACCCTATTATAATGTAGAAGGATTTATATAGTTTCATCACCTTTTTCTTTTAAATATTAATATCAATATCATTATCAATCACTACCACGGGAGTTACAGATTCATCAGTGGCTCCTTGCCGTTTTACTGTAAGGTGGCATCCGTTTCCACTTACGTCGGAAATCTTCTGATTACCCGATCCAAGCATCACTTTGTTCATTTTCCAGTAAGCCAGCATTTTACTCTTTTCAAGATCAAACTGTATCACATCCAGTGCATTGTCTTTTAATTCCTTTATTGTTCTGGAAGTTTTCCATATTCTGACTTCCGACATTTTGCCGTTAAATCCTCTCCATTGGTTAAACGACTGTCCCAACCGGAACGAAGAGCCAGCCAGACTAATATTTCCAGTAGAACTTATGGACAAACGTTCTCTATAGTTTATATAGAACTTAATATCTGCCCCATCGTAAGTCATGGCAATATGATACCACTGCTTTTCCTTGAACTTATAATTGATGATGTATTTCTTGTCATTAACAATAAGCTGTAGCATGTTAGTAGAAACACCCGCATCGCCAAAACGCAGCAAAAAATTCACGGTTCCACCATTATCCTCGCATCCCCACAACGAAGAGATACCAGCAAGAGTTCCCTCCGAACATTCGCTTTCTGCCTTAAATGAATCCACATAGATAAGTCCCTCAATCGTACAAGCCTGCAAGTTTTTGAAAGAACTTCCATCCGCTTCATAATACAAGTTGTTTCTGTTCACTCCCTTGTCAACGCCATTGGCATCCAACGTATTGTCTCCAGCCATAGGACGGAAATCGGCGGCTCCTTCCATTTCTCCAGAACCTCCTTTACGCTTTACGTGCAGATAAACCACTTTGTTCGTTTCAGAAATATGGAACCCGGTTGTAGCTTCGAGTTGTATAGCCAGCACATAATCTTTATTAATTTCCAATGAGAAACTATTAATAATACGGATGGTACAACTATTGACTGCAACCTTTCCATCTCTTTCGAACACGACCATGTCGTTCTCCAACTTGTAGGCTGCCTCGGGAAGGAACTCTGCCTTATAACCGACATGGGTCTTAAACGCATCCAGTACAGCCTCATCCTTCAATACATTCAAATAAAAAACATTGTCCGAAGCTATCTTACCATCTCTTAATTTTGCCGATACCGTAACTTCCTTAGTATAGCCTATAGGCTGTACTGAAGAAAATATTACGTCCACCGGATCAAGCGTCATTTCCCGTGCAGAAGAAATATCCGACGTTTCCGTCGTATTGACAAACACCAGCTCTCTGTCTGTTAGAATCTCCGGTGCAACAGTCTTATCTGGTCCAAACAAAGTTTTTCCGAATTCTTCACGGCAAGCCGTCTGAAACAACAGCAGCAGAAGAAAACCTATTATCGATAATTTTTTCATAGTATTTTTATTTTAGGTTTAGATACTGTATTGTCTGTCTCAAGACAGAATATTTATTTTCGTAGTCATTTTCTACTCCTCTCAAAGCCATACCGCCCGTTCTTTCTCCTGTCAGCGGCTTCCATAGGCTCAGCGATTTGTATTTCGCATCCATAACAGCAACAGACGACAATATATCTTTATAGGGTACTTTCCAGGAATCATTCTCCAGCGACAGATAAGAAAGGAACTGTTCCGCACGGGCATTTTCCATAGACATGAAGCTGTTGAACAAGTCCTGTACTTCAGAAAGCCTGTCGTTACCATGAGTGGTACTGATGACATAATCAAGCCACTGGCAGCTGTTGCTTACATATCCTATATAACCGTCGAAAACAAGTATTCTTTTTGCTGTATGAAACTTTGCACCGGCCGTATCAATGAATCTCTTCACGACTTCTCTAAAGAAGACATCCCCAGTAGAAGACATACTGATACTCAGTCCATCCAGTCCTATCTCCGAAATTATTTTTTCCGAACGGTCAAGCAGCGTGTTTCCTATGGTAGAATAGTGATCCATCACCTTCTGACGTTCCGTTTTTACAGCAGCTTCTATATCTCCCATAGAAACTTCTCGCCCTTCGCTGGCGGCCTTTGCTTCAGCCATACTCTCACCCTTCCGTTCTGCTTCATCCAAAGCAACCACATACTGCTCATATATCTTGTCGAAATCCGCCGTCATCAGCACCTTTGTTCCCTTTTCTCCTCTGACACATCGTAAATCGGCCTTTTGTGCATCAGACAGTGTATCATACTCTCCTTTCAGAATAATCATATCAAGACTATCCGGCAACGTACTTAAATAAGAGTTCATGTTCCCGTCCGCCTTCCAGTTTGAAAACCATACGGCAGATATATAATGCTCAGTCGATTTATAGTTTTTGATTTCAGTCAGGTTTCTGTCTGCGGAATTTACTACCACAGGTAGAGGTTCAATTTCGGTACAGCCAACAATCAGCAGACCCAGACCTGCTATTTTTATTATATTTTTCATATCCATCTTTTTTATATTGACAACTATCATTTTCGTGCCCACCATACATTAGTATTCGGACTATCATTACCTTCCAAATCTTCCTTTATCGCATGGTCCACATTAGTAGTATTCACCGAATGTTCTATCTGCGGCAAAGGATATCTCCGGTAACCATTGGTATCTGCCCCAGACTCATCCTTTTTGATGTTGTTTACTTCGTGGTTATAGTTCACAGCCGGCATCAGATTTGGATATCCGGTACGCCGCCATTCGGCCCACGCCTCGGCACTTCCATAAGGAAACATCGCAATATATTTCTGTGTAATGATCTGTCCTAAATTGTCTTTTTCATTATCAGACCACTTCACTGTCACATTCGAAGAAAAGGCAGGACTATCGAAAGCCGGATACCTAACGTCAGAAAAGGCACCACGCTTGGAAGTATTCTCCAAATAATTTCCCATAGATACATTATGCATATTCATCGACAGTTCTATTCCTTTTACATACAGTTCTTTTGCCGAACCACCCATATTCCATTTCTTTAGTGCTCCTTCTGCCCTCAGGAAAGAAACCTCGGAAGCAGTCATCCATACTACAGGGTCTGAAACGGTTACTTTCGGACGAGAATAAATGTTTGAAGCCGCATTGATCAGTTCTTCTTTAGCCGGGACAGCTACTCCTGACCTCAAACCAAAGTAAACATCATTTCCACTTCTGTTCGTTTTTTCAAAATAAGCCTCCCGTCGCGGATCGGAAAAAGCATTCATGTAAGAAATAATATCTGCTCCACATCGGGTATCTCCCCAGTTATTACTCATCTTATAAAAAGGATTATCAGAGGTAGGTTTCATTGCGTTCTCGGCATTATTTTCAATGACACCTGCTCGAACAGCTTCCTCTGCCCATTTTTTCGCTTCGCCAGGTAATTTATGTGACACCCTTACAGCCAGCCTCAACTTCAAAGAGTTCGCAAACTTTACCCATTTAGCAAGGTCACCGTTGTATACGTCATCATGCGTCATCCATGCACTTTTTTCCACCGATGACAATACTGCCTTTGAGAGCGTTTCACCAGACCAAGTAAGTTCCTCAATCATTTTCCGATAGATATACTCTTGTGTCTGATATGGCTTTTGAGCTTCAGTTCCCGAAAACTCATACGGTATAGGTCCATACATATCGGTCAACCTATGTAATACGGCTACCTTTAGTATTGTACCCCATGCATAAAAGACATTATCATGGCTTGCATTAGTAGCCAAAGCCAAAGAGTTGTATTGCTTGATGACTTTTGGTAAAGATTGTTCATCCGTAAACGGATATTCTATAAAGCCTACATTATAATTGAAACGTCCCAAATCAGTATGTTTCGTCTGTCCCATATAGCCTGAAAGTGATTCACAACCCAGACTCATGGAATACTGAAACAGATTTTCCTGCAAAGGAATCACAATACCAGACAGAACTCCGCAATCGTTGGCTACCTGTTCGGCTATGCCTCCAGAAGCAAGTACTTCATCCGATACTCCATAAGGATTACTATTATATTCTGCAAAATGATCAGTACAACTTGCAGCAAACATACCTGTCAATATAGCAAATAAAAAAATCTTGTTCATAGTTTAAATATTTAGTCCATTACAGATTTTAAAACTTAGCCTTTATGCTAAAACCAAGGCTTCTCAGTGAAGGCAACATAAAATAATCCAATCCCTGCGCATAATTACCCGTAGATGAAACAGACTCAGGATCGAACGGTGCCTTACAGTAAAGCATCAACAGATTTTTCCCTGTTAAAGACAAAGACAAATCCAAGACATTACCCAGCCATTTTCTCGGTATGTTATACGAAATGTAAGCCTCACGCAAACGTACATTGGAAGCTGTATAAGTATAATATTGTGTCAGATAATCTTTAGGTCTACCCTGCAACTGATAGTATGACTGTGCTGGAACAACAACTCCCGGTGACAAGGTCACTCCTCCAGCATCACGGGCATCGGCCGTAACTTTCGACACACCTGAATAATCCATCGCCGCCTGAGTACCAGACACAACGATACCTCCTATTCGGGCAGAAATCATGAAGCCAAAGCTCAAGTTCTTATATCTGAAATCATTCCTCCATCCCATTGTTGCATCAGGTAAAAGACTTCCTAACTTCAAATATTCGTTTCTCGGCTTCAAGTCTTGAGAGATATCAATATTGCCATAAGCATCTCTTACAAAATCGGTTTTTGCATAGATGTCTCCCAATGTACCTCCAGGACGCAAGATAATCTGAGCATTTCCAAAATTATCTTTCAGAAGTTCATCCTTTTCAAACAAGGGTTCATTCGGATTCTGTGGGTTTTTCACATTCGCTACAAGTTCCTTAATTTCATTCTTGTTATAACCATAGGTAAAGTTAGTATCCCAGGAAAAATTCTTTCCAATGTTTATTGTTCCTCCCAAAGCAATTTCGACCCCTTGATTTTGTACATTACCGGTCTGTACATAAGTATAGTTATAACCGGACGAAGCCGACATAGCGGCCTTAATAGTCTGATTCTTGGTATTTGTCTTATAATAAGTTATATCAAAGTTCAATTTATTTTGTATCCACTTGGTAGTCAATCCGATTTCAAAGGAGTTAGTACGTTCCGGCTTCAAATCCTTCAACGGATAGTAACCTTCCTTCACCCATTTCTTATCATCCTGGCTAAAAGTATTAAGTTGCATAGTCAACCCTCTTTGGAACGGCGAAGCTACCTGTGCATAAGCAACTCTCAACTTGGCAAAAGACAGTGAATTATACATTTTATTTCTCAGTTCCTCTGAAAGCATATCAGTCAAGATTCCTGAAAGACCTATAGAAGGATAGAAAAACGACTTATGATTTGAACCAGCCAACTGTGAAGCCCAATCATTACGCCCGGTAACCGTAAGAAACAACAATCTTCTCCAGCTGACTTCCAAACTTCCAAATACAGACTGCGTCTGTTCTCTCCATCCTTTTTGATAAAACTGAGCTTTCTGAGCTCCTTGTTCAATATTCTGCACATTGAATACATTAGGCAAGCCATCATTTCTCAATGGCCCCTGATTTATCAATGCATCATTCATCTGGTCGGTCAAACTGGCTCCCACATTCAAAGCCAAAGTATAATCATCAGCAATATTTTTATTCAGGTTAGTGAGTACATCAACATAGTTTTGCATATCCCAACTATTTTCAAGACCAAAGAAGCCATTCTTGGTACCCCCGTTCAGCAAAGTAGGAATTGTTCCCACAAAACGCTTATCCTTATATTCCTGACTTGTGCGGTCAATTCTGTATCGAGCTGCTACATCCCACTTTTCAGAAGAAGACCACTCTTTAATAACGTACGAAAGTCCCAGTGATACAATGAAGCGCTTTCTTTCAGAAGTACGGATGTTTCTATAAGCCACCCAGTACGGATTCTGCATCGTATAATCTCCTTGCGGGAAAGGACTTGCCGTAAGCAATCCTCGTTCGTCATCCCACATTTCAAAATATTGTGCATTGTTCCAATCAAGGCCTCTAGGATACAGATAAGCCCCGACCACCGGATTCATGTATTCTCCCTGATTCACCATATTCTGGTCACGCTGTACAATATATTGTGCTCCGATATCCATTCTCAACTTTCCTTTAAGAGCAGTACTTGAATTACGCAAGGTAATGTTGTAGCGGTCGTACACATTATTGGGTATCAACCCATTGGCATTTGTGGCAGCCAATGATGCATAGGTTTGACTCTTTTCACTACCCATTGAAAGAGTAACGGCATTGGTATAAGTAGCTGAAGTCTTGAAGAAATCCGTTGGAGAATAACCTGTAGAAGGTTGTTTCTCTCCCCAGCTTACAGCCGCATTCGGCAAACTGCCATAGGTATTCTGAAATTCAGGCATGATAAAAGGATGAGCAAACTCCATGGAAGAAGAGAATGTAGCTTCCAACTTACCTTCCTTTCCTTTTTTTGTAGTAATCAAAATAGCTCCATTGGCGGCTGAAGAACCGTACAGAGCGGCCGCCGAGGCTCCTGTAAGTACTGTCATAGACTCAATATCTTCCGGATTAAGATCGGCAATACCTTCCGTAGATCCTCTGGAAGCATAACGTCCTGAACCTTCGTCCCCTACCGAATTGAACATAGGTACACCATCAATTACATACAAGGCATTATTACTTCCTTCTATCGATTTTACTCCTCGCATCACAACTTTTGTAGCTCCACCGACTCCAGAAGAACTACTCTGTATGTTAACACCGGCAATCTTTCCATTCAGGCTATTTATAAGATTCGCATCCTTCACTCTTGTCAGCTCATCTTGCTTTACATTCTGCACATTGTACGATAGAGCTTTTTCTTGTCGCTTGATACCTAACGCAGTAACTACTACATCATCCAATACTTGTGTATCTTCCTGAAGCGTCACATTAATTTCAGATACCCCTGCTGAAACTGTCTTTTTTATGCTAGTATAACCAATAAAAGAAAACTCCAATACTGCACCGTCCGACACTTTTATGGTATAATAACCATCCAAATCTGTCACGGTACCGTTCGTCGTACCAAACTCTATCACATTTACCATTATCAACGGCAGACCTGCATTATCAAGTACCTGCCCTTTTATTTCTCTGATTTGAGCATTGATTATCCCGCATAATCCCATTATGCAGAATAAAAATATAATAAGTCTGTTATTCATCGATGTTCAGTATTAAATTAATAAGGTATATTTTCCAGATTATCCTTGGTCAGCGTAACCTTGAATCCACTAGTGATATTAGCTCCCGATTCACGTTTGATGGAAAGCATCGGAATATAATTCCATAAGACAGGACTTATGAATATAGCCACTTCTTTATCGGAACTAATCTCCACATTCTTTATTAATATAGTAACTGGTAAGTCATTTGCATTGATGACATTCTGTTCAGACTTATAAAGACCTTCAAAGCTCAACCCTGAATTTATGGCTGCCGTTAGCTTTTCTGAATCATTAAGCACATATACAAAGGCTCCTTCCCAGCTAAAATTGTATCCTTCAAAATTATTCACAGTAACTTCAAGGTCGACAACCTTTTTAAGTACTCCACCACTAGTAGGAGGTACATACGGAAAATTGAATTCCAGATTATAGTTACTTGTCTCCGAATTGACAGTTACTTCCATCTTTTGAAAGCTATCATAGTAATCTGTATTCCATTTAGGAATATATACTATATAATCTTTTGCTCCTTCCGTACAGAAAACTTCAAAGACGGCAGTTCCGCCCATTATGGATTTTTTCTCCACATACGTGCCAGCTTCAGGGTGTCCGTGCTGATTTTTGACAACCTCCTCCACTGAAGGCCATTTACTTGCTTCTATCAGATAAATTTCATGGTTGTCCAAAGGAGCGTCCCCTCTAACAGCAGATACACTAATCTTTTTTTTCTGTTCTTTCTGAAACTCGCACTCTACTTCTGTAACATTATAATCGATTTCACGCAAATCTTGTTTAAGATAGGCTATTCCTTCCTCTGGATTTACTAAAAACAAGACATAGCTTTTAGCAGACAAAGGAGTATCAATCATCAATTTCGTACTCATCTGCTGAGCGGTAGCTTTCTGCACATATAATCCCTCTTCAATCACTCCACCCGTTAACATGGAACTAAGAAAAGCTGTTTGGTTTTCTTTCTGTACAAGAAACAAGTCTTTATTCAAATAGTCGGAAGGCACAGTCACTTCTATGGTAGTCTGTTTGATAGACTCTGAAGCCTGTGCTCCACAATCTATTGTTTTTTCAATCTTGCCAAAAGCTACAAAGTACTTCAACTCATTCGTTCTGTTAGTGAGCGGAATAAATGAATCCCCCTCTACTTTAAATACATTGACATAAACATTTGACTTATAATATGCTGTCAAATCATCAAATATAACCTTAGCAGACTTAATCGGTTGCTGAACCAAAAAATCAGACTTGGAAATAGTAGAGATACCACCGTACTCATCAAAAAGACTCTTATCAAGTATTCCGATCACCATTCCCTCAGAAATCTGCAAATTCTTTAAGGTAAGTGTTAAAACAGATTTTTCCCTTTCCACAGATTGTTTCTCAGGGACAAAGACGCCATTTACCACATCATTCGAACAAGAGGGTAAAAGCCAAAGCACAATCATTGCACACAACAATGTAAAATGATTCCTCATAAAGAAAAAATTTAAGATTAACAATAAAAACAAAATAATGAACGATTGATATATAATCAATAGATCATCACCCAACAATTAATAGTTTAGTTTAATAATTCCAATTTAATAGTTTAGTTAATAGTTTAGTTTAATAACTTAGTTACATAGTCTAGTTCAAATAATACATAAATATCTACTTTCTAAGAAAATAAATACCCCAAAAAATAAATACAAAAATATATGAGAACACAAGATTCTCTAAACAAAACCTTAATGATATTGGCCTTCATCTTATATAAACGATTGCAAAGATATGCACAAAATATTCAATTACAAAAAAAGTGATATAAACCTATATTGAAACAACATATATTAACAAATAAGATTTTTCTGTTTATATATGTGAACAAAACAAGAGTCTGCCCCTTCAATGACTCTAATTAAGCAACAATCTTTCCCTTCGTAATTTTATCACAATTATGACATTTTCATTTACAGAAAGACAACATTGTCTGAAATTTCAGACAAAAATATCACTAAACAAGAAAATAAAAAAATAAAAAGTTTATAGATCAATGTACAATCACTACAGTAAAATATCTTATCCGAAAATATCACCCACACCCTTAACTAACTTCGACTCTAATAGTAAAATTCCACCTCTTATAAGTGAGAAACGAATCATAAAACAAGTAATAACTTGGCTACAAACAGACATTTGAGCAGCAATAAGACACCAATTAAAGTTTTACAACAGAAGGAACAAACTCTACCGCCCAATTCAAAAACAGAATATATTCAGAAATAAGTTCTTTGATACCTTGTGGTTACCTATAGATCCAATGATAAAAGTCACCCATTTTCAGATGTTAGCTGAGAATAACCAATAAAAAAAAGTCCCGTAAACATATTGTTCACGGGACTTACCTTAATTAACCAGCGGAGAGACAGGGATTCGAACCCCGGGTACCTCGCAGTACAACGGTTTTCAAGACCGCCGCAATCGACCACTCTGCCACCTCTCCAAAACTCCTTTATAAGAGTACTTCCTTCCGAAAGCGCTGCAAAGGTACGCATTATTTCCAAACCTGCAAATTATTTGCCCCTTTTTTGATTATTTTTTCCTATTATCGTAACTTTGTACCTTGATAACTTATATTAATATAGACTTATATCCAGACAATGATATATCCGCAGAACTTTGAACAGAAAATAGGATTCGACCAAATTCGTCAACTCTTGAAAATAAAATGTCTCAGCACGCTGGGAGAAGAAAGAGTGGATCAAATGGACTTTTCCGACGATTATAACGAAATCAATCGACGACTGGAACAAGTAACGGAATTTGTCCGCATCACGCAGGAAGAAGATGATTTTCCCAATCAGTATTTTTTCGATGTCCGCCCGTCACTCAAACGCATACGTGTGGAAGGCATGTATATGGACGAACAGGAATTGTTCGACCTGCGCCGTTCGCTTGAAACGATACGCGACATTGTACGCTTTCTACAACAAACAGACGATGAGGAAGATACTGACAACGATGAAACCCACTCCCCCTACCCAGCTCTGCACGAGCTTGCCGGAGATATCATGGTATTTCCTCAACTCATCACACGCATCAATAATATTCTCGATAAATTCGGAAAAGTAAAAGACAATGCTTCTTCCGAACTTTTGCGCATCCGACGGGAACTGGCGTCAACTACGGGAAGCATATCCCGAAGCTTGAATAATATTCTGCGGGCGGCTCAATCGGAAGGTTATGTCGATAAAGATGTAGCTCCAACCATGCGCGACGGACGACTCGTGATACCTGTAGCCCCCGGCATGAAGAGAAAGATACGAGGTATCGTACACGATGAATCGGCTACCGGAAAGACTGTATTCATAGAACCAGCCGAAGTCGTAGAAGCGAACAACCGTATCCGTGAACTGGAAGGTGAAGAGCGTCGTGAAATCATTCGGATACTTACCGAATTTTCGGCTACGGTACGTCCACAGGTTCCGGCCATCCTACAATCTTACGAGTTCCTTGCCGAAATAGACTTTATCCGAGCCAAAGCACTGTTGGGTATCGACTTCAAGGCAATCAAGCCTTCATTCGAGAACCGACAGGTTATTGACTGGTTCGAAGCGGTGCACCCGCTGCTTCAAATGTCCCTGGCTAAACACAATAAAAAGGTAGTACCACTCGATATAGAACTGAATACCGGACAACGGATCTTGTTGATTTCCGGACCTAATGCCGGTGGAAAGTCTGTTTGTCTGAAAACCGTCGGACTATTACAGTATATGCTTCAGTGTGGTATGCTGGTGTCTATGCACGAACGCAGTCACGCCGGAATCTTCAGCAGCATCTTCATCGATATAGGCGATGAACAAAGTATAGAAGACGACTTGAGTACATATTCTTCACACCTGACAAATATGAAGAATATGATGAAGTACTGCAATGAGAAAAGCCTGATACTGATCGATGAGTTCGGAGGAGGTACAGAACCGCAAATCGGTGGAGCCATTGCAGAAGCCGTACTGAAACGCTTCAATGCAAAAAAGACTTTTGGAGTAATTACCACTCATTATCAGAACCTGAAACACTTTGCCGAAGATCATGAAGGAGTAGTAAACGGTGCCATGTTGTACGACCGCCATGAAATGCGTGCACTTTTCCAGTTACAGATCGGTAATCCGGGAAGTTCATTCGCCGTAGAGATTGCACGCAAAATCGGACTTCCGGAAGAAGTCATTGCCGATGCTTCGGAAATCGTGGGAAGTGAATACATACAGAGCGACAAGTACCTGCAAGATATCGTACGCGACAAGCGCTATTGGGAAACCAAACGCCAGAATATCCGCAAGCGGGAAAAAATAATGGAAGAAACCATCGCCCGTTATGAAAAAGAGCTGGAAGAACTGGATAAGAGCCGGAAGGAAATCTTGAAAAAGGCACGAGAAGATGCAGAACAACTGCTGCAAGAATCGAATGCCAAGATCGAAAATACCATCCGTACTATCAAGGAAGCACAGGCAGAGAAAGAACGTACCCGCACAGCACGTCAGGAACTGACCGACTTCCGCCAGCAAATAGAAGATGAGAACAAAGCGGCGATGGAAGAAAAGATCGCACGCAAGATGGAGAAATTACGCGAAAAGCAAGAGCGCAAGAAAGATAAAAAGAGCAAACAAGCGAGTCAGCCGGCAGTCCAGCCTGTACCTAAAGTCATTCCTCTCCAAGCAGGCGACTATGTACGAATCAAAGGACAGACCAGCGTGGGACAGATCATAGAGATTAATGGGAAGAATGCCGTAGTTATGTTCGGACTGATGAAAACCAATGTGAAAGCAGATCGGCTGGAACGCACCGATGCTCCCAAGCAGACTCTCAATACGGCGAAGGCAACTTTTGTCAGCAGTGAAACGCAGGATCGCATGTACGAAAAGAAGCTGAACTTCAAGCAAGATATCGATGTGCGAGGCATGAGAGGTGACGAAGCCATTCAAGCCGTAACTTATTTCATTGATGATGCCATACTTGTCGGGGTAAGCCGTGTACGTATCCTGCATGGAACCGGAACAGGTATTCTTCGCACACTTATACGCCAATATCTCGCTACCGTGCCGGGAGTAGCACACTTCCAGGATGAACATGTACAATTTGGAGGAGCAGGCATAACGGTAGTCGATTTAAAATAAAAAAAGTATCTTTGTATAAAGTATCTTTGTATTATGAAATCAATTAAAGAATTATACCGCATTGGTACGGGTCCCTCCAGCAGTCATACGATGGGACCGAGAAAAGCAGCCGAACAGTTCCTTGCCCGCCATCCGGAGGCATCGTCTTTTCAAGTTACACTTTACGGAAGCCTTGCCGCTACCGGTAAAGGACACATGACTGATGTTGCTATCTTGGACGTACTTCAGCCTCATGCTCCCGTAGAGATATTGTGGAAACCTCATGTATTCTTTCCTTTCCACCCCAACGGAATGACATTCAAGTCGTTCGACAAGAATAACAAAAAGACCGAAGAGTGGACTGTCTTCAGCGTAGGCGGTGGTGCCCTTGCCGAAGAAGGACAAGACAAGAATGCAACTCCTGAAGTATATGATATGAATACCATGAACCAAATACTTTACTGGTGCGAGCATACCGGACGAAGCTACTGGGAATATGTAGAACAGTGTGAAGGTCCCGATATATGGAAATATCTTGCCGAAGTGTGGGAAACCATGAAGGAAGCCATTCATCGCGGACTGGATGCAGAAGGAGTACTGCCCGGTCCTTTGAACCTGCGACGAAAAGCATCTTCTTACTATATCCGTGCCAAGGGATTTAAGGATTCCCTGCGTTCACGCGGACTGGTTTTTGCTTACGCTCTTGCCGTAAGCGAAGAAAACGCATCAGGTGGAAAAATCGTAACTGCACCAACCTGTGGGGCTTGCGGAGTAGTGCCGGCTGTATTGTATCATTTGCAGAAGAGCCGGGAATTCAGTGATGCACGTATCCTCAGAGCACTGGCAACTGCCGGTCTTGTGGGCAACATCGTCAAGCACAATGCTTCCATCTCAGGAGCCGAAGCAGGTTGCCAAGCAGAAGTGGGAGTAGCTTGCTCCATGGCCTCTGCAGCAGCAAGCCAGCTATTCGGAGGCAGTCCGGCACAAATAGAATATGCCGCCGAAATGGGTCTGGAACATCACTTGGGAATGACATGCGACCCCGTATGCGGACTGGTGCAAATACCTTGTATCGAACGTAATGCATATGCCGCAGCCCGTGCTCTTGATGCCAATATTTACTCAGCCTTTACCGACGGACATCATCGTGTATCGTTCGATAAGGTCGTAGAAGTAATGAAACAAACCGGGCACGACCTGCCTTCACTTTATAAAGAAACTAGTGAAGGTGGCTTGGCCAAGAACTATCAACCCATGGACTAAAAGCCTATTTTTCAATTTTGCCAGAGCCTCTTCTGGAATGCACAATCGTAACCATTCCAAAGACAGCCCTGGCAAAATTATGTCATTGAAACGCTTATTCGAAAGACTCTCAGTCTGATAACCCTATAATATTAAAATGAAATCATACAACGTTTATCTATTCGACTTCGACTATACTCTTGCCGACTCTTCCCGGGGAATTGTCATGTGCTACCGCAATGTGCTGGAACGCCATCACCATACAGGAATTACCGATGAAACCATCAAACGGACAATTGGCAAAACCTTACAGGAATCTTTCTCCATCATGACTGGCATAACTGATGCCGACACATTGGAAATGTACCGGAAAGAATACGTTAAAGAAGCAGATACCCACATGACAGCCAACACGTTCCTCTTTCCAGAAACGATAGAGGTACTCACACGTCTGAAAACAAATGGAGCCAAATTGGGCATTATTTCCACGAAATACCGCTACCGTATCATGGAACTATTGGGAAAGAAACTGCCCGAAAACTTTCTGGACATCATCGTCGGCGGCGAAGACGTACAACATCCCAAACCCGCACCAGAAGGAGTCCTGTTTGCCATCGGACACTTAGGCTGCCGGAAAGAAGATGTGTTGTATGTAGGCGACAGCACCGTAGATGCCGAAACCGCACAAGCTGCTCAGGTTGACTTTGCCGGAGTACTGCATGGAGCCACTACATACGATGAACTTGCGGCCTATCCACATGTAGCAATCATGAAAACCCTTGCCGAACTCTAAAAAAATATACATATTTTCTCTCTAAACAGTTGGTTATATGAACAAAAAGCAGTACCTTTGCGTCCGATTTTAGTCCGTGGAGGTAGAAAAGTAACCGGATGAGAACGGTTCACCTTGCGGAAGAAACCCGTTTAATATATATTTAAAATGTACGTAATTGTAGAAATTAACGGTCAGCAGTTCAAAGCTGAAGAAGGCAAAAAGCTGTTCGTTCATCACATGCAGAATGCTGAAAACGGTGCAACTGTTGAATTTGACAAAGTTTTGTTGGTAGACAACAACGGTACTGTTACTGTAGGTGCTCCTACTGTAGAAGGTGCAAAAGTGGTATGCGAAGTAGTTTCTCACTTGGTAAAAGGTGACAAAGTATTGGTATTCCACAAAAAGAGAAGAAAAGGTTACAGAAAACTGAACGGTCACCGTCAGCAGTTTACTGAATTGACTATCAAACAAGTTATTGCTTAATCATTAAAAACGTAGAAAGAAATGGCACATAAGAAAGGTGTAGGTAGTTCTAAGAACGGCCGTGAGTCAGCTAGTAAGAGATTAGGCGTAAAGATATTCGGTGGTTCAGCTTGCAAGGCTGGTAACATCATTGTTCGTCAAAGAGGAACAGTTCACAACCCGGGTGAAAACGTTGGTATGGGTAGTGATCACACTCTTTACGCATTGGTAGACGGTACAGTATGTTTCAAGAAAGGTCGCGAAGACAAGAGCTTCGTATCTGTTATTCCTGCTGAAGCATAACTTTATACCACAAAAAGAAATTGAAAGAAGGTATCCTCGCAAGAAGATACCTTCTTTTTTATTGCCTTCTTTTCAAGAAAGGCGAAAACAAAAGAATCGGGCGAAACCACTTTCTTCAAGTAGGCTTCGCCCGATTTATAAAAACAAATAATCTTACTATTATTCAGCAGCCTTTTCCTCAGCAACTTCTTCAGCGGCAGGAGCTTCTTCTACAAAATCACTTTCTCCGCTTGAGATAAGCAAATTGTACCACTGAATCAATTTTTTGATATCACTGGTATGTACACGGTCGCGGTCATATTCCGGCAACACTTCAGCCATGAAAGCGTGCAATTCTTCTACAGATGCTTTCTTATAATCCAAAGAAGCCACCTTACCACCTTCTTTTTTCTTTACAGAATCAAGAACCGTAGCCAAAGGTACTTCATCATCATTTGTGTACATGGCGATATCACCCAGTGAAATCACCTTATCGCTGGCATAGATAGGCATTCTTTTCTTATTATCGACAGCTTCTACAATCAGCATATTTTTAGCCTGAGAAATCAGTTTATACAATCCCGGTTTGCCTGAGATAGCTAAAATAGTTTTCAACATACGATTTTATTATTTTTAGTTATTATATTAAACAAAAATACAACTCATAGGTGACATACACAAACATCTTGCCCACCTTTTCTATTTTTTAAGGCTTTCAGCAATGCATCCAACTGAGGAGATAACGCTCTACCGTCGTTTACGATTACAAAATCGGCATGGTCACGCTTCAGTTCCTCATTCATCTGCGAAGAAATCCGGCTTTTGACCTGCTCTTCCGTAGCACAATCGCGCTCCATTGCCCGCCGTATCCGAACCTCCAGAGGTGCATACACGGCAACTACATAATCGACTACATCATCGAATCCCGACTCATATAAAATAGCACTTTCCAAGGCTACAACTTCGTGCTCTGCACGAGATGCTGCCCAACGAAGGAAATCTCGCTTCACACACGGATGCACTATAGAGTTGATACGGGAAGCATGCTCGTCGCTCGCAAACAGATAATCTGCCAGCAGCGGTTTGTTAAGTTTCTCATCAACATAGACTCTTTCTCCCAACAAGCCAATCAAGCCTGCCCGGATATCCGCATCGGAAAGCATCAGACGCTTGGCCTCCGTATCTGTATCATATACAGGCAAGCCCCTTTGTGCCAGCAACCGTGCCACATACGACTTTCCGCTTCCGATTCCTCCAGTAATTCCCAGTCTGATCATAACCCTCAATCTTCTTCTATAGTCTGCTGTTCAATCAAGAAATCGACAGAGGAAGGATTCACCCTCACATGACTTACAAAATCGGGAGCCCCTTTTACAACCAAAGGTAACTTATCACCTTTCGACTTCAAGACATCTTCATAAGTTACTCCGATAAAAAAATCATCCGATGAAACATCCTTAAAGTGTCTCAACCCCACCTGAAAAGTCACCTGAACCTTGGAAGGGAATGTACGAAGCACTTTTCCTGCCGGGAAATTAATACCTACAACCGGAACATCCACAGTCTTTTCCGAATACATATCAACATATACCGACAGATCATTGTATGCAGGAATGAACTTCACTCCTTTCAGCTTGCCCATACTCACCCGCTTTTTCAGCGTATCGGAAACGTTTTCCCAATACAGTTTTTCCGTATAAGCAGCCTTCAAGGTATCCAGTATTTCCTGCGGAGCATAAGCCATAACAGAATCCGGACTAAAACTTATCCGCGAAATATAATACTGGCGGGCAGCCTGAACAGTTCCAACAAGTCGTACAGGAACCTTCTTAGCCTTTGCCTGCGTATAAATAAAGTCGAGTGTATCGGGACGGATAGACAATACTTTCGTCGAAACATTCAATTGTGCCGCAACCTTCTTGGTTAATTCGGCAGACGATATGCACACATGCGTTCCCTCATCCTTATAATCATTGAAATCGAAAGAGATAGGGAAAAACGTCCTGCCCAGCATATAATTCAGCAAAACAGTACCCCTGTCTTCCACCCGTATACGCACATCGTCCGGAAAATCGGAGGTAAGCACAACTTCCTTCGGGACATTCTTCAAGCGTACCGGCACCTTGAATTCCGTCTGATAAGACTCATCCAACGTCTGCAACATCCAGAAGCAGAATGAAATCAGCACAAAAAACAAGAAGATCAGACATTCCCTGAACTTATCGCTAAGCAGGAATGTTCTGATCTTCCGTAATCCCAGTCTATAATATCTCTTTATGTTCTTTACATCGAACATAGTGACTTATACTTTTATTCTTTATTTAGTCTGAGTAGCCTGAGCATCTGCATAGATAGAATTCTTGTCTACCTTGATTTTTACTCCAGATGCAATTTCCACGATAACGGCATTATCTTCTATTTCCTTTATCTTTCCATAGATACCACCGGCAGTAATAACCGACTGACCTACTTCCAGATTCTTACGGAAGTTTGCTATTTCCTTCTGTTTCTTGTTCTGAGGACGAATCATAAAGAAATACATAATGGCAAAGATAGCCACCATCATAATCAGGAAAGAGTAATCACCTCCTCCGGCCTGCTGCAAAAATACAGTTAACAAATTCATAAATTCTTCTTAGTTTGATTAATATTAGACGAACAAATATATTAATTTTTCGTCAACTTATTTTCCTTTTTCAATTGATTAACTATTCCGTCCAAGGTTCCGTTGATAAATCCACCACTTTTCGGTGTACTATACAACTTGGCAATTTCCACGTATTCGTTCAGCGATACGTTTATCGGAATATTCGGGAAACTCAGGATTTCGGCGAGCGCAATCTGCATGATGATGACATCCATGACAGCCACACGGTCCAGATCCCAGTTTTTTGAGTTCTCACTGATCAGATGACGATAGTAATCGGCATTCAGGATAGAACGACGGAACAAGCGGCGTGCGAAATCCTGATCTTCTTCATCCTTGAATTCCGGAAGCAACTCCTGTTTGTCACCATTCTTAGGATCGAAACGCTTGATGGTTTTCAAGACAAAAGTATCCACGATTTCCTTATCATCGTTCCAGTACAAGCTCTGGTCTTCCAGAACCTCATCAAGAGCCGTATTATTGAATATGATGCGCTTGTAAATCTTTCTCCACAGTTCACGATCGTCTTCGTAGGATGAAGTTTCGCTTGCCATATACTCCTTATATATATCACTCTGCATAATCTGCTCGCACAGATTCTTGATGAAGTCACCTTCGTTCTCCCATGTTTTCTTCTGGGTGCTGGCAAATTCATTCAACTGCTTGTTTACCTCCAGCTGAGCGATAAAACGATTGTCCACGAATTTTGTGTTTGGATTCAAATCCTCCTTGGTAGGAGCCAGTTTGTGTTTAGCCGCATCCAACCGCTTGTTGGCATAGCGTGTAACCTCTACCATGAGAAGCAGGAGATAGTTATACAAATCGTACGCTTTGGATAAACTGAAGAACAACTCCTTTTCCGCAGTATCCAAATTTTTTCCACCGTTCTGATAATAAGCGTAGATAATCTGAACTATCTTAAGACGAATAAGAACTCTGTTAATCATACTATATTTTTAATATAATTTCGAGTTGCAAAAATAGTTATTTTCCAACATACAAAACAAATCTAAGGCGTTTTTTTATACAAAAATATTATTCACACAGATTTTTGAGAGCAGTTCTTTGTATTTTTCAAAAAAATCATCAAATTTGAAGCGGTTTTTAATACATTACTTATGGAAGATTTGAAAAGGAATACAGCAACAGACGTAGACAAGGAAATTGTGTTTTCCAAGGCCATAAAGGCAGGAAAACGTATTTACTATCTGGACGTAAAGAAAAACAGAAAGGGAGAAATGTTTCTTGCCATTACAGAGAGCAAGAAGGTAGTTTCCGGTGAAGGAGGAAATGCGCCACAGGTCAGCTTCGAAAAGCATAAGATATTCCTATATAAGGAGGACTTCGAAAAGTTCATGACCGGACTTCAGGGAACCATACAGTACATCGAAAGCGAACAGGGACCGGCAAACATCGAACACTCAGCAGAAGAAGACGGTTCTCATTTTGCCGACAACACTGATTCTCCGCTAAAACCGGATGAAATAAAAATAGACATTGATTTTTAAATTCCGCACACACAAGTGTACGGTATAAAGCTATATCAAAATAGAACATTCCAGCAGTTCTATCCTGATATAGCTTTTTTTAATGCAATTATGCCTTTCGGTGGCACACTGTACCGTTTGCCTGGAAGGTAGGCATGACAAGCACTTCGGCTATCTGTACATGTGCCGGAGCCGAAGCTGCATAATAAACTACTTCGGCTATATCATCGCCCGTTAACGGACGGATTCCTTTATATACCGCATCGGCCTTTTCCTTATCTCCTCTGAAACGAACAACAGAAAAGTTCGTTTCCACCAGTCCCGGTTTGATATTTGTCACACGCAAAGGAGTATCTACCAAGTCAATACGCAGTCCGTCGGACAAAGCCTTGACAGCCGCTTTGGTAGCGCAATACACGCTTCCTCCCGCGTAGGCAGCATCGCCTGCTACCGAACCTATATTAATAATGTGTCCACACTGACGTTCTACCATGCCCGGAACCACCATGCGCGTCATGGCAAGCAGACCTTTTATATTGGTGTCAATCACCACATCCCATTCGTCAAGCGAGCCTTCCTGCTCCTTGTCGAGCCCGATCACCAGTCCGGCATTGTTTATCAGTACGTCGATGTTTCTCCACTTTCCTTGAAGTGAATCGAGTGCCTGCTTCATCGCCTCACGGTCGCGCACATCGAAGGGCAAGGTCAGCACTTCACATCCCTGTGCCGTAAGTTCCTGTTTCAGCTTTTCCACGTTACGGCCGTTCAATATCAGGTTACTGCCCATTGAGCCGAACTTGCGAGCACACCCCTCTCCAATGCCACTGGTGGCACCTGTAATCAGTATTGTCTTTCCTTTCATGATTGATAACATATAAAAAATTCCATCGCCTGCAAAGTTATAAAAGTTATCGGTGCGATGGCATAAAACAACTCATTTCCCCAAACAGACCGACAGATAAATTTCCGGCTTTCCGCATGTCTTCCAGAAAACGTCGGGACGTTTTTTTATTTTTTGTACAAAACATTTTTTCTTTTGTACAAATTTTCCTGATATATCAGCAGACATTCCCCCAGTCCTGCCCATCTTCTCTCCCCAAGTTCCGCCCTTATTCCATTCAAAATAACAAAAAAAGCGCAACAACATTTTGTGAACTCAAAGATAATCACTACCTTTGCACCGCTTTTTTTAAGCTCATCGTGTGATATACCACATCGTGTGATGGCGAATTAAGCAACAAAAACAACTTAATTTAGAGTAACACAAAAATTTTTCAAAAAATGAAATCAATTGAAATTAAAGGTTCTTTGAGAACTGAAACAGGTAAGAAAGCTACTCATAGCTTGCGTCAGAACAATGGTGTTCCTTGCGTATTGTACGGAATGCAGAAAGACGAAAACGGGAACCCGGTTGCAACTCACTTCACTGTAACTGTTGACGGTTTGCGTAAGTTGGTATACACACCGCATATCTACGTAGTAGACTTGAACATCGACGGTAAGATAGTAAACGCTATCATGAAAGATATCCAGTTCCACCCTGTAACAGACGCTATCCTGCACGTTGACTTCCTGCAGATCAACGAAGAAAACCCGATCGTAATGGAAGTTCCTGTACAGTTGGAAGGTTTGGCAGAAGGTGTGAAAGCCGGTGGTAAATTGGCTCTTCAGATCCGTAAGCTGAAAGTGAAAGCTCTTTACAACGTAATTCCTGAACGTCTGGTTGTAAATGTAACTAACTTGGGTCTGGGTAAAACTATCAAAGTTGGCGACCTGAACTTTGAAGGTCTGACTTTGCTGAACGCAAAAGAAGCTGTTGTTTGTGCTGTTAAATTGACTCGTGCCGCTCGTGGTGCTCAGGCTGCTGCTGGTAAATAATCTTATTTAACAACCTGACAACAACAAAAATCCCTTTCAATGAAATACTTGATTGTAGGGCTGGGAAACATTGGTGCCGAATACCATGAAACCCGCCACAACATAGGATTTATGGTATTGGACGCCCTTGCTAAGGCGTCCAATATTGTTTTCAAGGACGGACGATACGGAGCTACAGCCACACTTTCGCTCAAAGGTCAGCAACTGATCCTGCTGAAACCATCTACTTACATGAATCTGAGCGGCAACGCCGTACGGTACTGGATGCAGCAGGAAAAGATTCCGTTGGAAAACGTGCTGATAGTAGTCGACGATCTGGCTCTTCCATTCGGAAGCCTGCGTCTGAAAGGCAAAGGTAGTGATGCCGGACACAACGGTCTGAAACATATCGCTGCCACACTGGGTACCCAGAATTATGCCCGTCTGCGCTTCGGCATCGGGAATGATTTTCCCAAAGGAGGGCAGATTGACTATGTGCTGGGAAAATTCAGTGATAAAGACTGGCAACAGATGCCCGAACGACTGGAAACGGCTGGCGAAATCATCAAGAGCTTCTGTCTTGCCGGACTGAGCAATACCATGAATCAGTTTAACAACAAATAAAACAAACAACACATGGCTGAAGCAAGAATTGACAAATGGATGTGGGCTGCCCGCATATTCAAGACTCGCACCATTGCTGCCGAGGCTTGCAAGAAAGGCAGAATATGTATCAATGGCGCACAGGCTAAGCCTGCACGTATGATAAAGCCAGGCGACGTAATTCAGGTGAAGAAACCACCTATCACTTACTCGTTCAAGGTACTGCAAGCCATAGAAAAGCGTGTAGGAGCCAAGCTGGTTCCTGAAATAATGGAAAACGTCACGACTCCCGACCAGTATGAATTGCTGGAGATGAGCAAAATCAGCGGTTTCGTAAACCGTGCCAAAGGAACGGGACGTCCGACGAAGAAAGACCGGCGAGACCTGGATGAATTCTTCACTCCGGAATATCTCGACGACTTTGACTTCGATTTCGACGACAACGACGAAGAAGAAGAATAAAAAACCGGGTATGAATTGCAGGAAACATTCCGTAATCCATACCCGGTTCTTGTTTATATCTACGATTACAAGTTTGCTTTGATGGCATCAATCAGCTCCTGATATTCAGCATCACTCAGATAGACCTTGCCCGGATTCATCTGGAAAGTTCCTCCATAGTCGGGACCATCTACATACTTCGGAGCCAGATGAAAGTGCAAATGCGAAAGCTTATCACTATATGCTCCGTAATTTATCTTCTCCGGATGGAACGCTTTGTCCATCGCACGAGTTACACGTACCACATCGGCCATAAACGCATTACGCTCTTCATCACTCAGTTCATTCAGGTCGTTCACATGATCTTTGTAAGCTACCAGACAACGTCCTCTATAAGTTTGTTCCTTAAACAGAAAGACACGCGAAACACTCAGCTGAACTATTTCAATCATCAGGTTGTGCAAGGTTTCATTGTTCTGGCAATACAGACATTCTTTCGGATCACTCTTCATAATTGTGTTCATTAAAATATTAATACTATAGTTTTGTCTAATAACTGTATGTAAACAGTTTGTTCAAATCATTTTCTTCGCCTACAACCCATACCACATCGTTTTCTTTAAACGGAGCATGTACCTGAGGGGTACGCAAGACATCTTCGCCGGCTGATTCCACACCGACTACCAGACAATGGTATTTGTCGCGTATGCCACATTCTGCAATGCTGTATCCGATAAACGGTGAATTTTTCCCGACCACGAACTGTTTCAGTTTCATCTCGTGCTTTTCAAAGTCTTCATCGTCGTAAGTATGCGTAGCTTTTTCCGCCACTTCCGCAAAGGCCGATAACTGCTCATCGGTACCGATAACCTGAAGCGTATCATTCGGGAATATGCAGGTATCGCCAGTCGGTATGTTCACCCGGTGCTTTCCCCGGATGATAGAGGCTACATGTACATCGTATTTCTTGCCGAGATCGAGTTCTTTCAGGCTCTTACCTGCCCACGATGATTCTTCCGGAACCTGAAAATCACTCAGGTGAAGATCACGATCGAGCAGACGTCCTGCGTACTCGGGTTGTTTTTCTCCCAAATATTCCTGCTGAATTTCCTTCGAACGTAAATTGTGGACGAAGGTACGTTCCAGCACAATAGACTGTTTTTTGAGGAAACGCGAAAAGATCATGCCGCATACCAGAAGAATGGCAATTCCTACCATCAGCGCTGCCGAAGCCCGGAACAGGTTTTCGATGATGAAAACAACAAAACCAATCGCAATGACGATACGCAGCAGAATCAATGAAATCAGCGGTGCATGGTTAAAGCGGCTGTCCGACCACAAAGACTTGAACTCGACCGAACGGTTTTTCTTCATGATCAGTGCACGCAGGAAAGGAGCAATAGCCGCTATGGTCAGGACTCCTCCCAGTATCTTTCCCCACAAATCGCCCAGCATGCCCGTAATCAGAGGCACAATGAAATGCAGGAACAAGGCAGTCACTGCAACCGAAAGTACAGAATAAATCAAGACGATACGAATAATGGCAGTCACCAGTTTCTTCCAGTTGTTGCTATGATTCACTACCGACGCACCCGAAGAATAGCGGTCCAGCAAGCGGCGCCAGCGAACCGGTATATACTTGTCTATCACCTGATAGGCCGGTACGGCAAGACGAATCATATAAGGAGTCAGGAAAGTGGTGATAACCGAAACAGCTACTACGATGGGATACAGGAAATGACTGGTTACCTTCAGGCTGACACCCAGTGAAGCGATGATGAAGGCAAACTCACCTATCTGCGTCAAGCTGAAGCCACACTGCATGGCTGTCTTGAGTGGCTGTCCGGAAAGCAGGACACCTGCCGTACCGAAAATGGTCTGCCCCAAAATAACGGCTACCACAATAACCAGAATCTGCACTTTATATTCTACAATCATCGAGGGGTCTACCATCATACCTACGGAAACGAAGAAGATGGCTCCAAACAAATCCTTTACAGGAGCCACCAGTTTTTCGATGTGTTCCGACTCGACGGTTTCCGACAAGATAGAACCCATGATGAATGCTCCGAAGGCTGGAGAGAATCCTACCAGCGATGCGATATATACCATTCCGAAGCACAATGCCAGCGAAACGATGAGCAGCGTTTCGTCGCTCATCAGCTTACGTACTCGCTTCAAGAGAAGAGGAATACCATAAATACCTACCACAAACCAGAGTATCAGGAAGAATACCAGCTTCAGTATGCTGTATACCATTTCTCCGCCCTCGAAATTCTTGCTAACCGCCATGGTAGAAAGCATCACCATCAGCACAATGGCCAGAATATCTTCCAGAATCAGGATGCTCAGTACCAGTCCCGCAAAGCGTTGCTGACGGAGTCCCATATCATCGAAAGCCTTATAGATAATGGTCGTAGACGACATGGCAAGCATACCACCCAGGTAAATGCAGTCCATCTGTCCCCAGCCGAACGTCCATCCCACAAAGATACCGACTAGTATCATACAGAAAATAATGGTACATGCCGAAATAATGGCAGGTCCTCCGATCTTCATCAACTTCTTCAGGCTGAACTCCAGTCCAAGAGCAAACAAGAGGAAGATTACACCTATCTCCGACCAGATATGAATACTGGCAGAATCGACTACCGAAGGAGTAAACTTAAAATGCGGGGTGCAGATAAAGCCAGCAACAATATACCCCAGTACCAACGGTTGCTTCAGCTTCTTAAAGATAAGTGTCATGATACCGGCACATATCAGAATCAGTGCCAGGTCACTTATTAATGGAGTTAATTGGGACATTTGTAATTACATATTATAATTGTTGCCGCAAAAATAAGTAATAATTTTAAAGTTGCGTCGCCCAAAGACAAGTTATTTCCTTTCAGACAACAAAACCTGCCAAAAAGATTTTTCCAAGAATGTGAAGGGTGTGAAGCGTATAAATAGCGAATTGAATCTATAGACAACTGCTATATGCATATTTTTGACTAACTTTGCCCGACAATAACCATAAAATTATCAGGAAGAAAACATGATAGTCTGCATAGCCGAAAAGCCCAGTGTGGCACGCGACATAGCCGAAGTATTAGGCGCACGAAACCGGAAAGAAGGATATATCGAAGGGAACGGATACCAAGTAACCTGGACCTTCGGGCATCTCTGTACCTTGAAGGAGCCGCATGAATATACTCCGGCATGGAAGTCATGGAGCCTGAGCAGCCTGCCGATGCTTCCTCCCCGCTTCGGCATCAAGCTGATAAACGATCCGGGTATCGAAAAGCAGTTTCACATCATAGAGGGACTGATGCAGCAGGCCGATGAAATCATCAACTGCGGTGATGCGGGCCAGGAAGGAGAGCTGATTCAGCGGTGGGTAATGCAGAAAGCCGGGGCACGCTGTCCGGTCAAGCGTTTGTGGATTTCATCGCTGACCGAAGAGGCTATCCGCGAAGGGTTCGCCAACCTGAAAGAGCAGTCGGAGTTTCAGCCGCTGTACGAGGCGGGACTGAGCCGTGCCATAGGCGACTGGTTACTGGGAATGAACGCTACCCGTTTGTACACATTGAAGTACGGACAGAACCGTCAGGTGCTTTCCATCGGAAGAGTGCAGACTCCTACGCTTGCCTTGATCGTAAAGCGTCAGCAGGAAATAGAGAACTTCAAGCCCGAACCATACTGGGAACTGAAAACAGTATATCGGGAAACAACCTTCAACTCAACCAAGGGTAAATTCTCGTCGAAGGAAGAAGGTGAGAAATTCCTAGAAACCGTCCGCAATTCCGACTTCACCGTTACCGATGTTTCGGCCAAGAAAGGAACGGAAGCTCCTCCCCGACTGTTCGACCTGACATCGTTGCAGGTGGAATGTAACAAGAAGTTCAGCTACTCGGCCGACATGACCTTGCAGCTTATCCAGTCGCTTTACGAAAAGAAAGTGGCTACCTACCCGCGTGTAGATACTACCTTCCTGAGTGATGATATTTATCCCAAATGTCCGAACATCCTTGCCGGACTGAAAGATTATGCGGGTTTCACAGCTCCGCTGGCCGGAAAGAAGTTACTGAAATCGAAAAAGGTATTCGACAACTCGAAGGTGACCGACCACCATGCCATTATCCCGACCGGTGTGCAGCCGCAGGGACTGACCGATATGGAGAAGCGGGTATTCGACTTGATAGCACGCCGTTTTATCGCAGTCTTTTATCCAGACTGCAAATTCTCCACAACTACGGTATTGGGAAAGGTAGACAAAGTGGAATTCAAGGCAACCGGCAAGCAGATTCTGGAGCCGGGCTGGAGAGTAATCTTTGCCAAAGAACAGCAGGAAGAGCCTAAGGAAGGCGAAGAAGAACGTGTTCTGCCGCTCTTCACCGTAGGCGAAAGCGGACCGCATATACCCGATCTGACCGAGAAATGGACACAGCCTCCCAAGCCTTACACCGAAGCGACTTTGCTTCGTGCCATGGAAACAGCCGGAAAACTGGTGGACAACGACGAACTGCGTGATGCATTGAAAGAAAACGGTATCGGTCGCCCGTCTACCCGTGCAGCCATTATCGAAACACTTTTCAAGCGTCACTATATCCGCAAGGAAAGAAAGAATCTGATTGCTACCCCGACGGGAGTGGAACTGATACAGCTTATTCACGAAGAATTGCTGAAATCGGCAGAGCTGACCGGTATCTGGGAAAAGAAACTGCGCGAGATAGAACGACGCAGTTACGATGCAGCTACATTTCTTGCCGAACTGAAACAGATGGTAACCGAAATTGTATACACTGTGCTCCGCGACAATACAAACCGGCGGGTAACCATCATGCCCGATGAATCGTCGGACAAAGGAACTACGAAATCAAAGGCTAAAAAGGGAAGTACTTCAAAGACTAAGGCTTCGGACACCGAAAATGAGACAGCCTCAGCCAAGCCCAAACGTACCCGGAAAGCAAGTACCACAACCAAAGAGCAAACAGCTGCTGCCCAAACGCAGCCGGTACCGACAACCACGCAGGCGGCAACAGGAGATGAACTGATTGGTACCCCTTGCCCGCTTTGTGGCAAAGGGCATATTATTAAAGGAAAGACAGCCTACGGATGCTCGGAATGGAAAAACGGTTGCACGTTCAGAAAACCATTTTAAGGTTTTCGGGCAGGTAACCGCTGCGTATACGCCACTCCTGTGGATAAAGGTTATTGGCACGGTTGCCGATGTTCTTTACAAAACCTAACGGAACATCTTGGTAAGCCACCAGCACATATCCACGGGGGACATCGGCATCCAGTACAACCGCCTCCTTTCTCAAATAAGCAATGGCCTGCTCATACGTCAGGTTGGTTACAGGAAAACAGTCTGTACTGCGCTTTACCGACATGGCTAAGGCGTGGTCGGGAATGCAATCCTTGCCTTTCAGTCCGGCTACCGTAATGCCGGCATGAAGTACTTTCAAGGTAGATTTCACAGCTTCATATACTTCCTGATGAACTACGGGGAAAGCTATCACCTCATTGTTCTCTACCGTCCAGACATACTGCTCCGGACTGTTTACCCAAGTCTTGACTTCCTTCGGACAGATTACCGTCTGTCCTCCGGCTTTCTGACCTTTTTTCTTCTTATCCTTTTTCGGACGCTTACCCGCGCTGTCTGCGGAAACTCCCATCGTACCATCTTCATGCTTACGAAGCACTGCCAGGAACAACCCCTCCCCTACAGTACGATGTGGCAGGAAACGATATACCGGAAACTCCTCTCCGGTCAGATTTCCTGTAATGTTCCATGCTTCTTGTACGGCTACCGGAAGCACCTCAACCCCCAGTTCGCGGGCAATCCATGCAACATTATCCTCGTTTTCTTCTCGATTGTACGTACACGTACTATAGATCAAAATACCTCCCGGTTTCAGGCAAGGCCAGATATCCTTCAGAATTCGGCGCTGCCGCTGCCAGCAGACAGTCACATTGTCTACACTCCATTCGTCGATGGCTACCGGATCCTTGCGGAACATGCCTTCTCCGGAACAAGGTACATCGGTGAGAATCACATCGAACATGGCTTCCAGCGGAGTAAAATCGGCAGGATCGTTATTCGTGACGATCACTCCCTCGTCGCCCCATTTGATCAGGTTCTCAGCCAACACCTGCGAACGATTTCTCATCACCTCGTTGGCAACCAGCAGACTGCCTTCGGGCAATACCGAACGAACCAGCGTAGACTTCCCTCCCGGAGCCGCACAAAGGTCGAGCATCACGACCGGCTCATGCACATACTGACGCACAGCCTGCTCCACAAACATGGAAGACGCTTCCTGCACATAATAACTCCCGGCATGAAACAAGGGATCGAAAGTAAACGTAGGACGAGTATTCAGATAATATCCCGTTTCGCACCAGGGGACTGGAGTACTTTCGGTGGGCACGGACTGACATTTAGTCCGGTTCAGACGAATACTTACGGGCGTATCGTGCTGCAAAGCCTCGTATAATTTTTCAAACTGTGCTTCCCCCAGCAAAGTGCGGGTACGTGTGATAAAGTCGGAAGGAAGGTTCATACAATAAAATGTTCGATAGGTTTTCGGGGTACAAAAATAGTACAAATAGCATTTCCCCCCAAGATATTTTCTATACCTTTGCAAACAAAAAAAAAAGATTCATCCTCATGAAACAATATTTAGACTTACTGCAACGCATCCGCACAGAGGGAGTCAGAAAAGACGACCGCACCGGAACCGGTACGATCAGCGTATTCGGACATCAGATGCGTTTTAATCTGGAAGAAGGTTTTCCGCTGGTTACCACCAAAAAGCTCCACCTGAAATCAATCATTTACGAACTGCTCTGGTTCCTGAAAGGTGATACCAATGTCAAGTATCTGCAAGAAAACGGAGTGCGTATCTGGAATGAATGGGCGGACGAGAACGGTGACTTAGGACATATATACGGCTATCAGTGGCGCTCATGGCCCGATTATGAAGGAGGCTTTATCGACCAGATTTCGGAAGCTGTGGAAACCATCAAGCATAACCCCGATTCAAGAAGAATCATCGTCAACGCATGGAACGTTGCCGACCTGAAGAACATGAACCTCCCGCCTTGCCACATGTTCTTCCAGTTCTACGTAGCCAACGGACGTCTGAGCCTGCAAATGTACCAGCGTAGTGCGGATACCTTCCTCGGAGTACCGTTCAATATTGCTTCGTATGCCTTATTGTTGCAGATGATGGCGCAGGTTACTGGACTGAAGGCTGGAGATTTTGTACACACCATAGGCGACGCGCACATCTATCTGAACCATTTGGAACAGGTGGACTTGCAGCTTACGCGTACTCCCCGTCCGCTTCCGCAAATGAAGCTGAACCCGGATGTGAAAAACATCTTCGACTTCAAATACGAGGATTTCGAACTGGAAAATTATGATCCGTGGCCTCACATTGCCGGAAAAGTATCTGTTTAACCCCTATAATGAAACATAAGAATATGCTGTCGATTATCGTAGCCATCAACAAAAACAGAGGAATCGGATTCGAGAATAAACTTTTATACTGGTTGCCGAACGACTTGAAACGTTTCAAGGCGCTGACCACAGGACATACCATCATCATGGGAAGAAAAACCTTCGAATCGCTTCCCAAAGGTGCCCTGCCCAACCGCCGCAACATCGTGTTGAGCCGTACCTGCCACGAGTTTCCCGGAGCGGAATGTTTCCATTCGCTGCAAGATGCCTTGAACCAATGTAAGGAGGAAGAAGAAATCTATATTATAGGAGGAGCAAGTCTTTATGCTGAAGCATTGCCTCTTGCCGACCGACTGAACATAACCGAAATAGAGGATGCGGATAAGGAAGCCGATGTTTTCTTTCCGCCCATCAACCTCAACGAATGGAAGGAAGTACAACGCGAAAGCCATTCCACCGACGAAAAGCACCAATATGCTTATCATTTTGTAGACTACGAACGTATCTAAAACAATAAATCCCCGCTTCCGGCGGGGATTATCATTTTTATCTCTTCTTCTTGAAAAAATCTTTCATCAACTTTGCACAGTCCTCGGCAAGTACGCCTTTTACTACAACTGTCTTGGGGTGCAAGGCATCGGGCGCATACCGCTGATAGCCTCTTTTCTCATCTTCAGCGCCAAACACCAGTTTTCCCGTCTGTGCCCAAGCTATCGCACCTGCACACATCACGCACGGCTCCACCGTCACATACAGAGCACATTCATTCAGATACTTGGCTCCTAACGCATTGGCAGCAGCCGTAATCGCCTGCATTTCGGCATGTGCCGTCACATCGTTCAGCGTTTCCGTCAGGTTATGCGAACGGGCAATGATTCGGTCGCGACAAACAACGACAGCACCCACAGGAACCTCTCCCCTGTCGGCAGCCTTCTGCGCCTCCATCAAGGCTTGCTTCATATAAAAAACATCATCGGCCATAACTTATCTGCGCATATCGTGTTCCTTGAACAAGGTAGGATAATCATCTTCCATATTCTGATGAATAAAAGCCAATATGGTTTCACGAAGCCAGCGCGCCTTGTTCTTTATCTGGTAAGTTTCCAGATAACGGTCTACAATCTGCACTTCTTCTTCACTCATCAGGCATACCATCCGCCGTTTACGTGGCGGTACCGATGGTGGCACCTTCTTCCGTTTTTTCCCGTTATTCATCATTGCAAATACAAAATTAGTACACTTCGACCAAATACAAAACAGAAAATGCGTATTTTTGCAAAAAACAAAATGGCGAAGCATAACGAGCTGGGAAAAGAAGGAGAAACAGAGGCTGCCGAATACCTGATAAGCAAAGGCTACACGATACGCCACCGCAACTGGCGCTCAGGCAAGCGGGAACTGGACATCGTAGCGCAAAAGGACGGTGAACTGGTAATAGTAGAAGTAAAAACCCGCCGGAGCGACGAGTTTGGCCGGCCAGAAGAAGCCATTACCGACCGGAAAATCAGAAACATCATCATCTCGACTGATGCATACATTCAGAGATTCGAAATAGACCTGCCGGTTCGCTTCGATGTCATTACAGTTACGGGGACAGAGCCTCCCTTTCAGATAGAACACATCGAAGATGCTTTTTTGCCACCCATTTGGTAAGACATACTTGAGTTCAACTTATAAATGCAACTTTTTGGGTGCGGATAATAAGCAATAA